>Ga0209930_1005707_pt1 | contig 9945 bp, 5 predicted proteins | sample ThiBiot_500_biof_2_FD_183948 | JGI IMG/M metagenome (GOLD analysis project Ga0209930, IMG submission 183948) | Wastewater bioreactor microbial communities from Cape Town, South Africa - Thiocy_cont_500_biof (SPAdes) | ecosystem: Engineered > Bioreactor > Thiocyanate-remediating > Anaerobic-Aerobic... | reverse complement strand
GAATAATATTTGATAATAAAGATTGTGTTGAATTATTATTCTTCATGTTTAAAATAATGTTTAATAAGAAAAAAAAGTATGCAATTAAAAGAAGAAGAAAAAATTTAATTTAAAAGATTAGTAAATGGCACGCAGTACTTAAGAAGTCGACAATTGACGTGCACGTCGTTTCCATGATTGTAGTAATTCTGTAAATGTTTTTCGATATAATTTCGACGGAAAAACAAACACAACAAAAACAAGTATCGACGGAGTAAATGAAATAAAATAAGCACACAGATACAGCCAAGGATTGTTCGATACATCGACACAACCTGATGCCAATGAAATGATCAATCGAGGTAAAGATAATATAAGTAAAATAATTGGACTTATAACAAGTTGTTTATGTCGATTGAATTGTTTGAAAAGATCCTTTCGATAACTATCATTCGATCGAAATGTTGATCGACGTTGTGTCGTACCAAAAATAATATACAAAGCCGAACAAAGATTAGCTAAAAACGGTCCCGTCAAATGAAAAAATAGTATTGCCGTATTATAGATTTGCATCGAATGAGAATAATTTGTTACACATAAATAATGATCTTGACTTTCGTAGATATTTGTTTGATTCGAATCGAATAATGTTTCATTCATCAATGTATATTTATCTGTCGTATATGTTAATAGATCACGATGTAAAGGTTCATGAAGAATAGTTAACATAATAAACAATGGCAAAAGACAAACGATCCAACGAGCAATACGTTTACTTTGTCGTCGATTGAATTGAATCTCTTTGGAAACATTGACAGCACGTTCAACAGCAACACAAGCATTTAACCAAGCATCGAAATAGACAAATATTTTAAGAAATGATTCAATACAAATACAACCATATCGAAGAAGATTAACATTAACAATTTCGTTCATAAGTGTTAAAATAACAAACCAAAATTTAATTGTTAACATCGATATCGTCAGTAGAGATGTTACCGATGATGATAGAAGATAAATTCCACAGCCAACTTTTCGTAATTTATCATTTCGAAATGTTAAAAATGAAAGTATACTATTGATTAAACCAGCAATAAACATAATCATAATTAATGTAATACTCATTCGAATTAAAATTGACTGATTTCTTATTGTTTGATTTCGTTCAATTTCATTACGTAGAAGATCATCGAGCGTAAGACCAATACCTCGTATATATGAATTGCATCGATCGCCAACTACACATTCATCATGCTCGATTAGAATACGACTGAGATTAACACGTGTTGGTCCATAGATAAATACAGAAAATGATCCTCGAATATTAGATTCAAATGTTGTTATCACAAGTATATAGATTCGATCTTGACGTAATTGACTAAGAAATTGAAAATGATATCGACCACAACTTGAATTACTTTGTACGAGAAGATTTCGTTCGGGATTCCATGGATCGAATGAATATTCATACAGATAACCATAGAGAATATTTGTATTATTACTATCAAATCGATAGACACCATTGATTGGTACATTGATTTCAATTGTTTCATAATGATACGTTGTTCGATCACAAATTCGAGAATATTTTTGCGTATCTTTTGTGAATACCGATGAATAGATTGATAGATTATCAGTTGGTCGAAATTTGACGTGATCACGACCAAATGCAAATATACGAAAGCTACCGATAGTATCAGGATCTGTTGTTGTTACAACGAGAATGTATGTTTTGTTCGAATTAAGATTATAAACAAGTTTGAATTGATTATTAACACAACCTTGATCATTTCGAAAGAGATGATTTCTATCGGGATAATATGGATCGAAATAATTTTCATAGATAAAACCAATTGTATCCATTGAACTATTACTTGAAAATATGTATGAACCTGATATGGAAACACTTATAGCAATTGCTTCATAATAATATCTCGATGATTTACATTGTTCACGTGCATATTTTAAACTTTGTTCGTTTAATATCGATGAATATGTCGTGTGAGTTATAGATTCCATATGTTCAATTCGTTTTAATGTAACATCATGTACTCCGTAGACAAGTATAGAAAAACTTCCTGTACTATTTCCATTTGATGTTGTTACAATAAGTGTATAATTTATGTTTATTTGAAGATAGATTAAAATTTTAAATTGATTCAACGAACCGCTATTATCATCTTCTAAGATAAGATTCTCTTCTGAATTGAATATATTGAATTTATTCTCATAAATTGAACCATACGTATCGATTGAACTATTACTTATTATGAGATAATAACCGGTTTGTGAAACATGAATTTCAATAGCTTGATAGTAATAATTGACTAATTGACAACCAGTTCGAGTGTAAATAGAATTGTCAATAGTTAATTCAGATTGATAGATTTCTTTGAATGCAAATGATAGATCTATTCGAATCGAAATGAAAGAAATTCTCTATATGCACTATTTTCGAAATTCGAAAATAAACTTACTAATATTCTGAAAATTGACCTGCTGCGGACCTGTAACAATGACGGAGAAATTCACGAGTTCGTCAGCAGCTGCAATTAAAATATATCTATTTTTGATTGACATCGATATTTCAATTTGAAATTCTTCTCGATGATTATTCATTGGAATGATTGGCTTCAAATAATTCTCATAGACATCATAATTGATTTTCTTTGTACTATTAATAATAACTTTATAACAACCATTTTCTCTGACATTGATTTGAATTGTTTCATAGAAATAGTCGATAGATTTTCGACTCGATAAGGTCAATGCTGACAAATGAATTGTTTCGATGATTGATGAGTCTTTCGATGTATTTGTAATTAACATAAATTTTTGAATTCGATGATTACCTTGATCGGCAACAAAGATATTTCCATAGATATCAAATGCGGCTCCATATGGATAATCTAATTGAGTCAATGCTGAACCAGCAGCATTCGAACATCCAACAAGACAATAGAAACCATTCGATCGAGAACCAATTATTCGATGATTACCATTATCGACAATGAAAAGATAATCATCAGCATCGAAAAATACAGCTGTTGGATAGGTAAGTTTAATACTTGATAGAATAATATTTTCCGTTATTGTCGTAGCATTTTGTTCGTTGAATTGAAACATTTGAATTCGATGATTCCAACAATCTGCAACGTATAAGACTAAATCATTGGTAACAAATATTCCACGTGGACTATCGAGCATATTTGGTGAACGACCTTTTGTACCGTTGCCTGCAACCGTGATCAAAACTGTCGAACTGAGATCTAATGGTTGTTTTACAACTTGATGTTCATCAGCTAATGAGCAGTAAAGATGATTCAATCGATCAACGAATAGGCCAGCACAAGCATCGGTTGCATTCATAACGACAGTTCCTTCGGGTTCATTTTGTAAATTCCATCTTACTACTTCACCAGTCGTTTCACTGCCGATGTACATATCTCCATTAGTTGTGACGAACACACCCCAAGGAGCAAATTGATCAGGTAGAAAAATTGTCATTGGATCCGTAAAATTTTCAATCCATATATGAACTTCATCATTGAATTCATCAACGACATAGATAGTATTGTTTCTATCAATGAAAATATCGAGTGGATCTTCTCCAACTATGCTTTCATTAGCAAATATAATCCCACTAATGTCCCATTGTGCACATGAAGGAAGTTTCGGTTTGTTATAGGATATTTCTTGAAATTGATGATATGTGAACTGAAAAATACTCAATATAACTAACCATGATGTCACCATACTTGCATACTAAATGAATGAATGACTTTGGTTTTTTTTTGTAAAAATATTTGTCAAATATCTAGTGACATTTACAAACAAATATAATAATAAAATTTTTGATACATCCTCTGGTTTTACACAGTAAATATTTCTTCTGTGGTCAACAATATTGCGGCTTTCTATAATTTAATCAATGAACAATAAAACAGAAAAACAAAAACAGTTTCAAATCGATTTTAACATAGAACTAAATTAAACTAAGATGACACAATAGGAAATGCTGCTTGATCATATTCAAACGTTCCACTTTGTTTCATCGATAGAAAATTGCCTTGATTTTTATTTTTGTTTGATGAATAAACACCAATATGATTAACTAGATCAGGTATGGCATGACATTGCAAATAGGTTGATTGATGTTTTTCAAAAAAATCATTCAATAAAATGTCAATTGGTACAGATTTATTGGAATGAACTTGTTCTAAGATAAAGCTTTGCAATGATTGGACGACATTCGATGAATACACTTGTGCAAGTGTGCCAGCTGTCGATGATTTCATAATATGTAGTCCGTGTTGAATACCAAAAAGAAATTGAAAATTTTGACGATTCACTGATAAGATGAGAATTAAAATGAATACAAACCATAGAAGAGTAAAACTAAAGAAAATCACTATTGAAAATAAAGATTTCGTATACAAACGAATTGATCGTAAGGAAAATTTCTCATCAAGTAAAATAAATAGAAAATTAATTAATAATGAAATTGATAACGATAGAAGAATTAAATATGGCGCATGTTTACGTTCCCATCCATCCCAATAATCTGTTTTAAACAATTTAATTAAACTACAACGAGAATGTTGATTATTCGAAATAATTGTTCGTAATTTGGAGAAAAAATTCTTTGTAAATAGAAGATCATCTTCGAGAATGAGTATATTATTCGGCTTTTGTTTCTCACAAAATGATAATGCACTTAGATAATCGATTGTTTCTCTGAAAGCCCATTGATCTGACTGAGTTTTTTGTTGAACAATTTCGACATCAATTGAAGGCAAATGAATAACTTCAAGAAATGGAATTTCGACTTGAGATAATTGTTCAGCATGTTTATGAAGAGACGACGGTTTAGCTGTATTATAGATGAAAATTTTCGTTGAAATTTTATCTTCATATGTCATTGATGAAACAAGTGAAGAAAGTGTGTAATGCAATGTTGGATGTTCATATCGAGGTGACGTTATAAGAATCGTACAAATATCTGAACTGAAATTATAAGAATTTAACTTGAATTTTTCTTTTCGTAACAATTGATTCCAATAGTTTTGTGCCGATTGAAATTGTCGATTCATTTCAATATGTAAATCTTTTTCATTTCTATTGTATCGATAATACCATGTGTAACGATAGTTTATTAAATAATTGTAAGCAAATAGAATCCAAAGTAGAACTGCAAGCAGTAAACGAATGAAATTCTTTTTTACTCGATTTAATAATAAAACCATGTGAGTTTTTATAAGAAAAAATTAAACTATTTTCACACCTGTCATGTCTTTTTGCGCTCTTTTCTTCGTTCTCATATTTGATTTTAAAGCTTTCTCAAGCATATATGTGCCGTTTTTCTTACAAGTAAATATAACGTCATTTGTTGATTATACTAATTGTTTGACAAAGATAAAATTTCTTTTCTGTTCTGTTCTGTTCTGTTCTGTCTTTTGAATAAAAAGTGGAAATAAAATTTGTCGATAGTATTTCAGGACAGATAGAAAAGAAAACTGATGAAAATATGTTTATTTCACATAAGTTAAACATAAAATGGGAGCAGGAACTTCCGGTAAACCAACCAGAATAACAATTGAAAATGAAATAGCTGCATTTATAAATGGTCTACCGATGGCTGAATTATTGAATGGAGGTATCATTCGACTGTCAGGCGCTTCTGGTTATTTCAATCCTAATTCACTTCTTGAAGCTAGTTGGTTACAAGGTAAAATGACTGTGGACGAATACAAATCAGCAATTAATTCTATTAACAATTGTGCAATGCGTACACAATTAGAGATGGGAACTCGTTTATGGACAAAAGAAACATACGCTCGTGAAAAAGAAAAGGCAGAAGCTGGTCAAGCTGCAGTAGAACAACTCAATAAAAAATATAAATCCATTCGTTTCACATATCATCAAAGCATAGAAAAGATGGAATACATTCCTGTTTACAATTCTGAACTTATTTCATTGATCAGTGTTTTGTCAGAACGAGGTCGTTATTTAACTGTTCGTTCTTATATTTACATTAATGTCAATTAATCTTTATAAATAAAGATCATATGTTGACATGACAGATTTTATTTGACTTTAGAAACTTTGTTGTTCTAGAACAATCATTATACGAGGTAAGACGTCAATAAATGAGGCTCGAAAACAAAACCAATCATGTGCTCCATCACATCCATGACCAATCGATTGTCCATCTCCGTAATCATCAAAATAGACAGGTATTTGAAATAGAATTAATAGATCTCGTAATTGATAGAAACCATTACGATAGATCGACTCAGGATAACCTTTATTACCATTGTAGAGTGCAATAGATATGTCATGTAATTCTGCTACTCGAGTGATCGTACTTTGAGTAAACCAACTGTTGGAACTTAAAGGTGCTTGTGGATCGCCGAATGCAGCTGATATTGGTTTACCATCAATACTTGTTAAATTAAGAATTTTATATTGAACATTTGTATCGAGTAAATCGAGTGGACCAGAAAAACTTGCTGCATAAATAAAATAATTCGAATATAATTCAGCATAATGAATTGCACCATATCCACCCATGGAAAGGCCAGCTATTGCACGACCATGTTTTTTCGATATGGTTCGTAAGTTTAAATCAATCCAAGGTACAAGTTGTTCCATATGAAAGATTTGCCAATTTTGAGGAGCGAAATCTTCAGGAAAAACCCAATTTGTATAGAATCCAACTGGATCTCCATTTGGCATCACAGTTATTAATGATACATTGCCAGTCGTATTTTGAACTTGACCATCAGTTATCCAACTTGTAGCATTTTGATGTGCACCATGTAGAAGATAAAGAACAGGATAATGACGTTGCGGTCTACTCGTCGAATAATCTTCGGGAAGAAGTATGGAAATTGTTTGATTACCACGTACTTCATTTGATGAAACAATAACTTCATAAAGTCGAGTATTTAATTGTTGAAAAGAACATACTGTAAGACCAAAACCAGATATGAAATTAGGTACATCACCAATCGTATTATTAATTAAAATACAAAGAAAGAAAATTAACTTATACAAATATGAATCGTGTTTCATCTGTACTTTTTTCTCACGTTAAAGATAAAAAAACTAAATGACTGTTCGTTGATAAGAACACATCATATCATTTTCAAAGTCAACATCTATACAGTAGTGTCGAACTTGAAATTTGAATTTGAATTCAAGTTTCATATTCGACATGTATGTGATTCACGTTACTTGTTTCATAGATGAAATTGTGATGACTAATACGAGGAAGAAAATATTCGATCAGAAGTAACCATACTGCATCGATTTAGGTGAGCCATTCAAGTGTAAAATAACGAAAAATTTCTCACAGTGGGACACCTGAAACCATGTTACACCTATACTAGGAAAAAAATTTGGTGTGCTTACCATCTATCTCTTCATGTATCGAGAATAAACGCTTGATTGATTTTGTAACTGATGGAGAGAACAGCTATTTAAGATATAACGAGACTGCGTCGTATATTTTCAAGGCAAAGCAAATTGTCAATACATTTACTCGTAAGTAGTTTGTTTTACCATCATCTGCATATTTACTCTCGCTTTTTTCCTATTTCATTTAATAAAAAATCAAGCAAATATTTCTACTACGTAATATTTTTAGCTAAGAATTCAATGGCTTACATCACAACTTCACCAAATCCAAAAGAAAATAAAGAAACTACAAGTCTTCTTTGGTTTGATCCAAATATTGGACACAAAGAGGATACAAAGCAAACAAAAGAGAAATTAAGAGAGATTAATGATTATGTCAGCTTTTATGAAGATCTTCAATTATGTATCGATTATATTCAATCGGCTACAAATGAAAAAATCTTTCTAATTACATCAGGAAAACAAGCACCACAAATTTTACCTGCAATTGTCAAACTAAGACAAATAGATTCAATTTTCATATTTTGTATGAAAATCGAAAGATATGAACACTTGACCAATGAATATACAAAGATTATAGGCATTTATAATAATCTAGATAAATTATGTGAATCAATTCAAGAACAAATGAATTTAGTTGATCAACAAATACAAACATTGAGTTTTTTCAATCAACATGAACAATCAACAAAAGATTTATCGAAAGAATCAGGTCAATTCATTTGGTTTCAACTATTTAAATATGTCATCTTACGTTTACCACGTGATGAAAAAGCAAAAAAAGAAATGATTGAAACATGTCGAAATTATTATCGAGGACATACCACACAAATGAAATTAATTAATGAATTTGAAAAACGATATCAATCTGAAGATGCAATTCGTTGGTATTCTGAACAATCATTTGTTTATAAATTAGTGAATAAAGCTCTTCGAACAGGTGATTATAATCAATTGCATCGATTCAGATATTTTATTGGTGATCTTTCTAATGGTTTAGAAAAAGAACATGAGAAGATTTTATCATCAAATGAAGAAATCTTAACTGTTTATCGTGGTGCAAAGCTTCATAAAGAAGAGTTTGAACAACTAAAACAAAATGTGAATAAATTAATTTCAACAAATGGATATTTATCAACGAGCCGTGATCGGTTACGAGCACTTTCCTTTGCCAAGAAATCAACTAAACGGCCTGATGTTATTCCGGTTCTTTTTCAAATTCACTGTGATATTAAACAAATTGGTCATAGTGTTATATTTGCTGATATTGAAAAATTTTGTGTTTTTCCTCAAGAACAAGAAGTTTTATTTGATGTCGATGCTGTTTTTCGAATTGATTCTATTCAAGCAGATGGTGAACGAAAAATCATTAAAATGACAGTGACCAATGAAGCTCAAGCTATCGGAAGACATTTCATTGAAGAGACACAACGTCACGCTGAAGATCAAAGTATTGCAATTGTTTTTGGAAGGTTAATGTGCAATTTAGGTGAACATGACAAATCCCAAAAGTATTTCGAACAAATGCTAAATGAACCGAATGGAGAAGACCTCGCTTGGATCGAGTATAATATTGCTCGAGCGTTCGATTTCAAAGGTGAATGGGATGAAGCTCGAAAATTCTATGATCGTGCTTATACACAAATGATTAATGCTAAACCACCACGAGTCAAAGATTCAGCTATTGTTCTCAACAACATTGGTGCTATTCTCGATAGTCAAGGAAACTACGATGAAGCTCTGGATTATCATCAACGAGCACTTAAAATGAGAGAGAAATTCTATCCATCGGGTCATGTTGATATTGCTCAAAGTCTCAACAACATTGGTATTATTCTCAATCGGCAAGGAAACTACGATGAAGCTCTAGATTATCATCAACGAGCACTTAAAATGAGAAAGAAGTTCTATCCATCTGGTCATATTAATATTGCTCAAAGTCTCAACAATATTGGTAATATTCTCTATAGTCAAGAAAAGTACGATGAAGCTCTGGATTATTATCAACGAGCACTTAAAATGAAAGAGAAGTTTTATCCATCTGGTCATGTTGATATTGCTCAAAGTCTCAACAACATTGGCAGTATTCTCGATATTCAAGGAAAGTACGATGAAGCTCTGAATTATCATCAACGAGCACTTAAAATGAGAGAGGAATTCTATCCATCTGATCATGTTGATATTGCAAATAGTCTCAATAATATTGGTGCTATTCTCGATAGTCAAGGAAAGTACGATGAAGCTCTAGATTATCATCAACGAGCACTTAAAATGAAAGAGAAGTTTTATCCATCTGATCATGTTGATATTGCTAGTAGTCTCAACAACATTGGTATTATTCTCGATATTCAAGGAAAGTACGATGAAGCTCTAGATTATCATCAACGTGCAGTTAAAATGAGAGAGAAGTTCTATTTATCTGGTCATGTCAGTATTGCCCACAGTTTATTAAATATCGGTGATTGTTATGCACATCAGAATCAGAATAAGAGAGCGTTGGATTTTTATGAGCGAGCGTTGATTATCTATGAAAAATTTCTTCCT
>Ga0209930_1005705_pt1 | contig 9947 bp, 6 predicted proteins | sample ThiBiot_500_biof_2_FD_183948 | JGI IMG/M metagenome (GOLD analysis project Ga0209930, IMG submission 183948) | Wastewater bioreactor microbial communities from Cape Town, South Africa - Thiocy_cont_500_biof (SPAdes) | ecosystem: Engineered > Bioreactor > Thiocyanate-remediating > Anaerobic-Aerobic... | reverse complement strand
CGAACGGTCCACCGGCGTAATGATCACGAAGAAAACCGCGTGCGTGAAAATATCCCGGGCATTGCCACGCACAGGTACGAGGTGAACGACAGCCGGCATTTTCGTTTCATGGGCCGGCAAGGGAAAGGACAGGCTGCGGTAATCCTTGCTGGCAATCCCCTCCTTCGAGCGCAGAAGAGCGGACTTGAGCAGATCGTTGGCCGGCGCGTGACGAAAATACAGGCGATCGGAGGCTCCGATCTGCACTTGCGCAAAATTCTCCATCAATGCGTTACAAGCCATCAGCTTGCCGTCCATACCGAGAACCGCCGAGGGCAAGCCGGTCATGGCAAGTGTTTCGACCGCAGCCCGAACCCTTTCGAATTCCAGGCGACTGGACATCATCGCCGCTCGCGCCAAATGTGGACGGATACCGTCCAGAAACGCAATGGCGGAGGCTTCGACGGGGCCTGTCACGCTCTTCTTTTCCAAAGCGAAAATGATCTTATCGCCGCTGGGCACATTGATAGCCGTCGATGTGCCGAAACCGTAACCCAAGGGTCGAAAAACCTCCATGATGATGGGATGCCGTTGGCATTCCTCTTCGGTGAAATGTCTGGCCTCATCGACAAAACCGTCATGCTCGATATTGAGCAGATGTGCTGCCCGCGTATTCCGCGTCATCCAGCCCTCGGCCAGGATTTTCTGGGTGATGTCGTCAAGCGATCTCGATGCCAAGGCGCGGCTACCGCGCGCACTGGCATTGAAAAGCGCCGTGCCGTGAAAGCCATTCATCCGGGCCATGTCATCGAGAATGGAAAGCCAGTTTTCGGGAAAGAAAGCGGCTTCATAGATGGCATCGATGAGATCGGCAGCGGTCTCTGTACTCATTCCGGATCCGGAGATATTCCAATCACAGTGTCTTTACCACAAATTTGCCATATTCGGATAACTTCGCAAGCATCGACAGCGACGATTTACGGTTCGTCAGCGAAAGAATTCCTGCACCTCGTTAATTTGCTTCAGAGCCATTCCCTTATGCTGCCCGCCCGCTGGTTTGGTCCTGTTTCGACTGCAACTGGCCGCCCAGGAACATTTCCAGCCGAAGCGTGATCGCTTCGGCGTCGGACAATGCGGCAAAAAGAAAAAGTTAGAGCATTTCCGGGAAACCAGTGTTCACCGGAAATGCTCTAGGGGCTGCCATCGAAAGATCTACGCGATGAATTTCGCGATCAGGCTGCGGTGCGGACGTTGGCGATGATGCCGACGAGGTCGTTGACGATGCGTTCGATCTGGTTGCGATCGTCGCCCTCGGCCATGACGCGGATCAGCGGCTCGGTCCCGGAGGGGCGGATCACCAGGCGGCCGTGGCGGGAAAGCTCCTGCTCGGCATCGGCGATCGCCTGGCGCACAATCGTATCCTCCAGCGGCTTGCCGCCGGAATAGCGCACGTTCTTGAGCAGTTGCGGAACCGGCTCGAAGCGGCGGCAAACCTCGCTGACCGTTTTTCCGGTGCGCTTGACGCAGGCGAGAATCTGCAAGGCGGCCACAAGGCCGTCGCCGGTTGTGCCGAAATCGGACAGCACGATATGGCCGGACTGCTCGCCGCCGATATTGTAGCCGTGCTGGCGCATATGCTCGACCACATAGCGGTCGCCGACCTTGGTGCGGGCGAGATTGAGGCCCTTGGATTGCAGGAAGCGCTCCAGCCCGAGGTTGGACATGATGGTGGCGACGATGCCGTCGCCCTTCAGCGTCTCGTCCTCGGCCCAGCTTTCGGCGACGACGGCCATCAACTGGTCGCCGTCGATGATGTCGCCGTTCTCGTCGATAATGATGACGCGGTCGGCGTCGCCATCGAGCGCAATGCCGATATCGGCGCGCACCTCATCCACCTTCTTCTGCAAGGCGGCGGGATGGGTCGAGCCGCAATTCAGGTTGATGTTGGTGCCGTTGGGCTCATTGCCGATGGTTACGACGTCGGCGCCCAGCTCCCAGAGCACGGCAGGCGCCACCTTGTAGGCGGCGCCGTTGGCGCAATCGATGGCGACGCGCAGGCCCTGCAGCGTCACGTCGCGCGGCAGCGTGCGCTTGGCGAATTCGATATAGCGGTCATGCACGCCGTCGATGCGCTTGGCGCGGCCGATATTGTCGGCGGTGGCGAGTTGCGGCCCGAGATCCCTTTCCAGCAGATCCTCGATCTGCATTTCGAGATCGTCGGAAAGCTTGTAACCGTCAGGGCCGAACAGCTTGATGCCGTTGTCTTCGTAAGGATTGTGCGAGGCGGAGATCATCACGCCGATATCGGCGCGCAGCGAACGCGTCAGCATGGCGACGGCCGGCGTCGGGATCGGGCCGAGAACGAATGCATCGATACCGGCGGCGGTGAAGCCGGCGACCATGGCGTTCTCCAGCATATAGCCGGACAGGCGCGTATCCTTGCCGATGACGACGCGGTGGCGATGCGAGCCGCGGCGGAAAATCGTACCGACGGCGATGCCGACCCGCATGGCGAGATCAGGCGTCATCGGGAACGTGTTGGATTGTCCCCGGATGCCATCGGTCCCGAAATAACGTCTTTTCATGAAGGCCCCCGAAAAGGAGCAGCGCAACGGCGCCGCAAAAGGTCACAAATCCGGCGTCACGACGGTAAAAAGCCGGAGCATGGATGCGAAATCGAAAAAAGGGCGACGCAGTACCTGCGCCCCTCAGACATGCTCTCATGCCACAAAGCACCGGAGCCGGCACGTAAAATAACGTCAATCCCGCTTACATCCCGTTACCCAGGGAACAGCAGAGCAGAAAAAAAACGCCCGCCGGGAAGGCGGGCGTCCGGGAGAACCGGGGATCAACGTGGTTGCGGCTCGAAACCGCCTTCGGGCTCGTCTCCCTTGGCGACCGGGCCGTCCTTCTTGGCGCCGGTCTTCGGCACGGCTGAGCCACGGCTGGGCGGGGCGTCGTCGCCAAGATCGCGCGCCGGCTTTTCGCCGCGGATCAGCGCCTTGATCTCGTCGCCGGTCAGGGTTTCGTATTCGAGCAGGCCTTCGGCGATGGCAACGAACGCATCGTGGTCATCGGTGAGAATGCGGCGCGCCTCTGAATAGGCTTCGTCGATGAGACGGCGCACTTCGATGTCGATCTTCTGGGCCGTAGCTTCGGAGACGTTCTTCGACTGCGAAACCGAATGACCGAGGAAAACTTCCTGCTGGTTTTCACCATAGGCGACCTGGCCGAGTTCGTCGGAGAAGCCCCATTGCGTGACCATGGCGCGGGCAAGCTTGGTGGCCTGCTCGATATCCGAGGAGGCGCCGGAGGTGATGTTCTCCTTGCCGAAGGTCAGTTCCTCGGCAACGCGGCCGCCCATCATGATGACGAGGCGCGAGACCATCCACTTGTAGCTCATCGAGTAGCGGTCGCCTTCCGGCAACTGCATGACCATGCCCAGCGCGCGACCGCGCGGAATGATCGTCGCCTTGTGCAGGGGATCGGCGACCGGCACCTTCAGCGCGGTGATCGCATGGCCGGCCTCGTGATAGGCGGTCAGCTTCTTCTCGGCTTCGGTCATGGCGGTGGTGCGGCGCTCCGCACCCATCATGATCTTGTCCTTGGCGTCCTCGAATTCCTGCATGGTGACGACGCGCTTGTTGCGCCGCGCCGCCGTCAGGGCCGCCTCGTTGACGAGGTTCATCAGGTCCGCGCCGGAAAAGCCGGGCGTGCCGCGTGCCAGAACCTTGAGGTCGACATTCGGGGCAAGCGGCACGTTGCGGACATGCACCTTGAGGATGCGCTCGCGGCCGACGATGTCGGGGTTCGGCACCACGACCTGGCGGTCGAAACGGCCGGGACGCAAGAGCGCCGGATCGAGCACATCGGGACGGTTGGTGGCGGCGATGAGGATGATGCCCTCGTTCGCCTCGAAGCCGTCCATTTCGACCAGCAGCTGGTTCAGCGTCTGCTCGCGCTCGTCATTGCCGCCGCCGAGACCGGCGCCGCGATGACGGCCGACCGCATCGATTTCGTCGATGAAGATGATGCAGGGCGCGTTCTTCTTGGCCTGCTCGAACATGTCGCGGACACGGGATGCGCCGACGCCGACGAACATTTCGACGAAATCCGAACCGGAAATGGTGAAGAATGGCACATTGGCCTCGCCCGCGACCGAACGCGCCAGGAGGGTCTTACCCGTGCCCGGAGGGCCGACAAGCAGCACGCCGCGCGGAATGCGGCCGCCAAGGCGCTGGAATTTCTGCGGATCGCGCAGGAATTCGACGATTTCCTCGAGATCCTGCTTGGCCTCGTCGACACCGGCGACGTCGTCGAAGGTGACGCGGCCATGCGCCTCGGTCAAAAGCTTGGCCTTGGACTTGCCGAAGCCCATGGCGCCGCGCGAACCACCCTGCATCTGCCGCATGAAGAACAGCCAGACGCCGAGGATCAGGAGCATCGGCAACAGCGTGCCGATATAGCTCAGGAATCCGGAAGAACCGTCGCTTTCCGGCCGGGCGGCAATGGTCACACCCTTGTTCTGCAGGCGATCGATCAGCGAATCGTCGATGACAGGCGAATAGGTCTGGAAGGTCGTGCCGTTCTCGACATAGCTGCCGACGACGCGGTTGCCGGTGACGGTCACATCGCGGACGCGGCCGGAATCGACTTCGCGGAGGAACTGCGAATAGGGAATTTCACGAGAACCCGTTTGCGCCGGCGCGGTCTGAAACATGCTGAAAAGCGCAATCAGCAAGAGGGCGATGATCGCCCATAATGCGATATTTCTGAAATTTGGGTTCATCGAACTCCCCAAAGCGTGAAACGTCGGCCTGTGTCAGGCACAATACTTGGCCCTTAACATAGGGTGCCGGCGAGGTATTGCCAAGGATAAGCGGATGTCAACATTCGTTTTCCGTCGACAGGCCGCGAAACGGTATGCCGGCGCATGGCCGGGCGAATTTCAAGGCAATCTCGCGGGCGAGCATCGCATCGAACAATGGCAAAAAGCGGTCGAAGGGGGCGAGAAAATAACCGACCGTCAACCATGACGGCCGGGGCGGCCCGGTGAGCGGAACGGGCCCGGCCGCGCTGGAACAGGCAGGAAGCGCCGCTGCGGCGCGGAGGGCGACGCCGGAAGGCACGTCCGGAAACAGGCTCGGCGCGATCCTTTGCCCTGGGCTGCCGGCGGCAAGGACGGTGACGGGAGAATCGCCTGCATTTTCGACACGGTAGCGTCCGTCCCAGATGCCGCTGCCCCCTGCCGCCAGCGTCAGCGACAAAATACCGCGCGCCTCGCGGGTCAGGAACAGCGCCTCGCGGCGCTGGTCGAAGACGACGCGGCCGATGTTGAGACGGGTCAGTTCCTCCGTGCGGCAGAGGCCGACGACCTGCAACATGCGGTTCGCCGACAGCGGATGCGGCCGGCCGCCGATGACGGCGGCAAGGGCGGCAAGACCATAGGCCAGCACATCGTCGTCCACATCTTGCAAGGCCGTGCGCTCCACCACCGCGACCGCGCCGCCATGCACCGTCACGCCATCGCGAATGAAAGAAGCCGCCGCCGCCGACAGCGCGTAGCGGCGCCGTTGCGCACGGCGGATGTCGTCCAGCGCGGCCGCCATGTCGGCGCCCCGAAGGCGGCGGCGCTGGCGGGGACGCTCATAGGCGGCATTGTCGTTGGAGGGGTCGTCGAACCAGCCGATGCCGCTGTCTTCGAGCAGCGCGCGAATATGGGCACGGCGGCAATCGAGCAGCGGGCGCACGAGCCAGACGCGGCCGCCGAGCAGCACGGCCGGGGCCATGCCGGCAAGGCCGGGGCTCAAGGCATCGCCGTTGCGCTCGGCCCGCATCGCGGCCGTCTCGACCTGGTCGTCAGCGGTGTGGGCGGAGAGGATCAGGCCGGCGCCAAAGACCTCGGCGGCATCGGCCAGCAGGCCGTAGCGCGCCTCGCGCGCGGCGGCGGCAAGGCCGCTGACCGGTTTCGGCCCTTCCCAGACGAGGATGCGATGCTGAATGGCGCGTTCTTCGCAGAAGGCAGCGACGGCGGCGGCTTCCGCCGACGATTCCGGCCGCAGGCCGTGATCGACCGTTGCCGCGCAGAGCGAGACATGCGGATGGCGGCCGTCGCGCATCGCTTCATGCAGGAAAAACAGCAGTCCGATCGAATCGCCGCCGCCGGAAACGGCGACCATCAGGCGAGCGGGTTCGGTGAGGCTGGAGAGAAAGCGGTCGACCGCCGCTTGCGGCGTGACGGAAAACGTCACCGGAAATCAGCAGGCAAGGCGTTTCTGCTCGGCCGCGACCTTGCCGATGACGGCGCGCGATGCCTTCGGATAACGCTTGGGCACTTCGCGCAGCGTGGCGCAGGCCATGTCCTTGTTGTCGAGCGCGGCCAGCGACATGCCGAGTTTCAGCAGCATTTCCGGCGCCTTGGGCGATTTGCCGTAGCTCTTGTGAGCGTTGAGGAAGGTCTTTGCCGCCTCGTTGTATTTGCCCTGGCTGTAGAAAGCCTCGCCCAGCCAGAAATTGGCGTCCGCCGCCTTGGCGCTGGAGGGGTAGCTGGCGATATAATCCTGGAATTCCTTCTCGGCGACCGAATAATCGCCCGAGAGCACATGGCCATAGGCGGCCTGATAATCCTGGCCTTCCTTGCCGCTGAGTGACGCAACCTCACCGCTCGACGCCGAACCGCTGTCGCTCAGCGGAGCCGAGGCATTTTCGCCGCTCTTGTTGATCGTCGCGCCGACCGGGTTTCCACCGGCATCCATCTCGATGGAGCCGAGTTCCATGGCCGGCTTGCCGCCGGCAGTGCCGGTTGCGGCCGTCGTGTTGCCGTCGGTCGCGGGCGCCTGGCCGGAGCCGGACGCGGCGCCCGGCTCCTCGATGATGCGGGCAACGTCGTCCGCCGGCTTCTGGGAGGGCGTCTCCAGCGAACCCGACTTCTTGTTGGCATTGCCACCTTTGCGTTCGATTTCCTGGAAGCGGAACTCGTTGTCCTCCTGGAACTTGCGGATCTGCTCCTGCATCTGCAGGAGCTGGTAGCTCATTTCCTCGATGCGGCCGTTGAGCGAACGGATCTGCTCCTGAAGCTGCTGCACCTCCATGGTGGCGCTCTGGACGCGGATGACCGGCAGATTGCTCTCTCCAGCTTTTACCGGTGCGCCAGGCACCCAGAGCGGCGCGGAATGGGCCACGGCCTGAAAACCGCAGGAGGCCGCCAGAGCCATCATTCCCGCCACGACAAGTCTTTTCATGTCCCTCTTTCCTGTCATCGTGAATCGGCGCGCCATCGATGGCGCGGCTGGAGAGTTTTCCAATTACCGCCAAAAAGCAACGGAGTTCGGCCAAAGTATGGTAAAAAATGCGGTTTTTGGAGGTCCCGCCGCCGGAAAGAGAAAACCCCGCCGCGCGGAACGCGGCGGGGTCTTTCGAAAAGATAAAATCGCTTCTTGGCGATTACATGCCGGCGCCGCCGAGGACGGTGACGGCGCGACGGTTCTGCGACCAGCAGGAGATGTCGTCGCAGACGGCGACCGGACGTTCCTTGCCGTAGGAGATCGTCTTCATGCGGTTGGCCGGAACGCCGCGCGAGGACAGATACTGCTTGGCGGCGGCCGCACGGCGGGCGCCGAGCGCCAGGTTGTATTCGCGCGTGCCGCGTTCGTCGGCATGGCCTTCGACCGTGATCGCATATTTCGGATACTGGGCGAGCCATTGGGCCTGACGGTCGAGCGTCTGGGCGGCGCTGGCATTGATCGAGGACGAGTCGGTATCGAAGAAGATGCGGTCGCCGACATTGACGGTGAAGTCCTGCGGCGAGCCGGGGGTGGCGGAGCCCGCGCCGTTCAGGCCATTGGCGCCGTTGAGGCCGAGCTCGTTGGCGTTGTTCGGCAGGTTCTTCTTCGATGCACAGCCGGCAAGAGCCAGAGACAGCGCCAGGGCGACGAAAGCGGGGCTGCGGGCGATGGACTGCATGCGGCTGTATGCCGGGGTAATCGTTCGGCTCATGGCCTCGGGTCTCCTTGAAAACTTCAAATTCAGCGTTGCCAGACTTTAACCAATCTCGGTTAACCGGCCCTCAACGAGTATGGTTAACGAACTGACAATTTGATTTTTCGACGCTGCCAGTTCCGGTTTTTTCACGTCAGAAGGCGCGGCCATGCCGGCCCCGCCTCCGCATTGTTTCATTCTGGCCGCATCATGCGCCAAGGTGTCAGGCCGCGCATCACTCCAGGAGCGGCGACCAGGCAGGGTCGGATGCATAACCCGGGGTCTTGACCGGCTGCTCGTTATAGCCGGTGATGTCGATGGAGTAGATCTGCGGACCGCCCGCGCCCGCCGACTGGCGGAAGAACATCAACACGCGGCCATTCGGCGCCCAGGTCGGGCCTTCATTGTGGAAGCCCGTGGTCAGGATGCGCTCGCCCGAACCGTCCGGCTTCATCACGCCGATGGAGAATTTTCCGCCCGCCTGCTTGGTGAAGGCGATGAGATCGCCGCGCGGCGACCAGACCGGCGTCGAGTAGGAACCGTCGCCGAAAGAGATGCGGTGCTGGTTGGAGCCGTTGGCGCCCATGACATAGAGCTGCGGCTTGCCGCCCCGGTCGCTTTCGAACACCACCTGGCTGCCATCAGGCGAATACGAAGGCGAGGTATCGATCGCCGCCGTCGAGGTCAGGCGCGTCGTGGTGCGCGAGCGCAGATCCATGGTGTAGATATTGGCGTTGCCTTCCTGCTGCAGGCTCATGATGACGCGCTGGCCATCCGGCGAGAAGCGCGGCGAAAACGTCATGCCCGGGAAATTGCCGACCACCTCGCGCTGCCCGGTTTCGAGCTGCAGCAGGTAGACGCGCGGCTGGTCGCCCTCGAAGGACATGTAGGTCACTTCCTGGCGGTTCGGCGAGAAGCGCGGCGTCAGCACGATGGAGTTGGAATTGGTCAGCGTGCGAACGTTGAAGCCGTCCTGGTCCATGATCGCCAGCTGGCGCTTGCGGTCGGTCTTCGGGCCGCTTTCGGAAACGAAGACGACGCGGGTATCGAAATAACCGTCCTCGCCGGTGATCTGCTTGTAGATCGCGTCCGCGATGATATGGGCGACGCGGCGCCAGTTTTCCGGCTGGGTATAGAACTGCTGGCCGGCCATCTGCTTGCCGGCAAACGTATCCCACAGGCGGAATTCGGCACGCAGGCGACCATCACCTTCACGCGTGACGCGTCCGGTGACCAGCGCCTGCGCATTGATGACCTTCCAGTCCTCGAAGCGCGGCACCTGCCCTGGATCGGCGATCTTTTCGATGAAGGCCTGCTTGTTGATCGGCGCGAACAGGCCGGAGCGCTTCAGGTCGGCGGCAACAACGGCCGACACCTGGGCGCCGAGATCGCCGTTCGACAGGAAATCCGTGATCGCGATCGGCAGTGGCCCTTGTTGATGTTGAGCTCGACGACCGCATAAGCGGGCGCGACATATGCCGCCATCAAGCCCGCCACGACGGCGACAAGACGGATCAGTTTTGTTTTGAACATCATCCTTGGCCTTCACTCAAAGCAGTTGGCTGGGGTCGAAGTTGACGACGACTTCGCTCCAGGCATCATATTTGTCTCGTGGCAGCCCCTTGAAGGGACGCGATTTCATGATCGCGCGCAGAGCGCTGCCTTCCAGTGTGCGACGGGCCGCATCCGAGCCGCCGCTGGCGATCACTTCCGGATCGCCGATGATGTCGCCGTTCTCGTCGAGGCGCATGGTGACCTTGATGGTCACGCCCTGAGCGCCGTCGATGCCGGAAACGATCGACCAGTTGTTTTCGATCTGGCCGCGCAGCGCGTCCATTTCGCTCTGGCTGAGCTTGGAGCCGCCATTGCTCTTCTTTGTGCCGAGCGACGCCGTCTGCGTCGACCGCTTGGCGCCGCTCGACTTCGCGTCGGTCTTGTTGAGAAGCGCGGAAATATCGTCGGCGTTGAAATCGCTCTCCTTGGAGGATTTG
>Ga0209930_1005703_pt1 | contig 9949 bp, 8 predicted proteins | sample ThiBiot_500_biof_2_FD_183948 | JGI IMG/M metagenome (GOLD analysis project Ga0209930, IMG submission 183948) | Wastewater bioreactor microbial communities from Cape Town, South Africa - Thiocy_cont_500_biof (SPAdes) | ecosystem: Engineered > Bioreactor > Thiocyanate-remediating > Anaerobic-Aerobic... | reverse complement strand
TGATGAGCAGACCGGCGACCGCATCGCCGCGCACGAACTTCGATGCGCCGTCCATCGAGCCGTAGAAGTCGGCTTCCTGGGCGATCACCGAGCGACGCTTGCGCGCCTCCTCTTCGCCGATCAGTCCGGCGTTCAGGTCGGCGTCGATGGCCATTTGCTTGCCCGGCATCGCGTCGAGGGTGAAGCGCGCGCCGACTTCGGCGATGCGCCCGGCGCCCTTCGTGATCACCATGAAGTTGATGACCACGAGGATGATGAACACCACGATACCGACCGCGTAGTTGCCCCCCACCAGGAAGTGGCCGAACGCCTCGATCACCTTGCCGGCGGCGTCCGGGCCGGTATGGCCTTCGAGCAGCACCACGCGGGTGGATGCCACGTTCAGCGACAGGCGCAGCAAGGTGGAGAACAGCAGCACGCTCGGGAACGCCGCGAAGTCGAGCGGCTTTTGCGTGTACATGCTCACGAGCAGCACCATCACCGCCAATGCGATGTTGAAGGTGAAGAGCAGATCCAGGATGAACGGCGGCAACGGCAGGATCATCATGCCCAGAATCATGATGATCAGCACCGGCGCGGCGAGCGACTTCAGATTGCCGCCGAGGAGCAGTTGCGACGAGCGCAGTAGCTGGTTCGCGCGAGGATTGAGGTTCATTCGTTACACTCGTTTCGACCCGGCGCGCCGCGGCGCGTCGAGTTCGGCCGGCACCGGCAGATCCGACGGGGTAACGGGCGCGGCGCCCCCCTCGGTGCGCCAGCGGCGAAGCTGGAAGACCCACGCCAGCACTTCGGCCACGGCCGTGTAGAGCGTGGCCGGAATTTCGTGACCGATGTCCACGTGCGCGTGCAGTGCCCGTGCCAGCGGCGGGGCTTCGAGAATCGGAATGTGGTGCTCGGCGCCCATCTCGCGGATGCGCAGCGCAACGAGATCCGTGCCCTTGGCCAGCACGCGCGGTGCCGTCATGTTTTCCTTGTATTCGAGCGCAACGGCAAAGTGCGTCGGGTTGGTCACGATCACGTCGGCCTTGGGCACGTCCTGCATCATGCGACGGCGCGCCGTCTGGCGCTGCAACTGGCGGATGTGCGCCTTGAGATGCGGATCGCCTTCGCTTTCCTTGTTTTCCTGCCGCACTTCCTCTTTGGTCATGCGCAGCTTCTTGTAGTGCTGCCAGAGCTGGAAGGGGACGTCGATGGCCGCCACCAGCATCAGCGATGCCACGATGAACGCACAGCACACCGCGATCAACTCGCCCACATACGGCAAGGCCGCGCGGGGCGACTGCGTCATCAGCCCCATGACCGCGTCGCGGTCGCGCGCAATCGCCCAGTAGGCCACGGCGCCGACGAGCAGCGTCTTGGCCACCGCCTTGACGAGTTCGACCAGCCCCTGCACGGAAAACATGCGGCCCAGCCCCTTGAGTGGGTTCAGGCGGCCGAAGTTGGGCGCGAGCGACTGGGTGGTGAAGAGCCAACCGCCCAGCGCCATCGGGGCGACAATCGCCGCGAGCACCAGCACACCGAGCAGCGGGGCAATGGCGATGAGCGCGTCGGCGCCCGAGCGTGCGGCATAGGAGAGCATGCGGTGGGTGTCGAGGGCGGTGCCCGGCTCGAACTGCATCCCGTGGCGCATCAGTTGGGCGAAGCCTTGCGAAATGCGGTCAGCCGTCATCCACAAGCCGGCCACTCCGGCCGCCAGCAAGGCGAACGTGGACAGTTCCCGCGAACGCGCAACCTGTCCTTCCTCGCGCGCCTTTTCAAGGCGCCGGGGAGACGCAGGTTCCGTCTTTTCGAGATCGCTATCCTCAGCCATGCCTTATCCACTGCGGGCGGACGAAGCCACCCCATCGCGACCGATTATGGCCGTAACCGTCAAGTCACAAAGGGGGGAATAGAGGCGGGATTGGGCGGTATTTCGCGCCGGCGTGCGGCAAAGGTCGGAAATGCCGTCAAAAAGCGACGCCCCGGCAGCCCGTCGACGGGCCGGCGGGGCGAATCCTCAGAAGCCGAGGCTGGCGAGCAGGTCGTCGACCTGCCCTTGATCGGACACGATGTCGGTGCGGCCATCGGTCTTGACCTGCGGCCCGTTGAGCAGCGAATCTTCGGCTTCCTTGCGCTTCTCGGGCGGCATGTTTTCGAGCAGCGTCTGCAACAGGTGCTTCTCGATCTCCTGCACGACATCCATGATCTTCTTGATGACCTGTCCGGTCAGATCCTGGAAGTCCTGCGCCATCATGATTTCCATCAGATGGTGGTTGGTCGCGCGCGTGTCGTCCGGCACGCGACGCAGATACGTGCGCGTCTCCACGACCAGCTTGCGGGCATCGTCGAGTTCGAGCGGCTCGTCGAACCACTTGGCCCAGCGTTCGTCGAGTGCATTGGCGTCCGCTTCGAGACGATCCTGAAGGGGCTTGGCCAGTTCGATGGCCGTGAGCGCCCGCACCGCCGCCTGCTCGGTCAGGGTGGCGACATAGTTCAGGCGGTCGCGCGCGTCGGGAATCGCTTCGGCCGCCTGCTCGAGTTGCTTGTCCAGCCCGAGTTCGCGCAGGTTGTCACGCAGCATGCGCGTCAGCTGCCCAACGCGCATGAGCATGCGCGCGGACGGGTCCGCTTCGCCGGTCACGTAAGCGCCGTTGGGCTCACCCGGCCATTCAGTGCTCGCCTCGTGGGTCACGCTCACGCCCCTGTCTTAACCATTTTCTCGAAGATCTTGCCCAGCTTTTCATCGAGCGTCGCGGCCGTAAACGGCTTGACCACATACCCGCTCGCCCCGGCCTGGGCAGCCGCGATAATGTTTTCCTTCTTCGCTTCGGCCGTGACCATAAGCACCGGCAGCTTTGCGAGGTTCGGATCGGCTCGGATCTGCTGAAGCATCGTCAGGCCATCCATGTTCGGCATGTTCCAATCCGAGACCACGAATTCGAAGCTGCCGCCACGCAGCTTGGCCAGCGCCGCCGCACCGTCTTCCGCTTCGTCGACATTGGAGAAGCCCAGCTCCTTGAGCAGGTTTCTCACAATCCGGCGCATCGTCGGAAAATCGTCGACGACCAGGAATTTCAAGTTCTTGTCTACCATCATTACTCCAATTCAGCCGGCGCCCCGCGGGGGCCGGCGATATTCATGGGCAGATTTCGCCACCACTTGGTGCCCCAAGTGTGTCCGCAAATCGACGCGACGCATACGGCGAAAAAACGCCAAAAAAGCGCCCTACTATACCCGCTGGGTGCGATCGCCAAATTTCGCAACCTGATGCAGCACTTTGCGGGCCATTTCGTGCAACGGCACCACTTCTTCCGCCCCGCCCATCGCAATGGCCTCGCGCGGCATGCCGAACACGATGCAACTCGCCTCGTCCTGCGCGAAGGTGTGCGCGCCGGCCCGGCGCATTTCCACGAGTCCGGCCGCGCCGTCGCGGCCCATGCCCGTGAGAATCACGCCGATCGCATTGCGTCCGGCGTGAACCGCCGCGGAGCGGAACAATACATCGACCGACGGACGATGTCGATTCACCGGCGGCGCCGCATCGAGCAAAGCCACATAGTTCGCGCCGCTGCGCGAGAGCTGCAGGTGGGTGTCGCCGCCCGGCGCGATGTACGCGTGGCCCGGCAGCACCCGCTCGCCGTGCTCGGCTTCCTTCACCGTAATGCGGCACAGGCCGTTCAGGCGCTGCGCGAACGACTTGGTGAAGCCCGCCGGCATATGCTGGGTAATCAAAATCGCCGGGGCGTCCGGCGGCATCGGCACGAGCACCTCACGGATCGCCTCCGTGCCGCCCGTCGACGCGCCGATGATGATCAGCTTCTCCGTCGACACCAGCGGGTTACGCAGCAGCGGCGCCGCTTCGACCGGCACGGGCGTCGCGCTCTTGGGCGGGGCGCTGCGCACGCGGGCGCGCGCGGCGCCACGAATCTTGTCGGCAATCATCTCGCCGTACTCGAGCATGCCGTCGCGAATGCCCAGGCGAGGCTTGGTCACGAAATCCACGGCGCCGAGTTCTAGTGCGCGCAGCGTGACTTCCGAGCCGCGCTCGGTCAGCGACGACACCATGAGCACCGGCATCGGACGCAAACGCATGAGCTTCTCAAGGAAGTCGAGCCCGTCCATGCGCGGCATTTCGACGTCGAGCGTGAGCACGTCCGGGTTGTGCTGCTTGATCAGGTCGCGCGCCACGAGCGGATCGGGGAACGGTCATGTCCGGTTGCGCATTGATGATCTCGGTCATCAGGCTGCGCACGAGTGCGGAATCGTCCACGCACAGGACTTTGATAGGTTCGCTCAAGCCTCCTCCATTTGTCGGTTGTCAGGCCCCGGCCGAGGCTTGGCGTTTCTGGCCGGTGGCGCAAAGAGTTCTACGGAACCCCGGACTTCGCGTGCACGCAGTCGCTGCGCGTACGCCTGTTCGCGCTGGGCAATGGCCGGGTCGCCCCGGTCGCCCAGCTTTCTGACCATCACCCGCCCGGTGCGCGGCAAAAAGCATACCTTGCGCGGATGCGGTCCGAGAAGATCCTGCGCCGTGACGCGAATCTGCTCCATCTCCAGATAGCGCAACACGAAGTTCGCATTGCGATCGCCGATGTTCAGCGTGGTCATGCCCGCGAGCACCGCGCCGCCGCCGAAGACCTTCGCCTCGAGCCGTTCGCGCCGTGCGCCGAGCTTGATCAGCTCGTTGATAAGCATTTCCATGGCGTAAGCGCCGTAGCGCATCGACGCCGAGAGTATACGGTTGCGCTCGCTCTCGCCATCGTCGGGCAGCATGAAATGATTCATGCCGCCGATACCCGTGACGGTATCGCGCACACACGCGGCCACGCACGACCCGAGCACCGTCACGAGCATGATGTCGTCGGTCGTGACGTAGTACTCGGACGGCAGCAGCTTCACCGCCTGCGTGTCGAACGCATTGTCGAAGTAGTGGTTGGTGGCGAGCGCCTCGGCCAGTGGCTGCGTCATGTCAGGCCCCTCGCGCGGTCGAGCCTGCCAGCTCGTACACCGTCTGCCCGCGCAGCCGGAACGCCTGGCTCACGTAGGTGAAGTTCTCGGAGTGCCCGGCGAAAAGCAAACCATCCGGCTTGAGCAAGGGCACGAAGCGCTCGAGAATGCGCGCTTGCGTGGCCTTGTCGAAATAGATCATCACGTTGCGGCAGAAAATGACGTCGAACGGACCGCCGATCTGCCACGACGGCGCGAGCAGGTTGAGCGGCGCGAACGTCACGAGCTGCTGCAGCTCCGGACGCACCTTGATCTTGCCCTCGTTGGCGCCCGTGCCCCGCAGGAAGTGGCGGCGCAACTGCTCTTGCGAGAGCTTGCCGGTCTGCTCGCCGCTGTAGACCGCGCTCGATGCCCGCGCGAGCACCTGCGTGTCGAGATCGGTGGCGAGCACGCTCGCGCTGGGCCGCGTGCCGAGCGTGTCGACGAGCGTCATCGCAATCGAATACGGCTCTTCGCCGGTCGACGCCGCGCAGCACCAGATCGAGATCGGTTTGGCCCGCTGACGCACGAAGTCGGCGAGCAGCGGGAAATGATGCGACTCGCGGAAGAACGACGTCAGGTTGGTCGTCAACGCGTTGGTGAACGACTCCCATTCGGTCTCGCCGGTGTCAGCCTCGAGCATGTCGAGGTATTCGGTGAAGCTCGTCATCCCGAGCGCGCGCAGACGCCGCGCGATGCGGCTGTACACCATTTCGCGCTTGTGCTCCGCCAGGGCGATCCCGGCGCGCTGATAGATCAGATGACGGATGCGGCCGAAATCGGTCAGCGAGAAGGTGAAGTCGCGCTCGCCGGAGAGGGCAGCACCGCTGGCGCGCGCGAAATCCGCGCTGCGCGAGCCGACGTCGCCGTCGATGCCCGCGGCGCCTCGACGTGTCGTAGGTGATGTCGTGCGCGAATCAGTCATGTCGTCTCACTTTGCCACCGCGGCAATTGTTCGCGCTATGCCGCGCGAGCCAGGGGTTGCGGCGCCGGCCCGCGACGCGGCGCGCCCATCGCGTGAACGGCCCCGCCGGCACCGCTCGTCTGGAACACCGCCACCGCCGCGCGCAGATCGTGCGCCTGCGATTCCAGCGATCCCGCAGCGGCGGCCGCTTCTTCCACGAGCGCCGCGTTCTGCTGCGTCACCTCATCCATCTGCGTCACGGCGCGGTTGACCTGCTCGATACCGCTCGACTGCTCGTTCGATGCCGCCGAGATCTCCCCCATGATGTCCGTCACGCGCTTGACCGCCTGCACGATCTCACCCATGGTCTGCCGCTGCTGAGCGACGAGCGCCGTACCGTCCTGCACGCGGCGCGCCGACTCTTCGATCAGCGCCTTGATTTCCTTCGCCGCTGCCGCACTGCGCTGCGCCAGCGTGCGCACTTCGCCCGCCACCACGGCAAAGCCACGGCCCTGCTCGCCCGCACGGGCGGCTTCCACGGCGGCGTTCAGCGCCAGAATGTTGGTCTGGAATGCGATCCCGTCGATCACACCGATGATGTCGACGATCTTGCTCGAGCTGGTCGAGATGCCGTCCATCGTCTCGCCCACCTTTCCGGAGACCTGACCGCCACGGGTCGCGATCTCCGACGCGTTCACGGCAAGCTGGCTCGCCTGGCGCGCGTTGTCCGCGTTCTGCTTGACGGTGGCGGTGAGTTGCTCCATCGACGACGCCGTTTCTTCGAGCGACGCGGCCTGCTGTTCGGTGCGTGCCGACAGATCGGTGTTGCCCGCCGCAATTTCCTGCGCCGCCGTCGTGATCGATTCGGTGCCCTCGCGGATCTGCCCGATGGTCTCGGCCAACGTGCGCTGCATGCGTTGCATCGCGTAGAGCAGGCTGCTGTTGTCGCCTGGCGCCAGCATCACGTGGCTTTGCAGATCGCCACTCGCGATGCGATGGGCGATGTCGGCCGCGTATTCCGGCTCGCCGCCGAGGCTGCGCTGCACGTTGCGAATGATCGCGATCATCGCGGCCGTCACGATGGCGCCGATGAGCAACAGGGCAATGCCGTAGCGAATCAACGCACTGTAGAACGCTTCGTCGACGTCCTGCATGTACATGCCGCTCATCACACTCCAGTCCCACGGCGCGAAGTACTTCACGAACGAGAGCTTTTCCAGGCGCTTGTCGCTGCCCGCGACACGACCGTGGTATTCGACGAAGCCCGAGCCCTTCTCCTTGGCGACACGAGCCATCTCGACGAACAGCAGCTTGCCGTTCGAATCCTTATAGTTCGAGACGTCCTTGTTCACCAGATCGGCCAGCGTCGGATGCATGAGCACGACCGGCTTCGAGTCGAACACGACCAGGTAGCCGCTGAGCTTGCCCGCCGCCGCTTGTGCCGCGTAGTCGCGCACGATACCGTCGGCACTCGTGACGACGCTTTGCACCGCCGCACGCCGCTCCGACACCATCGTGCTGCGTTCATGCCAGGCGGCCCAGCCGCCGAAAATCAAAAGACCCAGCCACATCAGCGCAAGCGCGGACCAGAGTTTTGCCTTGAGACTCAATTGCTTCATGATGTGACCCTCCACTGCCTGCACGTCGCGTGCGCGATGCGCGCGACGGTTTTCGTCTTGCCGATTGCTGCCAGAGCGCGCGCGGCGCGCGATCAGAAGGTCTCCCAGTCGCCGCTGGCGTCATCCGTGCCGGTGCGGGCGCTTGCCGCAGGGGCAGCCGCCGCCGGTGCCGGTCTGCGCGGCGCGGCGGGCGCGGCCTTCGGGGCCACCGCTGACGTCGGTGCGGACGCAGCGGGCGCCGTCGCCTTCACCTTCTTTGCAACGGGGCGGACCACCGGTGCGGCCGCGAGCGTCGGCGCCGTGTGGCTGGACGCCGCCTGACTGGCGTCCAGACGGAACACCGAGACGACCGTCTTCAGACGATTGGCCTGCTCTTCGAGCGAGCCGGCCGCGGCCGCGGCTTCTTCCACAAGCGCCGCGTTCTGCTGCGTGACTTCGTCCATCTGCGTGACGGCGCGATTGACCTGTTCAATGCCGCCCGATTGCTCGCTCGATGCCGCCGAGATCTCGCCCATGATGTCGGTCACGCGCTTGACCGCCTGCACGATCTCTTCCATCGTCTGACCGGCTTGTTCGACGAGCGAGGAGCCGTCCTGGACCTTGTGGGAGGAGTCTTCGATCAGTTCCTTGATTTCCTTGGCCGCCGCCGCACTGCGCTGCGCCAGCGTGCGCACTTCGCCCGCCACCACCGCGAAACCACGGCCCTGTTCACCGGCGCGCGCGGCTTCCACCGCCGCATTCAGCGCCAGAATGTTGGTCTGAAAGGCAATCCCGTCGATTACGCTGATGATGTCGACGATCTTGCTCGAGCTGGTCGAGATGCCCTGCATCGTGCCGACCACGCGGCCCACCACTTCGCCGCCGCGTGCGGCGATGTCCGACGCGTTCACGGCAAGCTGGCTCGCCTGGCGCGCGTTGTCCGCGTTCTGCTTGACGGTGGCGGTGAGCTGCTCCATCGACGACGCCGTCTCTTCGAGCGACGCGGCCTGCTGTTCGGTGCGTGCCGACAGATCGGTGTTGCCCGCGGCAATCTGCTGCGCGGCCGAGGTGATCGACTCGGTGCCCGAGCGGACCTCCGTCACCGTGCGCACGAGGCTGTCCTGCATATGCTTCACGCCCTTGAATAGACGCCCGGTTTCGGTGTCGTTCCACACTTCGATGCGCTGCGTCAGGTCGCCGCCCGCGATCCTCTCGAAATGCTTGATGGCGTCGTCGATGGGGCCGACGACGGCGCGCGTGAGCGTGATCTGCGTGATGATGCCCACGAGCAGGCCGATGACCAGGCCGATGCCGACCAGCCACATCACCAGCGTGTAACGCGCCTGGGCGGCCAGGTAGCGGTTCTCGGCAGTCTTGTTCTGCAAGTCGGCCAACGCCACCATCGCCTTGGTGTAATCGGAGAAGAGGCGCGGCACGTCCATGACCGTCTTGGCGTGGAAGTCCGGGATATCGCCCGACTCAATGGCCTTGAGTGCGGGCACGATGCCCTCGTTGACCACCTTGCCACGGGCGGAGATCACTGCATCGGCCAACGGCTTTTCGCTGTCGGACATGGGCTTCGCCGCGTAAGCGCCCCACGCGTCGTCTGCCGCCTTGAGGTTCTGACGGACGCGCTCGATGGCCGTCTTGATCTCGGTCGGATCGGCAATGAACTCGATGCGCGAGAGCGTCACGCGAGCCGTCAGGGTGGAAATCGTCGTCTGTGCGAGGGAGCGCGACGACGCCATGTCGTTCCTGTAGATATCGCGCAGCGACGCATTGCTTTGTTGCAGCGAGAGGAGACCCGCCGCGGCGCCGACGACCAGCAGCACCATGAAGAGTCCCAGCGCCAGCGTCAGCCGTGCCCGGATGGTGACATTCTTAAACATAACGATCTCTACCTCGTGAAGACCGGCCTGCGGCCGGTGTATCCATCTCAACTATCCGAATTACCGACCCGTCAGAATTCTTCCCACTCGCCCGAATCGCTCGCGTTTGCGCTCGACGTCGATCCGGTCGATCCGCCCGCCGGCGCCTTGCCTCGACGCGCGGCCATTTGCAGCACCTGCGCGTCCTCCGGCGTGCCGGCGGCGGCGGGCGCCGTCGGCGCCGGTGACTGCGGGCGTCGCGTGACGGTGCGCGTAGCACCGCCTGCGCTGGCCCGTGCCGGTGCCGCGCGGGCCGCCGAGACCGCCGGGGCCACCGACGTAGCGGCCTCCGGCTGGCCTTGCGCGGAGGCGCTGTGATGCACGGTGGTACTGTGCGCCGCTGCCGCCTTGAAGGCATCGCCGACACGGAAGACAGCCACGGCGTCGCGCAAGCGACCCGCCTGATCTTCGAGCGAGCCGGCGGCCGCCGCCGCTTCTTCCACGAGTGCCGCGTTCTGCTGCGTGACTTCGTCCATCTGCGTCACGGCGCGATTGACCTGCTCGATGCCGCTCGACTGTTCGCTCGATGCCGCCGAGATCTCGCCCATGATGTC
>Ga0209930_1005699_pt1 | contig 9958 bp, 10 predicted proteins | sample ThiBiot_500_biof_2_FD_183948 | JGI IMG/M metagenome (GOLD analysis project Ga0209930, IMG submission 183948) | Wastewater bioreactor microbial communities from Cape Town, South Africa - Thiocy_cont_500_biof (SPAdes) | ecosystem: Engineered > Bioreactor > Thiocyanate-remediating >... | reverse complement strand
CCCGCCGCCACGAACTCCACGGCCGCAGCCCCCAGGCCGCACGCGACTGGGTGGCGCAGGTGGACGAGCCCAATGCGCGCCGCATTGCGGCAACGCGGGGGCGGGCGGATTGGGTGTTGCGCTGGGGGTGAGCGGGGGAGGCAGCGTACAGGCCGTTATTCGAATCGCGTGGGCAGACCTTGCAAGCCCTTAGTGGGCCATGGATTCAATACGCGGCAAGTCGGCGGCTGAGCATGTCGCGCAGACGGGGCAGGCTCAGAACCCAACCCCGCCTGACCACATCTTCCGATGGCAGTCTTTCTTCTGGATGCAAGGCGAAATATCGCTCGCTGGCCTGCATCAGGCTCGCAGATTCCTGGGGGAATCGTGAACGGACGATCATGGCGGCCAGGCGAAACACGTTGGCTTCGCGCTGGTCCTGGGCGGGCTGCGCACGCTCCCGGGCGACGAAGGAGCAGCGCGATAGCAGCGCCGATTCATCATCTCTGGCCGTCATTGCATCCACCTCCGTTCGCACCATGGCATCAAGATTTCGATGCCATGACTCTAAAGCGAACTCGATCTGCGCGGCAGGCCTTGGGGCTTTCGCGGGCTCAGAACGCCACCACGCCCCCGTCCTTGCGCGGGTCCGATCCGCCGATGTAGTGGTCGCCGTCGCGCAGCACCAGCTGCGCGCCGCCGAAGGCGAAGACGCCATGGCCTTCCTCGATCGTGACTTCGTGGCCGCGTGCGCGCAGGGCGGCGACAACCTCGGCGTCGAAGGCGGGCTCCACGGCCACGCCCTTGCCGCCCGTCACGCGCCAGCGCGGTGCGTCGGCGGCGGCCTGGGGGTTCTGGCCGTAGCGCAGCACGCGCAGGGCCATCTGCAGGTGGCCCTGGCTCTGCATGGGGCCGCCCATGACGCCGAAGGCCATCTGGGGCGTGCCGTCGGCGTTCATCGCAAAGGCCGGGATGATGGTGTGCGAGGGGCGCTTGCGTGGCGCGACCTCGTTGGCATGGCCGGCTTGCGTGGTGAAGCCGTGGCCGCGGTTTTGCAGGCTGATGCCGGTGCCCGGCACGACCACGCCCGAGCCGAAGCCCATGTAGTTGGACTGGATGAACGAGACCATCATGCCGCTGGCATCGGCCGCCGCCAGGTAGACCGTGCCGCCCGGGCGCGGTGCGCCGTAGGTGGGCGCGCTGGCGCGCTCGCGGTCAATGAGCGCCGCGCGTTCGCGCAGGTAGCCGGCGTCCAGCAGATGGGCGGATTCGACGCGCATGTGGTCGCCGTCGGCGTTGTATTCGTGCAGGTCGGCCAGGGCCAGCTTCATGGCCTCGACCTGCAGGTGCACGGACTCCACGCCGTCCAGCGGCTCGGCGCCCACGCCCAGTGCATCCAGCATGCCCAGCGCCATCAGCGCGGCAATGCCCTGGCCGTTGGGCGGGATCTCGTGGATCACCGAATCGCCAAAGGTCTGCGACACCGTGCCGACCCAGTCGGCCTGGTGGGCGGCCAGGTCGGCCTCGGTCATGGCGCCGCCGCAGGCCTTGGCGTGCTCGGCCATCGAGCGCGCCAGTGCGCCACGGTAGAAGGACTCGCCCTTGGTGGCGGCGATCTCCTCCAGCGTGCGCGCATGGGCTTCGCTGCGGAACACCTCGCCCGCCTTGGGGGCCTTGCCATCGGGCAGGAAGCACTCGGCAAAACCGGGCTGGTCGCCGAGCTTGGCGCCGCCCAGCGCCCACAGCGTGGCGATGGTGGGCGAGACCGCAAAGCCGTCACGCGCATAGCGGATGGCGGGCTGGGCCAGTTGCTCGAACGGCAGCTTGCCGAAGCGGCGCGACAGCTCCACCCAGGCCGAGACGGCACCGGGCACGGTGACGGCGTTCCAGCCCTTCTCGGGAATGCCGCCCAGCGCGGCGAAGTACTCGGGCGTCCAGGCTTCGGGCGAGCGGCCCGAGGCATTGAGGCCGTGCAATTCCTTGCCGTCCCACAGGATGCAGAAGGCATCGCTGCCCAGGCCACAGCCCGTGGGCTCGACCACGGTCAGCGCCATGGCCGTGGCAATGGCCGCATCCACCGCATTGCCGCCAGCCAGCAGCATGGACAGGCCGGCCTGCGCGGCCAGCGGCTGCGAGGTGGAGACCATGTTGCGGCCCAGCACCGAAGAGCGGTGCGAGGCGTAGGGAAGTGTCCAGTCCGTAACAGTGCTTGTCATATCAATTTCCATAGCGCCAACGCGCCACCGATAGCTTGAGGAACCGCAGGCACGGCCCAGCTCAGGGACGCCAAGCAAGGGCCTACGCCGGCCGCGCCACCCCGCAGCAAGGGCGTCGTCCCCCTCCCGCAGGAGAGGGGGAAGCGGCAAAGCCGCTCAGGGGGTGCTTCACTCAATCCAATGTGATTTTGTTGTCTTTGATGACCTGTGCCCAGCGCGCGCTGTCGGCCTGCACCATGGCGGCGAACTGCTCGGGCGTGCGCGGCGATGCGGCTTCCACGCCCTGCCTGGCCAGGCTGGCCACCACCTCGGGATTCTGGATGGCCTTGTTGAAGGCCTGATTGATCCGCGCCACCAGCTCGGGCTTCATGCCGGCCGGGCCATAGACGCCGAACCAGGTGACCGAAGAATAGCCAGGCAGGCCGGACTCGGCCACCGTGGGCAGGTCGGGCGCCAGCGCGCTGCGCTTGTCGCCGGTCACGGCCAGCGCGCGCAGGCGGCCGCTGGCCACATGGGGCATGCCGGTAGGAATGGAGTCGAACAGCAGGTGCACCTGGCCTGCGGACAGGTCGGTGATGGACTGCGCCGTGCCCTTGTAGGGCACATGGGTCAGCTGCAGGCCCGCGCGCGCCGCGAAGGCCGCCGCGTTCAGGTGGACGATGGTCCCGTTGCCGCTGCTGGCGTAGTTGAGGGCGCCCGGATGGGCCTTGGCGTAGGCGACCAGTTCCTTGACGCTGCGCGCGGGCAGAGAAGGCGTGACCAGCAGGATACTGGCCGCCCCGCCGATCTCGGCAATCGGCGTGAAATCCTTGTCGGCCTTGTAGGCCAGACGGGTCATCAGGTGTGGCGAGATGGCATGCGTGCTGCTGGTGGTGAACAGCAGCGTGTAGCCGTCCGGCGAGGCCTTGGCCGCCTCGCCCGTGCCGATGGTGCCGCCCGCGCCGGGGCGGTTGTCGATGACCAGTTGCTGGCCCAGGTCCTGGGACATGCGCTGCGCCACCACGCGCGCCACGAGGTCGGTGGCGCCGCTGGCCGGAAAGGGCACGACCAGGCGCACCGGATGCGAGGGCCAGGACGCCTGGCCCTGTGCCACGGCGGGCAGAGCGATGGCGCCAGCCAGGGCACAGGCTGCAGCCACGATGGCGCGGCGTGGAAGTAAAACGCTGGGCAATGCCTTCATGGGCACACTCCTGGACAGGGGTTGGACGGCTGCAGCCGCTGCTCCCCAGCAACGCCGCAACAGGCCATCGTAGAACCCTCGCCCCTTTGCCGCCATCAGCAAATTTGCAAACCTGCGTTGCCTCTGCGGCAAATTGATGACAATCGGGGCGACATGCCCGACGCCCGCCACCTTCTCCTGCAGGACACCGCGCTGCGCTACTTCCATGAAGTGGCGCAATGCGGATCGCTGACCGAGGCATCGGCGCGGCTGCATGTGGCGGCCTCGGCCATCAGCCGCCAGATCGCCGCACTGGAGGGGCTGCTGGGCACGCCGCTGTTCGAACGCCACCCGCGCGGCATGGTGCTCAATGCGGCCGGGGAGATCCTGGCCGACCATGTGCGCCGCGCCGGCCTGGATGCCGAGCGCGCGCTGGGCGAGATCGAGGCCCTGCAGGGGCTGCGCAGCGGCCGCGTGCGCATCGCCAGTTCAGACGCCTTTGCCAACGAGTTCCTGCCGCGCCTGTGCGCAGCGTTCCAGCGCGCGCATGCCGGCATCGTCTTCGAGGTGATGGTGCTGCCCACGCCTGCCGTGCCAGAGGCCGTGCGCAGCGGCACGGCCGACATCGGCCTGTGCTTCAGCCGCGCGCCCGAAAAAGGCATTGCCGTGGCCTGCCGCGTGGCCGCGCCGCTGGTGGCCCTGGTCGCCCCCGGCCATGCGCTGGCGCAGGCGCGGCGCCTGTCGCTGGCCCAGCTGGTGCGCCATCCGCTGGCGCTCACGCCGGCCGACACGGCCGTGCGCCAGCTGCTGGACGCCGCCTGCAGCCGCCAGGGCCTGATGCTGATGCCGGTGATGGAGAGCAACCACGGCAAGACCCTGCTGAACTTTGCAGCCCAGGGCGCCGCCGTGGCCGTGGCCAGCGAGATCGCCGCGCGCCACATGGTGGCCACGGGCGCACTGGTGGCCGTGGCGCTCAGCGACCGGGGCATGGACCTGCGCGACATCGAGGTGCAGACCCTGGCCGGCCGCACGCTGCCGCATGCGGCGCAGTCCTTCCTGGAAATGCTGCAGCTGCGGTTGCCCGGTCCCTGGTAACCGGAGGACACGGCGGGCAGCGGGCAGCGCCCGCCAGGCACCACCCACACAAGGCCGGCCAGAAAAGAGACCACAGTCCGACCAGGGATGCAGGGACAAAACTCGGAAAGCTCCGATTTTTACGGCCCTGCAGACCCGCGATTCATCCATCGCCCTTGCTCGATCCGCTCAGGCTGGGAGCGGATTGGGCACGAATCGGATAGGACAACTCTGATTCTGACCCAGCCGATTCTGATTCTCCAGCGCGACCGGACAGCCAGCCGCCGGCGCCATTCCTATCATCCGCAGCTCTGTCGTCGGGCTTCCCCTTGCGGGATTCCTGGACTCCCGTTCCTGAATGAATTCATGGACAACCCGGCCATCGCCGGACCTACAAAGAAGAGGCAAGGCATGTACACGAACCAGACCGGAGGGCGCAGGCGGCAATTGCAGCGGGAGGCACAGCATGGATGAGCGAACCGAGCTGACCTTCATGCTGCATGGCCTGCCGGACCGCGACGCCAAGCTGTTCCGCTCCTATGTGCTGATGGTGAATCACCGCACACGGCACCGCTGGACGTGGCGTGAATCCCAGGCGGACATGACGGTGGTGCATGGCGAACTGGCCCAAGCGCCTGCCGCCCCGCCCGCGCTGACGCTGCGCGTGGGAGGGCCACCCAGGGGAGTCTTCCCTGCGGGTGGCCACCTGGGCATGCCCCTGCGCGCCGAGGCGCTGGAGGAATGCCTCAACACCATGGGCGCACGCATCCTGTCGGTGCACGGCAAACCGGCCAGCGCCAAGGCACACGCCAGCGGCCTGCACACGCAGCATCAGCTGATGCTGCTGCAGCTGCGGCGCTGGCCGTCGCCGCAACTGCTGACGAGATCCCACCATATCCGCCTGGCCACCTTGCTGACAGGCCAGCCCACGACGATGCAGACCCTGTGCCAGCGCTCGGGCCTGTCGCCCGAGATCTGCGCCGGTTTTCTGAACGAGCTGGACGCCGCCGGCCTGCTGCGCTGGGCCTCGGCCCGCCCGCCCGCCGCACCGTACCCCGGCAACCCTGCGCCGGACAGGGGTGTGCTCGAACGCATACGCCTTCGCCTGGCCCGGTTTGCAGGAGCGCGCCCATGAGCGAACTCAAGATCCTGATTTCCGGCCCCCCAGGCGCAGGCAAGACCACGGCCATCCGCTGCGTCAGCGAGATCGCCCCCGTGAGCACCGACGTGCGCAACACCGATGACACCCTGGACAAGGCGCTGACGACGGCCGGCATGGACTATGGCGAGCTGACCCTGGACAACGGCGAGAAGCTGTACCTCTACGGCACGCCCGGGCAGGAGCGCTTTGACTTCATGTGGCGCATCCTCTCGCGCGGCGCGCTGGGCGTGATCTTGCTGATCGACAACAGCCGCTCCGATCCGCTGGCCGACCTGGATATCTATGTCCAGGGCCTGTCCGATGTCTTGCGCAGCACGGCATGCGTGGTGGCGGTATGCCGCATGCAGGAGTACACAGCGCCTGATCTGGACAGCTTTGCCGTGCACCTGCAATCGCGCGGCCTGCTGTGCCCCGTGGTGCCGGCCGATGTGCGCAACCCCCAGCAGGTGGTGGCCCTGATCGAGCTGTTGCTGCTGCAGATCGAAGCCCTTGCCCAGGAGAAGTCCCATGAAGAATGACGCTGCCTTGAAGGCTGCAGCCCAGGCGGCGGTGCAGTCGCTGATGAGCAGGTTGCACGGCGTGCGTGGCTGCGTGGTCAGCACCGAGGACGGCTTCGAGGTGGCCGCCCGTGCGCAAGGCCAGGGCAGCACGGCGCGGCTGTCGGCCATGGCCAGCTCGATGGCGGCGCTGGGCATGATCGCCGGCGAGGAGAACCAGCTCGGGCATTGCGCCAACGTGGTGGTCGAGGCGGCCGAGGGCTTCATCGTCATGCTGCAGGCACAGCGCCCGGGCCTGACGCTGGTCATCAGCGTGGTGGCCTCGCGCGAGGCCGTTCTGGGCCAGGTTCTCTATGTCTCGCGCGAGGCCGTGCGGACACTGGAACAAGCGTGATGGCAAAGGCAGGCAAGGGCTGCTCCTATGCATCCGGCAAGAAGGCACCGCGAAGGTGCAGAACATTTTCGCAACACAAGGGAGTTAGGAAAACAATGGCCAATATCAAGCAAACCATGGATGAACTGATGCGCTGCGACGGCGCCATGTGCGCTGCACTGGTGGACTACAACAGCGGCATGATCCTGGGGCAGGACGGCTCGGGCGTGGACCTGGAGCTGGCTGCCGCCGGCAACACCGAACTGGTGCGCGCCAAACTCAAAACCATGCGCTCGCTGGGCCTGGAAGACACCATCGAGGACATCCTCATCACGCTGAGCAGGCAGTACCACATCCTGCGCCCCTCCACCCACCACGAGGGCCTGTTCCTGTACCTGGTGCTCGACAAGGCCAAGGCCAATCTCGCGCTGGCGCGCCGCAAGGTGCAGGACGTGGAGAATGCGCTGGTGGTCTGAACAACAGCCCTTGACTGGCTGCGCCGCTCAGAACCGCTCGGCGCACAGCGCCTGCCATTGCAGGATCTCGATCTCGCCGCGCTGCACCCGGATGAGGCCCCGCGCCTGCAGGCCCTGCAGCAGCACGTTGGTGGTCTGGCGCGAGATCGACAGCATGCGCGCCAGCTGCTCCTGCGTGATATCCAGGCGCGGCCGGGCCGGCACATCGTCCAGCCGCTCGCCGTAGCCACGCGCCATGGCCACCAGGCGGCGCGCCAGGCGCTGTGGTGCGGGCATCAGGGCCAGGTCCTCCAGCGCCGCGAAGGCCGCGCGCATGCGCCCCGACATCAGCACGCCCAGGTCATGCCAGTGCGCAGGATGCTGCTGCAGCCAGTCCAGCAGCGGCTGGCGCGGCACCTGCAGCACCTCGCTGGGCTCCATGGCGTGGGCATCATGGGTGCGCGGCGAGCCGTCGAACAGCGCGATCTCGCCAAACCAGGTGGCCGGGCCCATGCGCGTGAGCAGGGCCTCGCGCGCCTGCTCGCTCTGGCCGCCCACACCGGAGAAACCGACGCTGCCGCGGACCACGGCGAACAAACCGCCCTCCAGCGCATCGCCGCGCAGGAACAGGGCTTCGCCCGCCTCCAGGCGGCGGGGCTGGGCCAGGGCCAGCAGCAAATCGGCAAACTGCGGCGCCAATGCGCTGAACCAGCGGCCGGCGCGCAGCGTGGGCAGGTAGGAAGAGGCGAGGGAAGCTTGCATGGAAAGGGATGTCGGGTGGCTGACAGACACAGCCGGCGGGCCTGCGTATTTTCGCCGCTGACATCGAACACATGCCAGGAGACCTTCCCATGCAAGCCTCACACCCCCTGCCCCGCGCGCTGGCGCGCCCTTGCCGCCTGCTGGCCTGCCTGGCCGCCGCCGCCCTGCTGAGCGCCTGCGCAGGCAGCAGCCTGCCGGTCTCCGACATGGCCCGGCCACAAGCAGCCAGCGCGGCCACGCGCGCGGCCCAGCAGGCTGCGCTGGCGCAGCAGCCTCAGGATGACGCCCAGGCCATGGAGGACGCGCAACGCGGCCTGATCGCCTCGGCGGATGCGCTGTTGGTGCGCAATGCCCAGGGCCGGCCCATCTGGGGCATGCAGGCCTATGCATTCCTGCAGCAGGACCAGGCGCCCGACACCGTGCACCCCGCGCTGTGGCGCCAGGCCCAGCGCAACCGCGTCAGCGGCCTGTTCCATGTGACGGACAGGCTCTACCAGGTGCGCGGCCTGGACCTGTCGAACATGAGCATCATCGAGGGCGAGACCGGCCTGATCGTGGTCGATCCGCTGATGTACACCGAGACCGCCCAGGCCGCCATGGACCTGTACTACCAGCACCGACCGCGCAAGCCCGTGGTGGCCGTCGTCTACTCGCACAGCCATGTGGACCATTTCGGCGGCGTGCGCGGCGTGGTGCGCCAGGAAGAGGTGGATGCAGGCCGCGTCCAGGTCATCGCCCCGGCGGGCTTCATGGCCGAGGCCGTGGGCGAGAACGTGATCGCCGGCCATGCCATGGGCCGGCGCGCGCTCTACCAGTTCGGCATGCTGCTGCCGCGCGATGCCAGGGGACAGGTGGACGCAGGGCTGGGCAAGGCGGGTGCGCCCGGCACCATGGGGCTGATCGCGCCCACGCGCGTGATCGACAAGCCGCGCGAGACCCTGCGCATCGACGGCGTGGACATCGAATTCACGCTCACGCCCGGGGCCGAGGCGCCGGCCGAGATGATCATGTACTACCCCCAGCTCAAGGTGCTGAACATGGCCGAGATCGCCGTGCATACCCAGCACAACCTGCTGCCGCTGCGCGGCGCCCAGGTGCGTGACGCGCTGGGCTGGTCCCGCCACCTGAACGACGCCCTGCACGCCTATGGCGGCAAGGCCGAGATCCTGATCGCCCAGCACCACTGGCCGGTCTGGGGCCAGCCCCGGCTGCAGCGCATGCTGGCCGGCCAGCGCGACACCTACAAATACCTGCACGACCAGACCGTGCGCCTCATGAACCACGGCTACGTGGGCTCGGAGATCGCCGAGATGCTGAAGATGCCCGAATCCCTGGCCCGCGACGGCGCCACACATGCCTTCTACGGCCACCTGCGCCACAACATACGCGCCATCTACCAGCACTACCTGGGCTACTACGAAGGCAACCCGGCCCAACTGGAGGCGCTGCCGCCCGTGCCCGCGGCGCGCAAGACCGTGGAGTACATGGGTGGCGCCGACGCCGTGCTGCGCCGTGCGCAGGCCGACTACGAGCGCGGCGAATACCGCTGGGTGGCGCAGATCGCCTCGCAGCTGGTCTTTGCCGACCCGGCCAACCAGGCCGCGCGCCGCCTGGCCGCCAATGCCTATGAACAGCTGGGCTACCAGATGGAATCGGCCACGGCCCGCAACGCCTTCCTGCAGGGCGCGGCGGAGCTGGAGATGTTCTTCGACTACCTGGGCGTGCGGCTGGACGCCGGCAAGGCCGCAGGCCAGCGCATCGTGCTCAACTGGACCTTCACCGACACCGGCGAGCAGCGCAGCCTGAACCTGGAGAACAGCGCCCTCACCCAGAGCCCGGGCCTTGCGCCCGCCGCCCACGCGAGCCTGCGCCTGACGCGCGCCACGCTGGACGCCATTGCAGGCCAGGAGACCACGATGGCCGAGGCCATCAAGAGCGGCCAGCTGCGCATCGAGGGCGACGCCTCCAATGTGACGGCGCTCATGTCCATGCTGGACCGCTTCGACAGCGTGTTCCCCATCGTGGAGCCACGCCCCGAGCGGGCCGCTCAGTAGCCGTGCTGGGCGCGGAAGTCGCGCGCCTTGCCGAAGTGCCCGTTGCCGATGAAGGGCACGGGCGGGCGCAGCGCCGACAGAGGCGAGGGATGGTTGCTGGTCAGCACCAGATGGCCCCGGTCGCCCGGAATGAAGGCGCGCTTGGACTGCGCATGGCTGCCCCAGAGCATGAAGACCACGGGGCGCGTGCCCTGGGCGATGTGCCGGATCACCGCATCGGTCAGCAG
>Ga0209930_1005697_pt1 | contig 9961 bp, 11 predicted proteins | sample ThiBiot_500_biof_2_FD_183948 | JGI IMG/M metagenome (GOLD analysis project Ga0209930, IMG submission 183948) | Wastewater bioreactor microbial communities from Cape Town, South Africa - Thiocy_cont_500_biof (SPAdes) | ecosystem: Engineered > Bioreactor > Thiocyanate-remediating >... | reverse complement strand
CGACGAATGGCCTCCACATAACCGAACGCACCAATCAGAAATGGCGCTAGTAGTCTATTTCTATTAGTGATACGATCGCTGCGCCGTAATTACGATCGTAATTACGTCACACTAAGTATACTCGCTATAGACATCTATCGGTACGATGAATGTGGCGTAACTGTGCACATCTACGCCACAATTTTTGCATTACGCGTAATTACGCTAAAATGTTAAAAAAAGAGACGGCATGGGAACCGGACTGGACCGGACGGAAAAAATTGGTCCGGTTCCAACTCTGAACCAGTAACAAATTCACCTCCTTTACTACAGAGCAAACCAGTAAAGCATCTTGATTCATCCATGGACGTTTTTTCAGCGAGTTTGGCAAGCGAAAGATTCAATTATGGAGACTCATCCATCGAGATTTCAGAGTACGGATATGTTGCTACATATTCCGGACGTTCATCAGCACGATCCGCTGTCGTCTTTGGTTTGAATGATTACTCAAATGGTATTCATCAAATTCGTTTTCGAATCGAGAAAAAGGAAGTTGAATCGTTTTTCTTCGGTATTGTCACATCATCTCAAAACACATTATTGTCCGTCTTTCAAAGTGATTCGAGTCTCTATGGATGGCATGTGGGTAAATATACAATTGAACACGGTCAAATACAACAGACTTCTCCTGAAATGAACCTTTCAATTGGCGATGAGATAACAATGGAGTTGTATTGTGATCAAAAATACATTTATTTTTATTGCCACCGAACACGACAATTTTTTAACATTTCAGTCAATACCGAACACTGTCCATTTCCATGGCGATTAGCTATTTCATTATCACCTCACAGTTCAGTACGGATAATCCCAAAATCATTATAAAAAAAAATTATATTTATTATTTTCGTTTCAAGTTTAAGAAAAGAAAGAAAGAAAGCACTGATATTAGAATATTTCTATGTAAATAAGAAATACATTCGAAAAAGGAATGTGTTAGTATCGCACACGCACACGTACTTAAATACTCGTTATAAAAAAAAAGAAAAGTTAGAAATACAAATACATGAGAGATAAAATAAAAGATAGTTCCATTGTTTTGAATGCATAATATTCTCAAATTCATTAATGAAAAATGATTACCATTAGTGACCAGCTATGGGTGAACATTCGAACAAAAAGCAAAGAAGTAGAAAATTTTAAAAAAAAGTTACATGATTCGAAAAGGAAGACCATTTTTGATTATGTTTCTCTTAAAGACGTGTTGTTCGAAGCTGTTCTGCAGCATGACTTCGTTCAGTCATGATCATTCGAGCTTGATTCTTTCGTTTGATTGTAATCTGACAAGGTCCAATAGAAAACGGTTCACCATCGATTTCCATTGGAATATCACGTTGAATAATTAATTTAATTTCACTTCCTTGAGCTATTCGATGACCACGTCTTCCTAATTGAATACGTGCTAATTCGAAATGTTTAAAACCGATGATTTCCAAATAACCATCGGAACAACTTTGTGAGCGAAATTGATCGTCCTCTTCCTGTGAGCCTGCACACCAGATATTGTCGTATTCTCCTTGCCAAGGATTCGTTCCAGCTGCATACGATGCAATGTTTAATATTAAGATTCCATCAGGACGAAAACGAAGTAATTCTTCGCCCATACTTCGTCCATCGACATGGAGTTCAAAGAAATTTGCAATACTTCCGAATAGATATTGACGATCGAAGAATGTATTACTAGAAAACAAAACGAATGATGAGTTGAATAATAGACGAATCTACCAGCTGATACAGCAGTAGGCTAGTTTATTAAAAACACGATTCGCATAACGACGTGGTCGTGCATTTCGTTTTTCATGAAAATCAAGTGCTATCTAATCAAAGAATAATATTCGATGATTGTTCAATTTAGTTTTCTTTCGATTACTTGAGCATCAGCACCGAAACTTAGATAGTTATTAAAAACAGGTTGTGGAATCTACAAAATAAACTACATATTCATTCTCTTTGTTTCCTTTTTTTCCTATTGAATCGGACTTTTAGACTGGCAGTTCCACTCTTTGCAGTTGGTTGCACATCGATTTGCCATCGATCGAGTAGACGTGATTCAGAACTTGCTAATGATTGTATCACAGGTGCTAATGCTTCACCACGATAGCCAATGCCCCAGCCGAGAAATCGAGCCATATCATTGCCGGTTCCCAATGGAATAACGCCGACACTGACAAAATCTTGGTACTGCATTTGAGACAAGTCAAGTGCCGATAAAACCCAGCCGACTGTTCCATCTCCACCACATGCTAATCGATGAGAAAACAAAAATCTTTCGAATACGTTCAAACGAAATTCCTAACCGATAATTCTCAAGTTTCGTATGTGTTGATTTTCTTTCAAACCCTTCTCTGGACCACGATCTTTCACAAGATCGTAGACATTTTCTGGTCCGATTTGTTTCTGCAATTGTTCAAATACAACTTGTCCTTGTAAACCACCACTATTTATTTCAATAAATAAATGCATTCTTTTAGTTTTTTTTTGTTTTTTAGCTCACGATTTCGGATTAACAAATGCAATGAGTTTTTCTTTGTATGCATCATTTTCTGTGATATTCATAAATTGAAGTTGTACAGCTGACGATTTATTATTACTGGGCTGATTCATTCGATTATTGGCAGTGATGGAGATGAAACATTGATTTGAAAAAGAAAAAAAAACCCGTCTGTCAGGCGGAATGAATGTATTTTGTTTACTCGTTCGCAATTGGTTAATTCTTGGGCCAGCAAATATTTATATTTTGTAATACGAAGAGGTAGATGATGAAAAAGAAAAACTTTATTTCTTGTTGAAATGTCATTTCGACATCGTTTTCTCGAACGATCGATCAATCATGCATCGCTTCATAATCGTTTCACGGAAGAAGATTTAATGTGGCGTCGACGTGAACAAGAACGAGATGGAACAAATGATCGACAACCACAACCACGACGAGATCGATCTCGATCTCCTGACAAACGAAGACGTCGTCGTTCACCATCCCGATCATCATCATCGGATGATAACGATGAGAAAAAGAAGAAGATCGAAGTAGATTTTGGTCCACCATTACCATCGAATCTTGGTGTTAATGCTGATCGATGGGATCATTCTTGTTTTATGGAACGTTATCCAAAAGAATATGAAAAACAAATTCAAAAATTAAAACATCGCCATTCAACAACGACTAGTGAAGATGAGGAGAAGAAAAAGAAGAAGAAAAAAAAGGAAAAAAAGAAGAAAAAACATTCAAATAAACGAAAACATCGATCAAGAAGTTAAAAATACGTATATTTTTTTTTGTTTCAATGTCAGATATAAATTGTTATTTCATAAATAAACAAATGAATCAGTAATCTAATTCGTATCTTTTCGAAGACGAACACGTGCTAAAGCTAAAAGATTCTCGATGAATATATCGAAATCTTCGAGAGTACATCGATGACTAATAATACAGACACGAATATACAATCGACCATGAAATCGTGTCGTCGATGCAACGGCAATACCAGATATTTGAATATCAGCTAGTAGTTCATTATTATAGTTATCGATTTCTTCAGCTGTTGATAAACGTAATTCTTCAGGTTCTAATCGAAAATTAACAATATTTAATGAAATAGGTCGAATAACACGAATGAACTCTCGATGTTTTTCTAATTGAGAAGCGAGATATTGAGCTTGTCGGCAGTTTTCTGCGATTTTTTCGCCTAGTTTAAGTATTCCATGTTCTTTTAATGAAAACCAAATTTTGAATGCATGAAATGAACGTGATAATTCAATTCCTAGATCACAAAACCATGGCTTATCACCAGCACAGCCACGTTCCGTATTGGCGAGATACGATTGATGAACTGAAAATGTCGAAAACAGATCCATACCATTACGAATAAGAGCACAACCGGCTGCATAACGAATATGAAGCCATTTATGAAAATCAAATGCAAGCGAATCAGCTTGATCAATACCGAGAACGAAATGACGACGTTCAGGATCGAGAATTATTAAACTACCGAATGCACCGTCGACATGAAACCACATGTTTTCTTTTTTTGCAATCGAACCAAGCTCGACGAGATTATCAAAAGCACCAGTATTCACAGTACCTGCAGTTCCAACGATACAGAATGGAACGAGACCATTGTTTCGATCGATTTCAATTGTTTTCTTTAATTCATCGATATTCATTCGAAAATTTTCATCAACTGAAATCGAATGTAAAGCTTTTGATCCAAAGCCTAGCAATTCCAATGCTTTAACAATACAAATATGTACTTCAGTCGATGCATAGACAATCAATTGTGGCCCATTGCCAATACCATCTCGACGAACATTGGTTAAATATCGTCGTCGTGCTGTTGCCATACAAATAACCGTTGCCATTGATGTTCCACTCACGATCAAACCACCATTTTCACCTTTCGGAAAACCGAATATGTCTCGCATCCATTGAATAACTGTTCGTTCGACTAAAACAGCACTATGAGTACATGCACCTGCATTGATATTCATTGTTGATGCTAGCATATCAGCGATGACACAACCAAATGTGCCTTCGCCCATCACCCATCCCCAAAATCGAGGATGAGTATTACCTCTCGTATAGGGAAAGACTTGATTAAGTGCGTCGTTGCATACGTCAGACAGAGAATGGCTCTGCATGGGAATTGATTCGTTTTCGATTGCCGATCGAATTTCATTTGGAATCGGTTGCCAAACAACTCGATCTCTTATCGATTGAATTGATTGAATCGATGTTTCTAATATTTGATGAGAAACATTTCTCGCTGACGACCAATCACTTGGATCTAATGATGTATTCGTCTTTTTCATAGATTCTATTGATGATATTAATTTAACTTCAGAGACTTCATCGATTAGTTGTATGAGTTGAGCTTTCCATTGTTTTAATGATTCGATATCGCTGATAGGTTCGTGTAATTTTTTTGAAATCTGTTCGGTTAATTCATAAAATTTCGATTGTTCCATCTGAGGCACAAAAAAAAACTCGAAAATGTTATGTCTTTTGTTTTGTTTTTTTATCTTTTTCTACGATTCTATAAAGGAGAAATAACCTATGCATCTCTCAATTCTTATCTTGCTTCGTCAACAAATCTGTTTTTTTCTCAATTATTCATCAATAAATGTTTTTAATTATAATAAAAGAAAAAAAAAGAGAGAAAACACAACTTGTCATCTAGGATGATCATTGTTGTCTTGAATAAGAAAAAAAAAGAAATAATAGATCAACAGTATGTTTTCTACATTTCATCATCGTCGTCATCATCATCATCTTCCAATGAAGCCTAAAAAGAGAAAAAAATAAAACAACATTCAAATGTCAAAACGTTGTACTTTAGCAAATCGTTCTGCTTCAGCAAAGACTTGTGACGGTACTCGTTCGTGTTTGCCTTCATTAATTTGTCCAACCCAACTTAATTCTAATTCAAACATACGATCTTTAACTTCATCATGCACTTGGTAGATACTAAACATCAATTGAGAATAGATATTTTTCCCTCGAATGACAACAAATCTTTGATATTTACATTTTTGCTGCTTCCTTTACAGCATCTTCAACTTTCATTTCTGATAACTAAAAATTCAACAAAATCTTCATTCTCTCAACATTCTCAATAAATCAATCATTACTTTCAGTTTTTCGATTTCAGTTTTCGCTGTTTGTTGTGCTTTGCCAACAGCAACTCCAAAATAACCCTACAACAAACACGTTTAATCTTCTATAATAATGAAAAAACAAAAATTCGTCATACATAAGTAACACCAGACGGTTCAACACCGTACAATTGTGGACCATCGCTTTCAAACGATGCTAGAAGAATAAAACAGCCAAATGGTCGAACAAAACCGTATAATGTATAAGCATGCATGTACATTGCAAGACGATCTGCCAAATACTAGAATTCAATTGAATCGATCATCATTTGAAATCGATTTCGAATAGAATTACTTTCACAGGGATTGACACACCATAGTCATGTTTATATTGTTTAGCTTCATTTCGAGCAACTGACAAAAGTTGTCGTGCATCAGCAAGAAGACCGGCAACTGCCTAAAAACTCGTTTTTCGATTGAAATTCTCGTATTTTCTATTCTCACTCACCATGCCGATGTGTTTATCAACATTATAAATACGTTTATTCGAACCTGACTCATACAATCTCGAAGTAACGATTTTTTCTACAGCAAATGCAACACCATCTTTACATCTCAATGCAACAATCGTTCCACTAGCTTCAACAGCTTTATTCGCATATTCAACTTGAAAAACACGACCATCAGGTGAAAATTGTGATGCACTTAAATCGTACTAAACACAAACACAAATCTAATTTTAATTATCAAAGAATTTCAACGTACACCAGAACCAATTGATGACATGTTTTATTTTGAAATGAAAGTACAACGCAAACGAGCAAGCAAAACAAAACAGAATCTGATTTGTTCGTTTGAGTTTTACCCATTATCCAATCTGGTCGTTTTATTTTTTTCTCTTCTTCTTTTTCTTTCAATCAAACATAAAAATGGATTCGTTTCTTTATGTAACATGCATGAACGAAAGTAAACGAGGAAATTATTCATTTTCTTTTTCGAGTTCAATTTATTTAGCATTTTCAAAAAATATTCAGCCCACTACCGAACAAAATTTGCAAGAAATCGAAGCTGATGATCTTTTATTGAAAGGTAGAAGAAAACAAAATGAAATTGAAAAATAAAAAAATAATTCTATTCGTTTTGTAGAATTAAAAGCTGAATTAGAACAACGATATACAGCTCTTGAAGAACTATATAAAAGTGGTAAAAAATATAATCCTATTGACGTTCAAAGAGAACTCGAAGCTCTAGAAAAATTACAATGTAAATATAATAAAATCGAAGCTAAAAGAAAGAAACTTGCTAAACAAAATTACGAACAAGTAAAGATCAAGAATTGCTTCTCTAAACAATCGATATTGTGCAATTTAGATAACAAAATTTCTCGATGCCTATGAAACTGGTCTAAGTGCATTGAAAAGTGATGTCAACGATCGAAGTATATTAGCAACAAATAATGAACATAACGATTCATTGACAAAATCAAATACATTTCAAAGTAAGATCGATTATTTTGGTTAGTTTTTATTGAAATATTTCTTCGAAAACTATAGATGCTGACTTCGATACAAGTCAAATTGATCCACTGTTTAAGAAGCGTTTGGATATATATTGGTAAGATTGATTCTTTGATGAACTGTTCGTATTTTGCTTTTTTTTGTAGGAAAGAAGGCAGTGCTGTATACTATCGATGATTAATAATATTATCTTTTTTTTTGTTATGTAAAAAAAAGTTCTTTCGAATAAAGATGATAGGAGTTTCTTTTGTTATTTCTTATCAGTTGTGCAAGTTCTAAAATGTATACCGGTGAATATATTTATACAAATGGAGATCGCTATGTGATTATACATTCGTAACTAATGTGATCCATATTCATATATATCTTCATCATCCATTGTAAAACCTAATTGTGTCGAAAGTGTATTATCAATGGGAGAGTTTAAAGATGAAAAACGGCATGGAAAAGGTTGTCTATACTATGCAAGTGGTAATAGCTACAATGGTGATTGGGTGAATAATAAACGTGAAGGAAAAGGTGTATATCAATCGAAGGATGGTGAGCTGTATGAGGTCTATGATTCATATTGAATATATTTTCAGTCAAGAGTGTTTCGAAATGAGACTCTAGATTATGAATCACCTGACATGTGAATAGCTTTAGGGACAGTTTAAAGAAGGAAAATATCACGGGTATGGTTATATTGTTTATCCAAATGGTAACGAATACTGGGGAAATTGGGTGAATGATAGACGCGAAGGAAACGGCGTGTCTGTATTGAGAAATGGAACACGGTACGAGATTTGTCATATGTATACCACACGTTCTCACTCTGCAATGCATTCAAATAAACTCCTAACATATGAATTAGATGATGTGCGAATAGTTTTAGGGCGAATTTAAAAATGGAATATATCACGGAAAGGGTATATCTATAACGCTTCAGGGAGAGCGATATGAGGTCTTTCATTTATACAGCGTATGATCGAGATTAGCACTACATTGCACTTGAACCACAGCATAATCTGTACGATATGTGAATAGCATTAGGGAGAATGGAAAGACGGAAAACGTCACGGAAAAGGTTGTATCGTTTATTCAAATGGTGACAAATATACAGGTGATTGGATAAATGGTAATATAGAAGGAAATGGTATTTATATGTTTAAAGATGGAACTCAATATGAGGGTCAGTGGAAAAATGAGAAATGCCATGGAAAAGGGCATATTGGCTTAGCCAATGGTGATAAATATACAGGTGATTGGGTAAAAGATAAATACAATGGCAAAGGCATTTATGTATTCAAAGATGGAATGTATTACGAGATTTATTATTCACTTAGTGCGTGTTCCCACGATATATCATGATGAAATTGAATTGAACTGCATCAATGATGTCATGAGTAAATAGTTCTAGGGAGAATGGAAAGACAATGAAAGACATGGAAATGGCTATATGGACTATGGTAATGGTGAGAAATATACGGGAGATTGGATAAAAGGCAAACAGGAGGGCAAAGGGGTTTATATATTCAAAGATGGTGCGCGGTATGAGTTGAGTCATTCACGTAGAACATATTCTTGTGGTATAGTGTTTAGAAATAGAACTCCAGAAAAACAAATGATGTCATGTGTGAATAGTTTTCGGGAGACTATCGAAATGACAAAAGGCACGGAAAAGGTCATATTGATTATCCTAGTGGTGATCAATATACAGGTGATTGGGTGGATCAAAATCGCGAAGGAAACGGGGTGTATATATTTAAAAGTGAAGCACGATACGAGTTCTGTCATTCACAAAGTGTATATTCTCAACTTATCGTGTATTCAAATCAAAATCCAGTACACAGATGATGTGAGGAGTAAACATTTGTAGGGAGAGTGGAAAAACGGAGTAAAACATGGGAAAGGACATATTGATTTTGCTAATGGTGATAGATATACAGGTGATTGGGTAAAGAATAAATACAAAGGAAAAGGTGTGTATATATTCAATAATGGAGCACGATACGAGATCTACGATTCATAAAGCGTGTATGCTCAACTTATAGTTTATTCAAATCGAAATCCAGTACACAAATCGTGGGGTGAGTGAACTGTTTTAGGGAGAATGGAAAAATGGAAAAAGACATGGCCACGGTCATTTTGATTTTGCAAATGGTGATAAATTTACAGGTGAATGGTTGAATGACAAACGTACTAAAAATGGTCAATATGTTTATGCTAGTTTTTGTAGTATTCTGTAAAATTGTTGAGTGGGTTTTTTTTTCTTTTATATGAAAGAGAACACAATTGATAAAGACTTTTTTCTTTCAACAATTCTTATCAGTACTTTATTTTATGTAAAGAGAAGATTACAACTCATTGAATAACAAACTATTGCATCAGTTAGTTGATATTTTATTCTACAATGTCACGTTTAACGGACTCAGATCCTATTCCAAAACGTTTACCACCCGTGTATGGCTATCTCAATCATGACTTGTTGTCACTTAAAGAAGCTGTTCAACCGATTAGTTCATTATTTCCTGACTTAGATTCACAAGTCAGAATAGCCAAAGTTGGACATCACTTTCCTTCAGAGCATGGTCTCACTCGCGAAGAGTCAGCAGCTATTTATCTTTACACTATGGAATGGAATGACACTAGTTTTTTTAAAATAATTAACGAAGCTCTTCGTTCAGAAAATCGTGGTGCACTAAAACAATGGTTTGGTTATCTCAAGTTATTTTATACAGCCATTCAAAAATTGCCATCATATCGAGGAAATCTCTGGCGAGGCACATCGATCGATGTTGCCGGCAAATTCAATAAAAATGAAGAATTTGTTT
>Ga0209930_1005694_pt1 | contig 9966 bp, 2 predicted proteins | sample ThiBiot_500_biof_2_FD_183948 | JGI IMG/M metagenome (GOLD analysis project Ga0209930, IMG submission 183948) | Wastewater bioreactor microbial communities from Cape Town, South Africa - Thiocy_cont_500_biof (SPAdes) | ecosystem: Engineered > Bioreactor > Thiocyanate-remediating > Anaerobic-Aerobic... | reverse complement strand
TAATGTGGATTTGTTTCATCTTTAAAAGTAATTCTCATTATTTCAGATGGAGCATAATAAATCCATGGTTCATTTCCACCAACATATTCAACAATTAAACCTTTACCTACATAATTATCTAAATATAATTTAGAATTTAAAGATAAATTATTTGGAATAGTTGATAAATCATCATCATTATATAAAATAACGTCGGTAAATATTATTTCATTTTTTATGGGCGGTATTGTATCTAAATTTTTCATAAAAGAAAATGTATCACTACTACCATCAATATTATAATTTAATGTTATAATATAATTTGGATTTCTTTTATATGTAAAAACATATAAACCTAAAATAATTGGAACCCATAATGAACCGTTAATATCATTACCAAAATCCCTATATATAATGTTGTTATATATGTTGAATAAATAATTAGAGTCATATATTTTTAAATAATCTAATTTTGTCATATATCCAGTAAAATAAGTTATTGATTTGTCAAAATCTGTAGAACTTATTATAGAGCTACCATTTATTAAATAAATTTTAGATTTTCCTGAATCATAATATCCAAAGTTATTATCTCTATCTAAATTTATAGTAACATCCCAAAATGATGGTGGTTCTATATTTGTTATTCTTTTCGCAGTAAATGAATTTTTATATAAGTCATAATATAATATAAAATCACCAATAACAGCTTTATTATTTTTGGCACTCTCTAATGCAAATAAAATTTCTAAATTAGTTGGTTTATTTAAATTAACATTATAATAATAACCTTGATAATTACCACTATACATATATTCATATCCTGATGTATTCATATAATAACTTATTCCATAATATACATCTATATTAACATTAATATTTTTATTATTGGCTAAATTATGTAATGTATAATTATATAAACAAATTTTACATTCTAACCATTCAAATATGTTATTATTGTTAACATATTTCATTAATTTTGATGAACTCATATTTAAATAAAAATCATTTATATTTACTGATGTAGGTGGTGTATCAGTGCTTCCAACCCAACCATTTAAAATAGTATCATTATCTGAAAAATCAGGTTTGTTATTATTTATTAATTTTGTTGCATTATCTGAATTAACAATTAATATTTTTTGTATATAATCTCCATTTTTATTATTACTATAAAATAATATATTATTAGTAATTTCAAATGTTTTAGTAGCAGTAGAAATATCACTAATTTGAGTAATTGTTATTATAGTCATACTAGATTTATCTTTACATAATAAAGAATCACCAACATAAATATCAGTATTACCTGATAAAGATTTAATTTCATTTTTAATACCAGATATATCACCATCATTAAAAATATTAGTACTATAATAACCTTGATAATTTTGTTTTACTGTAACTGGTGAATTTAAAATATCTAAAGTAACATTATTATTATTGTATGTATATATTCTATATAATGTTCCTTTATTATCATCTAAAAACATAATGTTATTATTTGTCTGTAAAGGATACCATTTATTATTACCATATTGATATAAACATAGAGGATTAGCATTATGATTTGTATTTGTTCTTAAATAAAAATCACCATCAATTTCACCACCTTTAATAGATGGTATGCTAAGTCCAAAATTACCAATTAATATATTATTATTAAGATTTATGTTTGGAATATCCTGTAAAAAACCATTAATTAATATTAATTTTGATTTTATATCACCAATATCATTATAAAAGAATGATTTTTCTGAATCTAAATTTTCAATAATTTCTGTAATTAATAAATTTATATTTTTATTATTATTTATTGTTGATATATAATTTTTTGAATTAATAGTATACAATAAAACATCATCAAAAATAGAAAAATCATTTTTAATATTTTGTATTTTTATAATAATTGGTAATTGTGATTGTATATTTGAATTTGGCTCATTTAAATCATTGCCAATATAATAATATCCTTGATAACTATTTACAGCAATCGTTTTAATAGAAGTTATTTCAAGATTTAAATAACTACTATATGAATTAAAAGTTATAGCATCTGATATAAAATTAAAATAATATAAAGACATATATATTATTATCCAATTAGGAGTTATTTCATCACCAATATTAGTATATAAATTTTTTGATGTTAGATAATAATCAAAACTAGTAGTAAATAAATTTACATTATCATCATAAATATATAAACCAATTAATCGTTCATTTAAATCCATTTTAGATATATAATCATCAAAACCATCTTGTCTTACTTTTAATATTCGTAAATTAGGTAAATTATAATATAAAACATAATTTGTCGATGATAATGATGTTGTTGAATATAAATATTCATAATTATCTCCATTTCTATCAATATTATTAATAACATAAATATTATAATTATCATTTTCATCTTTTGTTAATAATGTATCACCCAATATAATTTCTCTATTTCCTTTTTGAATTTTAATTGCATTTGTTATATTTACTGAATTTACATCACCTATATTATCCACATAAAAACCTTGATATCCAAAATATTCTTTATCTGTAAATATAACTTTCTCTACAAAAACTTGCCTACTATCTATCTCTAAATAAATGACATATCTATCAGTTATATTAGTTAATGTTTCTGCATTGTATGTAAACCATGACAAACCAGTAAAAACTTGTATCCATTCAAAATTATCACCATTATTATAATATATTTGTAAAACATTATTATCTATATCAGATTGATTATATAAGAAAAATGTTCCTTCATTTTCTGAACTTGGTGGTGTAGGTAAATTACTTGTTATTCCACTAAAATTTTTATCATTAACATCAAAATCACCACTAAAAACATTTGCTATTGATACATCTACACCATTAATATATAATATTTTATTTGAATTAGTTCCATCACCATTAATACTATAAAATAAAAAATTTGTATTAATTTCAACAGTGTATATTTGTAATTTATTAAAAATAATTAATTTAAAACTATTATTATTATTACCGTTAATAATATATTTTAACAATGCCAATGTAATATTTGATTTATTTAATAATAAATAATCTCCAATTTCTGGATTTTCATTATTTTTAGCATTTTTTAATATTTCATAATAATCAGGCGATGAATAATCTCCTGAACTATAATATCCATTATATGTATAATTATAATTTGTTGGTTTAGATTTTATTAAATCGACATCAAAACCACCAAAAATATTTGTTGTTATTTTATATTCATTTATATTATCTTTAAATCTCATAATTTTATTGTTGGTTAATAATGGATACCAATTTCCATCATCATCTTCACCCATAATATATTCATATAATGGGTTTTCATTGGGTGAAATATTTATGTTTAAATAAAATGAAGAATCATTACTTTTACCACCAGGTTCACCTACCCCAATTGTCCCAGTTAATAAATTAATATCAGTAATTTCTGTTTTTGATATATTAACAATACTATTTATTAAAACTAATTTGGTATTAATATTTGATGAATTATTATAAAAATATGTAACTTGTCCACTTTCATCATCAATAATATCATAATCAATATCTAAATCATTTTTTTTAATATTTACCTTTGATATAACATTATCGTTATCTGTTGATGTATATAATAATACATCATCTATTGATGTAAAATTATTTTTATTATTTTGAATTTCTTTTAAAACTTGTAACGCTGATTGAATATTATTTGGATTATCAATATTATTATTTGTATAAAAACCTTGATAATTACTAGAATTTTGAGAATTAATAAAAGTGTTCACTGAATATACACTAAGGGTTAAATAATCAGTGTATGATAAGAATGTGTCATTATTAGTAATAGAATTATAATTAAATTTATATAATGATTTATATGTTATTAATTCTTCTTGGTTTTTTGGATTATTTGGATCACTAATAATTGTGTATAAATTAAATTTTGTTAAATTATATCCTGAATCTTCAAAATTATCAACATTTCCAATAAATTCAAGATCTTCTTGATTAAAATAACCAACATTATAATTTGTATCAATATTATCTTTATTTACTTTTAATATTTGTAAATTAGATAAATTATTAAATAATACATTTTCTCCTTTTTCTGGTAATGATATAATATTTATATTACTATCATCATTAGATGGCCAAGTTATATTTTTAACGACATATATTTTATATTCTGGTGAATATTCAGAAATATCTTTTGTTAATAATGTGTCACCAACAATAACACTTCTTCCTCCTTTTTGTTCAATTATAGCATTAAATACTGATTCATCTAAACTATCTACACTACTATCAATATTATCAACATAAAAACCTTGATATCCTTCATATTCATCTTCTTTATAATAAATTTGTTTAACAAATGCTTGTTCACTATCTAATTCATTATAAATAATAAATCTATCTTTTACTGTGTTATCTTCATCACTTTTACCAATATTTATAGATTCATATGAAAACCATGATAACCCAGTAAATACTTGTATAAAATCATCATCGTAATATTGTTCTAAAATTAATGTATCTTTATTTGAGTATTGTGATAATGAAAAATCACCATTATTAATTTCTCCTTTTCTGTCTAAAATTCCTATAATATTAGGGCTATTAACATTATTAAAATTACCATCATTATATTCAGATAAACTTATATTATCATTATTTAAATCAACATATAAAACTTTATTGTTTTCACTATTAAAACCATTAACACTATAAAATAAATATTTAGAATTAGTATTTATTTCTATAAAATCATCATTATTTGATGATTTTGATTTTATCATTTTTAATAATAATATATTATATGTTAATTGATCTACTAATAATAAATAATCACCCACTTTAGGAGAACTATTTTTTGCAGCTAATAATGCTTCATAATAATTTTTATTAGTATCATTTATAAAAAAATAACCATTATATGTATAATTATAATTTGTTGGTTCTGATTTTAATAATATAGTATTAAATATTCCATTATTATTTATAATACTATAATGATTACCTAAATCATCTTCAAATAAAATATAATTAATATTTGTATCTACTGGATACCAACCACTACCTCCTAAACTATATTGATATAATGGATTTTGTGTAGTTGTATTTGTTTTTAAATAAAAATCACCATCATCACCTCTAATTCCACTACTACCCGGTGGTGTATTTCCAGATTTTCCAGTTAATATCTCTGAATAATTTAACATATCAAAAGTAATATTATATATTGTATTTTGTGATATTAATACAGAATTAATTACTCCATTATTATCATAAAAAAATGACTTAACATTATTAACCACTACATTATTAATTAAATTATTACCCACATTTTGAATAACTGTCGACAAATAATTATTATTATCATCACATGTAAATAATAATACATCACCAATATAAACAAAACCTTTATATTTGTCTTGTATTCTTTTAATTATTGATAATTGTGATTGTATATTATTATTTATAGGTAATTGCAAAATAGTATCAGTATATACACCTTTATAATAATCAATAGATGATTTATAATTAATTAATATAGAATATATTGATAAATCTGAATAATCAAGATATGATTTATATTCATCACCGGTTGATAAATCAGTATAATTAAAATAAGTTAATAAATTATAAATTGGTACAAATGATGTATAATTATCTATCGAAATAAATAAAGTATAACGACCTAAAGCATACATATAATTTAAAAAATATGGAACTCCACTATAACTCGCACTTCCTTCAAAATCTATTTGATTTTGATCGTCAAAAATATCATAAAATTCTACATTATTAATATTTGCTATTAATGTTTGTAAATTTGATGAATCAACAAATAATATTGTTGAATCTAATTCTTTTATTATTATTGTTGGTGGTGGTGTTGTTGATGGTAGTGGTGATATATCAGAAATTAAATATATTTTATATTCACCATTATAACTAGATAATAAACCATCACCAATTTCAATGGGTCTTCCACATTTTTCTGAGATTATAGATAAAATAACATCAGAATCTTCATTTTCAATAGTTTTAGTATAATATCCCTTATATGGTGAATTAAAATCAACTTCTATAATATTAATACTTTCATCAGTTATTTTTAATTGAACTACATTTTTATTTTCTCCAGACTCTCCTGAAATATATTTTAATATAGATAAACCAGTTATTACGGGAATCCAATCACCCAAACCATAATTTAAATATAAAAATGTTTTATCATCATTTCCATCAGTATCTAAATATAATGTCTCTTCTTCTAAATCTTCTGGTTTTGAATTAGAACCTTTTAAACCTGTAAATGTCGTTACATCTTTATCAAAATTACTATCTTTATAATTAGCATTTACCACTGATGTTGAACTTGAATCAACATATAATATTTTTTCTACATCATCAACTGGATCACCATTTTCAATATATGTTACCACAGCATAAAATATATATTGTCCACTTATATTTATTTCTTCAGCACTTTGTGATCCATATTTATATAATTTAATACTATTATCATCTGTATTAAAAAATAATAAATAATCTCCAGTAGATGGACCACTTCCTTTAACAGCTGTCATTATATCATCTAAAGAAGACATATTTTTTCCATTATAATAATATCCATTATATGTTGTATTATAAAGTTTTTGAATCATTCGTCCTTTTATTATATGAAATTATTTAAACAACATTGTTTAAGAATAAATTATTCTTAAATATTCTATATTAAAAATGTCTAACATTGATATTAAATTATGTTCATTCACGCCAAAAACTTTAAAATTAGAAAATATTAAAACTTGGTCAGATATTGAAAATAACCAAATTATTAAAAATATTAAACTTGATTATTATTTTCCTGATGTGAAAAAATATGAAAATATTAATATTGTTATGAATTATTTTATTAATGATTATAATAATATTCATAAAAATTTAGTTATTAATATTATTGCTAATAATAGTATATACCCTTATGAAATTATATTATTAAAAGGAATAATTAATTTTTATAATGGTATATTATATGGTTATTATGGTATAAATATTAATTATATGAAAAAAGAAAAAGGATTAAAGGGTATGACTCTTTTATCAAATACTGAATTAATAAATAAAAATATAAATGATACTTTCTTTGGATTTAAATATTTACACTTTGTTAATAATTCAAAAAGTATAGAAATATATTTATCTACATTAGCTATGTTAACTTTAACTTATTATGTTGGTGGTTTAAAGAAACAAGTTTATAATTATACAGTTAATAGTTTATTATTTAAAGATTTTACACAATTTCAAGAAATATTATTAAATACTATTGATAGAAAACAAGAATTTATTAATAATTTATTAAGAAACAAATATTCTAATTTTAAATTATCTAGTTTTGAGAAATTAGAAAATAATTATTATATTTATTATAATGGTGATTTGAAGGAAATAAAAAGATATTATATTAATGGTAATACAGCAATAAAAATTTATAAAATTAAAAATACTGATGATTTATTTGATACTAATTTCGATTCAGATTTAAATTATATTGATTTATAAATATTTTTGTTAATATAATAATTTGTAAAACAAATATTTTCAATAATTTATTGAAAAATAATAATTTATAAAATAAATATCATTATATAAACAAAACTTATTTAAATTAATTATAAATAAACAAAGTATAATATAATAATTTATTTAAAATAATAATTTACAAAATAAATATCATTAATAAAATCTGCGATTGTATTAAAGTATTAAAAATAATAATTTATAAAAATATTATTAACATTTTTAATACTTTATTAAAATATTAATTTATTTTTAATGATTTATTAGAAAAATATTTTTAACTATTTATTAAAAATAAATATTTTTAACGATTTATTAAAATAAATATTTTTAACGATTTATTAAAATAAATATTTTTAATGATTTATTAGAAAAATATTTTTAACGATTTATTAAAAATAAATATATTTAATAAGTTATTAAAATAAATATAGTTAATAATTTATTAAAAATAAATATATTTATTTTATTAAAATATTAAATCATAAAATAAAAATATATAAATAAATATTTATATACTTATTTCATATATAAATAAGCTATATAAACTATGTAAAGTGTAATATAATAATTTATTAAAAATAATATTTCATAAAATAAATATATTAAATAATTTATTAAAAATAATAATTTATAAAATAAATATCTTAAATAATTTATTAATAATAATCATAAAATAAATATTAATAATATATATATTAAAAAATTTTAATATTTCAATGAAATATTATCCAGTTTATTAATTTGTAAGTAAATCATATAAATTAATAATTTATGATTTAATTAGATGTATAAATATCAATATAAGTATTTATTTTTGAAAAATATTTAATAATATCATAATATTCATATTTTTTACAATATATAATTAATCTATTATCACATAATAAATCACCACCATTATAAATTAATAATTTTATTGTTTTCTTTAAATTCATATATGGTATTAAATTCTTTTCAGACAATATACATTCTATTAACCCTTTATTAATATATTCATTATATAATTTATTATCTTTTAAAAAATTTATTAAATATTCTACAACTTCAAATGATCCATATTTGCATGCAATATAAAAACCATCAATATCAAAATTATCAATATTTTGTTCAATTATATATTTCACAATTTTAAAATAATTATTTAAACAACTAGATTTTAAAAGTATATTATTATTTATTTTTAAATCAATATTAAATTGTTTATGAATATACTTAAATGCTTTACAAATTTTACTTGGGTCATTACTATCAATATAAAACGTCCCCATTCTTGAAACTAAGTTAATTATATCTTGTTCACGTAATTTTTTATCTGATTCAGATAATTTTTTATCCGGATTAATAATAGAATATATTTTTCTTTCTACATAAATATAAGTATAATTTCCTTGATAAACGATATATCCATAAATATCCCTATAACAATATCCATCTTTATTATTGTTAATCATTATAGAATTAAAATTTTTAATTAACCAATTATAAAAAATATTATTTGGTATTATTTGATAAATATCTGAAGATAATGTAGATAATAAATTATTAGCTATATTTTCATTTTCAAATAATGGTAAATAATGCATATATTCAAAATATTCTATATGTTTTACAATTTTTCCATATTCAAATATATCTAAATTTGAATAATCTAAAAATTTAATATAATCATAAATTTCTTGTTTAGTATATTTTTTATTATCATTAATTGTTAAATACATATTAATAACATTTTCATTAATAAATTCATTACTAATATTCTTAATTAATTCATTAATATTAAAATTCATATTATAAATTTGACAATGTTCTATTAAATCATTTAATAATGGTATCTTTTTTAATTTTTCAATATGTTCTCTATAGTTTATATTATTTTTTGAATTATCAATTTCATTATTTTCGTCAGTTTCTAATTTATTAATTATTTCCATTTTTTTAAAATTATTTTATATTTAATTTAAAATTTTAAATAGTTTAAATAATGTAGATAATTTATTTATTAAATATTTTAAAATTCAAGAGATAATTTATTTTAAAATATTAATATTTGTAAAATTATTTATTTAAATATTATTCACAATTACATAATAATTATTAATTAATATTATTTATATTTTATCATAAATATTTAATAATTATAAATTATTAAGATATATATATTTAATAATTCATTAAAATTATAATAATTTTAAGATATATATTTAATAATTTATTAAATATAATAATTTTCAGAAATATATAAGTTTAAAAAATTAATATAATAATTAAGAAATATATTAATTAAAAAATTTTCAGAAATATATGTTTTAATAATTTATTAAATATAATAATTTTCATAAATATATATTTAATAATTTATTAAATATAATAATTTTCAGAAATATATGT
>Ga0209930_1005691_pt1 | contig 9970 bp, 8 predicted proteins | sample ThiBiot_500_biof_2_FD_183948 | JGI IMG/M metagenome (GOLD analysis project Ga0209930, IMG submission 183948) | Wastewater bioreactor microbial communities from Cape Town, South Africa - Thiocy_cont_500_biof (SPAdes) | ecosystem: Engineered > Bioreactor > Thiocyanate-remediating > Anaerobic-Aerobic... | reverse complement strand
TCTCTCTCTCTCTCGCGATGTCTCTGTGCGTGTGCACACATGTTCTCGGGCGAGAGATTGTGTTCGGATGCGAGATCGTGTGGATCTTCTCATGGTTGAGGATGGTTGGAGAGCAAGGTGTGGCTGGCGTGGCAAGTCGAGCAGCAATGCGATGTTTCCTGCAACCGATGCACGCGCTCTAATGAACGGCGGTTCCATTACCAGCGAACGCGCGATTGTGTCGATTAGAGTATGCAACCGACCCTCACTCGTTGCTATCCAACTACGAGATATATCAAGTCATCGAAGGATGCCTGTTCTATCGGCACCTTCGTGAGGCTCTCTCTCTCTCTCTCTCGGGGTGTGTGTGAGAGTGTGTCTTTGTGATTCTATCGCGGAGGAGCTTGGCCGTTGTCGAGAGAGAGGTCGAGAGAGAGCAGGCGAGCTCGATCGCGCGCTCGGTCATTCATTGTCTCGTGGCCTCGCCTCGCTCGCTGCTCGCTCTCCTGCCAATCCAACAACCCCAACCCAACCAACCCTTCCAGCCCTTCCTCACACTCCATCTCGTTCTCGCTCATCCATCCATCCATCCATCCATCCATTCATTCATTCATTCATTCATTCAACAATGTATCGACCTCGTGATCATGAGTCCGTGCGAGAATCCGCTCACGCCATGTCGATGTCGGACATCTTCAACACGGTGTCGCCCATCGGTGCACGATTCATGAAGACCATCGCTGAGTCGCACGACCTCGTCGAGCTCTGCACCCTCGCCCCGCCTGGCGGCCCTGCGCCGATGGCCCTCATGGCTGCATGCCAGTACCTCCTGATCGAGGCCGCCGACAAGGGAGCCGAGTACCCTCCCCTCGGCCGCGAGCTCGCGAGCTTCTTCCCTGCCTTCGCTGCTGCCACCCACCAGACGCTGCGTCCTGTCGACCACCCCGACTTCACCGAGATCCTCTTCAACTTCTGCACCAACCCCACCAATCGAGACCGACTGGCTGACTTGATCAAGACTCAGACCATCCAGACCACTGATGTTCGGCGATCATCGATCTTGCTTCCAGCATTCCTTCAAGTGTTCCACGAGGCTCGACAACGATCGCAGCTGCTCGATGTCATCGAGGTCCGTCCTCCTCTCCCCCTCTCTCTATCTCCGCTCGCGACTCCAATCTCACACGCCCAGAGCAGTTCGGATGCAGCGTGGGACTCTTGACGTGCTGGGACTCGTACAACTACCAATACCTCTTCGATGTCGACCAACTCGGCGCCAGTGTCGCCTCGCTCGCCACTCAATCAGGCGCAACTCATGTCGATGTGCGACCTGCTGGCCGCCACGGAGACCAACACGATCCTCTCGTCCTCAAGTGCAACATTCGTCGAGCATCGAACCCGATCCCCGACGATCTCGCCTTCCATCAATCGCTGCTCCAAGTGCTGAGCGCTCGACAATCAGGATCGAGCGACGCAGCGATCGAGATCCCGAACGATCTTCGATTCAATCGGTTCGCTCTCGATCTGCACTTCCCAGATGTCGACGACGAAGCATCCGAGCGATGGATGCGAGCCTTGTTGTGGCCCGAGGACTTCTCGGTGAGCGAGCCTCGATTCCGTCGAGCAGTGTCGATCTTGAAGGCTCAACGTCATCGCACCAAGTGGATGGAAGGAGACGGTCTCGCGGCGCTGCTGGACCTCCTTCGAGGCAGCCACGAGGAGAGCAAGGCCGAGACGCCATCGGGATCGGCGCGAGCGACAGTGCTCGTTCACTCGTTCAGCTTGTATCAACTGTCTCAATCGATGAGACAACAAGTCGAAGAGTCGTGCATCGAGGCGTCTCGCACTCGAGACATCTATCGCATCTCGTGTGACGTGGACGGTATGCTCGAAGGTAAGGAGAACATGAACGGAGCAGCCGTGCATTTGCTCGAGTATCGTCAAGGAGAACGAGTGTCGTGTCGTCGGATTGCGACAGTGGATGTGTTCGGACACTGGATCGAGTTCGATTGAGCCATGAGAAGTCACTGTCTCTCTCTCTCTCTCGCGATGTCTCTGTGCGTGTGCACACATGTTCTCGGGCGAGAGATTGTGTTCGGATGCGAGATCGTGTGGATCTTCTCATGGTTGAGGATGGTTGGAGAGCAAGGTGTGGCTGGCGTGGCAAGTCGAGCAGCAATGCGATGTTTCCTGCAACCGATGCACGCGCTCTAATGAACGGCGGTTCCATTACCAGCGAACGCGCGATTGTGTCGATTAGAGTATGCAACCGACCCTCACTCGTTGCTATCCAACTACGAGATATATCAAGTCATCGAAGGATGCCTGTTCTATCGGCACCTTCGTGAGGCTCTCTCTCTCTCTCTCTCGGGGTGTGTGTGAGAGTGTGTCTTTGTGATTCTATCGCGGAGGAGCTTGGCCGTTGTCGAGAGAGAGGTCGAGAGAGAGCAGGCGAGCTCGATCGCGCGCTCGGTCATTCATTGTCTCGTGGCCTCGCCTCGCTCGCTGCTCGCTCTCCTGCCAATCCAACAACCCCAACCCAACCAACCCTTCCAGCCCTTCCTCACACTCCATCTCGTTCTCGCTCATCCATCCATCCATCCATCCATCCATTCATTCATTCATTCATTCATTCAACAATGTATCGACCTCGTGATCATGAGTCCGTGCGAGAATCCGCTCACGCCATGTCGATGTCGGACATCTTCAACACGGTGTCGCCCATCGGTGCACGATTCATGAAGACCATCGCTGAGTCGCACGACCTCGTCGAGCTCTGCACCCTCGCCCCGCCTGGCGGCCCTGCGCCGATGGCCCTCATGGCTGCATGCCAGTACCTCCTGATCGAGGCCGCCGACAAGGGAGCCGAGTACCCTCCCCTCGGCCGCGAGCTCGCGAGCTTCTTCCCTGCCTTCGCTGCTGCCACCCACCAGACGCTGCGTCCTGTCGACCACCCCGACTTCACCGAGATCCTCTTCAACTTCTGCACCAACCCCACCAATCGAGACCGACTGGCTGACTTGATCAAGACTCAGACCATCCAGACCACTGATGTTCGGCGATCATCGATCTTGCTTCCAGCATTCCTTCAAGTGTTCCACGAGGCTCGACAACGATCGCAGCTGCTCGATGTCATCGAGGTCCGTCCTCCTCTCCCCCTCTCTCTATCTCCGCTCGCGACTCCAATCTCACACGCCCAGAGCAGTTCGGATGCAGCGTGGGACTCTTGACGTGCTGGGACTCGTACAACTACCAATACCTCTTCGATGTCGACCAACTCGGCGCCAGTGTCGCCTCGCTCGCCACTCAATCAGGCGCAACTCATGTCGATGTGCGACCTGCTGGCCGCCACGGAGACCAACACGATCCTCTCGTCCTCAAGTGCAACATTCGTCGAGCATCGAACCCGATCCCCGACGATCTCGCCTTCCATCAATCGCTGCTCCAAGTGCTGAGCGCTCGACAATCAGGATCGAGCGACGCAGCGATCGAGATCCCGAACGATCTTCGATTCAATCGGTTCGCTCTCGATCTGCACTTCCCAGATGTCGACGACGAAGCATCCGAGCGATGGATGCGAGCCTTGTTGTGGCCCGAGGACTTCTCGGTGAGCGAGCCTCGATTCCGTCGAGCAGTGTCGATCTTGAAGGCTCAACGTCATCGCACCAAGTGGATGGAAGGAGACGGTCTCGCGGCGCTGCTGGACCTCCTTCGAGGCAGCCACGAGGAGAGCAAGGCCGAGACGCCATCAGGATCGGCGCGAGCGACAGTGCTCGTTCACTCGTTCAGCTTGTATCAACTGTCTCAATCGATGAGACAACAAGTCGAAGAGTCGTGCATCGAGGCCTCTCGCACTCGAGACATCTATCGCATCTCGTACGATATCGATGGCGTCCTTGAAGGCAACGACGTCATGACTCGCTGCAGCTTGCACTTGCTCGAGTATCGTCAAGGAGAACGAGTGTCGTGTCGTCGGATTGCGACGGCTGATGTGTTCGGGTATTGGATCGAGTTCGATTGAGCCATGAGAAGTCACTGTCTCTCTCTCTCTCGCGATGTCTCTGTGCGTGTGCACACATGTTCTCGGGCGAGAGATTGTGTTCGGATGCGAGATCGTGTGGATCTTCTCATGGTTGAGGATGGTTGGAGAGCAAGGTGTGGCTGGCGTGGCAAGTCGAGCAGCAATGCGATGTTTCCTGCAACCGATGCACGCGCTCTAATGAACGGCGGTTCCATTACCAGCGAACGCGCGATTGTGTCGATTAGAGTATGCAACCGACCCTCACTCGTTGCTATCCAACTACGAGATATATCAAGTCATCGAAGGATGCCTGTTCTATCGGCACCTTCGTGAGGCTCTCTCTCTCTCTCTCTCGGGGTGTGTGTGAGAGTGTGTCTTTGTGATTCTATCGCGGAGGAGCTTGGCCGTTGTCGAGAGAGAGGTCGAGAGAGAGCAGGCGAGCTCGATCGCGCGCTCGGTCATTCATTGTCTCGTGGCCTCGCCTCGCTCGCTGCTCGCTCTCCTGCCAATCCAACAACCCCAACCCAACCAACCCTTCCAGCCCTTCCTCACACTCCATCTCGTTCTCGCTCATCCATCCATCCATCCATCCATCCATTCATTCATTCATTCATTCATTCAACAATGTATCGACCTCGTGATCATGAGTCCGTGCGAGAATCCGCTCACGCCATGTCGATGTCGGACATCTTCAACACGGTGTCGCCCATCGGTGCACGATTCATGAAGACCATCGCTGAGTCGCACGACCTCGTCGAGCTCTGCACCCTCGCCCCGCCTGGCGGCCCTGCGCCGATGGCCCTCATGGCTGCATGCCAGTACCTCCTGATCGAGGCCGCCGACAAGGGAGCCGAGTACCCTCCCCTCGGCCGCGAGCTCGCGAGCTTCTTCCCTGCCTTCGCTGCTGCCACCCACCAGACGCTGCGTCCTGTCGACCACCCCGACTTCACCGAGATCCTCTTCAACTTCTGCACCAACCCCACCAATCGAGACCGACTGGCTGACTTGATCAAGACTCAGACCATCCAGACCACTGATGTTCGGCGATCATCGATCTTGCTTCCAGCATTCCTTCAAGTGTTCCACGAGGCTCGACAACGATCGCAGCTGCTCGATGTCATCGAGGTCCGTCCTCCTCTCCCCCTCTCTCTATCTCCGCTCGCGACTCCAATCTCACACGCCCAGAGCAGTTCGGATGCAGCGTGGGACTCTTGACGTGCTGGGACTCGTACAACTACCAATACCTCTTCGATGTCGACCAACTCGGCGCCAGTGTCGCCTCGCTCGCCACTCAATCAGGCGCAACTCATGTCGATGTGCGACCTGCTGGCCGCCACGGAGACCAACACGATCCTCTCGTCCTCAAGTGCAACATTCGTCGAGCATCGAACCCGATCCCCGACGATCTCGCCTTCCATCAATCGCTGCTCCAAGTGCTGAGCGCTCGACAATCAGGATCGAGCGACGCAGCGATCGAGATCCCGAACGATCTTCGATTCAATCGGTTCGCTCTCGATCTGCACTTCCCAGATGTCGACGACGAAGCATCCGAGCGATGGATGCGAGCCTTGTTGTGGCCCGAGGACTTCTCGGTGAGCGAGCCTCGATTCCGTCGAGCAGTGTCGATCTTGAAGGCTCAACGTCATCGCACCAAGTGGATGGAAGGAGACGGTCTCGCGGCGCTGCTGGACCTCCTTCGAGGCAGCCACGAGGAGAGCAAGGCCGAGACGCCATCGGGATCGGCGCGAGCGACAGTGCTCGTGCACTCGATTAGTCTGTATCAACTGTCTCAATCGATGAGACAACAAGTCGAAGAGTCGTGCATCGAGGCGTCTCGCACTCGAGACATCTATCGCATCTCGTACGACTTTGATGGTGTCCTTGAAGGCAACGACATCATGACTCGGTGCGGCTTGCACTTGCTCGAGTATCGTCAAGGAGAACGAGTGTCGTGTCGTCGGATTGCGACGGCTGATGTGTTCGGGTATTGGATCGAGTTCGATTGAGCCGAGCCAAGCTTCTCCTCGTGTCTGACTATCTAGAAACCACGCGTCTTCATCATTCATTTCATCGATTGTTCCACTCTACGTTCATAAAGTGCATTGTCCATTTCGTTGTTAACGACAGATTGATGGATAGACAGATCGATGAAGGAACACTGTTCTTAACCGGAGACAATCCTTCATCGATCGTTCATTCGTTTGCTCACTCTCATCTGAACACAACAACGCCACCACCACTACCTCATCATCATCAACATTATGCCTCCAACTACCAATCCTTCTCAACCACGAGCAGCATGGTGGAACTCACCAATGATACTAGTGATGATCACTGCGTTGCTTGCAGTATTTGCGTCGCAGTATCGAGCGACAGCCACTTGTAAGACGCGTCTGGCGTTCCTTGAGGAACATCTCACAGAGCTAACGAGTAAGCTCGAGCACTATCAGCGTCTCGAACGTGAACAGCTTGAACAAGAGAGGATCCGAGCGTCGCAAGAGCATTATCGAACGATCGAGAGGGCGTGGAGTGATCCGGCTCACGCTGCCGATGCCGTTCGATGTGAGATTGCAGCAGGCACGAACGAGCTCGGCAAGCCATTCACGATGGCGCTCGATCACGATGGACGCATTCATGTGGTCGATTCTGCGCAACACCGACTACGTATCTTTGATCGGAACGGCACCTACATCAAGACCTTTGGCGTCGATCACCTCGAGGCCGATGAGGCACAGCGGTTGTTCCAAGCGATTCGCAGCGTGTCGTTCGATTCGCGCGGTCGTGCCATCATGATCGCTGGCGGTCGTGTAGCGATCTTTGATCGCGACGAGCGATGGGTGCGATCGTACGGTGAGATGGGATCGCTGGAGCCAGGCATGTTCCAGCATCCACAGTTTGGCACCGTGGTCGACCAAGATCGATTCCTCGTGGTCGATACCTTCAACAACAAGCTGCAGTTGTTCGATCGCGATGGCAAGTGGTTGCACACCATCGGCTCGGCCGGCAACTTGGAGGATCAGCTGAACTTGCCCTACGGCGTGGCGTTCGACAAGCAAGAGCGTCGATTGATCGTCGCCAACGCGATGCAACACAAGCTCGCCGTGTACGATCTCGACGGAGCATTCGTTCGATCGATCGGTGGCAAGGGCTCGGGCAAGGGTCAGTTTATGCAACCGGTTCAAGTAGCGATCCATGAACAGCGTGGCCTGATCGCCGTGTCGGATCTCGCCAATCATCGCGTCGTGCTCTTGGATCGTCGTGGAGGCTTCTTGCGTCAATACGGCTCCAAAGGAACGGCACGTGGATGTTTCGTTAATCCGCGTGGTTTGGCATTCGTCGTTAGCGAGGGCGAGGATAACTCAGCAGCAGTCTTATTGGCAGTCGCTGATGATCATCATGTACAATTGATTGAAGTACCTGCCGTATGAACAATACCACACTTGACTACACTAAACGATACCGAATGAATGGATCAAGTTTCGGGTGTATTTTGTAGAGAGAGGGGAAACAACAGTAACGACGAAAGGCTTGTAGGTACAAACAGCACTAGCTATCTAAAGAATGTAGGGAGACACTCGGTCCCAGACGGAGGTACGAGTGAGAGAGGTAGTGAGTTAGGCACGCAACGCGTCAGCGAAGCGATTCTTGATCGGGAATCCGACATCAGACTCGAGGAATGGCAGAGACATCCAAGTGAGACTCTTGTCGGCTGGAATGGCCACAAACATGTGATTACGGCCGTGGACCTGATTTGTGTGGCAGTTCTCACAGAGATCTACATTACGAACGAACGAGCGAAAGAGCGAACGAACGAGTGAGCATATGTGTGTGTGTGTGTCCGAACGCATACAAAGCTCGAGATTGAGTCACATGTGTAGAGATAACGTACCGTAGTCATCACATGCAGTGCACTTCCAACGGATACCCGTGACTGAAGATCGGCAACCATCACACGTGACACCTTGATGCACGAGAGAGCGCATATCGAGAGACTTGACGCGAGCAAATATGCCCTTGGTCGAATGCTGCTCGAGTGTCGCGATACCGAACGACTCCCACGTCGAGTTGCTGATGCCGACGGCAAATGGCGTCATCATGGGTTGCTCCGCGACAGCACCGCGCAAGAAGGCACGACCGCGCTCCGAGAGTTGAGCGCTAGCATTACTCTGTGATGCCTGCGAGGCGAGGTAGCCCAAGGCGAATGCCGTCGCCAGGATCGAGTGTAGCAAGCTCCTGAGCTCGTTCGACCAAGCTTGCACACCGAGTTGGTCGGTGATTCCTTCCACGACCGACTTTTGCAAGCCTACGAGTTGAAGCAGGGCGTCGCTCAACGGCCAGGCGCCTGACGAGAGTTGCATTCGCGCGAGAGCGTTGGTCTCAGTATCTGAGATGGCCGACTTGTCGATCAGTGCAACGACGGCCGTCGTGCCCTCTCCGATACGCTGTTGAAGTGCGATGGCTTGTTGTTGTTGCGCCTGGAACCACTCGTTACGCTGCGACTCATGCAACAACGGTACGAGGGCCAGCGTGCGGTTGATGGCGATGATCCATTGGTCGAGTACAAGCGACGACAGCAGCTCGATGGTCACGATGCCTTGGCTCGGGTTCGAAAGCTCGAGAAGGAAGTCGGCTCGCTTGGTGCGCACCGAGAATCCCGCGTGTCGAATGTCGAACTGCACCAGCGTGCCGGCAAAGCGCACTGAAATGACATAGGTCTTGAGTTGGAGGTTCGTGAGCTCGCCCTTGACCATTGCTGGCGTCGAGAGCTCCGGTAGAACTATCGACTCGCCAATCAGTTGCAGTTGTTGTTGCTACCAAACACAATACCCATAGAGTGTAAGCGACACTAAGCAAGCATGCCGAGTGTGGTAGATGGCTGGTGGTCATACCTGAAGCTCAGGGAGCAAGCCAGCCTCCCAGCCAGCCGTACTCCTTTGGTCGGAAATCTCCATACACTCGCGAGTGAGCTGTTCGGCCGTAATGTTAACCGGAGCAGGAGCCCGAGATGATTTCACGGAGTGGCGGGAATGCTGTCGTAGTTGTTGTTGCTGTTGCTGTTGTTGTTGTTGCTGCTGTTGCTGTTGCTGTTGTTGTTGCTGTTGCTGTTGCTGTTGCTGTTGGGGCGACGACAAGCGCGCCATCGACTTTCGCTTCTTCTTGAACGCGAAGGCACCGGACTCGCGTCGCTCGTATCCACTGGCATCGGCGCCACCAGAGCCGAAGGCATCAAGGAAGCTACCTCCCTCAGCGCCTCCACCTCCGCCTCCTCCAAAGCAAGCACCACCACTTTCGCGCTTCTGTCTCTCCTCCATCGCAGCTGCACTCGAGTATTAGCAAGAATCGTAGAGAGAAGCGATGGTAAAATGCTGTTAGTACCTGGTTGATAGGTGAAACCGTCAAAGTGGGAGGTGTCGACGCTCGAGGAAGGTTGCCAGTCATCAGCCATCTCCCCGGTGAAGCAAGGGTCAATTTGGCAGGAATCGGCGGCATAAGAGAACGAACTCATGCTTTCTGACTCGCGTTGGAATGCGAGGGCAAAGTCACCACCTGTCGCCGACCCGATATCTTGTTGCATCGCCTGTGAGCCGAAGCCGAATGAGCGAGACGGAGCCGGAGACGGAGCCGGTGCGTTTCGAGCAACAGAATCCCGCATCACTGAAGGGGCCGCACCGAATAGACCTCCGATGGCTTGCGCCGAAGGTGCTCGGGGAGGCGCAAATGTTGCTGCTGCGGCAGTAGGCAGAGCTGCTGCTCCGAACGGCATTCTAGGAGGTGGCGGGGCTGCGGCGGCACGGGGAGCTCCGAACGGCATTCCAGGAGGAGGTGGTGCCGCATTGGCTCCTGTAGTTGCTGCTCCGAACGCCATTCCAGGAGGAGGTGGTGGCGCATAGGCTGCTGTTCCGAACGCCATTCCAGGAGGAGGTGGTGGCGCATAGGCTGCTGTAGTTGCTGCTCCGAACGCCATTCCAGGAG
>Ga0209930_1005689_pt1 | contig 9974 bp, 9 predicted proteins | sample ThiBiot_500_biof_2_FD_183948 | JGI IMG/M metagenome (GOLD analysis project Ga0209930, IMG submission 183948) | Wastewater bioreactor microbial communities from Cape Town, South Africa - Thiocy_cont_500_biof (SPAdes) | ecosystem: Engineered > Bioreactor > Thiocyanate-remediating > Anaerobic-Aerobic... | reverse complement strand
TCGCGCCATGCGCATCGAGCGCATCGACGATCTGGCGCGCGCCATAGGCGAGACCGCCGAGTCCCGCGAGATAGAGGCGGGCGAGGCTCGCGGTGTCGGTATCGAAGCCGAGGCCAAGAAGGGTGGCGCGGGCGTCGGGATCGGCGTTGGGCGCACGATTGCCGAGGAATTCCGGAACGACATGCAGCGAAGCCGCCAAGCGAGCGACCGCTTCGGCATCCTTCGCCTCGGCGGCGATGATCTCCTCCAGCAGCGCGAAAAGGCCGATGCCGCGCCGCCCTGCCTCGGCCTCAGCCGCCGGGGTCGCCGGGTGCAGGCGCACCAGGTGATCGATCGCAGCGCCGGCAGCAGACTGTCCGCCCTCGTTGAGCCAGAGGCCGGGCAGCATCGCGCCATAATAGGGGCCCCAGACGCCCGGCACGAAGCTCGGCGCCGGCGTCGACGCCATGGCGCAGGCGGAGGTGCCGAAGATATAGCCCATCTGCCGGGTCGGGTCGGTGGCACGACCCTCCATGTCGCGGGCGCCGATCGAGCCGAGCCCGCCGGCATGGGCATCGATGAGCGCGGCGCCGACGGCCGTTCCCGGTCGCAGCCCGAACGCCGCCGCCGCCTCTTCCGTCAGCCCGTTGCCGATCGCTGTGCCCGGCTCGATTACATGCGTGCCGATGCGCGCGAAGCCCTCGTCGGCCAGTGCGCCAAGTCCGATGGCCCGGAAGAAGCCCTCGTCCCAGCGCTTCTCATGGGCGAGATAGGTCCATTTGCAGGTGAGCGTGCAGACCGAGCGGTCGAGGCTTCCCGTCGCGCGGAAGGTCAGCCAATCCGAAAGGTCGAAGAAATGCGCCGCCGCCGCGAAAGTCCCCGGCAGCCTCTCCGCGAGCCAGAGCAGCTTCGGCGTCTCCATCTCGGGCGAGACCTGGCCGCCGACATAGGCGAGGACCGAGTGCTTCGTCTCGTTGATGCGGCGCGTCTGGTCGAGCGCGCGGTGATCCATCCAGACGATGATGTCGCGCGCCGGATCGCCGGAGGGGCCGACCGGCAGCCCCCGCCCGTCGGTGCCGACCACTACCAGCGAACAGGTCGCATCGAAGCCGATGCCGGCCACATCGCCCGGCTCGACGCCCGATGCGGCTACCGCCTCGCGCACGGAGGCGCAGACGGCGTCCCAGATATTGGCGGAGGACTGCTCGACGATGTCGCCCGGCTCATGCCAGATGGCGATCGGGCGCTTCGCCGCGGCGAGCATGCGGCCCTCGGCGTCGAAGACGCCTGCCCGCGCGCTGCCCGTGCCGACATCGACACCGACAAAGACCGCCATTCAACCCTCCCATTCGAGCCGCGGTCCGTACCGCTTCCCCCGCTTCTACCAGCATGGGCCCAAACGAAAAGGGCCGCGCCGAAGCGCGACCCTCTTTCTCCTTGCGGAGCGAATTCGTCAGAGGTTGCGGTGAGCCGAATCGCGCAGGCGATCCGCCGTATCCTTCACCGCGTCCTTGGTCTTGCCGACCGCCTGCTGGGCCTCGCCCTTGGTCTCCTGCGCGATGCCCTCGGCCTGCATCTTCTCGGAGCCGACCGCCTTGCCGACGCCCTGCTTGACGTTGCCGGCGGCCTCGTTGGCCATGCCCTTGACCTTGTCGGTGGTGCTGCTGCTCATCTTGGTTCTCCCGAAGGGTTCGTGGAACACGCAAGGACAATTCCCCGTCCCTGAAAGCGTTCCATGAGCTTGACCTTTCGGGGTGCCTCCCTCGGTTCCTCGTGCTAGGCATCGACCGCAAAACAAGGTCGGGAGGAACGACATGTATGGCGATCTGCACGTGATCTCGGCGAAGGGCGCCGAGGCGGCGCTGGACCTTCGCGGCGGCCATGTCCGCCGCTTCGCGGTCGCGGGCGACGGAAGGACGATCGAGCCGACGCACACCGCGCCCTGGGTCGAGGACGGCGCGATCCAGGAAGACGAGAGCATCCTTCCGAACCTCCGCTATCTCTCCGGCGACTTCTTCTGCGCCCCGTTCGCCGATGAGGGTCCCGACGGCGCCCCTTCGCATGGCTGGCCGGGCAATGCCCGCTGGAAGGTGATCGAGACCGTGCCCCATCCGGACGGCGGCACGATCGCCCGCTATGAATTGACCAAGCCCGTGTTCGGCGCCCGCGTCGTGAAGGAATTCGTCCTCCGCGACGGCCATCCCTTCCTCTATCAGCGGCACATCTTCTATGGCGGCGAGGGCGCGACCTCGGTTGCGAGCCACGGCATGACCCGGTTTCCCGCCGGCGGCCGCCTCGCCTTCTCGCCGAAGCGCTTCGGCTCGACGCCGGCCAAGGCGCCGGAGCCCGATCCTGCGCTCGGCCGCTCGCTGCTGGCCTATCCGGCGGAGTTCACCGATCTGACGAGGGTGCCGCTCGCCGATGGCGGCTTCGCCGATATCACGACCTATCCCTTCGGCCAGAAGCACGAGGACTTCGTGATGCTGGTCGAGGCCGAGGGCTCGACGCTCGGCTGGGCGCTCGCGACGCGGCCCGACCAGCGCGACATCTATGTGAGCCTCAAGAACCCGGCCGATCTGCCGGTGACGCTGCTGTGGTTCTCGAATGGCGGCCGCGACTATGCCCCCTGGAACGGCCGCCATGTCGGCGTACAGGGCATCGAGGAAGGACGCACCTTCGGCGCCGCGGGCCTCGAGGCCTCGATCAATCCGAATGCGCTGACCGAGCAGGGCGTGCCGACCGCGCTGGTGCTCGACCCGGACGGCGAGGTGGAGGTGCGCAACGTCATCGGCGGCCTGCCGCTGCCGGCTGGGTGTACACGCGCCGCCGGCGTTTCGGTCGGCGCCGATTCGCTCACCGTCACCGACGAGAGCGGCGCCAGCCTCACCGTCCCCTATGACGCGAGCTTCCTCGCGCGCGGCCGCTGACCTCCGCTTGGCGACCGGCGGCCGGGCTTGACCCGCGCCGCCCGGTCGCCGATAGCGGGCGCGGCTTTTCCCCCAAGAAGAAGGAGCATTCCATGACGACGATCACGCGCATCGAGAGCGGCCCGCGCATGAGCCAGGCCGTGGTCCATGGCGACATGGTCTATCTCGCCGGCCAGGTCGGCGAGGGCGAGGATGTCGTCGCGCAGACCCGCCACGCGCTTTCGGAAGTCGACCGGCTGCTCGCCGCTGCCGGCTCGAACAAGTCGCGCATCCTCTCGACGACGATCTGGCTGGCCGACATGGCCGATTTCGCCGCCATGAACTCAGTCTGGGACACCTGGGTCGACAAGGCCAATCCGCCGGCCCGCGCCACCGGCGAGGCGAAGCTCGCCGCGCCGAAATACAAGGTCGAGATCATCGTCGTCGCCGCCAAGGCGTGACGAACAAGGACAGCTGAAGACCGGCGGGGCGGTTCAGACCGCCCTGCCGACCAGATGGCCGATGCCGGCCGTCACCGCCATGGCGAGGATGCCCCAGAAGGTGACGCGAAGGGCGCCCTTCCAGAGCGGTGCGCCACCCGTGCGCGCACCGAGCGCGCCCAGAATGATGAGGAAGAAGATCGTCGCCACCGAGACGGTCGGGATGATCATCTGTTCCGGCGCCAGCAAGGCGGCGATGACGGGCGCTGCCGCGCCGACGGAGAAGGTCAGTGCCGAGGTGATGGCCGCCTCGACCGGCCGCGCCTCGCCCGTCTCGGTGAGGCCGAGTTCGTCGCGCGCATGAGCCGCGAGCGCATCCTTGGCCGTAAACTGAACCGCGACCTTCATGGCGAGATCGGGATCGAGACCGCGTTCGACATAGATCGCAGCCAGTTCGTCGAGTTCGGCCTGCGGATTGACCTCGAGCTCCCGCTTCTCGCGGGCGAGATCCGCCGCCTCGGTGTCGGACTGCGAACTCACCGAGACATATTCGCCGGCCGCCATGGACATCGCACCGGCGGCAAGCGCCGCGCCGCCCGCGAGCAGAATGTCGCCGCGCCCCGTCGACGCCGCCGCGACGCCGACAATAACGCTCGCGACGGAGAGAATGCCGTCATTGGCGCCGAGCACGGCAGCGCGCAGCCAGCCGATCCGGTGGACGAGATGGGATTCCGCATGAGCCGAGGGGGCCATCGACGCTACTCCTTGGAATAATTCCAATCTCTATAGGCGCTCCACATGTCGGTTGCGCGTCGCTCGGAGGGACGGCGACGGATTGCCGCGGCGTGGCGCTTGCGAGCCTGCCGTCCGTTTGTGCATGATGAAGTTCTGGGCGGTCATTTCATCGCCCTTCCTTCCCCGGAGTTGATCGTGCCGCTCGACACCATCGAGATCGCCATGGCCGAGCCCTCGCTCGCTCAACTTGCCGCGACCGCGCGCGCCGACATCGCCGCGCTCGCCTATCCCGACAAGGCCTGGGTCGAGCCGCGCTTTGCGCCGGACGGGTCGGAGGCGGCCGATGTGCTGATCGTCGGCGGCGGCCAGTCCGGGCTCGTGATCGCGGCCGCGCTGCGCCGCGACGGCGTCAGGCGAGTCGTCGTGATCGACCGCGCGCCGAAGGGTGCCGAGGGGCCTTGGGTGACCTTCGCACGCATGCCGGAACTGCGAACGCCGAAGATCACCGTCGGCATGGATTTCGGCATTCCGAGCCTCGGCATCCGCCGCTGGTTCGAAACGCGCTACGGCACCGATGCCTGGGAAAAGCTCGCCCGCGTGCCGCGCACGGACTGGATGGACTATCTCAACTGGTATCGCGACGTCTGGGGCATCGACGTCGAGAGCGAGACCGTCGTCACGGAGATCGCCGAGGGCCGCGACGGGCTCGTGACGGTGGCGACCGAAGGCCCGGCCGGCCGCCAGCTCCGCCATGCGCGGCTTGTGGTGCTGGCAACCGGATCGGACGGCGCCGGCGGCTGGCGCGTCCCCGCCTTCATCAGCGGCGCGCTGCCCGCGGACCGCTACGCGCATTCCAACCAGCCGATCGACTTTGCGCCGCTCGCCGGCAAGGCGATCGCCATTCTCGGCCATGGCGCCTCGGCCTTCGATACCGCGGTCGCGGCGCTCGAATCCGGCGCCGCCAGCGTCGATCTCTGCTTCCGCCGCGAGCGGCTGCCGCGCGTCAATCCGCACCGCTATATCGAGAATGCCGGGATCATGACGCATCACGCGCTGCTCGACGATGCCGTGCGCTGGCGCATCGCCCGCCATTTCCGCCTGCATGATCAGCCGCCGGCCTGGGCGAGCTTCGAGCGCGCGGTCGTGATGCCCGGCTTCCGGCTGCATGCCGGCACGCCGTGGCTCTCCACCACGATGGAGGGCGAGCGGGTCCGCATCGAGACGCCGCAAGGGCCGCTCTTCGCCGATTATCTCATTCCGGCGACCGGGCAGGCCATCGACCCCTCCTCGCGGCCCGAACTCGCCCATCTCTATCCGCTCGCCGCGCGTTGGCAGGATCGCTTCGCGCCGCCGACCGGCGAGGAGGACGCGACGCTGGCATCCCTGCCCTATCTCGGCGACGCCTACCAGTTTCTGCCGCGCGAGGCTGGCGGCGCCGACTGGGTTGGCCGTGTCCATGCCTTCAACGCGCTGTCGACCGTCAGCCACGGCCCGCACTCGACCTCGATCTCTGGCCACCGCCATGCCTTGCCGCGCCTCATCCGCGGGCTGACCCGGCGCCTGCTGCTCGACCAGCAGCACGCGCTCATTGCCGGCCTCGCCGCCTATGCCGACGAGGACCTGCCGCTCCCCGACGATTTCGAGGCGACGGCGGCGCTGAACGGCGGCGTCGTCACCCGCTGAGCGCCCTTCCCGCGCGAGGAAAGAGGCGGTAGTGCAGCCACCGCTTTCTTGACAGGCGCATGGCGGCGGAAGATTGTTGATGGTCTAACAATCTCGGTTGCATCGCTGCAACCGGCACCGCTTCCAGGGGATGAGCCTATGGCCGATATCAAGGTCCGGAAATTCGTGACGGTGGTCGAGGAGATCCTGCACGAGGGCGGGCCGCCGGCCGCCGTTCCGCCGCGGCGCGCGGTGGTCGCGGCGGTGATCGAGAACCCCTTCGCCGGCCGCTATGTCGACGACATCATGGGGCTCATGGACGATCTGAAGCCACTCGGCATCGAGATGGCGACGCGGCTCGTCAAGGCGCTCGGCGGCGATGCGGGCGTCGTCGAAGGCTATGGCAAGGGCGCCATTGTCGGCGAGGCGGGCGAACTGGAGCATGGCGCGCTCTGGCACAATCCCGGCGGCTATGCGATGCGCGAATTGCTCGGCGGCGCCAAGGCGATCGTGCCCTCGGCCAAGAAGGTCGGCGGGCTCGGCGCCAAGATCGACATCCCGATCACCCATATCAACGCCTCCTATGTCCGCAGCCATTTCGATGCGATCGAGATCGGCATCGGCGATGCGCCGAGGCGCGACGAGATGGTCCTCATCCTCGCCATGACCACCGGCGCGCGCGTCCATGCGCGGGTCGGCGGCCTCAAGAAGGAAGACATCAAGGCAGGGGACGGCCTCCGGTGAGCGTCAGGATCAGGAAGATCGTCACGATCCTCGAGGAAACTCTGATCGAGGAAGGCCGCCCGGTTTCGCCGCCGACACGCCGCGCCGCCGCCGTCGCGGTCATCGAGAACCCCTTGGCCGGCCGCTATGTCGAGGACCTCTCCGAACTCTTCGCCGCCGGCGAGGAACTCGGCGGCCTGCTCGGCGAGCGGGCGCGGGCGGCGCTCGATATCCCCGGCCCTTCCGTCGAGAGTTTCGGCAAGGCGGCCGCCGTCGGCGCCGATGGCGGTCTCGAGCACGCCGCCGCGCTGCTCCATCCCAAGCTCGGCGCGCCGCTCCGGGCGCTGCTCGGCAAGGGCGCGGCGCTGATCCCCTCGTCCAAGAAGCGGGCCGGCCCCGGCGCGACCTTCGACATCCCGCTCGGCCACAAGGACGCGGCGCGGGTGCGCAGCCATTTCGACGGCATGGAGGTCTCGATCGCCGATGCGCCGCGCGCCGACGAGATCGCCATCGCGGTGGCGCTGACCGATTCCGGCCGGCCGCATCCGCGCGTCGGAGGGCTCAGGAAGGCCGATGTGAAGGGCGAGGACGGGCTGGTCTGAACGACCGCCCGACGCCGGCCGCTGCCCGCTCGCGCAGCTTGACGAGCAGCAGCAGGGCGCGATTGACGGGCGTCGCGACCCCGAGCGCGGCGCCTTTCGTCACGACATAGCCGTTGAGATGATCGATCTCGGTCGGGCGGCCGCGCGCGAGATCCATCGCCGTCGACGACATCTGCCCCTCCATGGTCGAGGCGATGGCGCGCACCTGATCCCAGAGATCGTCCGGCAGCGCTATGCCGGAGGCCGACGCCACGGCCCGACATTCCTCGACCACGTCGCGCATCATGTCGGGAACGCCCGGCTCGGCGACGAACACGCCATAAGGCAGTTCGGCGATGGCCGAGATGGCATTGTAGGCGCAGTTGATGACGAGCTTCGTCCAGAGCGCGCCGGCGACCTCGGCCGACACCGTCACGGGCAGGCCGGCGGCCGTGAAGGCGGCGGCGAACGCCTCGTTGCCGGGGCCAGGCTCGACGATCAGTTCGCCGCGCCCGTGATGGCGGACATGGCCGGGTCCCGCCATGCCGGCCGCCACATAGACGACGCTGGCGCTGACGGCACGCTCGAGAGTCGCCGCCAGCCGCTCGGCATTGTCGACGCCGTTCTGCAGGCTCCAGATCGCCGTTGATGGTGCGAGATGCGGCCGGATCGTCTCGCCGGCAATCTCGGTGTCGGTGGACTTGACGCAGAAGAGGACGAGATCGGCGCGGGCGACGGCGGCAGGATCGTCTGTCGCGGCGAGTTCAACCCGGTGCAGCCCGTCGGCGCGCTCGATGACGAGCCCCTCGCGCCGGATCGCCTCGACATGCACCGGCCGCGCGACCAGCGTCACCTCATGTCCGGCCCGCGCCAGCATGCCGCCGAAATAGCAGCCGACCGCCCCGGCGCCCATGACCACGATGCGCATGGCGATCCTCCAGATGAACTTCCTAGATAAGGATCATAGCGCAGGCGGCGATTCTAGGCCGCCTCTGCCATGCGCGACAGCCGCAATCAGATCACGTGACGATTAGTGGAGGCCAAGTCTCCCGACTGAACTCCTCGACAGACGCTGGCTCGACGGAAAGAGCTACAAAGCCGCCAAAATGGTTCAATGTACCCGGCTGGATACGCATTAGCTTGTCCACGGGCCAAGCGAGCTTGATGCTTCGGGGCTCTGCGTCGCGATCCCGCGGGACTGTGACAACAGGATGGAAGATCCCATCCAGCTCGGCAACAGCGTGTTCCAGGTACTCCTGTCGTTCACGGTTGCCTGCGCGCTTCACCCAGTCCGCATCCGCGCGATCAAGTCCGGTACCAAACCTTACAAAGGGTCCTTCCTGAGTGAGTCCGTCTTGCCATAGCGTGATCGCGACGGCTTTCCTGTCTTCGCTAATAGCCGACCAACTCCACCTTTGGTTTCGCCCTTTCGTGCCAAAATGCGCGAAAGAGCGGTGAAGTCGCCATCCCATGAGCCCACCCATCCGACAACGCGAACAACCGACCTGCAACGCACGGTGGCATGCAAGAACAGGTGCTGCAAGAGCTAGGTGGCCAACATGTTCAGCATCATCCGATCACCGTCGCCATGATCTCGGCCGGCGGAGTGTTGCGCGAGCGATGGGTGCGGATGACGCCGTCGATCACCGTCATCGAGATGCCGGGGAGATCGCCGAGCTGGATGGCTTCCTGCAGCGTCCCGCCGGCGGACTTCTGCGGCCGGTCCATGAAGACGAAGTCCGCGGCGCGGCCGACTTCGATGAGACCGCAGTCGAGGTCGCGGATGCGCGCGGTGTTGCCGGTGGCGAAGCAGATGGCGATCTCCGCCGGCACGCCGCCGATCGAGGAGAGCAGCGAGATCGTGCGCAGGATGCCGAGCGGCTGAACGCCCGAGCCGGCCGGCGCATCGGTGCCGAGCATCACGCGGTGAAGCGCGCCGATCTCGGTCGCGGTCCTGAGTGCAACGAGCGCCGCGCGCGGATTGCCGTTATGGACGATCTCGATGCCGCGCTCGCAGCTCTTGCAGAGCGCGATGATCTGATCGTCGGGCAGTGCCGTCGGACCGCCATTGATATGCGCCATGACATCCGCGTCGGCAGCGAGCACGACGTCCTTGTCGATGAGCGCCGAGCCGGCGATCGACGGGCCGCCGGTATGCGTCATCGACTTCATGCCGTATTTGCGCGCCCAGGCCACCATCTGGCGGGCCGTCTCGGCGTCCTTCACCGAGCCGAGGCCGACCTCGCCGATCTGGCGGACGCCGGCCCGCGCGAGTTCGGCGAAATCCTCTTCCGTCATGCCGTGCTCGATCGCCGGCGCGCCGGCGAGGACCTTGACGCCGGACGGGCGGAAATTCTCGAACTGGCGCTGCGCCGAGATCGCCATCGCCTTCAGCCCGACGATGTCGCGCGGCCGGCCGGGCGTGTGCACCTCGCCGGCCGAGATCATGGTCGTGACACCGCCATGGAGGCAGGAGTCGATCCACCCGAACTGGTTCTGGCGCGGCGTCCAGTCGCCCGCGACGGGATGCGCGTGGCTGTCGATGAGGCCCGGCGTGACGGCCGAGCCATGCGCGTCGATCCGCGTCGTCGCGCCGGACGTATCGAGATCGGCGCGCTTTCCGACCGCGGTGATGCGGCCGTTCTCGGCCACGATCGTGTCGGCATCGAGGATCGGGCGGCCGAGATCGCCCGAAAGGAGCAGGCCGATATTCTCGATGACGAGCTTGGTCGGGCCCGCGCTGGCGGCCGGAGCATCATGGCTCATGGAGCGTCCTTTCGGTCATTTCAATTCGGGCCCGGCTCACGCGTCGGGCAGATCGTCCGCATCGGCCACGCGGCGCAGCATTTCCATGAACAGCGCCCGCTCGCTCGGCTTCAGCGGCGAGAGCACGCGGCGGCCGACCTCGACGCTCTTGGCGAGCAGCGGCTTCGTATAGTCGAGCCCCT
>Ga0209930_1005687_pt1 | contig 9978 bp, 7 predicted proteins | sample ThiBiot_500_biof_2_FD_183948 | JGI IMG/M metagenome (GOLD analysis project Ga0209930, IMG submission 183948) | Wastewater bioreactor microbial communities from Cape Town, South Africa - Thiocy_cont_500_biof (SPAdes) | ecosystem: Engineered > Bioreactor > Thiocyanate-remediating > Anaerobic-Aerobic... | reverse complement strand
GATTCTCGTGAACGATCCCGACGTGATTGGTAGGTCGTCGAGCATTCTCTCTCACACATTGCAGCACGCCTGGCCTCGCTAATCGGCTTCCTCCTCGGTGACGGTGACAGTGGGCCACAACTTTCTCGGCTTCGACCTCGACGTGCTGCTGCACCGAATGGCCAAGACTGGCACCAAGAACTGGAGCGTGCTGGGTCGCTTGAAGCGCAACAAGATGCCGAAGCTGCAGACGGGCGCCGGAGGCATGCGTGATTCGACGTGGGAAGAGAAGCACGTCGTGGCTGGCCGCCTGGTGAGCGACACCTTCCTCAATGCCAAGGAGCTGCTCCGCCAGCAGACGTCGTATGGCTTGGCCGAGCTGATGCGCTCGCAATTCGGTCGTGAGCTCAAGTACGCCTCCCCTTGTCGCTCGCTCTCTCGTTCTCGTTCTCGTTGACGGTGCAGCCTCATTCACTCACGTACCGTCTTGCCATGCCAGCGTCGTTGATTTCGGCAGCGTGCCGAGCTTGATGCAGAATGGCGCAGGAGTAGCTCGCTTGAGCGAGTATGCCCAAGACTGTGCTCAATCGTCGTTGGCCTTGATGCACAAGCTGCTGGTTCTGCCACTCACCAAGGAGCTCACCAACATTTCGGGCAACATCTGGTCAAGGTACGATGGCGCGATCCCGAGCTCCGGCGCCACGCAACCTCGCTTGGCCTCACTCTCGCTTGCCACTTGCAGCACGTTGACTGGCGGCCGCGCCGAGCGCATCGAATATCTCCTGCTCCATCGCTTCCATGCGCTTCACTACGTGGTGCCCGACAAGCAACGAATCTTCAAGGACAAAGCTGCGAACGACAAGGTGGTCGAGACCGTGGGAGGCGAGATGACACCTGCCACTGGCAGCACCGGTATGCCGTCGCGTGGGTCGCACGAATGACGGCGCTCGTGATCACTCACAACTCCCGCTCACGCACAGACAAGGCGCGCCGTCGCAAGGCCAAGTATGCTGGCGGCCTGGTGCTCGATCCCAAGGTCGGCTTCTATGACAAGCTCATTCTGCTGCTGGACTTCAACTCGCTGTATCCGTCGTTGATTCAACAGTACAACGTGTGCTTCACGACCATCGACTGGAACCAGAAGCTCGAGAACGGCGCCTACAAGCTCGCCGACAACCCGCCGGCCGAGCCGCGCGGCGAACTACCCAAGTTGATTCGCGATCTCGTGCGCCGACGCAAAGCCGTCAAGGCCGAGCTGGCGCAGTCGGGTCTCAGCGACGCGCGCCGGAAGCAGCTCGACATTACGCAGCAGGCGCTCAAGCTCACGGCCAACAGCATGTACGGCTGCCTCGGCTTTGCGTTCTCGCGCTTCCAGGCCGTACCGTTGGCCGAATTGATCACTCGCCGAGTACGTACTTGCTCGCTCGCGATCGGGCGCTCGCCGTTGCTCACCAGTGCCGGCTCGGTGGCAACAGGGTCGCGAGGCGCTCGAGAAAGCAAAGGAGATCGCCGAGTCGCAGGAGCTCGAGGTCATTTACGGTGATACGGATAGTATCATGATTCACACGCGAACCACCGACTTTCAAGCCGCCAAGCAATCGGGTGTCAACCTCGAGAAGATGATCAACAAGACCGTACGGTTGCTGGCTGAATGAAAAAGTGCACACGAGCTACGCCGAGAGAGAGAGAGTATCAACTCACGCACGATGGCTGGGTGGTGTCCAGTACACTGAACTCGAGATCGAGGTCGAAGGCATCTTCAAGTCGATGCTGTTGCTCAAGAAGAAAAAGTACGCCGCCTTGGTGCTCGAGGAGAACGGCAAGGTGCACCGCGAGACCAAGGGCCTCGATCTCGTGCCGAGACTGGTGTCCAGCGAGCAAGCAACTGGGCAACAAGGTGCTGGACTTTATCCTGTCCGATATTTCGCGTACGGCAATGGGAATGGCAAACAGAGAGAGAGAGAACGAGCAAGTTCGTGGCTCACGCACATACTCACATTGGCACTGCAGGCGATGAGCTGGTGGAACGCATTCACAGCTACCTGCGCGACATGGCCGAGCAGGTTCGCAAGATGCCGATCGAGAAGGTTCGTGGATGTGGCACTGGCGCACCTTGTAGCGCTGCGTCGCTGACGCCCAGTGCAGTTCGTCATCACCAAGGGATTGTCTCGCGAACCCGAGGAGTACACCGACGCCAAGAGCCAGCCGCACGTGCACGTCGCTCTGCAGATGCGCCGACAGCAGCGCGCAGTGCGAGTCGGCGATCACATTCCGTACGTGATCTGTGCCGGTGACTCGGAGTCGGTGGCCGAGCGCGCCTACCACCCGGACGACGTGGTCAAGGCCGGTGGCATACTCGAGATCGACTACCAGTGGTACATGTCGCAGCAAATCCACCCGCCGATCGCGCGTCTCTGCGCACCGATCGAAGGCACCGACCCGGTGCTGATTGCCGAGTGCCTGGGCCTCGACGGGCGCAAGTTTGCACAAGCCTCTCGTGCCGCAGCGACCAGCAGCGACCAGCAGGTACGAGCAACTGTGCGTGGATAATGTGGCAAAGTGACTAACGCCGAGCGAGAATGCCGTATGTCTGCTATCGTCGCCCTCTTTGCCAGTTCTTTGCATTGAATAGCCAACTGGACGACGAGGACAAGTACCAACACTGTGCCAAGCTCGAGCTCAAGTGCGCCCACTGCCTGCAGACCAAGCCCTTCAGTGGCGTGCTGCGCATCGACCCAAAGGCTACCGACCAGGTAAGCAAGCAAGCAAGCGAGCGAGCAGGCGAGCAAGCTCGCTTATGCGTCCGTTCGGTAGCAGCTGACTCATTTGTCTCAACGAAACAGATCCTCAAGTTCCGCAGCGGAGCCGAGTGCCCGAATTGCGAGCGTGCGTTGAATCGTGTGCGTGTCGGCAACCAGCTGTGCAGCTTCATGCAAAAGTGCATCGACACCTACTACGACACGTGGCTCGTGTGCGACGAGGACACGTGCCGCGCCAGGACGCAGTCGGTCATTCAGCATCACTCGGGCAGGCTGCAGTGCATCATGCGCAACTGCAAGGGAACCATGCACCCGGTGTATCCGGCCGAGCAGCTGGCACAGCAGTTGCAGTACCTCAAGTACCTCTTCGACGTGCCGGCGTTCGAGAGCAAGCTCGCCCGTCTCGAGCACGCTCCACAGGAGCTCGTTGCGCACCAACGCGCCGAGGCCACGCGTCATCGAGCGTTCTTCGAGCACCAACGCGCGCTGGTCGAGCAGTTCGTGGCGCTCAACGCACGCAACTTTGTCGACATGTCGGCGCTGTTCGCCTTCCTCGAGCCCATGCGAGCCACCGACCACTAAGAGTGCGATCGATGCACCCGGAGCATTAGCCACGCCACACCCACCAGCCACTGCTGGGGCTCACATATTAATACATCATTCCATGCATTTCATACGTTCATTCAAGCCGGTGTCGATTCAAGACCTTGCGAGAGCGAGCGAGCAATAGTGCGTTCTGCCTTTGCTGCCCTCTCGCGCTCGCACCTCTCTCTTTGCTCATGGGTAGGCAGCAAATACACGTGCGATCTGGTGCCCGACGCTCGGGTGCCAACAAAGCCGCTGCGCCGGCTGGCGACACGTCGCACCGCAAGAAGATCGCGTTGCATGCGGGCCGCAGGGACTATGCGCTCGCGATCGACCTCGCGATCGAGCACGATGATCCGGTCGGCGTCGACATTGTCGGGCAGTACTACACGCGCTGGTGCAGTAGCTTCCTCTTCAAGGCCGTGCGTGCGGGCGCCAACCGAGTGATCGAACGCGTGCTCGAGCTCGGCTACTGCCATCCGAACGACGCGGCCAAGTCGTTGCTCTTCTCGGCGCTGCAGCAGCCGCACACGCTCGAGCTGCTGCTGCGCTTCGGCGCGACGGTCGACGCCACGAACGACAATGGCGACACGCCGCTGGCGCTCGCCGTCAAGCAGGACCGCATGAGCGCCGCGAGCGTGCTGCTGGCTCACGGCGCGCACATTACGCACAAGAACCACAAGCGCGTGTCGCCGCTCGACCTCGTGATGCAGCGTGGCAGCGGCAAGAGCCTGGGCCACTGCCAAGTGACGCCCGAGGTCTCGTTGCTGATGCTCGTCAGCAGCGCCGATGCCACTCCCGAGACGCTCGAGCTCATCACCGACGCAATGGTGAAGAAGGCCTCGTCGTCGTCGTCGTCCAAGAAGAGCGCCAAGGGAGCCTCGAAGCCGTACAAGTCGTCGGTGCTGGCGGCGGCCTTGTCGTCGCCGTACGCGACGCTGCAGACGCTCGAGTGGCTGCTGTCGAAGCCCGACGTGTTCGACCGCACGTTCGTGATGCCGGACGGCCACACGACGCTGTTGCATCTGGCCATTCGCGCCAACAAGCCGGTCGACTTTGTTCGCGTGCTGCTCGATGCGCAGGTGCCTTGGCGACCGAGCACGCTCGAGCCCGAGCACTCGCTGCTGTTTGCTGCCTGCAAGCACGGGTCGCCCGCCGTCATCTCGCTCCTGCTGGACCGTGGAGACCGACCTTGGGCCGCTGCCATTCCCGATGCCACGGTGCCGAGTGCCGCTAATCAACCACCTACAGGCGATGCTGCTCCTGCTGCTACTACTACTGCCACCGATGACGATGATAGCGACACTCCACCGAATGCTGCAGTGGCGCTCCTGTGCGAAGAGATGGTCGCCACGTTGGCCAATCGGCTCCACGAGCAGACCCAATCGATGCTCGAGACTCTTGAGGCATTCGAACGTGCGGGCCTCGTGTTCACACGCTTCCTGGGCAGCTCGGCGCGCCATCGGCTGCTGCTCGAAGCCGTGCGGCATGCGCAGCTCGAGGTCGTTCGCTTCCTGCTGGCGCGCAAGGCACCGATCGAGCTCGACGAGGGCGACAACGAGACTGGCTACGAGCAGCTGCTCTCGTCGCGGCAGGGCTCGTCGGCCATTCGTGTGGCGATCGAGCTGAGCTACTTTTCGAGCGCGTACTTTGTGGTAGGCCGGCTGCCGACCTACACCTTCATCTTGACCGAGCTGGTGCGCGAGTCGGTGCGCCGAGGCAAGGTCGGGTGCCTCAACACGCTGTCGACCGAGCGCGGCTCGTTGTTGTATCATGCCGCCACCAAGCTGCGCTCCAAGGATCTCGTGACGCTGCTGCTGCGCTGGGGCGCTGACCCGAACCTCACCGGACGCCTGAACGCCGACGGCGAGCCGTGTGGCATGGTGGCGACCGTGTTGCTCGAGACCGACTCGTGGGACCCGATCATCGAGACGCTGCTCGAGCACCACTCGTCGCCCGTGACGCGAGACCGGCGCAACATGTCGCCGCTGCACCACGTGTGCCACCGAAAGCTCAACGTCACGACGCCACACGGCAGTGCTCTCAAGATGCTGATCGACCTGAAGGCCGACGTCAACGAGTGCTGGAACGCCAATCCACTCTCGAGCTCGAGCTTCTCGGCCGACACACAAGGCATCACGCCGCTCATGATGGTGATCATGAACTATGCCGGCGAGTCCGAGGCCACGCAGATGAGCAAGATCACGACGCTGATCGCCGCGAACGCCGACGTCAATCTCACGGGTAACGCCGACAACTGGACGCCACTGTTGCTCACGTGCAACAGTGCCATCTATCAGCGGCAGGAGCGCATTGCGCGCAAGCTGCTCTCGGCCGGTGCCGACATCAACGCCACGCTCTTGAGCTCCGGCCGCTCGGCATGGTCGTACATTCTGCACAGCTCGGCCGCAGTTCCCGAGCTGCTCCATACGGCGCTGCATTACAGTGTGTCGCCCAACGAGCCGGCGCTCGTCGAATGCGGCAGGCGCGAGCCGCCGCTCATGATCGCCCTCCGCCACCTCGGTCCCACGCACGCCGAGTACTTGGTGCGTGCGCGTGCCGACGTGAATTGCGTCTCGGACCTCGGCGAGAGCGCGCTGTCGCGTGCACTGCAACACTCCAGTCCGTTCCTCGAGCGGCTGCTGGCTTTGGGCGCCAATCCCAATCTGCCGCGCTTCGGCAACGGTGTGCGGCAGCCGCCACTCTTGTGCTTGGCGGTGCTGCACGGCGGCACGCAAATGACATGCATTCCGCTGCTGCTCAGGTACGGCGCCGATCCCAACGAGGCCGACACCTACACGGGCCAGACGCCACTGCACTTGATGGTGGAACAGCAGGTGTACACCTCGATCGACCTCCTGATCCAACACGGTGCCGTGCAGCGTCTCAATCCATTGACGCACCACACGCCGCTGTCGCTCGCCATCTCGCAGCGACGCCGCAACCACGTGCCGATGCTCGCACAGCAGCCGCAATTCGAAATGTGCTCGATCTGCACCGTTGTCGGCGAGCTGCTGGTGCTCGAGCAGTGCGGGCACGCCTTCTGCGCCGAGTGCCTCGAGGGCTGGGTCACGACGCATGCCTCGTCTCCCGGTCCGGCCATCACGTGTCCGGGCACGAGGTGCGGCGAGGAGCTTAGCCTGAGCGACGTGAGGCGCATCCTGCCGTCGAACCCGCAACTCGTCGAGCAGTACGACCGACGCCTCATGGAGCTGTGCTGCAACCGCATACGAACCTTTGCCTGGTGTCCCAAGTGCCCCATGGGCGGCATCGTGCCGTGCTCGAGCACCGAGTGCCCGGAATGTGGCCATACGTGGTGTGGCTACTGTCACGCAGAATCGCATCCGCCAGGCGAGGAGTGCGTGATCGAACGCGACACCATCGCGAACTTCAACTACTTGTCGCAATTCACACGCAAATGCCCCGGCTGTCGCGTTGCTACCGAGCACAATGGAGGCTGCTCGCATATGCGTTGTTACACATGTGGCCAAGAGTGGTACGAGTGATACGAGATGAGAGATGGCTTGCTTGATTGATTGAGTGGGTGCCAATGTCCTCCTACTCACTCTCGTCGTCAATCTCGGTGTAGGTGTTGGGTATGCGGTCGACCATACTCGGGACGTTATTCGTTCGATCTGACCGTGGATCCTTGCGACCAACCCGCCACATACATGAATTTCGCATTCGATTAGTACCGCTGCCATATCAGCAAGCCTCCATTCCTCTCCTCCTCCTCCTCCATTCTCCTTCACACTGTACTGTACGATGTATTTATGAATGACTGACCGCTTCACCATCATCATCACCACAACTATCACAACCCGATCGAGGCAATATGCGAGGAGGGCTACTTGCGACGCTCGAGAATGGTGCCAGTCAGCGTGGCGCCCGTGAAGGTGGCATCGTACAAGTGGGCACCATTCAGATCGGCGGATTGTAGGTTGGCACCTGCGAGGCGCTGGCGTTAGCAACCGGCAACCACTGGTGCCGCACGACGAGCAAGACCGTACCCTTGAATGAAGCGCCATTGAGCGTTGCCAAAGACAGTCGCGCCGACGTCAGATCGGCTTGCGCCAAGTTTGCGTGCGAGAGGTTGACGGCATGCAGGTTGGCCGATCGAACGATGGCGTTCGAGAGGTCGGCTGACTTCAAGTTGGCGCCTGTGCTCGACACCCATCAATCGAGCTGCGGGCAAATCCAAGAGGCCGAGAGAGCGAGAGAGCGTACCGGTGAGGTTTGCGCCTGTGAGGTTGGTGCCGACGAGCTTAGCGCCTTCGAGCGTGGTGCGTTGTAGGTTGCAATGCGACAGGTCGACGTACGACAAGTCGCGAGCGCGCAAGTCTCGACCCGACAAATCGCGGTCAGCCGGCACCGCAAACTCGGCAGCTGCCGGCGCTGCTGCGCCGCTGGCGGTCGCGTTAGGCGTTGGAAGAACGGTGCCGTTCAGATTGCAGCCCGTCATGTTGCAGTTGACCAACGAGTGGCCCGAGAGGTCGCGCCCCGAGAGGTCACACTCGGTCAGGTTCACGTGGTCGAGGCACTGCGGGAGCACGGCGAGTTGCAAGTTGCAGCGGCTCAGGTTGGCTTGCTTGAGGATCGAGCGGCTGAGGTCGGCGGCCGTGAGGTTGGCGCCCTCGAGGCGCGCTCCCGTGAGGTTGCAGTTGATGAAGACGCGGCGCGAGAGATCGACGCCACGCAGGTCGGCGAGGTTCAGGTCGACCTGCTGCATCTCGTTCGGCAGCGTAGCCTCTTTCAAGCACGCCGCAACGAACCGCGAGCCGTCAATGTCCGATTGAGACTGCATGCACACCGGTAGCGCAGATGAGTATCGCATCGCATCCATCGAACATCATCTCCACGTACGAGATTGAGCTTGGTTGCGTTGGCTCGCATAAAGTTGACGTTGCGCGCGGTCGAGTTGCTGAGATCGGCACCCGACAGGTTGGCCTCGGGAAACGAGGCGCCCGAGATCAGTGCGCCCTTGAGGCACGCCGAGGACACATTCGCCTTGCTGAGATCGGCTTCCTCGAGGTGAATGTCAGACGCGTGTGCGTGCGACAGATCGGCGTTCTGCAAGCGCGCGCACGCGAAATTCGCGTCCTCGAGAATGGCGTTGCGCAGCCTGGCAGAGTGGAGCGAGAAGCCGGCGAGCAGCTCGCTCGAGAGATCGCAGTTGTTGAGCACGACGCCCGTGCCGCCGGCCGTGGCCGTGATCATGAACGCCACCTCGCGAGCCGACACTCGGCGGTGCCTGTTCTTGGCCATCAGCTGCTCGAGGCGCTGTTGCAGTTGGCGCAGGCCAAGATACCGAGCGGTCGTGTACAAGGACTCTCGTTCTCGCTCGCTGAGGTGTCGCGGCAGTGTTGCACTGTCGGCAGAGCGCGCGAGAGAGAGCGGCTAGTTCAGCACTCTCACGTGATGATAGCGCGAGTTGCGATGGTGAAAGAGGCGTACTTGCGCAGCCAGAACAGCACGAGCTCAAAGGCATGGGGATCGCAATCGATGAACACGCGCTCGTTGAGCAGCTCGTGGTACTGTGCCGTGCTGGCTGCACCGGCCAACTGCACGGTGCGATACTCACGGAAGCCCAGATGATAGGAGCCGAGCGGCAGCGTGACGTGGCCCGAGAACATCTCGTCGAGCAGCGAGCCCTTCTCGCGTCGTAAGGTCTCTTCGGTCGCACGGAACAGACGGTCGCCGACCTCGAGCTCGTAGACCTTGCTGCCGAGAATCGACGAGATCTCGCGCTCGTAGCGGGAACGCTTGGTGCCGCTCGAACTGCTGCTCGAACTGCTGGTGGCGGCGTAGGATGGACTCTCCTCGAATGCCGTGCACTCGCCGCTCTCATGCAGTAGCAGTTGAGCCGGAGTGCCGAGCCACGAGCAGCCATGGCGCTTGTTGGAGCACGGCGTCGAGGGACACAGCGCGAGGTGGTTGCCGAGCTCGCCACGAGCACCGCTCCAGGTGCAGCCGCTGTCGTGGTTCAGGCACTTGGCATCGAGTGCCTGCAAGCGCGCCAAGAAGGCCTCGTCGGTCTCACGGTGTACCTCCGACCTGCGCAGCGGTCTGCGGCACACGGGACACGGCGGCGTCGACGAGGCGCCGGCGCTCTCGAGGAGGCCATCCAGACAGCGCGAACAGAAGCGATGGCGACACGCGCTCACGACCGGCGCTTCGAACACGTTGCGGCACACGCTGCACACAAGCTCGTCGGTATCCATCAATGCACAAGCTTGTATCACGTGACTCGAATCACCCGAGAGACACCGAAAGAACAGAGATTCTCGATGCTACAGGCCACGAGAGGAGGGGCGCAGCAGGGAGCGAGTGCGAGCGAGAGGCGGCGAGCAAGCGAATGTGGAAGACGGAACAGAGCCGAGGAGCGAAAATCCTCTTGAGAGCTCGTTTTCGTCGTTTGTTGTTTCTTCGCCTCCTCTCGCGCTACGCACCTCGCGATACCTCGTGATCTCTCTCGTCTTCTTGCGGCATCCGCGAGTCGCATTGGTGGCCTCCACACTCTTCCAAGCTACACAACGAGGGGATAGATAGAGCTCGAGAATATGGCGTCGTCGTGGCTCTCGAATCTACCGAACCGCGTGAACTTTGCTGCGGGAGCCGCACAGGCGCCTGCGGCAGCGCCCTCGGTACGTTCCTC
>Ga0209930_1005684_pt1 | contig 9979 bp, 8 predicted proteins | sample ThiBiot_500_biof_2_FD_183948 | JGI IMG/M metagenome (GOLD analysis project Ga0209930, IMG submission 183948) | Wastewater bioreactor microbial communities from Cape Town, South Africa - Thiocy_cont_500_biof (SPAdes) | ecosystem: Engineered > Bioreactor > Thiocyanate-remediating > Anaerobic-Aerobic... | reverse complement strand
AATGGAAGAAGCACTCAGATTTATGGATGAGGATTGATCAAAATTTAGGAGGCGACGAGGAGGAGAGGAGCGGAGGGAGGGAGGGGAAAACTGAGCTTGGGAGTCCTTACTTCTTCTTGGCAGCGGCGGCGGCGGGCTTGGCACCCTTGGCACCCTTGGCACCAGCGGCGGCACCCTTGACGGCCTTGGTGGTCTTCTTGATGACACCGACGGCGACGGTCTGGCGCATGTCACGGACGGCGAAGCGACCCAACGGCGGGTACTCGGCGAAGCCCTCGACGCACATGGGCTTGGAGGGCACCATCAGCACGATGGCCGAGTCGCCGTTCTTGACGTTCTTGGGGGCCTCCTCCTGGGTCTTACCGGTACGGCGATCGACCTTCTGGAGCAACTCGGCGAACTTGCAGGCAATGTGGGCCGTGTGGCAGTCGAGCACCGGGGCGTAGCCGGCGTGGATCTGACCGGGGTGGTTGAGGATGATGACCTGGGCGGTAAAGTCCGAGACCTCCGACGGCGGGTCGTCCTTGGCGTCACCGCAGACGAAGCCACGGCGAAGGTCCTTGACGGCAATGTTCTTGACGTTGAAGCCGACGTTGTCTCCGGGCACAGCCTGCGGCATCGACTCGTGGTGCATCTCGACCGACTTGACCTCGGTGGTGATGCCCGAGGGCGCAAAGGTCACGACCTGGCCGGGCTTGAGGATACCGGTCTCGACACGACCGACGGGCACCGTGCCGATACCGCCAATCTTGTAGACGTCCTGGAGCGGCAGACGGAGCGGCTTGTCGACCGGGCGCTTGGGCGGCACGACGCTGTCGAGCGCATCGAGGAGGGTTCCACCCTTCCACCACGCCATGTTCTCCGAGGGCTCGAGCATGTTGTCGCCGACCCAACCCGAGATGGGAACGAACGGCACCTTCTCGGGGTTGTAGCCGATCTTCTTGATGAAGCCGCTGACCTCCTTCTGGATCTCCTCGAAGCGAGCCTGGCTGTAGTTGACCGACTTGTCGTCCATCTTGTTGACGGCGACGATGAGCTGCTTGACACCGAGCGTGTACGCAAGCAGGGCGTGCTCGCGGGTCTGACCCGTCTTGGCAATACCGGCCTCGAACTCGCCGGTACCCGAGGCGACGACCAGGAGGGCGACGTCGGCCTGCGACGTGCCGGTGATCATGTTCTTGATGAAGTCACGATGTCCGGGCGCGTCGATGATCGTGTAGTTGTACTTGGGAGTCTCGAACTTCCACAAGGCAATGTCGATCGTGATACCACGCTCGCGCTCGGCCTTGAGCTTGTCCAGCACCCAGGCGTACTTGAACGAGCCCTTGCCCATCTCGGCGGCCTCCTTCTCGAACTTCTCGATCGTGCGCTTGTCGATACCGCGGCACTTGTAGATCAAGTGACCGGTGGTGGTCGACTTGCCGGCATCGACGTGACCGATCACGACGATGTTGATATGGACCTTCTCCTTACCCATGGTAGTGATGAAAAAGCTCTGGCGGTCGAAAGCAAAGGCAAAACTACGTAGTAGCAAGAGAGAGAGCAGCAAGAGGTTAGTCACTGAGGTGGTAATTACGCAAGGGGCTAAATAAAGAGCTACGCACAACTACCAAGACTTTGCTACAGCCAAAGAACACAACAGTTGAACAACGAAGACAACAACAACAAGAGTAGAGTTGCAGTAGAGGTAGTAGTGTGACTCACACAGAACAGGGACATGAGCAAAGTGTGCGTTGCTGCGCGCTTTTCTCTTGCTCCGCGTGCCAGCGCTGAGAGAGAAGCCGCCCAGAACGAAACACCCGCGCAGCAAGAACAAATACGAAACAACGAACGCCACTGGAACGCTGCGCGCTGCCCGCGAACCACTACCACCTACGTGCCCTGCCGCAGCGCAGCAGTAGCTCCGTAGCCGGCGCGCCGCGCAACCAGCGCGCAACACGCAGCGCACACATCCACCGGTGCCAAACACAAAAACAAAACTGTGCGGCAGGGACGACAACGCGCGCACGACGCACACACGCTGCGAACAGCAACAGCAGCAGCTACACCAGCGGCAGCGACAGCGGGACGCACCTGCTTCGAGCGAAAGAACGAAAGAAAGAGGAGGCGACAGAGGCGCGGCAGCGATTTTTATCCTCCGTGCCCCGGCCACACTAGGCCGCAAGGCTCCAATGGCACGCGAGCCTAACCCCTGTTCTCCTTTATCAGTCCTGCCTTCCGCGCTCGTGTGGTGCCTTAATTCCGGGGCTCGATAAAGCACCCCCGAGCTCCATTCTCTCGGTTGTGTCACCGACTTTTCGCGCGCTTTTCGCCGACACGCGCTCCGCCTCCCGCTGGTTTGCGCCATTGCTCGGCCCGCTCGGCGCCGACACGCGCGCCACAACCACTCTCCGAGCCCATTCATTTCTCGCCTTGCCTGCCGTCGCGTCTTCCTCCCACCACCTCCGCCTCGCTCGACACCACCACATGGCCACTGCTACCACTGTGCCTTTCATGCCCATCCATCTGATGAACCCCAACCCCTTCGCGTCCTCCACCTCCTCCACCTTCGTCTCTCCCTCCTCCGGCAGCGGCAACGGCAACGGCGCTTTCGGCCACCAGCTGCCGTCATGGTTCCATACCGCGAGCTCGAGCCCCGTCTACGCCTTCCAAGGCGCGGTTGCTGATCAAGTCGACGGCTCCGATACTGCGGCCTTCTTCCCTTCTGCGGCGCCACTCTACCAGCCTCACCACCAGCAGTATCACGATTCCGCGCACCTCTCGTACCAGCAGTCACCCTTTTGCCACCAGCAGCAGCAGCAGCCGCCACAACCTGAACCTCGTCGCGCCAGCAAGCGCTCTCGCGCCGCTGCCGAGCTGGACGACGTGCTCTCGATCAAGCGCCAATGCACCCAAACCCCTCCTCAGCCGCAGCCGACCTTCACCGAGCAGCACGCGCCGCTGTCACCTCCGCAGCTCCGCGCCACCTCCCCCGCTCCGTTCTCGTCTCCCTCGACTCCCACCGGCGTCGTGGCGTCGCCTCTTCATGGCGATGGCGCCGCGTTCCTTCACTACCCGACCACCGACGAGAGCGCCCGACACCAATACCACTATCTGCACCAGGAGCAACAGCAGCAAGAGCAGTACGCTGCCACCACTGGTGGCTCGCGCTCGCTCGTCGGCCCGCTGCCTTGCTCGAGTCTCGTGAACATCGAGGATCGCCTTCCATCTCCGCCAAGCGCCCTGCCGTTCGCATCGCACATGCGCACGTTCTTGTCGCCGCAGTCGTCGTCGTCCTCGTCGTCCTCGTCGTCGACCGCCATCGCCGTTCGCTCGCCCGGCTCCAGGCTGCTTTTCCCAATCCCGCCATCGGCCACCGCCGCTGCCAGCTCGTCGGCCATCGTTCCCTACCGCGGTGCCTCCGAAATTCCTCTTTGGCGTCCGATGCGCACTCCCTACGTGACACACGTAGAAGAAGTCGAGAGCAGCGACGACGACGACGACGCTACTGCTTCTACTGCTACCGAGGCCTATTCGGTCGACGCGATGGATGCCATGGATTACGATTGACCGCGTAACTCGTGCAATCGTCTCTCACACGCCTCGATGCGACGGTTATCAACACCAACCTCAACATCGCCGTTCAATCAACATCACCAACAACGTGTACAGTACAAATATCTCGCCTCTTCCTTCTCCTCCTCCACCACCCGATATCGACGTCTACCTGTTCAATTTCATTGAAGACCTCAGAGGCAGCGTGCCACTGAGAGGCTCATCATGTACTTTACAGAGCGTGAGTGCCCTCTTGTTCCATCGAAAGCTTGTCAATTTTGTTCGCATGCACATATATCTCACACAATGTAATTAATACGCACTGTCGTAACCACCATACACAATTGTTTCTGGTTGCCTTTGATGACAATGATGATAACAACGAGAATCGTGATATTCATGTCTCATAGAGAGGATTGATGATATATTGTTTATATCGTTACAGATGACATGATACTTGATCTCTCGCTCACATACGAGTATTTCACATACAACTCATTCACTCACTCAAAAATCACTTGGCACACACACACCAAAAATCCAATCCACGCGTATATCTCGGGTACGAGCACCAAAACATATTGAACGACAAGGATGCTCCATCAAAAAAAGAGTAGCGTGAGTATCTCGATGGCGCACGACTAAAAACAAAATATAACGTGTACGCGCCATTGTGATGCGATTGGTACGTGTGGTTATGCACTGCACCTATTACAATACCACGATCGCTCTCGTTCTCTCGTTCTCTCGTTCTCTCGTTCTCTCGTTCTCTCGTTCTCTCGTTCTCGTATGCGAATAATTATCCAGCCAAGCGTCCTAAAATCGGAATTCGCGAGAACCATCCACCGCTCGACTTGGCTGCTGCCTCTGGTGGCGACGTTGCGCTCGCAGCCGTCGTGGTGCCGGCAGCAATGAGCGTGGTAGCGGTCGCCGGTACTACCGCTGCCGTCGTCGAGGAGGAGGAGTCATTCTCAGCCTCGGTAGCTGCTGCCGGCGCTGGACACAGCATCGGCGTCATGATGGCGAGTGTCTCTCGGGTCTGTTCGCCGATTGCCGCATCGACGCGGAAGCGAAGCTCGTTCTGTTGGCGATAGGCGAGTAACTGAGGCACCGAGTTGTTCTCGAGCGCGTGGAGCAAGTTGGCCACCTCTTGTGCCAATCGCTCGGCGCGACCATACTCCTGCCCGAGTTGCGTCACCAGCAACACGGCGTTCTGGTTCGCGTGCTCGAGCGCCGTGCGCGCAGCCCCGAGCTCGAGCTCGAGCGCGTGGTTCTGTTGGCGCACTTGCGCGAGTAGCGACGGCCGCTGGTGCATTTGCACCTGTAGCAGCTCGCACTCTTGCAGCAGCTGGAGAATTTTGCGCTCCTGCAGCACTTGTATGTCGGTGTCGGCCGTGCCGCTCGTCGGCTCGTCGCCGGTGGTCTCGCGCACCCACTCGGCCGTCTGTTGCTTGGTGCGCAACTCGGTGAGCTCGCGTTGCTCACGTTGGTACTCGTCGAGCAACCGCTGTGCGTCGCGCATATGTTGCACCGCTAGCTCGCGCTCGCTCTCGAGCCGTTGCACGCCGGCCATCGCGTGCTCGGCATGTTGTCGCCAGCTGCCGATCTGCTGCTCGAGCTCGGCCACCGCGGCCGCGTGCTGTTGTCGCACTTGTTGCACCTCGCCGCCGAGGCGCTGCAAGGCCTCGACCAGCTGCGCTCGCTCGCTCGCCAGACTCGCGTTCTCGGCCACCAGTTGCTCGACTCGCTCGTTGGTCGTGACGCTCGTCGCCGCCACGGCGGCCGAGCTCGCTTGCGACTGCCGCTGTAGCGATACGATCGCTTGCGACTGATCGGCCAGTTGCCGCTGCACCTCGACCGTCTTGCGGCTCGCGTTCTCGGCTTGCAGCAGCGCTTGATCGCGCGCACGCGACACCTCCTCGATCGTCGCTTGCGCGCGCTGCAGCGCCTCGGTCTTTTGCTGGAGGCTCTTGAGCGTCGCCTTGTGGTCGCGCTCGCGTTGCTCCATCTCTTGGCACAACGCCTGCAGCTGCTCGGTCTTTTGCTTGATGGCCTCTTGTTGCTTGTTGGCCTGCTCGTGTAGCTGCGCCACGGCCGTGCGCGACTCGTTCTGCGCACTGCGCACGCGCTCCTCGAGCGCCATTGTCGCCTCGCGCCGTTGCTCGAGCTCGCTCGTCACGAGCGCCTTCTCGTCCAGCGCGCGCTGAAGCGACTCCGCCATCTGCTCGAGTTGCTTCTCGAGTGCGCGCTGTCGCTCGTTCGCCTCCTCGAGCTGTTGTTGCTTCTCGGTCGCTTCGGCTCGCGCGCGCGCCTCGCGCTCCGCCGCCGCCTGCTGTGCCGCTTGCAGTTGCTCCTCGGCCGCGTGTGCCGCATCGAAGCGCTCCTTGAACGAGAGTGCCGTCTGCGCGTTCTGCTGCTCGAGCTCTTGTATCGTGCGCTGCAGACGCTGGTTCGTGGCGTTGACGCTCTCGAGCGAGCTTACCTTCTCTTCCAGTTGCTGGTTGCGCTGTTGCACAGTCTGTAACGCCGTCTCGCTCTTGAACAACCGTGCCTGGAGCTCGGCCTTCTCCAGCATCAGCCGATCGATTCGCTCCGCCTGCTCGCGTTGCATTTGCTCGACTCCACGTGGCGTATATACGGTCGCGCTTCTCGTGCCACTACCGCCGCCAACGCTACCGACCGTGAACGATGGCGAATATCCAATGTTCGATGCAGGTCCCGATGGAGATGGAGATGGAGTGCTGTGTGTCATCGAGCTCGAGCTGGCATAGCTGATGCCATTGATCGGCGTGGTACTACTGAGTGGTGTGCTGCCTCCGTTGTTGTTGATATTGCTGTTGTAGGTGCTGTTGCTGCTGCTGCTGGTGGTGCCGCTTGTGATCGAGTAACCGTGACCAAGATCCAGTGGAGTCACTGGCGCCAATGGCGCAGCTTTCGGTGTCGCAGCGGGAGAGGGTGTCGGAAGGTGCAACGAGCTCACGGCGACCCTCGAAGTGAGTGGCGTACTCGTGCCAGCACCGTAGGAAGCGTATGAATGCGTTCCATTCGACATGCTGCTCGAGGCAGTGGGTGTTGCATACAGGCTCGAGAACGACGGCGTTGTTGGTGTGGGAGCCGCGGTGGCGGTGGCGGTGGTGGTGGCGGACGACGGCAGCGCGCTCAGCAGCGCGGCAGGCGTGACGGCTGACGAGTACATGGACGAGGAGGGCGTCGTGGCGCTCGAGGCAGAGAACATGGATGAGGGTGTGGTAAGCACGCTCGGCGTCGGAGCGTTGTGTATCGACGGCGTCGTGGCGATGGGAGTCGACGACGCTGACGCCGTGGCTAGCGGCGACGAGGTCGGAGTGTCGCCATTACTGAGGCCAGCAGCTTTGCGCTTGGCCTCGAGGATCTGTCAATGCACCACCGAGAGAGATCCGATCAACAACCAATCCACGAAAGCGAGGGAGCCCTGATCGCAAGCGCGCATCTCGATAGCGAGCTGCTGTGCTTGCTGCCACGCAAGAGCCACACGCGATTGCATACCTGCTTGCCTTGCAGCAACAACTTTCGACGTTCCTCGGCACTAACATCTGCCGACATCATGGCTCCGACAAAGAGACAGCAGTAGTCGTAGTAGCGAGCTACAACTGCAAGCGAGGTTGAATAGACAGCGAGCCAGCGAGGGATTGATTGGTGTGAGAGAGCGAGCGAGCGATGATGTGGATGCCTGAGCGAGAGAGAAGCGACAACCCAGACGAGGAGTAAGTCTCTCACACGGGGTATGGGTGTGAGTCGCTCTTGAGCCTCGTTGCGTTACGCTGCAGGAGGTATGAGTGGTGCTTCTCTCTTGTTTGCTCTCCTCTTCCTCGCTGCTGCTCGCGTCTCGTATCTCCCACACACGACCATGGTACGCGGCCTACAGCCTATCACCTGGGCCGCTCTCTCTCTCTCTCTCTCTCTCTCTCTCTCTCTCTCTCTCTCTGATGTATTGGTTACTTGTTTTGTGATAGGCCTCCCCGAAAGCATTCCCGTTGGCTGATGCGGCCACCACGAGCGTGATCCTCGATCTCGTGCAGCAAGCCTTCCACTACAAGCAGCTCAAGAAGGGCGCCAACGAAGGTATGTCTGCGCCTCCTCTCCCGTCTCGGGCGCCTCTTTCTCCCGAGAGAGAGAAAGAAAGAGAGATATTGCGAGCAACGGACAACGCGAGACTCATGCTGGACTCTTGGTGACACCACATGCAGCCACCAAGACCCTCAACCGTGGCCAGTCGGAGCTCATCGTCATGGCTGCTGACACCGACCCGCTCGAGATCCTGCTGCATCTGCCGCTGCTGTGCGAGGACAAGAACGTGCCGTACGTGTTCGTTCCCTCGAAGCAGGCGCTCGGTCGTGCGTGTGGCGTCTCGCGCCCGGTCATCGCCGCCTCGATCATCTCGAACGAGGGCTCTCAGATCAAGTCGCAGATCTTGACGGTCCGCAACACGATCGAGTCGCTGCTCTACACCTCCTAAGCAACCACCATATGCACGACCGATCGAGAGCGAGCGAGAGAGCGCCATTCAGGCGTCGAGCCGCACGAGCGCATGCCCACCTGCCTCCTTCTCCCGTCCCGACCGCCGTCCATCCGTCGTCCATGTGCATCTTCCTCCGGCTTACCACACAGTGATTCCTTGTATGAGTTTTGGTTAGTTGATTCGAACCCGTCGTGCCACACTGGCACGCGCGTGCGTTCGTCTGCAGCATCGGTCGTTGTCTCCATCGAGAGATGACAGACACACGCGCCGAGTTGTTCCGACCGACCCGAGCAACCACAAGGCTTGAGTGTAAGTTGTACTGATTCAGAGTCCTCATCCAATTAGAACCCTTTCTTCTCCCCACTGAACTGAGCGTGCTCACCAAGGGCCTGGCTCTCACACACGCACACATAGCGCAAGGCAAGTTGCATCGCAGAGCGATAGCGAGGGAGGAAGGAGGGAGGACGACGAGTCGGGGTAGGCACGGAGACGCGGAGACGGAAGGCGCTGTTCCCAGAGCGGGACACGTGCGACGCGTCTGCTGTTGCTCGCTCGCTCGCTGCCACCTGCTGCTGCTCTTGCTCTCGTTGGGACCTCACGCGTGCTCCTGGTGCAGACGCTCGTGTGGTGACGGCAGTGTCGGCATGTGATCATCGATTGAGTGAGGGAGCGAACGAGAGAGCGAGCGAGAGCACGGTGAGACCAGCCGCCCCATCGTGTTGCCACAGGCACGATATGGGGCCCAGACCGCATAGCAATGGCAACAGCAACAAGCGAGCGATCGACAAGCAGCCATCTAATGGTGCCAGCAAGAAACACCGTCTACTGGACAAGAGCAGCCGTGGCAGGGGTGATGGCCGCGCGCACGAGCATGCCACAGCGAACGGAGACCACAAGCACGACGACGACCACCACCTCGACAGCACCAAGAAGCAGAAGCGCCACAAGGGCAAACGCCGCAAGGGCGCTGCCGCCGACAGCCAAGCATCAACCGAAGCTGCGGCACAACCACAGCAAGCACAAGGGGACGACATGGATGGTGGTCGTGGCGACGAGGAGATCGACTCGCACGCCCACAAGCGACGCCGCTCGCGGCGTGGCGTCGAACTCGATCCAAGCCCCACCATCGACAACAACACGAACAACACGAACAACACGCCCGAGAGCGAAGCGACAAGTGGCGACGATGGGATGCAACTCGAGAGCGAGGAGGATGATGACGCACCAGTGCCACACCATCACCCCGAGCCGAGTTCGCAGAGGCAGCTTAGGTCGAGCGACAGCACTCGATCGACAGCGACATCGATTGATCCATCGATTTCGGTCGTGGAGCAGGAGGCGAGGCAAATGATCGAGCTGCAGCTGTGCTCGGTGGTCATCGACTTGCGCGATGCATCGGATCTCATTACACAAGCGCAAGAACGCAGCCCGCAGCAAGTGCAGCCAGAACAGCCACGCCAACGACGACGGCAACAGCAACAACCGGCGGTTGACCTTCAAGTTGCCACCTCGAACGCAGAGGCTCAAGATGACGCCCTTCCAACGAACTCGATTAGCGACTCGAGCAGTGAGACAAGCACCTCTCCAATCATTCCAACGACCATGGGCCGAGCAACAAGAAGAGCCGCCGATGCGAGATCAGCCGCCACAAGCGTAGCAGTGCCATCGGCCACTAGGAAGCGAAGGACAAAACCAACGCCAAGCCCATCCTCACCAACCTCACCAACATCAATCGTAGCTTCACCTCCGGCACCGCCGCCGACACTGGCACCACCCAAGGCGGCATCGAGTCGAACAACGAGAACCACACGATCGACTACCAGGGAGTCGGCCATCTCGCTGTCTTCGGCGCCACCCGCACGGCCGCCAGAGCTTGATTCAATCCCAACCGTATCGCCAATCATACCAACGCTACTCGTACTGACCAAGGCAGCCAAGGCAGCCAAC
>Ga0209930_1005677_pt1 | contig 9986 bp, 4 predicted proteins | sample ThiBiot_500_biof_2_FD_183948 | JGI IMG/M metagenome (GOLD analysis project Ga0209930, IMG submission 183948) | Wastewater bioreactor microbial communities from Cape Town, South Africa - Thiocy_cont_500_biof (SPAdes) | ecosystem: Engineered > Bioreactor > Thiocyanate-remediating > Anaerobic-Aerobic... | reverse complement strand
GTGCGTCGTGGAGTTGTGTATTGATTGAACGACATAAATCGTGTGTTCGGCCAATCGTCCACCAGTGTAACAACTAGAATGAAGGGTCTAGTCCGGGATCTCCGAATACACGATGTAGCACGAAAGGAGGTGCGGTGACGAAAGAGCTAGACGGAAGACTGTCCAGCCCGCTCGGCTTGGGCCTTTTATTGGGACCGCTGGAACGGTCGATTGGGATTGCGCGGGAACTACTGGCGGGAAGGCCTGCTGCTCTGTTCGGCACTCGCTGGTCCGGCTTACACTAAGCCTCGCGTGTGCTCGGTGATCCCGAGCTAGAGACCCTTTACCTCTAGCTGTTACAGTCTTTGAGGGCGCCGGGCTGTTTCGCGAGTTTTTGGACAGATACTCGGGCAATATGATGCGCGCATCGAACCCGTATATGATCGTACCGTACGAGAGGGCGGCATTTGTACTCTTTGACATTATGCAGGGCGAGTTCATCGAAGCCACGGAGCACCCAGCGAACACGACCTACGTCCTCGAGCTACCGGTGGTCGCGAGCAAGTTGTTGGCAGAAATCGGCGAGTATACCGATGCCGACCTTCCATTGCAAGGAGGACGCGGATGCCAGCGTCCGTGCACTCCCGAACCTGGGCGTGTCTTGGACGGCGAGCGTACTTCCAAGCGGCTGTGGCCCTTGGTTTGAGGCCAAGTACTGCTGGATAGCTACTTGCTCACTGAAAGCTCTCGGGTGGACTTTGCACACACTACTTTTTGGTTGCGCTGCTTCGTTACTTCCAATACACGGAAGTGATAGTTGTGTGTGTGTGTGTGTGTGTGTGTGTGTGTGTGTGTGTGTGTGTGTGTGTGTGTGTGTGTGTGTGTGTGTGTGTGTGTGTGTGTGTGTGTGTGTGTGAGTGTGTGTGTGTGTGTGTGTGTGTGTGTGTGTGTGTGTGTGTGTGTGTGTGTGTGAGTGTGTGTGAGTGAGTGATATAGCGTGCAGACTAAGAGAACCAGCCAAAGAAAGGATAGGTCAAAGAAAGCACAAAAGAGTACGTTTTCGAGGTGATCATTTCATGTACCGGCGGCTTACCATAATGCAGCTCAAAAGCAAGAGTTCTCCGTATGACGTAACAACTGTTATGAGGAGGAAATCAGAAAACGCGTGCGCGCCATAGAACGGCGGCCCACGCTACGGAGCATCCAGCTCCAGTTGGTAGAGTACATGTCAAACATTCTTCCAGTGCGATATTATACTGTGCGGTGATTATAATCGATACAGTTCGTGATATCATTTGGGAAAGAGAGGAGAGGGCTCGCACACAACAGCGTTCCGGTATTTTGCTTGAGCCAAGCAGAAGGTGCTATCCAGCAGCGGGAATAGGTTCTCAGGTACCAGAGAGTCGGTATGCAGAAAAGGCATTACGTGAGCGTCCGAGTGGGTGGAGCGAGGTAGTACAAGGTCCAGGCTCGGTGATATCATCATTGATGATGATGATGATGATGATGATGATGATGATGATGGTGATGGTGGTGAGACAACAGCACACTCGGCAGATACGTTCGGAAAGAGTTTCTTTCGCAACTCGGCCTGCTTCTGGCGCATCGAGTACTGAGCTTCTGTTAGCTTCGTGAGGGCATGGTCTTTGACGGAGAGCTGATGCGAGAGGGGAAGAATGATTCCGTCGTCGTTGTTCGCGAGCAGATTTCGAGCATCTTCGGGATACTTGAAGTTCATGGGCTCCTTTGCTATCTGCTGGTAGAGCGCTGTCCGGGTCTCGGTACACTCGGGCGTGAAGACTGTTCTTTTGTACTCGGCGAATGTTAAGTTGAGCTCTTCCCACAACGGCACGAGAATTCTCGGGTCTCCGGAAGACGACGGTACCAGGTGCTCATGTACTGGTAGGTCAATATCGTTCTCATCATCGTAACGGAGCAGTAATAGAGGGTCTTTGGGATCGAATTCAAACCCGACGCTGCTGCTGCTGCTGCTGTTGTTGCTGTTATGATCCACCAACCCAAGCTTGGTTCCAACTGAATACATTGTCGTTACGAGGTCGCGCTCGGTGACCTTCTCAGTACCACAGTAGTACATTGAGTCTGCACGCTCGAGACTCACGTAGAGATCATAAGGTTCAGTGATTTCGAACCGATCGGCCACCCAGTAAGAGGTGCTGAAGAAAGCTTCTTGCTTTTCGTTCTCTCCCTCTTCCTCGTCCTCGGTCATGTCTGATTGATCGAGGCGTGAGTTCATGAACTTGAATTCCGGAGAGGAAAGTTTGTGAATATTCGGCACTTGGAGTGGCTTACGCCGATCGTCTCCTTTCGGAGCCTCAAGCTCAAAGACATTGAATGTTCCTGGATGCGTGACCGAATAAGCGCCGGCACACTTGATTGTGGGTTGGTGCTGGTGGTTGAAGAATTCATGCAATGCCTCATTGATGACCGACATTGGCGAGGAACTCACCTTCTGAAATAGCCACGCCGTGCTGACCAAGAGTACTTCGTGGTGACCGTTGAAGAAGCGCGTGATAATGGGCATCGATATCGCACTGTGGAGATCGCAAAACGTTCCCGGTGCATAGATGCAGGCGCAGCGATCATGCTCTCCAGGCTTGCTCAATTTCGGTTCGTCACTGTCCAGGGCGGCAGCGTCTCGAATGTATGGTGGACTGCTTATGCTACGTTCCATTAGAAGCTTGATCGTTTGGTCCAGATCCGCTTTGGTGAGCGTTTCTCCGTCGGGCGTTTTTGTACGCAAAAGATGCAACAATTCATCACCTTGGAATTTGAAAGAGTGGCGATTCCAATCAACCTCAGAAATCTCCTCCTCGTTACCGCTGTGAGTTGGCGACCAGTAGTGGTAGTAGTGGCGGTGATGGTGGTGATGATGGTGGTCTAGAGTAGCATAACAAACCCTTGCAGATCCGCTCCGACACTTTCTCTTTGTCGACACTTCGAGTAGCACCTTCCGTAGCAGGTCCTCGCACTGGCGCACCATGAAATGCGGGGCGAACGACAAGATGCTTTGGATCACATGGCACGAATTCAGATAGAGCTGTGGGCCTAGAGCCACGAGAGTCTCGGCGTCGATGGGCTTGTTCACGAAGCGACTACCCTCGATGAGGAAGTTACTCGCAATGATATCCAGCATCATGAGTATACAAGCATGGAGCTTGATCTTGAGTACCTCGCGTGGTCGGAAGGGTCGAATGCCGGCAGCCACCATTTTCTCGTTTACAAAGTGCATGCAAATGAAGAGCAGTACCGTGGTCGGCGGTGGGACCAAGTTCAGACCGATGATAGCCCACAGCTCATGTACCACCGCCTGAAGCCAGCGGTGGATGTAGAGCTGTGTCTCGTAGTTTGCCTGAGTTTCGAGTGCTTTCATATGCTCGGCGAGGAGCGCCGTCAGGATCATCTCACCCGGAGGCATGTTGATTACGACCATTCGGTCAAACATACTGCCATCCATGGTGCTGAGGTTGAGATTAGTGCAGCACATGATGCAACCGATTCGTTCCGAGACTCGAGTCACCTCTTGCCAGTCCCTGCTCGAGCTATTCCATTGTGATGACTGAGTCACCACCACTCCTCGGTCGAGCATGGCCTTCAGCTCAGGATCGCCAGTCGAGTCTTCACCTTCACCCATGAACCTTCTTCGACGCATCTCATGGAATACCGTCACGAGATAGTTCAACTTGGCTCCCGAATTCGTGCTGTTGGCCGAGTCGGTCTGGTTGGTCGACTCGCGATAGGTGCCAATGATCCGGAGGAGACACATCATAATGAAGGTCCATGACTTGGAGGCACCGGCACTGCCCATCAGACAGAGATTCAGATGAATGTTGAACTCGCTTCGACTCGCATCCAAACCGGCGAGGAACGCGAGCTGAAGCAGATCGGGACGGGCGGCATTCAGTGTGCTCCGGTAGTGCAGCAAGAACCATGCCAACATATTGGAGAGCATATTCATCGAAGGATCAAATTCTCTTCCCACTACGTGTGACGGCCTGTTCTTCGGATTGTAAATGTCGTTGTCCTCGATGAATTTGTAAATGGCTCGCGCGGCGTCTGGAAGCTTCGCAACCGAACTCCGAGCATTCACATTCCATTGGTGGATCAGAGTTTTCTGATAGAGTTTGTAGAGACAATATCGCTCCTTGGCAGTGAGGGCATTGCTCTTATCTTGAAGCAACGGTCGCAGCTGCGCCCAGAGGCTTTTGCTCCGAGCACACAATTCATTGTACGCCTCGTACTCTTGGTGGTGGTGGTGGTGGTGGTGGTTGTTGTCGCACAGAAAGCGGCTGAGTGAAAATGGAGCCCGAGGATTGGAAAGTCTTCTTGTACTCGGACTTGGCTGTGCAAGCGGTACAGCACCCGACAAGGGCATCGCCGTGAGCCGGATCAGGTCCTTTGTGAATGTCCTAGAGACTGAAGAAAAGTCACTCATAACTGAGGTATGTGCTCTATGCCATTGATTGTAGACCTTGAGTTCGGCTTTGTAACGTAAATACTCGCGCCTAGCGAGGCTAAGCTCTTCCGGAGCAAATAATGACGACGGCGATGGAGATTCGTCTTCGGGAATGCATTCGCGGAGTGTTCCCATCGACTCGAGAACTCTACCCTCGACCGCCAGCTGGCGGCTCTCACTGGCTCGCAGCTTGTTCTTGAGCATAGAGAGATCAATGTACGTTTGACACCCTACCAAAGCCGGTCTGGGTAGCGGCGGTGGTGGCAGAGATCTCGTCGCCATAGCTGGTGAGCTTTCGCTGTTGTTGAGATGGCGTTTTGAATTTGAGGTGAATCTTTGTGCAAACTTTGGAAGGAGAAGCAGCAGCTCTGTCAACGGGCAAGCAGCATTGAGCCAGAGACGATCGGGAAAGTTTCGATGAAACATGTTCGAAGGTGTCATGGAGTGAGAGTTGAAGAACAGCAATCGACCACGATGAGGTGGCTTCCAACGGTAGAAGCCCTGCGCTGCCGGGTCGGTGCTCTCCTCATGCTCTTGGTTCGGCTTGAAATATACTCGGTTCTGACTGAAGAAAAGTAGCGATTGCTTCCGGCTCACGTTGAGAGCACGACAGCGTACGGCGGTAGCTTGAGAAAAGAGGTTGTTGGCGTCGAGAGGAGAATCATTCGAGCTCACGGGACTCATCATGTGAGGCCAATTGTTGTTGTTGTTATGTTCCTGATAAAAGGTGTTCACTGGCACGCCGAGATAGACGCCAGCCATGTTGGCAAACTCTTTAGGACCAATATCCTCATAACGCCGCCAGGGGAAGCGCTCTCGGTCTCGATTTTGCTTTGCCTTCGGCGAACTCGGTACCACCTCGATACTCGTCGTATCTTTTTTCGAAGCGCGTTTGCGCTTATCAGCGCGCTTTGGCCCCTCGATCAATAGCATGGCCTTCTCGAACTCATCGTTGGAGCTAACGACATTATTAATGTTCTTGTACGAGAGTATTTGCTTCTTCAAGGCGGTCTCCTGCGAGGCATCCAGCGACACGGCCGCCTCTGGCTGCCGAAAGGCTGTCATCATGTTTCTGAAGAGCAAGTCTGAGAGCTCGTTGTTAAAGTTGTAATGTGAGGTGGTGAGGAAGTAGAAGGTCCAATAGCATGCCCGGGGCGGCGTCTGTAACTTGTTGTAGTTGTAATAGCGATCACGAGTATTGAAGATGTCGGCCATGTACTTTCGATCCGACGAATCGTACTCGTTGCTGGGCACATATTCCACGGCGCACCAGTGCTTGGGAGTTTCAATATCTTCTCCGGTGATGCGCTCTCTCAGACGCTCTGCAAGAGCGCGAGTTCGTGCCTTCCGATCCTGAACTTTGAGGAGGAGGTCATCGATAAAGACAGAGAACTTCTCGCACTGCGCGATGAGCTTGTGTTCGCGATCCTGCTCGATTTCAAGGCGAGTTCTCTGTTGTTTCTCCAGGCGAAGGTCATCGTCGGTTTTCTTCTTCTTCTTCTCCTTCGTTGTCGTCTTTCTCTTCTTCACACGGCGCTTGGCAACGAGCTTCCTGGCGGTGGCACGACGGTCATCGTCCTCCTCCTCTTCATCCTCGCTATCGCCCAAGATGGGTTTCAGCTTTGGGAATAGAGTCCGTGTACTGTATGCTTCGCACAAGTAGCAGAACAACCACAAGAGCAGCTTCCGGTTCTCAACGTCGTTATCACCCAGCTTGGTGTCGCCAAAGCCTCGAGCCGTCAGAGGATAGTCGTTCATGTCGACTGTGAATGCGAACACTTGCCGCACAAGCAGCACGCCGTTCTCATCCAGAGGCGATTCGATGATGTCTCCGACCCAGTCACGCAACTCCGTGTACTGGCGCGTCTGCTGCTGTTGCTCAGGGTTTAAAGGTGGTCGAAATTGTGACATGGTGAGGAGGTAACTACTCCTACTCCTACTCCTCCGAAAGTCGACTTAAAGTAAAGTAGGGCTCCCAAGGTATGAAAAGAATAAGGGTTGGTCCCAGGTGCATTGCGTAGCACATGAATAGATGTCTTATTTTCACGTTCTTTGTTCGATTATAGCAGCGGAAAGCGTTGTCCATTCCCCATCCAGCCGTCTTCGTCGTCGCCATTGTCATGAGCTACTAGCTTGATCAAGGCACCATCACCAAAACCTTTCTCGCTCGGTCGCTCGGTCGCTCGGTTGGTAGGTCGAGGAGTATAGAAGTGAGTGACTCGCGAGGGAACAGACAGCCGAGAGATGGTCCTACAAATAGCGTATTGATCCCGAAGAAAGCCGTTGTGGACCGCGTTAGCTACAATTAAGGTCAAAGAAGAAAGTGAGTAAACTAATAATTCGAGCCCGCTACCCCTCGCCTCCCAGGCCCTTCCAGCGTGCTTTCCCGAGCCAGCGCAGGCTGACCCATCTAACTATCACTGATATACATATAGTTGGAGTGCTATCTGAATATGGGGCTTACGGGCGGATTGGTGCGGTCTTTCTGCCAAAGCATACGCTTAAATGCCTGAGTGCTGACGGAAAGTCGCCCTGGAAGCCACGCATTCTCGCGAGCGTGTAGTAGTTGATCAACGTGATCGAAATCATGCCGTGGAGGATGTTAGAAGACTCGGAGTACCGCTTGGGCCACGAAATCAAGCATATCCGTCGATTCAAGATGTCGACGGCGTTGAATTGGGTCTTGTAGATGACCCATGGCAAAGGCGCTGGCCCAACGTCCGACGAGGCTGTGAGTGTCTGGAGGTAAGCGGCGTGGCGGCGCTTCGGATCGCTTGTAAGAGGCTAGGGTATCGTAACCGATACCGCTAGTCGAGATCCCGAGTACACTAGATGTAGGAGAGCAGGAGGCGTGCTGTGGGTGGGGAAAGAGAGAGAGAGAGAAACTGCCACGCCACGTGGCAGGGCTTTATGTGACTTGCCTTTGGCGGGAGCTGATATACAGAGTACGGTTGAGTTTCATTGCGAGCATGCCTATGGCATCGCTCTTGATTACAGCTGCTGGCGACCTTGGAGGCAACTAATGCGTCGATTGGCTCGCTCTTGTTACCGGTACTCTTGCATCCCAGCTCGATGAGATGGGCCTTGAGTTGAGGTACTGTACAAGCGTTGTACTGCGTCCGCAACTCGGCCGTGAGCGTGGCAGGGTGCTCCTCATCCTCGGGAACGATGGTGAGTGCGTCGCGAGAGAGGCATCGTGTGCACTCGTGCTGTTTCTCTTTGGCAATCGCAACGTTCCAGCCAGTGAGCGCGCGTGTATGATTGTGTATAAAAAACCGTGTGTCAGTCGCTGTAGAACGCTATACAGCTCTCGGATCGACTCGGAATAGCAAGTAGTAGTTGTACCACCAAGAATGCCAAGAGACAGTCCGATGTGCTTTAACACCTCGGTATCGAGGCTCAACATGAGGCGCGTGCTCGCATACGAGCCGAGGCGCACGCAAGTACACTGCTTCAGGCCTGCAGTGACAAAGGCGTTCGAGTACGATGTCATTACGCGCCGTGCAGCGGAGTCTTGGTCGGTTCTGAGCTCTCCATGGAGCCTCGGTTGTTGACCAGAACTCGGTGGCGCAAGAGCTCGAGGTCCTGCGATGCGATGGTGACGGCATCATTGGTAGTGAGCGACCGGGCCGAGAATAGGTACAGGTGTCGGTTCTTATCCATCCACGTAACCGTGTCAGCTGTGTGTGTGTGTGTGGAAGGCAGAATCGGCAACCCACAACGGCTTGCCCAACGTGTCGTGGGATGCGTTTTGGACCAGATACGTGAATGCCTCGGATGGCGTGTGATGGTCGGGCGCTTCAGGTGAAAGAGGAACGACACCTCGCCGCTTCCATCGCCCACTCCGACGAACGGCATCTTGGTGACGGCTTTATACGCTACGTGGCCGACAGCATGAGGCTTGTTGGGGAAGAGTAGCGTCAGACTGTCGTGGTACTACAGCAGTAGAGTACGCAGTGTTCAATAATGTCTGGATCGCGCTCAGGTACTCAACCAAGAGATTGCCGAACGAGCGCAGTATCGCCGAATAGCGATTACGCCCGATGGCAAGGTCCTGTGGGCGCGTATAGAGGTTATAGTCGACTCGACTGCGCGCGCAGGATATGCACGCTCAGCATCGAGAGCAGCTGCTCCTCCGTTAGGTTCGGGCGGTATCACCTTGAGCTGGCTGCTGCCAAAGGAGGATGCCGAGAGTCGCTACGGCATCGAACTCCGGCGTCTCCTGGTCGCCGTGCTGGGGCGACGCATCAGACTACCACCGCGGGCGCTTGGCTGGGCGCGATTCGAGCGGTGCAATGACGCGAAGCTCCAGCCGCTCGTTCGTAATGTTCTTCCAACCATCCATCGCGAGTAGTTCAGGCTCTCGCGCATCGAACTATACTACCGAACCGTGAGCCTTGGCTGTGGTTGGCTGGCGCTATCGTCGTCGTCATCATCATCATCGTCGCAACGCACCTGATGCATCTTCGAACTCCTTGCGCGAGCGTTTCTTCTATGAACTCGCCTTGGAAAGCTGGTATTGCCTTAAATCCAAGGTGCGCTCGGTGAATACAGAATAGAGAAGCTCGAGATCGCGAGCAACTGATATTACGACGAGATACACAGCGGGATACGCCAGGTACACGGAGGAGAGGCGATGCGTGGAGGCGGGGTAGCGGTAGACGAAAAACAGGGGTAGCGGGAACATATAAAGGACGGCTTCGAGAGGCAAACACATGCGCCAAGGAACAAGAATGCCACGCCAAAGTAGAGAGGAGCTGCAAGCAAAAAGAGCGAGGCGCAACAGCGAGTCAGGTACACTGCTACCGCGGGGGTGGTTAGCGATATCGTCAGGGTTAGCTACCAACGTCAATAAGGTAAGTAAGCATAGTGGTAATACACGGGTCAATGAACAAGTATGAAAAGAGGAGCTGCGGGTAAAAAGAGTGAGGCACTGCTACAAGTCAGGTACACTGCTACCGCGGGAGTGGTTAGCGATATCGTCAGGGTTAGCTACCACTAACCCTAACGATAGCACTAACCCCTAACCCATGAGGATCAGCGAGCAACCCTAACCCTAGGCACCAACCCTAGGCACCAACCCTAGGCCCTAACCCTAACCCTAGGCAGTATCCCTAGCCTTATCCGTACCCCTAACCCTAACCCAGAGTATCCCTAGGCTTATTCGTAACCCTAACCCTAACCCTAACCCGAGTATCCCTAGGCTTATTCGTACCCCTAACCCTAACCCTAACCCTAACCCTAACCCTAACCCTAACCCTAGGCCGGCATCGTTTCGCTTACCAATTTCTTTCCTGATTTTGCTGCTGCAGCAGCAGCAGCAGCAGCAGTCGAAACCCCGCCCTATGCGCGCGCGCGATTTTGCCCGTGGTTGTTTGTGGCGCAGCAGCCGTGCGCAGCAACTCCGCTGTCGGCGGGCTCGGGAGTCGGGCTCGCGACCAAGCGAACAATTAAATCGGGCCACGCCGGTCTCGGGAGTCGAACTCGCGACTGAACGAGCGCGAGACCGCCTCGCGCTGTTCGAGGGAGTCGA
>Ga0209930_1005670_pt1 | contig 10009 bp, 8 predicted proteins | sample ThiBiot_500_biof_2_FD_183948 | JGI IMG/M metagenome (GOLD analysis project Ga0209930, IMG submission 183948) | Wastewater bioreactor microbial communities from Cape Town, South Africa - Thiocy_cont_500_biof (SPAdes) | ecosystem: Engineered > Bioreactor > Thiocyanate-remediating >... | reverse complement strand
GCGTAAATCATACAAATTGTAAAAGTGGCGTCTGTGTATATGGTCAATGTCAAAGTAAACTATTCAATACTACCATATTCAAAAGATATATATTGGTAATTATAGCGCCTAATTGTAATGATGGAGTGAAAAACGGTGATGAGGAAGGGATTGATTGTGGTATTACATGTAAGAAGAATTGTAATGGGCAAAAGTGTCAAACGGGAGCTAATTGTTGGAGTGGTGTCTGTAATTCAAAAAAAATATGTGCTGGTAAATCATAATGCATTATAAATTGTTTAATACGCAGATGATCTGTTTTAGTACCAACATGTTTTGACAATGTTAAGAACGGCGACGAAAAAGGTGTAGACTGTGGTCGATTTTGTCCTTTGAGTTGTAATAGTGAATTTTGCGCAAACGAAACAAATTGTAAAAGTGGCGTCTGTCTATATAGCCAATGTCAAGGTAAACTGTTTAATAATACCACGTTCAATAGATACAGTTATAATTATAGCGCCTAGTTGTAATGATGGAGTGAAAAACGGTGATGAAGAAGGTATTGATTGTGGTATTCCATGTAAGAAGAATTGCAATGGAAAAAAGTGTCTTCAAGCGACAGATTGCTGGAGTGGAGTTTGTAGTTCCGCGAAAACATGCTCAGGTAGACACCGATACTTCAAAATGACTTAATATATGAATAATTTACTGTAGCACCGACATGCTCTGATAAAGTCAGAAATGGTTGGGAGACGGGCATTGATTGCGGCGGATCGTGCCCTGAGAAATGTGATGGCGAATCTTGTATGCTCGACAAAGAGTGCAAAAATGGAATTTGTGGTAACTTTTCCTGCAAAAGTATGGAATTTATTTTTCGGAATATTGATAAACTTCTATAAATTGTTACACCTAAATGTTTTAGAATAGTGGCGAGCCAACCAAACATACTGATATCCATTAACTCTAAATTTCTTTTTCTCAATAAAAATTACTTTATCATTTTTTTTCCAATTCAGACTATTGATCTCATATACACGATATTAGCTTCACGCAATGATTGAAATCTACGAAAAGGAGACAACAATAGTGATTTTCTTTGTTGTTCCTAATATCAATAAATGAGTGAGGAAGAGTTACAAGAGCGAATGCTGATTTACACTTAATCATTGATAGTTCTATTGTAACAATTAACCGAGTGAAACACTTTTGTTTTAGAAAACGGTATTTATACGCATGATTTTTATCTAGCTTATTTTTTCCTTGTTCCATATTTTACTCAGAACCAAGAAGGTCAAGTAGCTATATATTTTTTTTATTGGCTCAAAGAGGTTATACTTCCTATTTTTCAGATTATTTGCTATTGTGCGATTATAACTAACACATAAAGACCAATTTATTATTTGTTCGATTAGAACGAGTTTATTATCTAAAATGTATTAGTATTGTTGCTGATTCGAATAAAGAAGGAATTGTTTTGTTCAATGAATTAATAAGATTTTTTTTGTTTTTAAAAATCGTCAATAAAACTTTCTTGTTCAATTAGTGATATAGTCAGATAGAGCGCTCCTACTCTATCGAGCTATGTAATTTCATTTTGTTTTCGCTAAAATTAATTTTTATCCACCAAAATATGCATCTTTCAAAGAGACAATGTTCTATTTTTATTGGATATCATAAGGATCTTTTGGATAGTCTGGCTTTTCTCAAACATGATATTTCAGTCGACTTATGTAATTGCAAATAAAATTTTATGTAGCCCTGAAAAGAATTCTTAAATAAAATAAAAATAGCTAGCTTTTCAGAACTGGCGAACTGAGCATTTTTGCACGAGGAATCATAATAGATCTCTTTTACCTGGTATTATTTGTAGCATGAAAAAATTGTCTGACATCGAGATATATTCGGAGACTGTATTCAAATTTATGCATAAATTGTCAAAGACAAATAAATAAGTCATTTTAAAGATTTCGCTGTTACTGATAAAGGGAGAAGTAGAGTGGAGATATGCATGATCTACCCTGTAAACGAGTTTCTTTTTCTTTTGTATACAAGAATTGATAAGCAGAGAAGCGCAAGAAATTGTAAAAGAGATGTCGTTATCTTGGCCTAGTGCACATGATGATGAATCGAAAATCATCGAACAATTTTAATTTATTCGAGAACATTTGACTAAAGAATCCGGTGAGAAATTCTGTGCTGCATCGCCTGGTTGTGGTTTTCTGATGGAATTGTATGATGCAGGTCATCTTCATTATGAAGGCGCATTTCAATCATATTTGAGTTGTTTACGAACTCTAGTGCCATTGGTTGCGCGTTCAGATTTTTTATGTACGTTCGTAAAAAATTGTTCCGGATGTGCAGCATCGCAGTTTTTATCGATTGTTTATCTGCATCCAATATTAGAAAACGAAGTGAAGAAAAAAATAGATTTCACAGATATAAATATGCTTTTATTTTCAAGAAATAATCACACAATCATAAGAAGAAAAAAAAGAGTCGCATGCATTTAGTATATAAAAAGTGTTTTGTTTTATTTTATTATTCGATGAATGTGCTAGTATTTGTATTAAAGATTAAAGTCAAGTTATTTGTTATCGAATTTGCATTGTTAAAAGAATAAGGCATACCAGGTCCAGATGAAGATTCTAAAAATAAGATTAATCTTCCTCATTATCCATTACAATAATTAGTTATCCATATCACACAAGTTAGTAAAGAAAAAAGTATTAGTCTTTCAATAGATAACAAAAAAAGCAGAATGAATAAATAAAATATATGTATATAGAAAGAAACTAATAGAAACTATTTAAAATATTATAGAAGTTGTAATTGGAGTTTTTCAGCGATTAATTATGAACATTTTCTCTATTCGAGATTGGAAAACGTTGAATTGTTCTTTTTTGAACATTGATCGGAGCATCATATGCCGGCCATTTTGAAACACTGGATGTTGTTGGCTTTCTTATATCTGATTTAAATACGGTATTCTGAGACTGATAACGCTTTTTAGGCATTTGTTTTTGAAGATTTTCATTCATGCATGTTGATCTTTTCTTCATATATTGTTTACTTGTATGTGGATATTCATGTTGCCATGGATTTTCTTCTAGCTGAGGTCGTATTGCAGTAGGACGCCTAGAATTTATTGTAGTTCTTCAAAATCGTTTACTGGCATGAATAGTTTTTGATGATAACAAAATCAAAATGAGAAACTTACCATTTGAAGCAATACAAACAACAGCAAATGCACAATATCAATAGTATAAGCAAACTCAACGATGATAAACCAATTACTAATCGCCAATATAATGCTTTTCCTATTTAATAAAACTAGTTTTACAATGTACCACATAAGAATAACAAAATCTGCTGATACACTTACCTGAAGTATCCTTGTCAGTTGATGTTCTGAAAACAGAATAATAATAATAATTTCCAATTTATTTACTGTATTAATAGGAATGAAACAAAAACTCGTAGATTCTTTCATCATATTTCTTATTTTATTAACATTTTGTTCTTACAGTCATCGAGTAAAAGACTAAAATTAAAAATTCTTTATGATAGGAAATCTGACTCTATTACGATTTATATCGTACATAGAAAGATTGATCAATACACTTTACAAAAATATTTTCTGCTTGTTATGTTTGGCTTTTCATCATATGTAACTCTAATTTGATGTATCTATCATTAAAAATCTGACTTGTCTCATTGACATATTCAATGTCGCTACAAACTATATTATATATCATACTTCTGGGTTGATATAATTGATTTAAAATCAAAGGAAAAATGAAGTGCAATATATTTCTGATTGGGTTATATTTATCTGCAAAGTAAAAATATATAAATACTAAGTTGATTTTTATATCAATAAAATATTTAATTATCAAGCAGATTGAATAAGTCAAAAGAACATAAGTATGCGAATGTGATCAAGAAGAAATAAAAAACGATTGTTAGTTCATTACGTTGCTTAAATAGTTTCGATCTCTCCTACTTTCAAGCACGGAAAAAATCGATGGGAAAATCCTGTATGACAGTAAAGTGGAAAAATACATGTGCTTTGGATAGATGCGTCAAAACCACAGAATGAAATAAAAGAAGCGCCAGAGAAAAGAAAAAATATTCAACTGATTATTACATACCAGCTGGCATGAAGGAAACCGTGACAAGAACTGAGATTCAAGAGTATAGCAAGATAAATGCGGAAACATCGGATTGAAATCCGATCGTTATGTGTACTTCAAAAAGTTAACCCTAGAGATTTCGATAGTGATGATGAAGTAAAGGCGAGGAAGGTTGGTTGAGAGATTGTAGAGGGGAGGGAAACGACGGTGGTGTTGGAGAGATCATGGAGGGGGAATATGAGGAAGGATGTTTGAGAGATGACAGTGAGGGAAAGATATGTGTCAATATTTTATGTTAATCGATGTTTCTACTTCAACTGTATTGTAGACCCTAATTTACAAATCGGTCCTTCTATTCGAAGAAAGTGCATATTATCTATGCTGACAAAGTGTCAGAATATGGTGTGTTTTTCTGGCTTTGTGAGAAGTACCAGAAGGAGAAAATTTTCAAAGGAGCACATATTTCACTATGTTTTGATATCATACGATAGCCCATGAAGAGTTCTATCTAGTGGGAGAAACTCGTATCGATTCCATGAGAAAAATGTGCAATTTACTCCGATATTATGCCTAAATTTACGAATTTTTGGTAGTATTGAAAATGTGTTGTACGGAAGAAATTTTCGTCATTATAGATCTATCTATACTATTTAGTATGATTTTGTAGCGCATGAAATTCTCTATCGAACGGTGTATAATAGTATGAGTTTTGTCGCAGCTATGAGAAAATATTAGCTTAGAGAAAACTATCAATTACCAGAATCTCCATTAAATCAGGGGAGAAAAGTTATGTTTTGAGCTATAAATTAGGAAATCTTTGATGGATCGGGCCCATCTTCGAACTCGACCGAGATATTTATGCGACTAAACTCTGCAGAAAATTTCAGGCCGATCGGAGTCTCCTTTCGGAAATTATCGTGTAAACAGACGACCGGACGGCCACACTAACCGATTCTATAGTGTACTCAACACTTCTTTTTGAGTACACAAAAAAATGGACATCATTCGATCAGTTCAAGAAGTTTAATTTTGGTATATAGAAATTAACTTTACCAAACAACAGCTCAGAATGGACAAAAAAGAATTTGCAATTGTCCGAACTTTTTCAAAGCATATATTTGCAATTTCGCTTAGAAAATCAAGCTTGTTTTACTTAGAATTCAAATAAAATACTTTGGAAAAGTCATTTTTTACTCGAATTTTTTACCTAGATTTTATTTAAAATTACTTAGCACTTAAATGGATGCCTTTCTGATCTATGCATTCACTTGTCTTTAGTACTGGCAGTTACTCACGTTGCTTGCGCAGCACCACCTATTGATGATATCGATGCAGAAGTTGACAAAGAAGTGGATAATATCGATGCGGATGTTGACACAGAAGTTGATGATATCGATGCAGAGGTTGACACAGAAGTTGATGGTATCGATGCAGAGGTTGACACAGAAGTTATGGACATAGTGGTTGCGGTTGTGGTTGTGGTCGTGGTCGTTGTTGCGCAGGCGTTGGGTATCGTTATTACAGTGAAGGTAGCACAATACTGGTCTGATTGCACCTGCTCACTAATTAATACAGGATATATATTGTCTATGACCAATTAGAATTATTTAAACGCATTCTTACCTGGTAAAAGCGACTGCACATAGGCGTTGTGTTCCTATTTGATTTAATTGTGGTGTCTATGTAAATATTTGATAAACTAATGACGCATTCGTTGAGGAAATTATTAAATTGCTAACTTGTATACCAACAATTGTTTGCGATACGACGATATCAGCAATTCCACTAATGTTAGGATCACACAAATTTAGCACAGATAAATTGAAACTCTTCGAGATACCAACTGTAACTTCCAAACACCCTTCAAGTGGCAACATAATTGGTTTAATTCCACATGTCGGTTGAGGCAAAACATAGATGAGAAACTGAACTGATACTGAACTCATTGGAATGGTACTAGTCGTATTGATGAAATCTTCAACCTTGGATGAGAAAAAAAATAGTTGCGTCAACACATACGATTGCATTTTGATTTATTTTCATGCAATGTTATATTTTGAAAAATTAGGAAATTTTCAATTTAGGCATGCCTTATTCAAAGATATTGAAGATTTGATCATTACAGGAAAGGAAAATTCTCAGAGAAAGCGACAAAATACTTGTTAGAAGAGAATACGCATTTTTATATTGAACTATGATGAATGAACTACGATTGAGCATCCGATTTCGACACTTTTGGGGATGGTGACTCTGCTCAATACAGTTTACATTGATTTTTACCTGAATAGCAACTGCATACCACACACCAGCTTTTGATCCTGTGAAATTCAGAGCACAATTGGATAATGTAGTTCCAATAGGTACACTAGTTGGATAACAAATACCACCACATTCATCAATTGACTGACGATTGGGATATGATGAAGTAAGTTTAAGTGTACCTGGAGTATCGATAGTGATTGTTGTACTTGTAGTTGTTGCTATTCCACAGCCACCTACTGTTACACATGATATACCAGTACAGATGCTGAGATCACACATACCACAGTTGCAAGTACAACCAAGAGGACATGTACTTCCGCAGCCGACACAAGTTTGCCTTCGAATACGAGTAACGTTATTTTCTTCATGTTCCATTGTCTTATAGAGTTGCACAGCATATTTTTTCTGTGTGAGTTTCTCCTCATCGGATCGTTTTCGTCTACGAAATCCTGAAGTATATGTTGACCAACGGCAACGTACATCATCGCCTGGATTGGCATCCGATACGATTATGTTAATTATAGTTGTTTTATTGACGATAACATACTGTGGTGAAGAGATGGTTGCAACAGGTGGCGTATTGATAAAACCATCTATACGCTTACGAAGATCAATATAGGACACAATGGACCAATCGAGATTATACTGGAGAGGATAATTTAATGCTGACCAAGCACTTCCCACATATGCTAAATAGAAATGTGCTCCGGCTGTGAGATTAATATTTACTGATCTTTGACTTGCCATCAAACGTAACGCTGTGCTCACAGAAATACAATCGGTTAAAATATTCACTGGCTTTATAGAATAACCGCCATCAGTCGAACAGTCAGTGACGCAGGTCAAATTCGCATTATGACTGCTTCTGCCACTGGTAGAAATAGGTACGTTAGCTGCGCAAGTTATATACGGATAAGTCCACCAATACGATTGGATAATAGAAATTGTAATTATGCTTGCATTAGTAGAGTCATCTACAGGCACCCATCGAATGGTGCCACCATTGAAATGTGTAGCATCGATGATGATAATGACAAGTGAAAAAAACAGATAGTGCATCATAATATCGTTGTTTTGCTGTCCCAGATGAAACTATAACTAACACATATTCAAAAATATATCAGTCGAACAAATATTTTAATCGAACGCTTTAAGACCTGAAGAAATCTAATAAGATGCCCAACCTTCTAGCATCCTCATATCCAATTAGTACAGAAAAATTATCAAGAAGCAAATGTCTTCAATACAATTTATTGTAAATTGTGTGTATAAAATAACAAATCATTTGCTACTCATCTTGACTTGCATTCTGGTTACTTTGATTTCTTCTAAGATCAAATTACCATTCCATTCGTGTATACTCAATAGAGCTGTAAGAGAAGGAATATGTGATGACGTCATATTTCCTCCTTTCTCTTCTCTTATTCATATCTCTCTTTATGTATCTCTCTCTCTCTCTCTCTCTTCGTTTATGATCGTTGTTACACTTGGCCCACTTTTTACCTTAGTAATTTCAATCTTTGTTAAAATAGATCGAAGCATATGATAACAAGAGCATTCTAATATTCTTTCGTAGTGTTCTTAGAAAAGTTTTCGTTTTAGTTAGACTCTAACGAAACACGAAACGATGGGATCTCTCGCAATGCTTAGATTATAAAGTCAAAAAAGAAAGGAACTTAAAGGTGTGAATGAAACCAGAGACGAAATTGATTCGTGCATTATTAGAATCAATAAGGTAGAAGAAAAAAAATCTAGGTAACATATTACCTTTTCTTGAATACTTCCAGATATTTGTAAACTTATATATGATGAAAAATATCTCTGTGAAAGTAAGATTAAAAGTCGATGCTTTTATATAGTATTGTCTGAAGTTATACAAGAAATCTCATGAACAATTATTAATGCTATGTCAATAAAATATCCAAGTTATTCATCCAGCTATATATAACCATCACAATTGTATTTACCCTTTTTAAAAAAAACATTATGTTCGTTTGCGAATAAGTAAAGAAGAAACATTAAATATGTTTTCTATACATTGAAATGTTTTCCAGTTAATAAACGAAAGTATTCTATTCAGTTTTATGGGTTCTATAAATCTAAAGAGTACTAACAATCATTATTATCAGATACTCACTTAAATCACAAGAAAAAGGCACGAAGACATATGAGGGGTAAAGTTCTCGTCAGATTAACCCCACCCTCAAAATAAACGTCCAATACAGTTTTATTACTGGAGTTCGTATCATTCGTCTTGAGGTGACCTTCCAATACGATATTTAAGGTGAAAAATCAATAATCTCCATCCGAATTCAAATTTATGTTGATGACTCAAATGTCCTTCAGCATAGGAAACGATCTTTACCTTGTCATTATCTACCGAAACATCATCAATTAAATGAGTTCTTTTTATCAATTTTAATTTCAGAGAGCAGAAAAAATTTATAATACCATGGCCTACTAATATGGCTAGTGTACTGTGTAATTGATTTTTTGATCATGATCACAATCACGACAATCACGATTATAAACCTTAGATAATATTGCGATAGAGAAAGTCTTCATAGTTGCATTATTTTGTTTTTTTTTGTTAACAATTCATTCTAAATATCAGATAACTTTCTGATTTCAATGTAAACATTCAAATGCTAAAGAAATGCTTGAAATTTTGAACTTAAAAGTAAAGTCGTGATTATAGATTTTTTTATTTTGATCATGGTTACGATCACGCAGTACATTAAATATGACTTTTACAACCATATCTCAGGAGTGGTCTTCTAACGGGACGGTGATCTAGTTTGGGAAGGAATTTATAGTGAATTTCATGAACAATTATTAATGCTGTGTCAATAAAATATCCAAGTTATTCATCCAGCTATATGTAACCATCACAATTGTATTTACCCTTTAAAAAAAAACATTATGTTTGTTTGTGAATAAGTAAAGAAGAAACATTAAATATGTTTTCTGTACATTTCCAGTTAATAAACGAAAGTATTCTATTCAGTTTTATGGGTTCTATAAATCTAAAGAATACTAACAATTATTATTTTCAGATACTCACTTAATGTGACAATCAAAGATTGTCTTCACTTTCGTATATAATAGATCTACTTTTCTTCTCTTTCCTCTTCTCTCTCATTATTCAAAGAGATATGTAGATTCTATCATAGATACATGCTTGACATATTTTTCCAATATAGAATAGAAATAATCTGATTTAGAACATTGATATGAATAGTTTACATTTGTGCTGTTTATTTTAACCCTAGATATCAATGGACTAGATGCCTTTTTTGGAAATGTAACTTTAGATTGTGTACTGTTTTCAGAATTGTAACCCTAAATTAGAAATATTCTATCGAATGGGTACTTTCTGAGTTCACTAGTATATCGAGAAGATATATAAGGAATGAAGAAAGTACAGTTCGGTGCGATTTATCATATCAAATAAATATAGTTAGTATATCATATACTTACTAATTCTGATTATCAATAATATCAGTTACATTTGCAAAATGTTCTGATGTATAAACAAAGTAAACATGACTATCTAATATTGGTTGTAAAGGATAAACAATTAAAGATGGACAAAATTCTTTTATCGCTGGACCACAATGCCATTTCCAGCTGGA
>Ga0209930_1005668_pt1 | contig 10013 bp, 10 predicted proteins | sample ThiBiot_500_biof_2_FD_183948 | JGI IMG/M metagenome (GOLD analysis project Ga0209930, IMG submission 183948) | Wastewater bioreactor microbial communities from Cape Town, South Africa - Thiocy_cont_500_biof (SPAdes) | ecosystem: Engineered > Bioreactor > Thiocyanate-remediating >... | reverse complement strand
GCGCAGATGAAAGCTCCAACCGAGCAGATGTACGGATGGACGGAGCTTGGCGACGCTGTCGAGAAGAAACGCATTGAAGCGGGAGCGGCATGGGTCGCGACGTCGAGCTACGCTTCGACGGGTCAGCTGGCGTTCGCTCTGAAGGGCAAGAGCGACGTTGCGCAGCTCGATCAGCGCATTCGCTATGAATTTCTGCCGCCTTTGTCTTCGGACGTTTTGCGGAAGCCAGCGCTTTACGTCGAACTCGATCGGCGTGTGGACGTCGACTTGCTCAAATCGAAATTCCGGACCGTGACCGCACTCGGCAGCCTCGCCCGCACGAACGGCAGCGCGACAGGAGCGATATACAAAGTGTATCTCGTCTCCGATCCCGTCGCGCCGCTGCTGTGAGTTTGAAAGTTACGCCGCTTCCTTGTTGAGGCGGCTTTCGGCGAGCTTGGTCAGCTTGTCGTCGGCGCCGTATTCCTCTTTCAGCGTCTTTTCGAGGATCGTCGCAACGTCCTTGTGGCCGAGCAGCTTCGCCCAGGAGACGAGCGTGCCGTAGCGCGTAATTTCGTAGTGCTCCGCAGCCTGGCCGGCGGCGATCATCGCGGCGTCGCGTGTGTCGGGGTCCTTGATTTCCGACATCAGCTCTTCGCCCTCCTCAAGGATGCCCTTGATGGCCGGACACTCTGTCGCCTTCGACTTACGACCCATAGCTTTGAAGACTTCGTCGAGCCGCGTGATGTGCTCCTTGGTTTCCTCGCAATGGCCCATGAACGCCTTCGCCAACGCAGAGGAGTCGCAAGCCTTTGCCATTTTCGGAAGCGCTTTCACCAGCTTGTTCTCGGCGTAATAGATGTCTTCAAGCGTGTGATTGAACAGGTCTTCGAGGTTTTCGATTTTCATTGGGTTCTCCTGGGCGGCCGGGGGTTCGATGCCCTGAGCAACGCGACCTGACGCGTCCGGTTCCCGCTTACGGTCTTCAAACCGCGCCTGGAGGCTTTTCTCCGCACGAGGCGTCGGCTAAGCACGTCGCCGATGAAAACATCCGAAATCGACATTCTCCTCGTGCCGGGCTGGCAGAATTCAGGTCCCGACCATTGGCAATCCCGCTGGGAGCGCAACCTCAAGACCGCACGTAGGGTGATCCAGGAAGACTGGGACAATCCGGACGTCGAAGCATGGGGCGACCGCATGGCGAAATTCGCGAGCGGCGCGACGCAGCCGGTCGTCGCGGTCGCGCATTCGCTCGGGGTGCCTGCGCTCATCTTCGCGGCCGACAAACTGAAGCGCAGCGGCGTCATCGGCGCGTTTCTCGTGGCGCCCGCCGACGTCGACTACGCGCACTACTGGCCCGACACGGGCGGCAGACGCTGGCCTCCGGACAAGGGGCCGCGCGGATTCGAGACAATGCCGGAACGCCGGTTGCCCTTCCCGGCGCATCTCGTCGTCGCCAACAACGATCTCTACTGCAGCTACGCGCGGGCCGAACATTTTGCGAAGGCATGGGGCGCGACGCTGAGCGACGCCGGCGAGAGCGGACACATCAACATCACGTCCGGCCACGGACCTTGGCCTGAAGGCCTGCTGCAGTTCGGGCAGTTTTTGAAGTCGCTCGGGTGATTGAGCTAGGGACTAGGTTTTAGGGATTTGGGATTGGGTTTTAGGGATTAGGTGTGCGGAAGCGCGCTTGAGGTTTCCACTCCCAACGGCAGCCAAGCGCTGACGTGGTTCGAGCAAGGCGCGCAAAAAAATCATCCCCGGGACGAGCCCGAGGATGATGATAATCGCTCAACCGCTGAACGAGGCAGCGCGGTAAGGGAGCGCAGAAGCACTCAGCCCTTCGACTCGAGATCGGTCACGGCTTGGGCGAGCGCGCTCGCCATCACGGAGCGGATTTCCGCATCGTCGATCGCGACGCCCTTAGCGGCGAAATCGCCTTTCAGTTTGCGGAACACGTCATCGTCGCCAGCCTCCGCGAGATCAGCCTTGCGAACTTCCTTGATGTAGTTCTGCAGCTGCTCATCGTTGAACCCAAGCTTCGCGCCGGCCCATTCGGCAACGGCCTTGTTGCGGCGACTCTCGGCTTTGAATTTCAGCTCCGAATCGAGAGCGAACTTCTTCTCGAAGCCCTGCTCGCGTTCATTGAACGTGGTCATCTGGTCGTATCTCCTTGGCGCTTGTCTGGTAGTACGGCTCACGACTTTAGGTTGTAGTGCCACGAGGCGCCCGCTGGGCGCGTGGTGGTAATGTTCCCGTTGCATCCGCTCTTCACCAGGATTAATCGCCGGTGCGAGCGAAATCAATGGCTTGGCCAAAGCCCTCCGAAAAGTGCTGCGGCTCATGGTCTAGATTGTGCCGCCCCCGGCGTTCGGCTAGTCTCCCGGCTAGGCTTTCGAGCGTGAAAAGGCGCGCGGCTCCTTACCCCGACATGCAGAAAACAGGTTGGAAAATCAAGGCGTCCGCGTCCGAGTGTGTGTGCGTTGATAGAAATCTTATCTAAGCATGAGTGAGTGCAAGCTGTTGATCCTCAGAGGTCCAGGAATGAACAAGCGTCGGCGCATCTACGAGGGCAAAGCCAAGGTCCTCTATGAGGGTCCCGAGCCGGGAACGCTCATCCAACATTTCAAAGACGACGCAACTGCTTTCAACGCGAAGAAACACGCGCTGATTGAAGGCAAAGGCGTGCTCAACAATCGTATCTCTGAGTACATCTTCGCGAAACTCGGTGAGATCGGCGTGCCGACGCACTTCATCAAGCGCTTGAACATGCGCGAGCAGCTGATCCGCGAAGTCGAGATCGTTCCGCTCGAAGTCGTGGTGCGCAACATCGCGGCGGGTTCACTCGCGACGCGCCTCGGCCTCGAGGAAGGTGCGCAGCTCCCGCGCTCGATCGTCGAATTCTACTACAAGAAGGATGAGCTCAACGATCCGATGGTGTCGGAAGAGCACATCACGGCGTTCGGCTGGGCGACGCCCCAGGAGATCGACGAGATCATGCAGCTGGCGCTGCGGGTCAACGACTTCCTCGTCGGGCTTTTCCTCGGCATCGGCATCCGCCTCGTCGACTTCAAGGTCGAGTTCGGCCGGCTTTACGATAACGAGCAGGTCCGCATCGTGCTTGCTGACGAGATCAGCCCGGACTGCTGCCGCTTGTGGGATGCCCAATCGGGCGACAAGCTCGACAAGGATCGTTTCCGCCGCGATCTCGGCGGCGTGCTCGAGGCCTATCAGGAAGTCGCGCGCCGTCTCGGCGTGCTGACGGAAAATCCGCGTCCGCGCGGCGCAGGCCCGGTGCTCGTCACGTCGAACCCCATCAACGGCAAACCCAATTGAGGGATTAGGGACTTGGGATTAGGGATGCTATTCCCTAATCTCCTCAATCCAGATCCCTAGAGCTGAGCATGAAAGCCCGCATCAAGATCACTTTGAAGAACGGCGTCCTCGATCCGCAGGGCAAAGCCATCGAGGGTGCCGTCAAGGGCCTCGGGATTTCCGGCGTCAGTGACGTCCGGCAGGGCAAGTACGTCGAGGTCGATCTGGCCGAGAGCGACCCCGACAAGGCGCGCGCCATCGTCGAGCGGATGTGCAAAGACCTGCTCGCGAACATGGTCATCGAGAATTATAGCTACGAGATCGCACCCTGATGCGGGCCGGGCGAGCCATTGCGCTGGCCATCGCCACGATCGCTGCCGCATCTGGAATTCGCTCCGGTTCGGCGGGCGCGGAACCGGTGGTGGCGCCCGACCTCGATTGCAGCGTGGGCTTCGAAGCTCTTCATAACCAGCTATCGTGGTTGCCTGGCGCACAGCGTGAGAGCGTTGAAGGCCGGGATGTCGTGACAGTCGCCAATCCCGACGTGTGGCGTGTCGAGATCAGGTTCACGCAGCCCGGCGAGCCGGCGCATCCGGCGGTCACTCTGCGAAAGTTCGTGAAGCAGGTGACCGGCGTGTGGACGTCGCAGAGCAAGGCGTGCGGCTATGGAGACCGGGCGCAGTTCGATGCTCTCATGGCAGCCCTTAAGGTCGAGGACACGCGCTTGACGAACGCGTCGCGCGACGACGTCGAGCGCCAGAAGCGCGAGCGCTCTCCGCTTTCGCCGATGCCGTAACGGCTAGCACTTCTCCAATCCCAAACCGTTCTCGCTTTGCGGAGGAGCACGCGATCGGCGACGCGCATCATCGCGCTAGCCAAGGAATCCGGTCTCTCCGCTACATCACGATTGTGCCGCCCCCACCCCTAACCCCTCCCCGCAAGGGGGAGGGGAATTGGTGGGCTCCACTCTTCGGATTGCGGAAGGGCGTGGCACCAGGGCGTTAGGCGGCTGCCCCTCACCCTAACCCTCTCCCCGTGAAGGACGGGGAGAGGGAATGCGGCCGCGATGACCTTCGACCCACTTCTCCCCTCCCCTTGACGGGGAGGGGTCGGGGGTGGGGTGAAGGGCCAAGGCGGATTTCAGGGGGCAGCGCTGCCCCTGCCTCTCGCCAAGGAATCCAGTCTCTCCGCTACATCACGCTTGTGTCGTTACCCCCACCCCTAACCCCTCCCCGCAAGGGGGAGGGGAATCGGTCGGCTCCACGATTCCTGGATTGCCCCTGAGAGGCGCGTGGCAATTGGGGCGCTAGGCTGCCCCTCACCCTGACCCTCTCCCCGTGAAGGACGGGGAGAGGGAATGCACCTGCGATGACCTTCGACGCACTTCTCCCCTCCCCTTGACGGGGAGGGGTCGGGGGTGGGGTGACGCGCTAGGCGGATTTTCGGAGGCGTCGTGCTGGGTGCGGGGATACGGTCGTTGCGTCAGATCCGAGATTGCGGGTATTCGATGCCTGACACCTGTCACCGAATTCCGCCGTCCATTTAGAGGCCGCCATGCTCCGTGCTTCCGTCATCGTCTTTCCGGGTTCGAACTGCGATCGCGACGTCAAAACGGCGATCGAGCGGATCACCGGTTTCGCGCCGAAGATGGTCTGGCATGGTGATGCGAGCGTCCCCTCGTCCGATGTGATCGTGCTGCCGGGCGGGTTCTCCTATGGCGACTACCTACGCTGCGGCGCGATGGCCGCGCACTCGCCGATCATGAAGGACGTCGTCGCCAAGGCGAACGCGGGAACGCCGGTCATCGGCATCTGCAATGGCTTTCAGATCCTGTGCGAGTCCGGACTGCTCCCCGGCGCGCTGATGCGCAACGCATCGCTCAACTTCATCTGCCGCGACGTGTTCCTGAAGGTCGAGAACGATCAGACGTTCTTCACCAAGTGCTATCGCAAAGGCGAGGCCATCAAGGTTCCGATCGCGCACGGCGAGGGCAACTATTTTGCGGATAGCGAGACGCTCGACCGGCTCGAAGGCGAAGGGCGCATTGCATTCCGGTATTCGGATGCGGCGGGCGCGGTTTCGCCCGAAACGTGCCCGAACGGCGCCCAGCGCAATATCGCGGGCATCGTCAACGAGACGGGCCGCGTGCTCGGCATGATGCCCCATCCCGAACGCCTCTATGAGTCGGCGCTCGGCGGCACCGATGGCCGGCGCGTGTTCGAGAGCATTCTGCTGTCGACGCTCGAAGCGGCAGCTTGATCATCACATCGGCTGACCGACGTTGAGCGGTATCGCTGCGTCGGGTTTATAGAATTCTTGCGTCGCGCTTGTCGTGGATGGCCGCCTGCGCCGCTGCCCCACACCCCTATTCCTCCATGCGTTGGTGCAGAGAGAAGTGCGTGCGCATTTCAATCACCAATCAGGCGAGAGCGGCGACGACTTATTCGAGGTTCCTACGGGCTTGTCGTGGATGGCCGCCTGCGCGGCCATGACGGTAGTGTGATGGTGACGCTTCAGCCGCTCGGTCGAGATCGAGTCGATTACCTCTATTCGTCATGGCCGCGAAGGCGGCCATCCACGTCGTTTTTCGGAAGCGACCCATCCGGTGCTGAGCCAACGGCAATTGTGATCTTTCCGGGGCATTTTCCGTGACCCCTTGTCGGCGAGCGAAACGACCTTAGATGTCTAGGGATTGCGGGGCCGGGCCCCTCTGGCAGAGCCAATGATGGCGCTGCGATGTCGGACCGCATCGGGTGTGCCCGGTGCTGTATTGAGTTCAACACCGGACATACCTCCAACTTTCCGACCGGAGGAATCAATGTCCCGTCGTTTCGTCACCCTGCTTGAGCGTTCTGGTGAAATCCGTCAGCTGATCGAGCGCGAGGAAAGCTCGGCTGCGCCGCGCTCCGTGCGCCTCATGCGGTTGAAAAAATTGCAGTTGCAGCTGTCCGAGAGCCTGCGTGAATTATCCGTGAAGCAGCTGATCGCGATGGCGTCTGCGCCGAGATTCAAGCCGAAGTTCGTGTTCAACGACGTGAACTCCGCCCCGGTGCTGTCGCGCGGTTGGCTTTCGGCGTAACGCTTCCAAACGGACACGGACGGATGCGCGCGCATCCGTCCGCAGTTGTCTTAGGCTCAAATAGGCTTTCAAATTGGTTGGCCGACGTCGATGCGATTGCCGTCGGGGTCCTCGAAGACGAAGGCGCGCAGGCCGTAGTCCTTGTCCTTCAGACCTTTGATGATCCTGAGGCCCGCCTTCTGACAGATGTCGTGCAGGGCGTCGACGTCGCTGACCATCAAATGCGCGACATTGAAATCGGCGGCTTCGTACCGCGGCTGTAATGTCAAATGCACTTCGGCGGCGTCGCGCTTCAGAATCATGAAGCCGACGGGACTGCCGTTCTCGAAGGTTTTCCTGAAGCCCAAAACCTTCGAATAGAATTCGTAGGCCTTGTTGATGTCCTTGACCGGCAGCATGGCTGCAATCCGCCCGAAGCGGACACCGTGATCGGCGCTGTTATCCATCGCATCGACTCGCTTACGGAGACACCGCCATTCGTCCGGACGGTGCCGGCTCAATGGTGTGCTCCAATGTTGAGATGAAGCGGGACGGTGCCCACGCAGCATTCTATCGGGCCGAATGCTCTTCGCAAATAAGTCAGCGCTTCAGGCAACAAAAAAGGGGCTAAGACGCCCCTTCTCCGTGCAGTCGAATGCGCCGCTGTTTAGCGGGCATTCCCGCGCTGCTGGCTGGATCGGACATCCACCGGCGTGGACGTCAACGCATTGAGCACAGCAACAACGAGGGCCTTCATAAATCACCTTTGTTCAGCTAACCGGCTTGCGTCCAGTGCCCGCCAGTTCCCGGGATAGAGCCCCCGGGCCGCTTCGTTCTACACTGTAGATATATGATGCAGTGCGATTGCGCCAGTGCGGCGTTTGGCTGCCTGCTCTGCGCGCCAAGCAACCCCCAAGACGCCACCTTAAATCCTTAATTTTGTTAATAATTTCAATCGTTAAACCAAAATAAAAAAGGAAGGAAGCGTGGGCTCCCTTCCCGATATTCACGTGTTGCAAGTAGGAGCAGAACGCCCGCTTTATTTCGCAGATGCGTTATAAGCGATTTTCTGCACGAGTTGCATCGTCAGCGAACCGGCGCCCTTTGCGCAGCGGAACACGGCCGAACCGTCGAGCGCATCGACGCTGCCAGAAGCGCCTTCTGCGATCGTCAGGTTGACACGCACCGGCTCAGAAAACGATTTCTCGTCGCCCGAGTAGGCGTCCGACAGCAGCAGCGTCAGCCGGCAGGCATGATCGTCGCTCGTGTAATAACCAACCGCGCGCTTCGAACCGACCGCGAATGTGATGCCTTTCAGGGGTTTGACATGATAGGCAGCCGGCTGATCCGCCGATGCTCCTGCGGCTCCGGAGAGCATGGCCAAACCAGAAATAAGCGCAACGCTTGCGAGTTTTGCGAAAGTCGTCATGACAGGATCTCCACTGTCCAAGAGCGCCGAGTTCAAGCCCGCGCACGATTGTCTGGGCGTGACGTCTGCGCTGGTTACAGAGATAAGCCTCTGACCTCGGGTAGAAAATCCATATTATTGCAACGCGGTAATGCCGATTGTGCAGCGCGGAACCGTCACAGCCCAACCGGGTAGGGCATATGCGTCACAGCCTTTGCGGGTAGTCGCAGATCAATGCGGTTGCGCGCGGTCGCAGGCTCAAGACGACGTGCCCGCGGAGTTTGGTTTGGATCGCGCCGGGTTTCGTCATGGCCGCGCAGTCGACAATCCACGCGACGTTCGTCTCTATTTTCCAAGCACTCGTGCTCCGCCGCAGCGGCGGGAATGAAACTTCTCCTGGGATTGGTCGTGGATGGCCGCCTGCGCGGCCATGACGGCGGAGGAGTTACGGGGGAATCAATGTCTGATCTGCCGGAGCATGCTCGCAGCCCCGCGGCGGGCGGCCGGCTCCCCGCAGGGAGTCGCCTCACGCCACCAAAGAGAGCGACGTTTGGCCGTTGGGGGTGCACGGCCGGAAGGGCGACAAACGCTACTCAAGCCCATATAAGCGGACCCAATTCCAGCGCCCTACGAGATCCTGATGACAGAGACGACGACGCGAAAAATCACGCCCGAGATCGTTGCTGAGCACGGCTTGAAGCCGGACGAATACCAGCGGCTCCTAGAAATTCTCGGCCGCGAGCCGTCGATCTGCGAGCTCGGCATTTTCTCGGTCATGTGGAGCGAGCACTGCTCGTACAAATCCTCGCGCGTGTGGCTCAAGACGCTGCCGACATCGGGCGCGAAGGTCATCCAGGGACCGGGCGAGAACGCGGGCGTGGTCGATCTCGGCGACGGCGATGCGGTCGTCTTTAAGATGGAGTCGCATAATCACCCGTCCTACATCGAGCCGTTCCAGGGCGCGGCGACGGGCGTCGGCGGCATCATGCGCGACGTGTTCACGATGGGCGCGCGGCCTGTCGCCAACATGAACGCGCTGCGCTTCGGCGCGCCGGATCATCCGAAGACCCGGCACCTCGTCTCGGGCGTCGTCGCGGGCATCGCGCACTACGGCAACTGCACCGGCGTTCCGACGATCGGCGGCGAGACGAATTTCGACACGGGCTACGACAACAACATTCTCGTCAACGCCATGTGCGTCGGGCTCGCGAAGACGGACAAGATTTTCTATTCCGCCGCCAAGGGTGTCGGCCTGCCGGTCGTCTACGTTGGCTCGAAGACGGGACGCGACGGCATCCACGGCGCGACGATGGCGTCGGCCGAGTTCGATGAAAAGTCGGATGAGAAACGCCCCACGGTTCAGGTCGGCGATCCGTTCACCGAGAAGCTGCTGATCGAAGCCTGCCTCGAACTGATGGCGACGGACTCGATCATTGCCATTCAGGACATGGGCGCGGCAGGCCTCACGTCGTCGACATCGGAAATGGCGGACAAGGGCGGCGTCGGCATCGAGCTCGATCTCGACCTCGTGCCTCAGCGCGAAACCGGCATGACGGCTTACGAGATGATGCTCTCGGAGAGCCAGGAACGCATGCTGATGATCCTGAAGCCCGAGCGTGAAGCGGACGCGAAAGCGATCTTCGCGAAATGGGGCCTCGACTTCGCCGTCATCGGTCACACGACCGACACGCAGCGCATGATCATCAAGCACAAGGGCCACGTCGAAGCCGATCTGCCCGTGCCGGTGCTCGCAAATTCCGCGCCGATGTACGAGCGTCCGTACACTGAGCCCAAAAAGCCCGCTAAGATTTTGCCCGAATGGGTGCCGGCGCCGAACTCGATCCTCGGTACGCTGAAGGAGTTGATGAGCGGACATCATCTCGCGTCGCGCCGCTGGATCTGGGAACAGTACGATCACATGGTGATGGGCGACACCGTCGGCCGTCCCGGCGGCGACGCAGGCGTCGTGCGTGTGCACGGCACGCAGAAAGCGCTCGCCGTCGCGTGCGATGTGACGCCTCGCTACGTCACCGCCGATCCGGAAGAAGGCACGAAGCAGGCCGTCGTCGAGACATGGCGCAACCTGACGGCGACGGGCGCCGATCCGCTTGCGATCACCGACAACATGAACTTCGCCAATCCGGAACGGCCCGAGATCATGGGCCAGTTCGTCGCCAGCGTGCGCGGCATGGGCGAAGCGTGCCGCGTGCTCGACTATCCGGTCGTCTCGGGCAACGTCTCGCTTTACAA
>Ga0209930_1005666_pt1 | contig 10023 bp, 7 predicted proteins | sample ThiBiot_500_biof_2_FD_183948 | JGI IMG/M metagenome (GOLD analysis project Ga0209930, IMG submission 183948) | Wastewater bioreactor microbial communities from Cape Town, South Africa - Thiocy_cont_500_biof (SPAdes) | ecosystem: Engineered > Bioreactor > Thiocyanate-remediating >... | reverse complement strand
AATATGTTAAAATATCCATTGGGAATCTTTGTTGATACAAATTTTGATTTATATGTTGCAGATCAACAGAATAATCGAATTCAATTGTTTCATTTAGGACAAACAAATGGAATTACAGTTGCAGGAAGTGGATCTGCAAATCTAACAATTTCACTTAATAAACCATCACATGTGATTTTAGATGGAAATAAATATCTTTTCATTGCAGATTGTTTCAATAATCGAATAATTGGTTCTGATGCATATGGTTTTCGTTGTATTGTTGCATGTTCGGGATCAGCAAATTCAACATCCTATCAATTGAATTATCCAAAAAATATCGCTTTCGATAATTTTGGAAATTTATTTGTTACCGATCAATTGAACAATCGAATTCAAAAGTTTTGTTTATCAACAAATATCTGTAATAGTAGAACAAAAAACAACGATTTGATACTTTCATTTGATTATTTAGGTGGAACATCAACCACATCAACAACAACAACAACAACTTCAACATCATCATCAACAACCTCAATATCCACGACAACAACAACAAATGTGAATCAAAGTAAATCGTTTAAAGAAAAAGTCAAAAAGAGAAAAAAACTTTTATTAAACTCTCAGCGTGTAGATCTCCTTGGATAATTTTAATTCCCAGCGGTTCAACGTTAATAAATCCTTTGAAATTTCGTCGAAGTCAAGATTTTTATATCGTTTCTTTGATCGAATTGAATTGTAACGATTCAACATCAATTCAAACTCAATGGATTCTAAAGAATAATTCCAACGCAATTTCTTTCGATTCTCAAATTGAAACAACATTTAGTGAAATATTTATTCCAGCAAGAAAACTTCCTTTTGGAATTTTTGAACTCGAATTAACTATCACTCTCAATAAATATCCAAGTTTAAATCATTCTTCATCAGTTTATGTTGAAATAACTCCATCAGGAACCACAGCAAATCTCGTTCAATTAGGAACTTCAATGATCACAAGTGGATTCGAACAAGATCTTCGATTAGATCCAGGAACTTATTCAGTCGATTCTGATGAAGTTTCATTTGACAGCAAAGTAAGTTTTCAATTAATTTTAACTCTCAATTTTTCTTCAAATTCGTAGAAATGGATTTACAAGTATTATTGTCGAATTTATCCAACATTTAATTTCCCAAATTTAAATGGTTATTTATTAACAATTGACGATCAAACAAATGATTCTTCGACTCCTTCATGTTTAACAAATCGAACTGGATTTCGATTTGATAATTCGATTAATTCTTCATTGACAATTCTCTCTAAATCTCTTCAATCGAATCGAACTTATCAATTTATGGTTCAAATGACGAATATTTTAAATTCGACTCAACAAGCGACAGGTTATGTTCTTGTCAAAATAGAAAATACTCGTCCACAAATGATCGTAATCGGTTGTGTGATCGCAACTCTTTGTTCTCCGAATCTCGAATATCAATTCGTAAATCCAACAACTCAAGTTGCTCTTTTTTCTCTTTGCATTAGAAATTGTTCTTTGATTCAAAAAATCACTTGGAATGTTTATTCTGGGCAAGCGAATTCTTCTCTTTGGATTTTATTTAATCAAACTCAAAACTATTTCTTCGGCAAGAGTTCGAGTAATTTTACTGTGACAAATCAATTATTTCTTCAAAATCCTACAGTTCAATTTTGGAAATTTGAAGTTGTTTATTCATTTCCAAATGAAACAAGTACAAGTGCATTACAATTTGTGATCAATCAACCTCCTGAAAATGGTTCTTGTTCAATTTCTCCATCAAATGGAACAATGACAACTTTGTTTGAGATCGCTTGTCCAAATTGGTTTGATGAAGATGGAATTAAAGATTATTCGCTTTATTCTTTCACAAATCAACTTATGATCGCTTTTTCAAGTTTTTCATCTTTTCAAGTTTATTTACCTTCAGGAGAAAATCAAAACTTAGTCATTGAAATTCGAGATCAATTAAACTGCTTAACAAAATTTAATCTTTCTTCGATTTCAGTTGGAACTGATTCTCAACTGAATACGAAATTACTTTCAACTGGAAATCAGAATACTGTCTCACAATTGTTAACTTCTTTTTCTCAACAATTTAATCAAATAAATCAACAAAATATTGATAAAGCTGTTTCAAGTGGAATTCCTCTTTCAACTATTTCAATTTCATCTTTAACAGCTCAAAATCAACCAACGAACAGTTCATTCAACCAATCAGCTCTTGTTGAATTTGAAAAAGAATTAAATTCTCAATCTTCGACAAGAGAATATTTAATTTCTTTTACTCAAAATCTTCAAATAACAACATCAAATAGTATTAAATTACAAACTTCATCATTAGTTCAATTGACTAAATCAACAAATCAATTAACTCGAAACACGATTTCAATTGCAGCTGATCGATGTTTTCGATTAACTTTAGCTTTACAATCGATTTCGATGAAAATTTCTCAAGAAGATGCAGAAATTTGTTCAACTCAATTATTTCAATGTGCTTCGAATCTTTTATCAGCTGTCAACGGTCCTTTACAACAAAGAACGACGATTTTAGATTTAGATTCTAAAAGAGCAACAGAATTCCCTGAAGATTACGAAACAGATTTAGAATCTGAATGGATGAAAATCAATCTTTTAAATGAAAATGAGAAAAATATTTATCAACAAAAAGAATTAGCAAACCGAATTCAAAATCAAGTCAAAGAAATGATTTCTCGTTTGAATTCAATTTTAAATATTCATTTAAATGTTGGTCAACAATCAATTGTCAATACTTCCGAAGTTTTCATGACTTTGCAGAGTGAAACAATTGAATCTCTTTCGAATCAAACATTTGCCAATGGAGCTATTCAATTCTCTTCAATCGAAACAAATCAAACAGAAAAATCAATTCGAATTCAATCAAAAGTCGAACCTTTAGCTTCATTTGGTAATTCAGCAAATACAAATGTTTCTCGTTCGATTTCTTTTTCACTTTTCGATTCCGATGGAAATGAAATTTCCCTCGACTATCCCATTGAAATCTTTATTCCTCGAGATCCTAATCGAATTCTTCCTCCAATGATTCTTCAAAATGTTACGTCTTGTCAACAATTATTCAATTTTCATTATGTTAACATCACAACTATTCTCTCCATTTCAGTTCATATTGAGATTGAACCTGTAAATTCATCTGTTGGTTATTTATTAATTTATAAATTTGATCAAATTCCTCAATTAAATCAATCGATTTATCAAATTGATGGTTGGATTGTTTTCTGTCCTTCGGATTTTCATTCATTTTTCTTCGATAATGAAGAAACTCGAAATCATCGATCTTTAGTTTTCGCTTTACGAGAATTGAATTCCTCTGAAATCGTTTCATATTGTTCAAATAATAATGCTCAATTGATTCCGCCGATTACAAATCAAAGATTTAATTTTACTTCAAATTATGCATTGAGAGTTTATTCATCAGGTTGTTATTTTCTCGATGAAAACAACCAATGGAATGATCGGGGACTTCGAGTTGGAAATGAGACAAATCATGATCGAACTCATTGTTTCACTGAACTTAATTAAATATTTATTTTTTTCCAAATCATGAAAAGAAGAAGTTTGTTTTTTTCGATAACTTAAAAAAAAGATATCTAAATATTTATTGTCTTTAAACGTGTGGTAGTTGAAGCAACCGGATTGTTGAGTAAAACTCCGTGAGCAATCGTATCACATTCGATGATTTCTAAATGATTTTAATGTAAATAAAGTTTAGTTCGTTGAATTCAAATTTTGACAAAACTAATCCATTCAGACTCATCACATGGCAAGCATGAAGAATAGAAAAGTAGAAAATCTGCTTCTTTTTTATACCCACTTTTGAAAAACAGTCGGTAGACTTTTTTTTATAAGTTCGCAATTAAAAGATTAGTTAAAATGGCGGCTACCTCAACTAATTCGATACGTAAAATAATTAGCACTTGTTATTGGCAATGGAGAATATACTGATGGACCAGCTCTGCCTAATGCTATCAAAGATTCTAAAGATGTTGGAGCTGCTTTAAAACGAATTGGTTTTATTAATCATGAACCGAAATTAAATTTAAATTACAGAGATAGGCGAGTGTGTTTTACTGATTTCGAATGTTTAATTGAAAAAAAATGAACTAGATAAACCTGTACGATCTACAAATCTGAATAAATTAGACCAACCTACAGAAATATCTGGAGATCAAACATCAAAGTAAAAGAATTAGTGCCAATGAAAATAAAAAGAGTTTTTATTATTTGTAAGAATATGATTAGTTAAAAAAAGAAATAGTGTGTAAATTAAAACGATGTACCAAAATTTTGGACCCATATATTTTTTCCAGCAACAAAACCAACACCAATTTCTTGGAAATTTTTCATGATATTGGCACAATGACCCGGTGAGTTCATCCAACCTTGAACTACCTCTTCTGGAGATTGTTGACCGTGGGCTATATTCTCTCCTACAGCTCTCATCGAATAACCAGCTTGACGAACTCGATCACTTATTGATCGACCATCTTGACTTGTATGTGAAAAATATCCATTGTTTGTCATATCAGCAGCATGACATCGTGAAGAGCGTGTTAATCTGGAATTTAATCTCACAGATGGAACTGCCGAGTACCAATATCCTCCACAATTTGCACCTTGACGACGTCTTGCATTAACTAACTCAACAACTCGATTTTCATAATTAATCCAACTTTGTGGCCAACTATCAGCATTTTGGCAATCGGCGTAATTTCCATTGTCATTATTCGATTCATAGTCTTCTTTTTCTTCTTCTTCTTCTTCTTCTTCTTCTTCTTCTTCGTCGTCGTCGTCGTCGTCGTCGTCATCATCATAAAATCGAAAGCGGTTACGAAATAGACGACTAAAATCAAATCCAGGATAACCATCAGGAAAGAAAGATGAATCGAAAAAAGAGCCCTGTTTGGTAATTAAATTGTTACTATTTAACGTCTCACTAAGTTGTGATCTAAACAGTAAGAAAAATAATTCGTAGAATACAAATACGAGAAACTTACCCATTATCATTATGATCAATGGATCTTGCGTTAATAGTCAATCCAATAAAAAGGATAGAAATGACGAAGAAATAAATTTTCATTGTTTGTTTTTGTACAATAAAATATAATGATTTACTGAGGTTTATATAGAGTGAAAGATAAAAGGTCAGACATTGGATGGGAGATACAATATTGGTACTTTTCTATGTCCATGGGAAAAGGGAAAAATATGCGTCATCGATGGGATTATTTTTTTATTTGTCTAGGTCAGTATAACATTTTATGTTGTAAAATCGATTCCCACTATATGGTATACTGACAGAGAGATTAAGAGACGTTTCTTTCTTCTTTCGATTCTTATCAGTTATAGTCTATGCAGTATTCTATTTCAACGTATAATACAGAATAATCAATATATATCGATATATAGTCAGTTGATTAGTAAATATTGAGTTATATTATTGTTTATAACTCAACATTGAACTGGACAAAAGATTATAAATATCTTGATTATTCGTTCATGTATTCACAACTGTTAAAAGCTCTTCGAACGCAGGAGATTGACATTATTCTCAAAATAGGTTTCTTCGTTCGTGATCTCCATCGAAAAATCGAAAGAGTGTATTCTCAATAGACCATTAGTTGACGGACTTATCGATTATTCTTGTTCTCTCAATGATCCTAAACTTGAACGACATCCAAGTTTTGAATTTACTGGCACGTTTTAGAAAATTCGAATGACGAAATATTCTTTTATTTCAAATAATCAAAATAAATGATATTTACAAAGAAATAATCAATTTATGAGAGTCAGCATCAAAAGTATAATCTATATGATAGCCAGTTTGATTCCATTTCAATGATGTATTCGAAGATATCTCCAATTGAATAGTTGGTAAACTAGTATATGATTGTTTCATCCAATTAGTTCTTAAGCACGCAAGATATGGTAAATATTCATGATTGATAAGAATATCGAGATTTGCAAAATAGAAATCATTCGATTCAAGTGTAATTTCAATTGAATGAAGATTTGGAAAATAGTTAAGAAAACGAATAAGTTGTTCCGATGATCCGAAAGAAGATTCTTTAATGGTTAAATATCGGATATTTGAATAAATCTGTGAATGATTAAATAAATCATCAATATTCGACAATGTTAACGTTGAAATACGTCGTAAAATTGATGGAGAAATTATATTGATACGTTTGATTATTAAATGACGAAGTGCAGGAAATTGTTTGCTAGTATAGTTATAAAAATCACCATCATCAATTGCAATTGTCAGTGTATGAAGATTGGTAAAACAATGTGCAGTTATCACAGATGGTGTATCAACAATTAAATGTTGAATATTTTGTGTTTCATTGAGTGATATCATTGATAAATAGATTTGTTCAAATGAATTCGTGATTGTATAGAAATGCTTTTTTGAATCATTATTATTATTATGACACATTATCATTGGCCAATGTTGACATACAAGTTTATTAATATTCGATATTGTATAAATTGAACAAGAGAAATGTTTTAGTTTCGGTAGATATTGTTCGATGTTAATTAAGTTCGTTTGAGTTTCATTGATGAACTTTTTAATATTCAATGTTAATGTTGTCAATTGTTGTAGTGGTTTAAAAATGGCATGCAATTGTTTGAGAGTTAATGAAACATTTTCATTTGTATTGAGAATAAATTCATCTAGATTTGCCATTAAAAATTTTGAAGATGATGATTTAGGTAGTGACATTCGTTGATTGACATTGTGTTGACATATGATTACTTTCAAATAGATTAAATTCGGTACTAAACCATCGAGCAGAATATAGAGATCATGAAGATTAATTAATGAAATCGTTAAATATTTCAAATATAAATTGGAATGAAGCTGTTTAGTGACAAGCATTCCATCATTGAGTATAAGCGTTAATTCTTCGAGATTTTTCGATGGTTTTTCAAAGATTAATTGTTGAAGGTCCGATAGAATATGAGAAGTCATGTACTTATTGGATTCTTTTACTGTTGTTGATTCATGAATATGCAAAGATTTCAATGATCGAAACTTTTTGAAAAGACACGAAGACAATGAATAAACATCATTTTGTTTCCATTCGAATAATGATAAATTTTGAAGAGGTTTCGATTTAAATTTAACGGAATTGCATGTTTCATAGAAGAGTTTGATTTCATTGGAAATTTTTTTATTACTAAGTATCAATGTTGTTGGTTCTAGTTGATTTTTCGAATATTGATCGAGAAATTGTTTGAGATCTGAATAGAGATAATTTGTTAGATTTATTGTTTGATGATATTCGAATATGCAACGATATAAACGTTGATTATATTCATAGAATGCATGAAGAACATGCGCTGGTGATAGGTAACCACAAATTTGTAAGAGAATTTCATTCGGTAGATCAAGAAATGTCGTACTAACTGGTTTGATTCGTCTTTTCCTCTAAAGATCATATGAATAGATTAGATTTAATAAAAAAAATTTCTTACCCGCAGATTAGTTACATATTTATTTAAAATTTCAATAAATGTGTCTGCAATGACTGTTATCAGCATTATATTCATGAATAGAACTGAAGTTTATTATTCCGTTTGCACACTTATTCCATGAATATATAACGATAGCATCTTCGACGAGCATTATTCAAATTAAATTAGACGACGGTCAATAGATTTGATCGAAACAAGCAGAAGCAAAGAGAGTCAACTTGCGTATACGTGGCAATTTTTGTCTTCCTTTACTCGTGGACTTGCTGACGTGTAAAAGAATGTTGTCATCGACACTAGACAGATATAAAAAGAATCCGTTCTTACACGGATTTATATATTTTTTTTCTGGTTTCAATTGAAATATGGTAAGGATCTTTGATCAAGTATTCCAAAATGTTAAATCTTTTGAAGGCTTTGCAACTTGATGAAAAATGCAAATTTTCTTATAAGTCTGCTCGTGTTAAATGTGTGGATATTCATCCAAATGAACCATGGATTTTGGCAACACTTCACATTGGTCATGCACATATCTATAATTATGATACACAAGTATAAACTCGATCATTGTATTCTGTTGCATGTCTCTTTTTTTTCATAGGAATTAATAAAAAAATTTGAAATATGTGATGTTCCTGTGCGAACCGGTAAATTTGTTGCTCGAAAGGATTGGATTATTATCGGATCGGTAATTGTGGTTTGAATATCTCGATGTGTAATCAGCTTCATTTCTTCTAGGATGACTTTTTGGTTCGTGTTTATGATTACAATACTTCGACACAATTACATCAATTTGAAGCACATAGTGATTACATTCGTTCAATCGTTGTTCATCCCAAGCAATCTTATCTTTTGACTTGTAGTGGTATGATGATAGGACACAATAATATATAAACGAGCAGATATTTTGTTTAGATGACATGACCATTAAATTGTGGGATTGGGATGCACAATGGGCATTGAAACAAACTTTTGTAGGACATACTCATTATGTTATGCAAATAGCAATTAATCCAAAGGATGATAATAGTTTTGCTTCGGCTTCTCTTGATCATACTATTAAAGTAAAAAGAAATTGTGATTCAAGTATTTGTTTTGTTTGATGGAAATGAATTAGATTTGGGAATTAGAAGTTGCACAACCGATATGTACGTTGAAAGAGCATGAAGCAGGTGTCAACTGCGTAGATTATTGCTTGGACGATGGTAAACCTTATTTAGTATCGGGCAGTGATGATCATCTGGTCAAAATTTGGGATTATCAAGTAAGTATATAATATTCGTCAATAAACATACGTGTATTCTCCTTAAAAATAGAGCAAGACCTGCGTGCAAACGTTGACAGGACATTCACAAAATGTTGTTTGTGTAGTTTTTCATCCTAGATTACCAATTATTTTGAGTGGTTCTGAAGATCAAACAGTTAAAATATGGTATTTGAACAATTATGATCTCAAGTCAACATTGAACTTTGGTTTTGGCAGATGTTGGACGATGACATGTATGAAAAATTCAAATGATGTAACTCTTGGTTATGATGAAGGAACATTGATGATTAACGTAGACCACGAGTCGACTGATAAGATTGATAATTAAAGGAAAAAATAAAATCAATAAATAATCTTCATTTAATCAATTGTTTTCCCCCTTGAGGTCAGTCTGCTCAACGCCCTCTTTCTTTCTAACCTTATCGATCATCGTATACAATATTGTCTATATAAAGAAGCGCCAAAAACATTTCACTGCTGGCACATTACATCTTTGTAGAGCGAAAGAATGTACCGATTCAATGCTATAACGATAATGCTCTATTCATTTATCGGCGTGAATAAAAGATTCAATGAATTAGCATCTGACATGATTTACACTCGTTCCATCGACTTGATACAACGAAACGATTTCAATGACAATTGTTCATTGACTTCGTCAACATTCGATCGATTATATTTGCATATATTACCTCAAATACATGAACGTGTTGAATGTTTAAATTTTAACTCAATCTTTATGGAACACATTCTCTCTGCAGTACCCCCTTGACTTGATATCAAACGAAAACATTTACCAATGACGGATGTCGAAGTTGTAAGGGCTCGGCAATGATTAGAATATATTTATTTTCGATTGAAACTGACTCTGGCTTTTTCTCTTTGATTTTTGATTATTTCGTCGAAATAAAATAGAATTTGCACTCCTATTTAAAGATCTGGAAAATTATAGTTGAAGCGAAACTCATGCTATGCAGAAAAGATAAGCAAAATGTTTGATATCATGATAGAGAATAGAAAAGGTTTATTACTTTCTTATCTGATTTTTTTCTCTGTTGTTGACGACATTTTATTGCAAAGACAGCGTTAAAGGACCATTTGTTATGAGTAGTAAAAAATAGGGGTGACAAGTTATTGTTACACGGTTGTTACTAGTAACAATAACAGCAACTAGTTTTGTTACTGTTACCAGTAACAATAACTTTTTTGTTACTATTACCAGTAACAGTAATATTTTTTGTTACT
>Ga0209930_1005657_pt1 | contig 10038 bp, 7 predicted proteins | sample ThiBiot_500_biof_2_FD_183948 | JGI IMG/M metagenome (GOLD analysis project Ga0209930, IMG submission 183948) | Wastewater bioreactor microbial communities from Cape Town, South Africa - Thiocy_cont_500_biof (SPAdes) | ecosystem: Engineered > Bioreactor > Thiocyanate-remediating >... | reverse complement strand
GGCGCAGCGCGGCCTTGAAGGCCTCAATGTCGAGCAGACCATCAGGCTGCACGTCCATGTAGGTCACCTCAAAGCCCTGGCGCTCGAGTTCACGCATGGTGTCGAGCACGGCCTTGTGCTCGGTCTTGAGCGTGATCAGATGCTTGCCCTTGCCTTGATAGAAGTGCGCCGCACCCTTGACGGCAAGATTGATGGACTCGGTCGCGCCACTGGTCCACACAATTTCACGGGGATCCGCGCCAATCAGATCCGCCACCTGGCCGCGGGCCTTCTCGATGGCCTCTTCGGCCTCCCAACCCCATGCATGGCTGCGCGATGCAGCGTTGCCGAAGTGCTCACGCAACCATGGGATCATGGCGTCCACCACGCGAGGGTCCACGGGAGTGGTCGCGCCATAGTCGAGATAGATGGGGAAATGCGGGGTCATGTCCATGACTGGCTCTTATCAAAGTTCCGGCTGGCAAAAATCGGGAAGGCGATGAACTCCGGTGAATCCATCCGGGCGGGCAGCACCGCGCCACACAGCCATGCGCAGCGGCGCCCTGCCCTCAGGGTGTCAAAAGTCGATCAGGACTTGGCGAAGGCGTTGCCCAGCGCGAATACCGAGTTCGGTGCATTCACGCGGATGGGCTTGACCACGGGAGCCGTGGAAATTGCACGACGCACTACGGGCTTGTCCTCGATCTGGATGCCCTTGGCCAATTGTTCGTCGACGAGCTTTTGCAGCGTCACGGAATCGAGGAACTCGACCATGCGCTGATTCAATGCCGCCCACAGTTCATGCGTCATGCAGCGGCCAGCTTCGCCCAGACAATTTTCCTTGCCGCCGCATTGAGTGGCGTCAATGGGCTCGTCAACGGAAACGATGATGTCGGCCACGGTGATGTCGCCAGCCTTGCGGGCCAGCGTGTAGCCGCCGCCGGGTCCACGGGTGGACTCGACGAGTTCATGGCGGCGCAGCTTGCCGAACAGCTGTTCGAGATACGACAGGGAAATCTGCTGTCGCTGGCTGATGGCAGCCAGCGTAACATGGCAGTGACCGCAAAACGGCCTTTGGTGGTGAGACGCATTACGAGCTCCTTCAGTCAGGCTTGTACGTTACAGAAACACCCGCTCCAGCGATTTGACTGGAGTTGGGCACAGTCTCCGCCCTTACTCCGTCCTGTTCAAAAGGTTCAGAGCCCTTCTTTTCATCGAAGTTTTTGTTGTTGTTGAGTGTTGACCCTGAGTGTACCACATTCCCCATCAATTTTGTCGGGTAACAAGAGCCAACAGGCTTCAGACAAGGCACCGCCTCAGGAAACCTGCGCGGAAGAGCCTCCGAACAGTTGCTCCTTGAGCAGTGCTAGCTGATCGCGCACCCGCGCCGCCTGCTCGAACTCCAGGCTGCGCGCATGTTCGAGCATCTGCTTCTCCAGACGCTTGATTTCCTTGGCCACATCTTTTTCGGACATGTCCTCGACACGCGCTCTTTCGAGCTGATTGGCCTCCAGACGTTCCGCTTCCTTGCCGCTTTTTTCGCTGTAGACACCATCAATCAGGTCTTTCACCCGCTTGACAATCTGCTTGGGCTCAATGCCGTTTTCCTCGTTGAACGCCATTTGCCTGGCGCGGCGGCGCTCGGTCTCGCCGATGGCCTTCTTCATCGACTCCGTGATCCTGTCCGCGTAGAGGATGGCCTTGCCGTGCAGGTTGCGTGCTGCGCGGCCGATGGTCTGGATGAGACTTCGCTCGGCGCGAAGAAAGCCTTCCTTGTCGGCATCGAGGATGGCGCAGGTTGATGCCCACGAGAACGTCGAAGACGCCCAGACGCAGGTCACGAATGATCTCCACGCGCTCCACCGTCTCCACGTCGGAGTGCAGATAGCGCACCTTGACCCCGTTTTCGCTCAGGTAGTCGGTGAGCTGCTCGGCCATGCGCTTGGTGAGCGTGGTGATGAGAACACGCTCCCCGCGCTCGACGCGCAGGCGGATTTCCTGCAGCACGTCATCCACCTGGTTGGTGGCTGGGCGCACTTCGATTTCGGGGTCGATCAGCCCCGTCGGGCGCACAACCTGGTCCACGATCTGACCTGAGTGGGTTTTTTCGTAGTCTGCCGGCGTGGCCGAGACAAAGATGACCTGGCGCATGCGCCGCTCGAATTCCTCGAATTTCAGCGGCCGGTTGTCCAGCGCCGACGGCAGCCGAAAGCCGTACTCCACGAGCGTGGTCTTGCGCGAGCGATCGCCGCTGTACATGGCGTTGAGCTGACCGATCATCTGGTGGCTCTCGTCCAGGAACATGAGGGCGTCGCTGGGCAGGTAGTCGGTCAATGTGCTGGGGGGCTCGCCCGGGGCTGCGCCGGAGAGGTGGCGCGTGTAGTTCTCGATGCCCTTGCAGTGGCCGACCTCGGTGAGCATTTCAAGGTCGAAGCGCGTGCGCTGCTCCAGGCGCTGGGCCTCGACCAGCTTGCCGTCACCCACCAGTTGCTTGAGCCGCTCGGCCAGTTCCAGCTTGATGGTTTCCACGGCGGCCAGCACCTTGTCGCGCGGCGTGACGTAGTGGCTGCTGGGGTAGACAGTGAAGCGCGGAATGCTCTGGCGCACGCGGCCCGTGAGCGGGTCGAACAGCTGCAGGCTTTCAACCTCGTCGTCGAAGAGTTCGATGCGGATGGCCAGCTCGGAATGCTCGGCGGGGAAGACATCGATGGTGTCGCCGCGCACGCGGAACTTGCCGCGGCTGAAGTCCTGGTCGTTGCGTTGGTACTGCATGCGGATCAGCTGCGCGATGACGTCGCGCTGGTTGATTCGGTCGCCGGTACGCAGCGTCATGATCATGCGGTGGTAGCTTTCGGGTTCGCCGATGCCGTAGATGGCCGAGACCGTGGCCACGATGACCACGTCGCGCCGCTCCATGAGACTTTTGGTGCACGAAAGCCGCATCTGCTCGATGTGCTCGTTGATGGCGCTGTCCTTTTCGATGAAAAGGTCGCGCTGTGGCACGTAGGCCTCGGGCTGGTAGTAGTCGTAGTAGCTGACGAAGTACTCGACGGAGTTCTTGGGAAAGAACTCGCGGAACTCGCTGTACAGCTGTGCGGCCAGTGTCTTGTTGGGTGCGAAGACGATGGCCGGACGACCCAGGCGGGCGATTACGTTGGCCATGGTGAAGGTCTTGCCCGAGCCCGTCACGCCCAGCAGGGTCTGAAAGGATTCACCGTCCTGGATGCCCTCGACCAGCTTCTCAATGGCGGCGGGCTGGTCGCCAGCCGGTGGATAGGGCTGGAACAGCTCGAAGGGGGAGTCCGCGAAATGCACGAACTGGCCCGAGGCCGCAGGTGCTGGAGAGGAATCAGAGACTTCGTGCATGACGTGGGTTCGCAAAAGTGGGTATCGGCCGGCGAGATCGCTAGAATTCATGGGTTAACCCGAAAGCCTACCGCAGCTTGGGGCTAGCCGCGTTTTTTCCACCTCCCAAGACATCCCAAGGACGCTTCATGTCTCTGTTTACCGCCGTCGAAATGGCCCCCCGCGACCCCATCCTGGGTCTGAACGAGCAGTTCGCTGCCGACACCAACCCCAGCAAGGTGAATCTGGGCGTGGGCGTGTACTTCGACGACAACGGCAAGTTGCCCCTGCTCGAGTGCGTGCAGGCCGCCGAGAAGGCGATGATGGACAAGCCCACGGCCCGCGGCTACCTGCCCATCGACGGCATCGCTGCCTATGATGCCGCAGTCAAGGGCCTGGTGTTCGGCGCCGAGTCCGACGTCGTCAAATCCGGCCGCGTGTCCACGGTGCAGGCCATCGGCGGCACCGGCGGCCTGAAGATCGGCGCCGACTTCCTCAAGAAGATCAGCCCCACTGCCAAGGTGCTGATCTCCGACCCTAGCTGGGAAAACCACAAGGCCATCTTCACGAACGCCGGTTTCGAGGTGGGCACCTATGCCTACTACGATGCCGTCAACCGCAAGGTGAACTTCGAAGGCATGCTGGCCGACCTGAACGCAGCGGCCCCTGGCACTATCGTGGTGCTGCACGCCTGCTGCCACAACCCGACCGGCTATGACATCACGGCCGAGCAGTGGGACCAGGTGATCGCCGCCGTCAAGGCCAAGGGTCTGGTGGCCTTCCTCGACATGGCCTACCAGGGCTTTGGCCACGGCATTGCCGAAGACGGCGCCGTGATCGGCAAGTTCGTGGCCGCCGGCCTGAACATCTTCGTCTCGACCTCGTTCTCCAAGAGCTTCAGCCTGTACGGCGAGCGCGTGGGCGCGCTGTCGGTGGTGGCCAACGACAAGGAAGAGGCGGCCCGCGTGCTGAGCCAGCTCAAGATCGTGATCCGCACCAACTATTCCAACCCGCCCACCCATGGTGGCGCCGTGGTGGCGGCCGTGCTGAACAACCCCGAGCTGCGCGCCCTGTGGGAAAAGGAACTGGGCGAGATGCGCGTGCGCATCAAGGCCATGCGCCAGAAGCTGGTCGATGGCCTGAAGGCTGCCGGCGTCCAGCAGGACATGAGCTTCATCACCACGCAGATCGGCATGTTCAGCTACTCCGGCCTGAGCAAGGACCAGATGGTGCGCCTGCGCACCGAGTTCGGCGTCTACGGCACGGACACGGGCCGCATGTGCGTGGCCGCGCTCAACAGCAAGAACATCGACTACGTCTGCCAGTCGATCGCCAAGGTGGTCTGACCGCCACCCCAGCCACCTGGCCCTGCGCCGGGTGACAAGGCATGCCGCCAGCGCTCCCTGCCCTGGCGGCATTTTCTTTGTGCGGGCGGTTTTTGCATCCTGGCAGTCCGGTATGCGCCAGGTCTGCGCAGGTACCGGTGCGATCATCCGGGCAGCCGAAACATCGAATGAAGAACGAGACGCTCCATTCCCATGCCAGATCACGCCTGCCTCACTCCCTTCACCTCCTCGCCTGCAGACGGGTTGCCCCTGTCCGGCGTACGCATTCTGAGCCTGGCACTGAACCTGCCGGGTCCCGCCGCCCTGATGCGCTGCGCGGCCATGGGCGCGCAGTGCAGCAAGCTGGAGCCGCCCTCTGCGCAGCCAGGGCCTGCCGGCGCGGACCCGATGGCGCTCTACAGCCCGCAGGCCTATTCCGACATGCACCAGGGCATCGCGGTCTGGCAGGCACAGCTCAAGACCGAGGACGGACAGGCCGCGCTGCACAAGGCGCTGGAAAGCGCCGACATCCTGCTGACCTCGTTTCGCCCCGCCGCGCTGGCCAAGCTGGGGCTGGACTGGGCGTCGCTGCAGCAGCGCCATCCGCAGCTGTCGCTGGTGCGCATCGTCGGCAGCGCGGGAGCCCTGGCCGATGTGCCGGGCCATGACCTGACCTATCAGGCCGAGGCGGGGCTGGTACAGGGCGGCGCCATGCCACCCAGCCTGTTTGCCGACATGGCTGGCGCGCTGATGGCCAGCGAGGCCGTGCTCAAGGCCTGGCTGCTCCGCCAGCGCAGCGGCCACGGCAACCTGCAGGAAACAGGACTGGCACAGGCCGCGCAATGGCTGGCCCTGCCCTGGCACTGGGGCCTGACCCGGCCCGACGGAGATGTGGGCGGAGCACACGCAGGCTATCGCGTCTATGCCTGCGCCGACGGTTCGGTGGCCGTGGCGGCACTGGAGCCGCATTTCGCGGCACGCCTGTGCGCAGCAGCATCGGTGCCGGGCGATGGCAGCATCGCCTGCATGCGCAACCCGGCCACGCATGCGGCCCTGGAAGCCTTCCTGGCTGCCCTGTCCTGCGCCGAACTGGCAGACCTGGCCGAGCGCCACGACCTGCCCCTGCATCCGCTTGCCGCTCAGCCAGCGGCCTCGCGCCGCTTGTAGGCGAATGCCGAAAGGCAGCATCTGCGCACGGCCTACAAGCCGCCTGGGTCGCGGCTGCCCGCCGAGTATGAACATGCTGCTGCCGACGACCCTCTTTACCGCGATAGCCTGCTCCTCTTAAATCAGAGCTGCGCATACAACCAGACAACCCGAACACATCTGGAAACACCCATAATCGGCTCATCTGGAGGCAGCCCCATGGTTCGAGAACATCCATCGACCGCCCCGCTATCCGGGATGCGTCAGCCACCTAGCCACTCAGCGCCTGGCCTGCAGCGCATCGGCGCCAGCGCCTAAGGCCGCCGCTGGGTCCCCCTTCCGTCCACCGCCTATGCAAAGCCAGCCCCCAGCCCATGTGCCGGTACTGCAGCTGGTGCAGCGCATCTGGCCCCTGGTGCTGGTGGTCGTGGTGCTGGTGGTCATGGCCAGCGGCAGCCTCTACCTTGTGTCTGCGGTGCGCGCCTTCGTGGCCGGAGAAAGCCTGTGGTCCAAGGCACAGAAGGATGCCATCTACGCCCTGAGCCGCTATGTGGACAGCGGCTCGGCGCGCGACCTAGCGCGCTTCGAGCAGGCCATGATCGTTCCTGCAGGCGACTGGCAGGCCCGCATGGCGCTGGACGATGTGCCGGCCAGGGTCAAGGACGCGCGCGCCGGCATTCTGCTGGGAGGCAACCACCCGGACGATGCCGACGCGCTGATCTGGCTGATGCAGACTTTTCGCCATGTCGAACTGCTGGAGGAGCCCTATCGTTACTGGAAGCAGGGCGACCAGTACCTGCAGCAGCTCGACCGGCTGGCGCAGGAGATAGAGCAGCGCCACACCGTGGGAAGCGTGAGCGCCGAGGACGTCATCACCTGGAAGCGCGAGATCGAGCAGATCAACGCCGGCGTCACACCCGCCACCCAGCAGTTCAGCGCCTCGCTGGGCCGCAGCTCCCGGCAGATGGTGGTGTGGCTGCAGTGCATTCACCTGATGCTGGGCGTGGCGCTGATCCTGGTGGCTCTCTGGCATACGCGGCGCATGCTGCAGCAGCGCCAGCAGGTGCAAAACGACCTGCTGACCGAAAAGGAAAGGGCCCAGACCACGCTGGCATCGCTGGGCGATGCCGTGATCACCACGGACGCCCAGGGCGTGGTGGACTATGCCAACCCTGCCGCGCTGGGCCTGCTGGGCAGCAGCGAGCAGCAGCGAGCAGCAGCTCAAGGGACGGCACCTGGCCAAGGGCCTGCATTTCAACAGCATCGACACCACCCAGACGGCGGAAAGCCTGCTGACCCATCTGCTGTCGGGTCGGCAATTGCGCGAAGAGCACACGCGGTGGCTGCGGCGCCATGACCGCAGCATCGTGCCGGTCAAGCTCATGGGCTCGGCCATCAGCGGCGGCGGGGAGCGCCCGGCAGGTGCGGTGATCGTGCTCAGGGATGTCTCGCGTGAGCAGCAGTATCTGGACCAGCTTTCCTGGCATGCCAGCCATGACGGCCTGACCGGGCTGGAGAACCGCGTGGAATTCGAGCGCCGCCTGCAGCGCCTGCTCAACCAGGGCCAGCACAGGCTGCGGCCCGCAGCCCTGCTGTACATGGATCTGGACCAGTTCAAGCTCATCAACGAGACCTGCGGCCATCCGGCGGGCGATGAAATGCTGTGCGAGGTCAGCCGTCTGCTGCTGCACAACCTGCGCGAGACAGACACCCTGGCCCGCCTGGGCGGCGACGAATTCGGCGTTCTTCTGGAGAACTGTCCGCCCGAGCCCGCGCTGCGCATTGCCGAAAAGCTGCGCCAGGCTGCCGAAGCCCTGCACGTGCACTGGGGCAAGCAGGTGCTGCGCACAGGACTGAGCATTGGACTGGTCCACATCGGCGGCGAGGTCCAGTCGGCCCAGGACCTGCTGCGCATGGCCGACATGGCCTGCTACCGCGCCAAGGAGCGCGGCCGCAACCGCATCTATGTCTACCGCAGCGACGGCGAATACACCCGCCACGTCAGCGAGATGGAATGGGTCACGCGCATACGCACGGCGCTGGAGCAGGAGCGCTTTTGCCTGTATGCACAAAGCATTGCACCGCTGCAGCCCGATGGCCAGCGCGGCCTGCATTTCGAGGTGCTGCTGCGGTTGCGCGACGAGCAGGGCCAGATCATCTCGCCAGCCGCGTTCATACCCGCAGCAGAGCGCTACGGCATCATGCCCACCGTCGACCGCTGGGTGATCGCCAGAACGCTGGCCACGCTGGCCGAGCATCCGGCCGCGCTGCGCCATATCGACACCTGCGCCATCAATCTGTCAGGCCCCAGCCTCGACGACGACGGGCTGCTGGACTTTGTGCAGGCGCAGCTGAGCACGCACGGCATTGCGCCGCAGCTGCTGTGCTTCGAGATCACCGAGACCAGCGCCATCGCCAGTCTGTCCAGCGCCACCCGGCTGATCCAGGCCCTGCGCACGCTGGGCTGCCGTTTTGCGCTGGACGACTTCGGCGTGGGCATGTCCTCGCTGACCTATCTGAAGCAGTTGCCCGTGGACTATCTGAAGATCGACGGCGGCTTTGTGCGCGACATGCTCCAGGACCCCAGCAACCACGCCATGGTGGAGATGATCAACCGCATAGGCCATATCCTGGGCAAGCGCACGGTGGCCGAGTATGTGGAAAGCCGGGAGATCGCCCAGGCCCTGCAGGCCGTGGGCGTGGACTACGCGCAGGGCTTTGCCCTGGCGCGGCCCGTGCCGCTGGACACGCAGTACTTCGAAAGCGGTGCCCAGGCCGCCCGCCGCGAATGGCAGGGCACGCTGGCGCCGGCAGTCGGCTGAGGCGCCTCAGCGCGGCTTGCGTCCGCCCGGCGCGGCCTTGCGGCCGGCCCCGGCAGCGCCTGCGGAGCCGCCCACGCCAGGGCGCGGTGGCAGGCCCGTGTGCTGGGTCAGCATGCGGCCGGGCTTGGGCTGGCTGGAGCGCAAGCGCACGTCGCCTCCGGGGTCGCGGGCCTGTGCCTGCGCCTTGCCCGGCCCCGCACTCTTGCCACCGGCCTTGTTGAGGGCATAGGCCTTGCCCTGCTGGGAGACCACGGCACGCGCTGCCATGCCCGTTCCCTGGGTGCTGTTCTTGCGGCGCGCGCTCTGGTAGCCGCCATCGACCAGGGGCTGGAAGGTGGGGATCAGGTGCTGCTTGCCGTTGCCGATGAGGTCGGCACGGCCCATGGCCTTCAAGGCCTCGCGCAGCAGCGGCCAGTTGTTGGGGTCGTGGTAGCGCAGGAAGGCCTTGTGCAGTCGGCGGCGCTTTTCACCGCGCACGATGTCCACCGACTCCTCGCTTACGTCGCGCATCTGGCGACGCACCTTGGTGAGGGTGTTGCGACCCGAGTGGTACATGGCCGTGGCCGTGGCCATGGGGCTGGGGTAGAAGGTCTGCACCTGGTCGGCGCGAAATCCGTTCTTCTTCAGCCAGATGGCGAGGTTCATCATGTCCTCGTCGCTGGTGCCCGGGTGGGCGGCGATGAAGTAGGGAATCAGGTACTGCTTCTTGCCCGCTTCCTCGCTGAACTGCTCGAACATCTGCTTGAAGCGGTCATAGCTGCCTATGCCCGGCTTCATCATCTTGGTCAGCGGCCCGGATTCGGTGTGCTCGGGCGCGATCTTCAGGTAGCCGCCCACATGGTGCTGCACCAGTTCCTTGACGTACTCGGGCGACTTCACGGCCAAGTCGTAGCGCAGGCCCGAGCCGATCAGGATCTTCTTGATGCCCGGCAGATTGCGCGCGCGGCGGTAGATCTTGACCAGCGGGGCATGGTCGGTGTGCAGGTTCTGGCAGATGCCGGGGAACACGCAGCTGGGCTTGCGGCAGGCGGCCTCGATCTCGGGGCTCTTGCAGCCCAGGCGGTACATGTTGGCCGTGGGGCCGCCCAGGTCGGAGATGGTGCCGGTGAAGCCCTTGACCTTGTCGCGGATGTCCTCGACCTCCTGGATGATGGACTCCTCGGAGCGGCTCTGGATGATGCGGCCTTCATGCTCGGTGATGGAGCAGAAGGTGCAGCCGCCGAAGCAGCCGCGCATGATGTTGACCGAGGTGCGGATCATCTCCCAGGCCGGGATCTTGGTCTCGCCCTCATGGCTGCCGTTGGCGTCGGCATAGCTGGGATGGGGGCTTCGCGCATACGGCAGGCCAAAGACCCAGTCCATCTCGGCCGTGGTCAGCGGGATGGGGGGCGGGTTCAGCCACACATCGCGCGCGGTCACTC
>Ga0209930_1005649_pt1 | contig 10051 bp, 9 predicted proteins | sample ThiBiot_500_biof_2_FD_183948 | JGI IMG/M metagenome (GOLD analysis project Ga0209930, IMG submission 183948) | Wastewater bioreactor microbial communities from Cape Town, South Africa - Thiocy_cont_500_biof (SPAdes) | ecosystem: Engineered > Bioreactor > Thiocyanate-remediating >... | reverse complement strand
AGCTTCTGCCGCCGGGCGGCCAGCTCGCGATCCAGATGCCGCGCAACCACGAGGCGCCGTCGCATGCGCTGATGAAGGCGGCCGCCGAAGCCGGGCCCTGGCGCGACAAGCTCGCCAAGGTGCGCCCTATCGCCCGGGTCCAGGAACCAGCCGACTATTACGACGTGCTGAAGCCGCTCAGCGCCGAGCTCGAGGTCTGGGAGACGATCTACCAGCAGCCGCTCACCGGCAAGGATCCGGTGGCGCAATACACCTCGTCGACCGGTCTCAGGCCCTACCTCGAACTGCTGCAGGAACCCGAGCGCACGGCCTTCTACGAGGCCTATGCCGGCCTGGTCGCCAAGGCCTATCCCACGCGCCCCGACGGCATCACGATCTTTCCCTTCCGCCGGCTCTTCATGGTGGCGCGACGCGCATGAAGCTGCGGCACCTGCTCGCGACGGCGTCGCTCCTGCTGCTGGTGGTCTGCCGCAGTTCGGTGAGCGTTGCCGCGCCGCAGGTCATGGTGGCGGCGGCACATCCGTTGGCCGTCGATGCCGGTCTGGAGGTGCTGCGGCGCGGCGGCTCGGCCGTCGATGCGGCGATTGCCGTGCAGATGGTGCTGGGCGTCGTCGAGCCGCAGGCCTCGGGCATCGGTGGCGGCGGCTTCCTTCTCTATTACGAGGCCGCGACCGGGGGCATTACGGTCTATGACGGCCGCGAAACGGCGCCGGCCGGTGCCAAGCCGTCGATGTTCCTCAATGCCGACGGCAAGCCGCTGGGCTACCGCGAGGCCGTGGCATCGGGCATTTCGGTGGGCGTGCCCGGCGTGCTGGCGATGCTGGAGCTCGCGCACAAGGAGCGCGGCAAGCTTGCCTGGGCCGAGCTGTTCACGCCGGCCATCACGGTGGCGCGCGAGGGCTTTGCGATCCCGCCGCGGCTCGCGGCCTGGCTCGACCGCATGCCGTTCCTGCGCGAGGAGGCTGCCCTTCGCGCCCTCTACTTCAATGCCGACGGAACGCCGAAGAAGCTCGGCGACCGCGTCGCCAATCCGGACCTTGCCGAGACGATGCGACTGATCGGCGAGCAGGGGCCGCAGGCGTTCTATCAGGGCGCCATCGCGACCGAGATGGTCGAGCGCGTGCGCGGCCATCGCCGGCCCGGGACGCTCTCGATGAGCGACCTCGCGGACTATCGGCCGATCAAGCGCGAAGCCTTGTGCGGCCCGTACCGGGTCTGGAAGATCTGTGGAATGCCGCCCCCCTCGTCGGGCGGCCTGGCGATCCTGCAGATCCTGGGGCTGCTCGAGCCGTTCGAGGTCTGGCGCGACAAGCCGACCGACCTGCGCGCCATTCACCTGATCGCCGAGGCCAGCCGGCTGGCCTTTGCCGACCGCGATCGTTATGTCGGCGATCCGGCGTTCGTCGACGTGCCGGTGGCCGGCATGCTGTCGCCGGCCTATCTCGCGGAGCGTCGCAAGATGATCTCGACCGAGCGCAGCATGGGCCGGGTCAGCCCCGGACTGCCGCCGGGCTATGTCGAGCGCGGCACCAGCCATGTCAGCATCGTCGACCGCTGGGGCAACGCCGTAAGCTTCACCACCACGGTCGAGGCGCCGTTCGGCGCGCAGATGATGGTGCGCGGCTTCGTGCTGAACAACGAGCTCACCGATTTCTCGCCGCGCCCCGAGATCGACGGCCGGCCGGTCGCCAACCGCGTGCAGCCGGGCAAGCGGCCGCGTTCCTCGATGGCGCCCAGCCTGGTCTTCGACGGTGCCGGCAAGCTGGTGGCGGTCCTTGGCTCGGCCGGCGGGGCGCGCATCATCGGCGACACTTTGCAGGCTGCGATCGGATTGCTCGACTGGAACCTCTCGGCCCCGGCGGCCCTGGCCTTGCCGCGGGTGATCAACCTCAACGGCGCCACCGAGCTGGAGGAGGGCACGGCGGTCGCCGCCCAGGCCGACGCCTTGCGCGGGCTGGGCCATCAAGTACAAGTCCGCCCACACGAAGGCGGCCTCTCCGCGCTGCGCCGTACGGCGGACGGCTGGGAGGGGGCGGCCGATCCCCGGCGCGACGGCGTCGCCAAAGGCGAATAGCGGAAAGAAGACGTAACGTGGCCAAGAAGCTACCTACCGTATTGCTGCGGGCCGGCGAGGATCGCCGCGTCCGGGCCGGCCATCCCTGGGCCTTCTCGAACGAGATCCTGATGGACGCCGAGACCAAGGCCCTGGCGCCGGGCACGCTCGCCACCTTGCGCGCCCCGGGAGGTGAAGCGCTGGGGCTCGTGACTTTCAATCCCCATTCGCTGATCGCCGCCCGCCTGCTCAGCTCCAACCCCGAAGCGACGGTCGACGCGCTGTTCATTGGCCGCCGCTTCGCCCAGGCGGCAGCGTTGCGCGACCGGCTGGTGGGCGTTCCCTATTATCGCCTGATCCATGCCGAGGCGGACGGGCTGCCCGGCCTGATCGTCGATCGTTTCGGTGATGCCTTTGTCGTGCAGGCCAACAGCGCCGGCATGGAAGCCCTGACCCCGATCCTGCTCGAGGCCCTGGAGGCGGAATTCTCACCAAGCACGATCGTGCTCAAGAACGATTCACCGGTGCGCGAGCTCGAAGGGCTGAAGCGCGAAGTCGTCACGGCCAAGGGCGAGGCGGGCAGCCTCGAATTGATCGAGAACGAGGCACGCTTCGTCGCCGACCTTTCCGGCGGTCAAAAGACCGGCTGGTTCTACGACCAGCGCGACAACCGCCGCTTCATGGCGGGTCTCGCCAAGGACGCCAATGTCCTGGACGTCTACAGCTACTCCGGTGGCTTCGGCGTGCTGGCCGCTCATCGTGGCGCCAAGTCGGTCGTCTGCATCGACCGCTCGCAGGCCGCCCTCGATTCGGCGCGCCAGGCGGCGGCGCTGAACGGTGTCGACAAGATCGTGGGTTTCGAGAAGGCCGAGGCGTTCGAGGCGCTGGAGAAGCAGAAGAGCCGTGGCTTCGATGTCGTGATCTGCGATTCACCGGCCTTTGTGAAGAGTCGCAAGGATCTCAAGACGGGAGCGCAGGGCTATCGCAAGCTGGTGCGGCTGGCTGCCCCTCTGGTCGCCCGCGGCGGCTTCTTCTTCGTGGCCTCCTGCTCGCATCTCGTCGATCCGCCGCTGTTTGCCGAACAGGTGCGTCGCGGGCTGCGCGATGCCGAGCGCAACGGCCGCATCCTGCTGAGCTCGGGGGCGGCGCTCGATCATCCGGTGCATCCCGGCCTGCCCGAGACCGCCTATCTCAAGGCACTCGTCCTCCAGCTCGACTGATCGCCGCCGATGCTGCGTCACGGCCCGCGCAACCTGATCACCGACGTCGACGGCATCCTGGTCGGCAATGCGGCGGACGAGCGCCTGCGCTCGGGCGTCAGTGTCGTGCTCTGCGAGCAGCCCGCGGTGGCCTCGGTCGACGTGCGCGGCGGTGCGCCCGGCACCCGCGAGACCGACCTGCTCGATCCGTCCTGCCGGGTCGATCGCGTCGATGCCATCTGCTTGTCCGGCGGCTCGGCCTTCGGCCTGTCCTCGGCCGACGGCGTCATGCGCTGGCTGCGGGACCGCGGTCGTGGCGTCGCCATCGCCGATATCGTGGTGCCGATCGTGCCCGCGGCCATCCTGTTCGACCTGCTGAACGGCGGCGACAAGCAGTGGGACTGGCCGCCTTATCGCGAGCTCGGCTTCGCGGCGGCGGACCAGGCGGCGCGCGACTTCGGGCTGGGCAATGAAGGCGCCGGGCTTGGCGCCAAGGCAGGCAATCTCAAGGGCGGACTGGGCAGCGCCTCGGCGGTCGATCCGGTGACGGGCCTGCAGGTCGGCGCCCTCGTTGCCGTCAATGCGCGCGGTTACACGACGATGGGCGATATGCCCCAGTTCTGGGCCTGGGCCCTCGAACAGGGCCGGGAGTTCGGCGGGCTGCCGTCGCCGGCGCGCGGCCTTGGCCTTGCCATACCGCATGACCGGGCCGATCTCACACATGATCCCGCCGATGCCGTACGCAGCGATCCGCGCGCCAACACGACCATTGCGGTCGTCGCCACCAACGCGCGGCTGGACAAGGCCTCGGCCAAGCGGCTGGCGGTGATGGCGCAGGACGGGCTGGTGCGCGCCATTCGGCCCGTGCATACGCCGCAGGACGGCGACACGGTGTTTGCCATCGCGACCGGCCATCACGATCTCGGCGACGACGCGCTGGCCCTCGCTGAGCTCGGCACTCTGGCTGCCGACTGCCTCGCCCGTGCCGTGGCACGCGGCGTCTTCCACGCGAAGACGCTGGGCGCAGCGTCGAGCTGGCGAGACCGCTTCGGTCGCTGACGACAGCGTTGACGTCGACGGCATGCCGGTGTCTCGTCCGGCAGACTTGGAGAACCGCCATGCCGACTCGCCGTGCTTTCGTTGCCGCCGCCGCTCTTGCCAGTCTCGTGCCGATCGGTGCCGCGGCACAGGGCGCCGACGATCCGACCCAGCTCGTGGCGATCATGCAGCGCTACGGCGATGCCCTGAAGGCGGGCAACGTCGAGGCGCTGGTCGGCCTCTATACTGCCAATGGCGTGTTCATGCGCCAGGACATGCCGGCGGCCGTGGGCCGCGAGGCGCTGCGCGCGGCCTACAAGGAGGTATTTGCAGTCCTCAAGGTCGACGTTGCCTTCTCGATCCAGGAAACCGAGGTCGCGGGCGATATGGCGTGGCTGCGATCGACGTCGAAGGGCAAGGTCAGGGTGCTGTCGTCGGGTGTCGAGACGGCCAGTTCGTTCGACGAACTCGTGGTCTTCCGCCGCGAGCAGGGTGCCTGGAAGATCCGCAGCTACATGTACGGATCGAACCAGCCGGGTGCACACCCCTCGAAATAGGCTGCTGATCGGCCCGCCGATCGGTTGGCGTTCGTCTTTCCCGCGCCCTAAAATGCCGGCCAGGGGGAGTTCACGTCATGATGCGCTATTTGTCGTTGCTGACCGTAATGGCTGGCCTGCTCGTCGCCGGCTGCTCAATTCCGGTTCGAGAGCCGGCCGTTCCACGTACGGACACGACGCGGGCGCAGCCGCTCGGCATACCCAATGCCCGCTTCTTCGCCGACAGCGACCCCGCGCCGATGATCGAAGAGGTCAACAAAGCCCTCCAGCGGGAGATCGCGGCGCTGCGGGCCGAGGGCAAGCGGCTGAAGTCCCTGCCCCCCGCTTATTTTCTCGCGGTCTCCGGCGGCGGCGACAACGGCGCCTTCGGCGCCGGCCTGATCAACGGCTGGACGGACACCGGCACGCGGCCGACCTTCAAGATGGTGACCGGCGTCAGCACTGGTGCGCTGATCGCGCCCTTCGCCTTCCTGGGCTCGGCCTATGATACCCAATTGCGCGACGTCTACACGACCATGACGCCGGAGCGGGTCTACAAAACGCGCGGCCTCCTGGCGGCGCTGTTCGACGATGCCATGGCCGATACCTCACCGTTGGCCGCCGTCATTGCGCACTACGCCAACCAGCAGCTGCTCGACGCCATCGCTGCGGAGTATCGCAACGGCCGCCTGCTGATGATCGGCACGACCGACCTCGACGCCCAGCGCCCGGTCGTCTGGAACATCGGCGCCATCGCCGCCAGCGGCCATCCTGGCGCGCTCGACCTCGTGCGCAAGATCCTGCGCGCCTCGGCCGCCATTCCCGGCGCCTTCCAGCCGGTGATGATCGACGTCGAGCTCGACGGCAAGAAATACCAGGAGATGCATGTCGATGGCGGGGCCATCGCCCAGCTCTTCCTCTATCCACCCTCGATCGACGTCGTCGGCATCGGCCCGAAGCGGGACCGGCATGCCTACATCATCCGCAACGCCCGCCTCGATCCCGACTATGCGATGGCCGAACGCCGCACCATCACCATCGCCGGCCGCGCCATTTCGACCATGCTGGCGGCCAGCGGCTACAACGACGTGATCCGCACCTACTTCGTCACCAAGCGCGACGGGGTCGACTACAATCTCGCCTACATGGGCTCGGACTTCGAGCATGCCAAGACGGGCGAGTTCGACCAGGCCTACATGCAGGCGCTCTACGCCTATGGCCGCCAGCAGATCCTGTCTGGCCAGGCCTGGCACAAGGTGCCGCCGGGCCTCGGCCAGCCCGCCGGCGTGCCGCCCCGCTGACTCTTAGTCAGCGGGTCCCAGGTTCGAGCCCTGGTGCGCCCACCAATCTTTCCAGAGAGTTGGAAGATTGGCGCACAAGATCGGAACGAGAACCCAGTGGGACATGCGAGGTCGCGCCAGGCGTCCTCGCCGTCCATGCGGATCGCAATGGTGTTGTCGAGCAGCACGCCCGTGAAGTCGGCCGACGTGAACTGGCCGCCCCTTCGGCTGCGCTCCGGGCAGGCCTGGTCGGTGGTGAAGGTCTCCGGCCGGCCATGCTTGGCTAGCGGACGGCGCGACAATCAAAGTGAGCAGCCGGCGACAATCAGGATATCCAAGGAACCGCGGCGTCCCGCTGCCCGTCATCGGACAACGGGTGTTTGCGATCAATTCGTGCCGTCTTCTTCGGCGAAGCGGCGGAGTGCTCCCGGGTTGGTGATGGTGATGGAACGGTAGGTATTGGTCAGCCATCCGGCCTCGGAGAAGCGCTTGATCGCGGCGTTGACCTGCTTGCGCGAGGCGTTTGCCATGATGCCGACCTCGCTCTGGGTCAACGGGATCGGTGTCTCTCCGATCCACGTCGTGCGATGAAGCACCGAGGCGATCCGCCGGTCAGCCTCGGGCTTTTGTAGATCGTGGATCACGCGGAACAGGAACTCGACGCTCATCATCAAGATGAGCGCGACATGACGCATCATCTCCGGATCGCGCGCGGCCATCTGGTCCATCGCATCAAGAGGAAGATGCAGCATGGTCGTTTCGACGACGGCCCTCAGCTCCCCCCGGCGTGGCTTACGGGTGAGGAAGCAGGCTTCGCCGGTCCAGTGACCCGGAATCCCCAAAAGGATCAGGCGCGGCGTCGAGCCAGCCGGGGCTAGGCTGACGCTGACGGTGCCCGCCACAAGCCCGTAGATCCCGCCCGCCGGTTCGCCGAGATGGAATATCGGCTCGCCCGGAGCGAAATGCTGCAAGACCGAGCGCCGCAGCACTTCGGTCCGGAACACGTCCGGCAACAACGGCAGCCAGCCGCGCTCGCTCATGATCTGCTCGGCGCGAGCCCTGCTGATTGGCCTCATGAAAAAGCTCCAACTTTGTCCGATTCCGGACACTTACAAACTTTGAGGCGTTTACAATAGCGCTGCAGCAGCGATGCCTCTTTGTTTTTGGAGTCACCCAAGGCGAGCGGCGTTCGACAACTGGCGTGCGACAGCATCCCTTAACTACCGCTGGAACAAAAACTGGACGCTCCACGCCGGCTATCGCGCTCTGCATGTCGACTACCGCAAAGGACGCTTCCTCTACGACACGACCATGCACGACCCACTCCTGGCCGTGACCTACCAGTTCTGACAGCGCGCCGGAGACGCTCATGTCCATACTCGACGTCTTCGCCTGGCTTGTTCTGGTAGTGCTGTTGCTCAGCTCGGTCGTAGTCGTGATCCTGCTGGCAATGCTTCCGGGGATGATCGCGCGTCGGCGTGGCCACCCCTGGGCCGTGGCCATCTCCGTAGGTGGCTGGGTCACGCTCTTCCTCGGTTTCGTGCTGTGGCCTGTGGTCCTGATCTGGGCCTATGTCGACGTGCCATTGCGGCCGGCCGGGGATATGGAGCCGGCGCGATGATCATCGTCCTCCTCAACGTCTATCTCGTCCTGCTCTTCCTGCTGGTGAAGCTTGGGCTCATCAGGCTCAACCTGTTCTGGAAGGTCTCGCCGGTCCTCGTTCTGCTGCTCCTGCTCATCGGCCTCTTCATCCCGATGAACTGGGGCGCTCCCCAAGGTGCCGCCCTCGTCGTGCGCAATTCCGTGGCCATCGTGCCGTCCGTCGCGGGTGAGGTGATCGACGTTCCCGTCGAGGCGAACCGGCCGATTAAGGAGGGAGATGTCCTGTTCAGGATTGACCCGGTGCCGTTCGAGGCCAGCGTCAAGGCGCTCAAGGCGCAGCTCACCTTCGCCAAACTGCGGCTCGAACAAATGAGCCAGCTCCAGAGCAGTGGCGCCGGCCGAGCTTTCGACGTGGAACAGCGTGAAGCCGAAGTCGGCCAGTTGCGCGGCCAGCTCGAGGCCGCGCAGTGGAACCTCGACAAGACGACTGTCCGCGCGCCGGCTGAGGGCTATGTCACCAATGTCGCCCTGCGCAAGGGTGCGCGTGTCGCGAGCCTGCCGCTCGCTCCCGTCATGGCCTTCATCGACACCTCAGAGACCATCATCGGTGTTTCGGTCGACCAGATCGCCGTGCGCTATGTCGAACTTGGCCAGCCGGTCGAGCTGACCTTCAAGGCGCACCCCGGCATTGTGAGGACGGGCAAAGTGGAGACCGTCCTTCAGGCCATCGCCATGGGGCAGGTCCAAACCTCAGGCCAGGCAGTCGCGCCGGGCCTCGTCCGGGCAGCGCCTTTCGTCGTGCGCGTCAAACTCGACGACGAGGCCTTCGCCCAGAGCCTTCCAGCCGGCGCGGTGGGGGAGGCCGCGATCTTCACAAACCACGTCCGGCCTTCCCACCTGATCCGCCGCGTGATCCTCCGGCAAATCGCGATCCTCAACTACGTCAACCCTTTCTGAGCTGTTCAGCCCCGGCCGGGAGAAAAAGCATCATGGCATACTCCTTCTACGTCAACAGACGGGCCCTCCTCGCGTCGGTCGCGAGCATCGGTGCGGGCGCCTTGCTCGGCCCGACCGCGAGCCCTTCGGCCGCCCCGGCGGCCGAATCCGATACGTTGCGCACGATCGCAAAGGAGGCGGCGATCTGGGGTTTCCCACTCGTCGACAATTACCGCATCCAGTATTCGTATTTTGCGGATCGTGGCAGCCCTGAGTTCAAGGCGCCCTGGAACGCGATCGCCAACACGGCGCGTGTCTATACTCCTGAAGACAAGGCGATCCAGACGCCGAACTCGGACACGCCCTATTCCTATATCGGTGCCGACCTGCGTACCGAGCCACTGGTGATCTCCGTCCCCGCCGTGGAGGCCGGGCGCTACTACTCGCTGCAATTCATCGATCAATATACCTTCAACTTCGCCTACGTCGGCAGCCGCGCCACGGGCAACGAAGCCGGCAGCTTCCTGCTCGCCGGTCCGCGCTGGAAAGGGGCCAATCCACCGGGCGTGAAGAACGTAATCCGCTGCGAAACCGATTTCGCCTTCGTGCTCTACCGGACCCAGCTCTTCGAGCCGGCCGACATCGAGAAGGTCAAGATGATCCAGGCCGGCTACAAGGTGCAGCCGCTCTCGCAAATCCTTGGCGAGCCGGCGCCGGCAGCTGCGCCTGTCGTCGAGTTTGCGCAGCCTCTCTCGTCAGAGCGGCAGCGCACGTCCGTCGAATTCTTCGGCATCCTGGACTTCGTCCTACAGTTCTGTCCGGTGCATCCTTCGGAGCAAGCCCTCAGGCGACGCCTCGCATCTATCGACATCGGTGGAGGTAAGCGCTTCGACGCCAGCAAGCTCTCGAACGAACAACGCAAGTCGCTCGAAGACGGCATGGCCGATGCCTGGAAGGCTTTCGCCGCTTTCAAGGCTAGCGATCTCGACACCGGCAAGCGCACCGCGGCCGAGGGCTTTGGCACGCGGACCTTCCTGAAGAACGACTACATGGTCCGCATGGCCTCGGCCGCGCTGGGAATCTACGGCAATTCGAAGGAAGAGGCACTCTACCCCTTCTACTACACCGATTCTGCCGGCAAGCCGCTGAACGGCAAGGACGGACGCTATACGCTGCGGTTCGATCCGAAGAGCTCGTTCCCGGTCGACGCCTTTTGGTCGCTCACCGTCTACGAGCTGCCGCAGAGTCTGCTCTCGTCAAACGTCCTTAACCGCTACCTCATCAACTCGCCGATGCTGCCTTCGCTGAAGCGGGATCCAGACGGGTTGGTGACGCTTTATCTCCAGCACGAATCCCCGGGGCCGGATCGTGAGGCGAACTGGCTACCTGTACCCGTCGGACCGTTCT
>Ga0209930_1005645_pt1 | contig 10054 bp, 4 predicted proteins | sample ThiBiot_500_biof_2_FD_183948 | JGI IMG/M metagenome (GOLD analysis project Ga0209930, IMG submission 183948) | Wastewater bioreactor microbial communities from Cape Town, South Africa - Thiocy_cont_500_biof (SPAdes) | ecosystem: Engineered > Bioreactor > Thiocyanate-remediating >... | reverse complement strand
CCGACGCCGGCACCTGCTGTCGTCCGGCTCGGCGGCGTCGCTCGCGGCCGGCGTCTCGCCCGTCGCGAAGCGCCAGCTCGACCCGGCGACCACCGACTTTATTCTCAAGCAGATCCTGCTGCTGGTCAACGCCTCGGAGCACAACCGCACTGCCGTGTGCGCCATCGGGCTGCTCGAGCAGGTGATTGCGCGCTTCTTTGCGCCCGAGCTCGACAACGCCTTTGCCAACAACGCCACCGTGCTGCAGCTGGTGCGCACGCTCGGCGCCTACCGCATCACGCTGCCCGAGCTGCGCCGCTACCTGCAGCTCATCTCCTACAAGGGTTGTCCACTCTCGACGCTCGAGAGTCTCGTACAAATGGCGAATCAGCCGCGACGACCGGCGCAATCCGTGCGCTTGCCGCGCAAGAGCACGCTTGCCATCGGCTTGACGCCGAGCGGTGCTGCTGCCTCGGCTGCTGCTGCCGCCGCCGCTGCGGCTGCCGTCTACGGTGGAGCGTCATCAGCATCGATTGCCACCTCCAACCTGGCCGGCAGCGGAGTCGGCGTGGCTTCGGCGTCATCGAACTCCTTGTCGGGCGGCTCGTCGGCCATTGCGTCGATGCGCTTCGATGGCGCGGCGGTGGCTGAGAGTGGCACGCGACCTGCCGCAGTACCGTCACCAGGTGCCGCACAAGGAGGTGGCGGTGGCGTGACAGCGACATCGGGGACTGTGGTGCCAACCGGCTCGGCGGCTGCGACGCCTCTCGGCTCCGGCTGTCCGGCCATCGAGTGTCCCGACATTGGCACACGCGTTTGGCCGCCGGAGCGCAAGGGCTACACGATCTCAATGTGGCTGCAGATCGAGTCGATGCCGACGCGCTCTCGCCGTGTGCTGCTGCCGCTGCTGACGCTCGCCAACGAGGCCAAGCAGAACGTGACGTCGCTCGAGATCTCGGTGCATCGCGTGCTGCATCTCCATTGCGGCGCCAAGGTCGTCTCGTTCGAGCACGCGCTCGAGCTCAACCGCTGGTACCACATCACCGTGTGCCACGGCTCGAACTCCAAGGCCGCCACCAACGTCAAGCTCTACGTCGACGGCTTCGCGGCCGCCATCGCGCACCTGACGTACCCGCGCCCGAGCTCGCCGTCGCGCATGCGTGCCTTCTTCGGCCTCTCGTTCCAGGGCGCTGGCGAGAACTCACCCGCTGGCGACACGCCGTTGCACGGCGGAATCGACAGCTCCGAGGACTGGCTCGGCTGGAAGCTCGGCAACACGTACTTGTTCGAGGAGGTGCCGACCGACAACGAGGCCTTCATGCTGTTCTCGCTCGGTCCGGATTTCAGCGGCACGCTCGATACCGATCTCGACCAGTACCGCTCGGTCGCGAACGTCATCACCGAGGCGGCGGTCGAAGAGTTCCTGCTCTCGGCCTCGGCCACAGGCGGAGCAGGAGGGGGCACCGGCGCTGTGCTGCGTGCCGGCCAAGGCAACTTTGGCGCCGCCTCGGCCGCAAGTGGCGCGGCAGGCGACACACACGGCGGTGCCGTGTCGATCTCGATGATTCCAGGCGGCGCCTTGTCGTTGGGCAACGTGGCAGCCACTGGTGCTGCCGACTCACGTATGGCCCTCGCGGCTTCGAGCTCCGCCGTGCCATCGGCAGGCAACAATGCTGGCTCGATTCTACCGCGCTTGTCGTTGCCGATCTTTGACTCCACCTCCGGTGCTTCAGCAGGAGGTGGCGAACTGCAACAACAACAACAGCAGGCGGGCTCGACAGCGAATGCCAATCTGGCTGCATCAGCAGCGGCGGCGGGAGTGGATGACGCTGGCTCGGCGAACTCGATGCAAGGCGTGAGTGGCACAGGAGCGGGCTCCACGGCCGCTGCCACCACCGCTACGGCGACGGCGACAACGACGACAACGACAGCTCTCAATCAGAGCCCACTGTTCCTACCCTGGACGAGCGCCATGAACTTTCTGCAGGAGCGCGTGATCTTTAGCGTGTGCGCTCGCAGCCTCGTGTACCTCCAGAACGTGCGCACGAGTCTCGTGACGTTCGCGTACTCGGCCGCCACGCCGTCGTCCTCCGGCAACCTGACGCTGATTCCGTCGCCGGTGGTCGTGCACGGCACGGCGCAGCAGTGTGTGCGCACGAGCGTCGGCGACATGCTGCCGGGTGTCGGTGGCATGTCGACGCTCGTGTACATGATCGGCATGCTGCAGACGTACGAGCACCAACTCGCGTCGCTACACCTGCTGTCGAGCATTCTGAGCGGCTCGACCAGCGCCTACAACGCCAACGACTTTGGCAGCATTCGCGGCTACGAGATCGTGGCGCGCTTCATGCGCCGCAACGAGTGGATCATGGACGACGGCATGATGGAGGCCGTGTTCAAGATGGCGGGCCTGCGCAAGTGCACGCGCAAGTCGGCCTACTGCCTCGGCGTCGTGGCGAACCTTGCGGCGCTGCAGCACTTTGTGCTCGACTGGCGGCTGTGGAAGAGCTCGACGCCCGAGGTCAAGCACCGTCTCTTCAACAGCCTGCTGGCGGCCACGCGGCCCGAGCAGCCGTTCGCCTCCTTCAACATTATGCGCTTGCGCGAGCACGGCATCGTGGCCACGTTGCTCGACACGCTGCAACGCCACGAGGCCTCGATTCCGGCCGAGTTCGGCGCCACGATCGCCATGCTGCTACGCCAGGTGATCGGCGACGACCCGTCGTTCGCCGACATGTCGCTGCTGGTCGACTACCTCGTCGCCACGGCGAACCGCAACAATGACGCCACGCACACGATCGAGAGTGGCTTGTGCGAGGCGCACACGGCTGCCGGCTTGCGCCGCTCGGACCCCTCGCGTCCGGTGCGTCGCGTGTCGCTGCCAAAGATGGCACTGCACGAGCGTGAGCAGCTCGGCGGTGCCAATGACACCAACAACAACTCGCTACTGAGCCACAGTAGTTTGCTCAACCTGAGCGGTACCGCTACCAACACGAGTGCGTTGGGTGCCAGTGAGCAGTCTGGTGTTGGTATTGGCAACAGTGGCAGCAGTTCGAGCAGCGGCGGAGGCGGAGGCGAGTTGAACTACGACGACATTGCCATCAGCCGCACGATCGTGGCCGAGCCCAAACCGGCGTCACCGAGCGACGATGATGCCTCAGCATCGGCAGACGCCGCAGCAGCCTCGTCGAGCAACGCCGCCGCTGCGGCCCCGTCGGCTGCGTCAACGCCAGCGCCCAAGGTGCCGCTCAGTCTGCGAGAGCACATGATCGAGCTGGTGCTCGAGCTCGTAACGCGCGGCTCTGAGGGTGCGGCAGTGCGCTTCTACCAGCTGTGCCCGCTCGAGGTGCTGTTCGCGCTGCTCGAGCACGAGTCGCTCAACACGCGTGCGCTGTTGATCAAGCTGCTCGACCACCTGCTGCTGCTGCCCGAGGCGCTGGCGCGCTTCTACACCATGTCGGGCTTCGTGTACCTCGGGCAGCTGCTGCGCACCATGACCGTGTCGTCCGACATTGTGGGCCTCGTGTTTTGCATGCTGCTTGGCACGCCGGCCAACAAGTACCGCGCACAGCCGCCACCGGCCTCTCGGTCGCACCGCTCGCGTTCGTACTCGACCTCGAGCATCCGATCGCACTTTGGCATGCACCTGACGCCATCGCTGCTACTCGCGCAGCCGGCCGCCGTGGCCACCATTCTGCAGCTGGCAGCCGCGTGCACCACGTCGCTACATCTCAAGCACATCATCGTCAAGACGCTGCACGACATCTTTCTCCAGAACGACGGCTGCAAGAAGGCCTTGATCGAGAACAACACCATTCCGCTTCTGTGCGACCTGTTCGCGGTCGAGATGGAGCACCGACGCCTACGCTTCATCCAGACCGGCGAGCGCATCGACGGCGCCGCCACACCGGCAGTCACGACACCGAATACCACCGACGCAATGCCGCAAAATGTGCAGCCGCGCCACTACCAACAACAACAGATGGATGCGTCGCCCGACTCGCTCGAGACTCTGCGGGCACAATCGGTAGGCATACTCGAGGAGCACATCATCTCGTTCCTGCGCGACATTGCGCTCTTTGGCTGCACGACCGCCAAGGGCTCCGGAGCGCTGATGGCCAGCGTGCTGAGCGCCATTCGCATGCTGACCACCATTCCGGTCGCGTACGCCACGGCGCTGCAGCAGCGGGTGCTGCTCGATGTGCTGAGCTTCTTTGCCGAGAATCCAGCGTGTCAGATCAAGTTCGCCACGGCCTACGAGCAAGTGTGCCTGTTGGCGACCGCCATGCGACACAGCGAGGAGCTGGTCTTCACTACCACAGTGGCAGCTGCAGCGGAAGCAGCGGCCGAGGTGCTCTTGCTGCCAGAAACAAGTGCATCAAGTGAGCTCGAGCTCGAACAACAGCAACAACAGCAACAACAACAACAACAACAACAACAACAGACTACTCGATCGACCTCTCGTACGAGCCTAATCAAGCAACGCCGACGAGTATTGATGCAACGACAACTGCAACAACGACAACAGGCATTGGAGGGTGAGAGTGAGTCGCGAGCTGGCGACGATACAGCAGCAGCAGCAGCTGGTGCGACGACTTCCAGTTCGCCGCCACCACGTCGGCGCAAATCACTGCGTGTCGGTGTGGCGAGCGACTCGGATGATGGTGAGTTTCTGCCGTCGCTCGGTGGCGACATTGCGGTGCCAGACGACGACGATGACGACGGAGACCTCGCCACCAATGCGGTTGACCAGGATGACGAGGATCGCGATGGTGACTCGGTGCTTAGTGTCGGCGGTGGCGGTGACTCGGACTCGGCCATCGGATTCGACTTGGGAGCGGCACTCCACGACGGTGGAGACGACAGTACATCAGCCAGCACAGGTGGTGCAGCGCCGCCGGCGCCGGTCATCGAGTACGAGGAGTTCGATGGTTGGTCGTTCTTGTTCGACGCATGCCTACCGCAGAAGGAACAGTTCTTTGGCCGGTTAATCGAAGTGGCAGCGAGCAGCCTGGCTGATGCGTCGTTCGCAGCAACGTGCGAGCGACTACGAGTCGAGCTGTGCTACTTGGTGCTGTGGCTGCTGGGACGCGACCAGGGCGGGCGTTTGTACACGTACGAGGCGCTCAACGAGCGATGGCTGCCGTGGACCATGGAGCAGCTGTGCAATCGGCGTGGCTCGCTGCTGCCGGTGGTACTGCACGAGGAGTCGACCGTGGTGCAGCTGTTGATGGTGACGCTCGAGCTCTTCAAGCACCGCGACAAGGCGCTGCGCGACCAGGTGTGGTTCCTGTGGCAGCGACTGATGCGCTCGAACCAGCCGTTCATCTCGCGTCTCTTCGTGCCCGAGGCCAACGAGTTCCTCGACAGCCCGGCCGAGATGGGTCGCTCGGCCGAGGAGCTGCTGTTCATCGGCTACGTCAGGGGCGCGTACGCGCGATGTCTCGAGACGTACACGCGAGCGACCGACGATTGGCGCTCGGCCGACGAGGATCAGAGCATGCAGACGCGTGCTCGCGCCGCACGCGTGCAGACGCAGTACCGCGAGCTGCGCAACGACGTGGCGCAGGCGTTCGGCACGGCGCAGGCGGTGCAGAACAAGCGCCGACTCGAGGCGTTGCGAGTGCGCGTCGACGCCGACCGCGGCGTGCAGAAGCAGTGCAAGAAGCTCATCAAGCGCATGGCGCACGAGCGCGGCTTGTGGCCGATCGACATTCACCGCTGGAAGCTGGATCCGATCGAGAGTCGCGAGCGTATGCGCATTCGCTTCAAGCGCTTCGTCGACAACGAGCTCGTGTACCACCTGACGCCGTTGCAGATCTACAACGGCCGCGAGCTGTGGCGCATGCGGCCGCGGCGCTCGGGCGAGCTGCTCTCGCCGGCGTTGATGAGCGACTTTCTGCGCGAGCAGATGGCCGAGCTCGAGCGCCTGACATCGCGCCACGGCGAGGACGAGCTGTTGATCGAGATCGCCGTGACGCCGGGCGACGCGTTGCCAGCGGGCGAGCGTGTGCTGCTGAGCTCCAAGTGCGCGAGCATCACGCCGTTCCACAAGCGCGAGGGCACGTTCCTGATCGCCGACAAGTCGGCGTGCTACTTTACGGCCGACGAGCACCAGCCGGAGGAGGAGCGCCGTCGCACGCGCAAGTCACGCCGCAAGCCCGAGGAGGTCGAGCTCGAGCGCAAGCTGCGTCGGTTGCAGCAGAATCGCGTGCTGGCACTGCCGTACGAGGAGATTCAGGAGGTGCACAAGCGCCGCCACATGCTCAAGTACAATGCACTCGAGATCTTCCTCATCTCAGGAAAGCGTTACTTGTTTGCATTCGAATCGCCGGCTGATCGAGAGTTGGTATACACCAAGGTATGTCTCGCACTCACCCAACTAATCGCTCCCTCGCTCCCTCGCTCCCTCGATTGACTGATTGATTGACTGGGTGATAGTTGCTTGAAATGGACCTTACGAATCGATTGGATTATGAGCGTGAGATGAGTGGCACGGTGTTCTTCCGCATGTCGATCACGGACAAGTGGCGGCGCGGCTTGGTGAGCAACTTTGAGTACCTGATGCACCTCAACACGTTGTCGGGCCGCTCGTTCAACGACCTCACGCAGTATCCGGTGTTTCCATTTCTGCTGGCCGACTACACGAGCGAGAGCCTGGATCTCGCGGCGGCGACGACGTTCCGCGAGCTGAGCAAGCCGATGGGCGCACAGGACCCCGATCGGCTGCAAAAGTTCCTCAACATGTACGAGCAGACCAAGGAGATGGACGACCCGGGCCCGTACCACTACGGCTCGCACTACTCGAACACGGGCGTCGTGTTGCACTTTCTGGTGCGCGTCGAGCCGTTCGCGCGCTTCTTCATCGAGTTCCAGGACGGCGGCTTCGACATTCCCGACCGCTCGTTCCACTCGATACAGCAGACGTGGCGGCTGTCGTCCAAGGAGTCGTCGACCGACGTCAAGGAGCTGATACCCGAGATGTTCTGCCTGCCGCAGCTGTTCGTCAACCAGAACCACTTTGACATGGGCGTCAAGCAGAACCACGAGCGCGTCGACGACGTCTTCCTGCCGCCGTGGGCCAACGAGGCGCGCAGCTTCATCCAGCAGCACCGGCAGGCGCTCGAGAGCGACTACGTGTCGGAGCGCCTGCACCACTGGATCGACCTCATCTTCGGCTTCAAGCAGAAGGGCGACGCGGCGCTCGCCGCCTGCAACCTCTTTTATCCGCTGACGTACGAGGGCGCGGTCGACATTGACTCGATCACCGACGAGCTCGAGCGCCAGGCCAAGCTCGACATTATCGACCAGTTCGGCCAGACGCCCAAGCAGCTCTTCACCAAGCCGCACCCGCAAAAGAGCCCGCGCTCGCGAGCGCCGACCGTCTTCTCGCACGCGCCGCGCTTCCGCCTCTCGGTGCTCGGCAACGTGCCGACCGACATTGGCTACCTCGACATTGTCGACGACCAGCCGGTGGCCCTGCCGGCCAAGCGCATTCTCTTCTTCCCCGAGAACCGCATGATCTCGTGGGGCCACTGGGACTACCACCTGCGCATCTGCGCCATCGACACCGGCAAGGTCGTGGCCGTGATCGAGACGCCGAACCGCGACGACACGCTGTGCGCCGCCGCGGCCAAGAACGGGCGCGTGCTCATGACCGGAGGTGCCTCGAGCCTCGTGCGCCTGTGGACGCGAACGTGGCTCGAGAAGCGCAAGCAGGTGCCACAGATGCGCCTCTCGGCCGTCATGCAGGGCCACAGTGGCGCCGTGATCTCGATCGCCTTGTGCGAGAACTTTGGCATCGCCGTCACGGGCTCGCATGATACCACGGCCATCATCTGGGATCTGCAACGACAATGTTACGTGCGTTCATTGCTCGGTCACGATGGTCCAGTAGTGGCGGTTGCTATCAGTTCTACACGAGTATGTTGGAGTTGCGTGATAATGAGAGAGAGAGATGATACGACTAACCACAACATCATCAACAACAACCTTCACTTGCATCAGGGTGATATCGTGACTGCTGATCAAACCAAGCAAGGAAGCACCATTCGCTTGTGGAGTATCAATGGTGAGCTGCTCTCATCGATACAATGCTTCGATATGTACGCTTGCGATCACGACAGAAAGTAGCTCTCTTGACATTCATTCGCTCATATGAGCGTTGCGTTGTTGTTGTTGTTGTTGTTGGTTGCGTGCGTAGGATCAACTGCTTGGTCATCACGAACGGCATGGAGGGTGTGAGCCGCAACGTGGTGTTTGGCGGCGGTGCGAGCGGTACGCTCTTCATCTGGGACCTGTGGGACCTTGCGCCGATCGAGCCTGAAAAGGTCGACAAGCTGCGCAAGCACACGGCGCCCATCACGGCGCTGTGTCTCAGCAAGGACAGCACGCAGCTGATCTCGGGCGATGCGCGTGGCTACTTGTTGTCGTGGAGTCCCAATCCCGACGCACCTCGTTGAGTCGTTGCTGCTGTTGTTGCTGCTCTTGTGTTTGTACAGAACTCTCTCTCTCTCTTTCATCGTTTGTCACGTTAAACAATATCAATATCAATGATGCCTGCATTGCAAAGTACTACAAACACTAGCGAGTGTTTTATGATGTGTGATGAAATCACTACAAATCACTACTGAAACAGCGCGAGGGAGGAGGAGGAGGAGAGCGAGAGGAGTGAGCAGCAGCACGAAGGAGAGAACAGCAAGCAAGTAGAAGAACACAAATAACAACGGCACATTCATTCACTCACTCAATCGATGTGAACGATGAATGAATGAATGAATGAGTGAGTGAGTGAGTCAGGAGTGGCACTCACTCATGCCGCCAGATAGATTGACATCAATTCGTAGATTCGTTTCAGCTTCTGCGCGATCGGAATGATGTCCTCTCGCGATACGGCTTCCTTGAGCTGTGTCTGCCAGATGAACGTCATGCCGCGCACCTCGTCGAAGCCGCTCGTGGCCAGGCGCAGGATCGTGTTGACCTTGAGCTGGTCGGTTTGTGTCGCAGGCGAGCAATCGGCTTCGTTCGGGCGCTTGGTGACGTTCGAGATGTTGTCCATATCACCCGCAGCAGCCTACCATCCACGAGGTCACAGCATCAGCACCAGTGCGAGGCCGAAAGGAACTCATCGCCGACGCGAGGGAGAGAGAGCGAGCGAGCACATACCCGCTTGATGGCGCTTGCGAGCTTCGAGATGGCCAGCGCACCCTCGAGCGTCTTGATGGTCTCAATGTCCATACGTAGTGAGTTGGCGCGATCGCGGATCTGCTGCACGGCAGCGAGAGCCGTCTGAACGGCCTTTTGCAGTGTCGTTTGTACAGCGGGCTCTTCCTCCTCCTCGTCGTCGTCATCGTCGTCATCGTCGAACTCGTCGCTATCGTCGTACTCTTCGTCGTCGTCGTCGTCGTCGTCCTCGTCGTTGTCCGGCTGCTCGGGTGTGGCGTCTGGCGGAGGGGAGACGGCGCTGAGTGGCGGCGGGCTCGTAGCAACGGGCGGCAGCGGGGTTACCGGCGGCGGTGCGTTCGAGGCCACGGCCGTCGCTGCTGCCACCTCGGCGTCCTCCGAGGAGGCAGCAGCCGAGGCAGCCGGGAGGTGATGCGAGCCGAGTAGCGGCGAGGTAGGACGCGCGCCGGCGGACGCTGTCGGGCGGAGGAAGCCGCCAAAGGCGCGGTTGCCGCCCATGGGTCGTGGAGCGCGCCAGCCGGGTCGCTCAGCCTCGGGCGTCGCCGCCACCGGTTTGCTTTGGCATTGTGTCAGGTATTCATCGAGGAACTGCACACGCCAACCAAGGATCAGATCGTTAGAGTGAGTGGTGGGAATTGCGCAGATGACGACGACGACGACGACGACGTAGTAGACGTACACGACGGGTGTCAACCAGCAACTGCTCGGGCTCGACCGTGTCGTACACGTCCTGCAGCGCGCTGACGTCACTGCGCAGCTGCTCGAGCAGCTGCCCAACCTCGTCGAACGGCTCCTCGAGCAGCTCGATGATGCTCGCGAGCTTCTCGCGCTCGAGGTCGGTCATCGGCACCGGCGAGCGCACCTTGGCGACGAACTCGGAGAGCGGCTCGCG
>Ga0209930_1005644_pt1 | contig 10054 bp, 2 predicted proteins | sample ThiBiot_500_biof_2_FD_183948 | JGI IMG/M metagenome (GOLD analysis project Ga0209930, IMG submission 183948) | Wastewater bioreactor microbial communities from Cape Town, South Africa - Thiocy_cont_500_biof (SPAdes) | ecosystem: Engineered > Bioreactor > Thiocyanate-remediating >... | reverse complement strand
AATAGTCATAATAATGCTCGAATTTACTTCATAAACACTTATTTAACATTCCCAGAAAGATTGAACGCTAAATTCGAAAAAAAAGCTCATGCGCCCATTTTGCATAGCTTATGTCCCCCCGTCCTTTCTCTGAAATTGCTGAATATTCTTCAACATTCCTACCCTGGGTTGGGATTCATCTCTATTATTATATAGTGAAATTAAAATTTCTGAAATTTCTCTGAAATTACCGAATATTCCTCAACATTCCTACCCTGGGTTGGGATTCATCTCTATTATTATACTCTAGTATAGTTAAAATTTCTGAAATTTCTCTGAAATTACTGAATATTCCTCAACATTCCCACCCTGGGCTGGGATCCATGTCTATTATTATATAGTAAAATTAAAATTTCCGAAATTTCACTGGAACTTTTAGAGCTGTTTTTTCGAATTACATTTTGTGATATATGAGTAGTTAAGATTTTGTTGTTTGGTTGAGAAATTTGAGAAAGTTCGTGGTATTATGTGATTCGTCGGTAAAGTTTATATTGCATATTGCGTAGATATGTTGGGAAATTTCGGAAATTTCCTTTTCTGGAAATCTGCAGATACCTCACAAGAACGCAAACTATGCACTGATGCGAACCGAGGCATCTGTCGCTACCAGGACGATACATGTAAAGATCTTCATAAACGATGCCAAAACTATGACTCCTGTTCGCAATCGGACTGTCGTTTAGCTCATGCACCACGCGAAACTCCTCCGTCGTCACCTAGTGTTCCTCCGAAATGTCTTAGTGGCATTAATTGTTTCAAACTTCAATGTCAATTCCAACATCCAGATGGATGGAGTGTTTGTTCGAATGGAACAAAATGCGCTATTTATGAATGTAAATCCAACCATTCACCTGGTCGTACACCGAAATGCTTTAATGAGGATCATTGCACAAAGAAAAGTTGCACATTTCTTCATCCGCGCAATTCCACCTCAGGACGTGCACATAATACGCCTCATCGAGATAAAAACTTTGAAAAATTGCCTTCGACCGAGTATGCTCGTCAATCATCCTCAACTTTGTCCGAACGCCGGAATAATAAAAAACCATTCAGACGAATACAACTAACTCATGCGAAGTTCGATTATATTAAGCTTTTCGGTGGCGATGTTCTTAGTACAATACGAAAACAATGCGGTGTTGATGACATTAAAGTTCAAGATGGTGAACTTCGAGTGTTCGGAGATAGTGCAGATATCGAAAATATAGAATCTTATATAGATCAAGCGCTTTATGAGCAAACTATTACTATTCGTAGAAATCTAATGACATATCTACAAAGGTGTGGCCGAGGATGTTTACTGAAGAAATTCAAAAATAAATATCGTATAAGCATTACTGTTACCAAAATATCATCAGAAGCTTGTTCCAATACTAAAAAGTTAGTGACAAGTAGAAATCCTGTTGATGATCATAGCGATGATGATGATGATGATGATGATGATAGTAGTGATGAAAATGATAGTGATCATGGTGTTATTTCGATTGCATCGTCAAATATCACAACTACTCAAAAGAATGTAGGTCGTCGTTCGAATCGCGCACAAAATTTGAAAGAGATAAGTTTATGTAGTAAGTCGCAAGATTCATTGTCTAAAGCGATAAAAGAACTAAAAGGTTATACTTTATACAATCGAAAATGGGCATTAACACAGGATGAAATTGCATATATTTTGAAACAACCACGAAAAAAGGGCAAAGAACGGCGACATAATGGTAAAACTAATAACACCTGGAATATTATTAATCATTATCTCTTCGATTTAATTCAATCCTCTCGAAACTGTGCCGTACAAATATTTGTTCATCCTGGAAACGGCAGTATTCATGTAACAGTGAGAGGATTCAAAGATCATGTAGAAAATGCAGTATCCAAAATAAAAGCATCTCTAGCTGATAATGTACAAAGTGAAATACAATTTCCGCTTTCAAGAGAGATGGCAGTGTTTCTTCGAACAAAAGCATCGTCTTATATACGACAATTAGAGAAAACTCAACGTATTAAATTAATAAATGATAATAAAAAGAATGAAGATGATAGCAGTGATTGTGATTGTTTAAAACTGATTGGATCAAATACAAGAATCAATTCGGCAAAAGCAAAAGTTGAAGACTTTCTTGAAAGTTTATGTGAAAAAGAAGAACAATTTCCTTGTGAAACGTGGGATATGTCGAAGAATATTCTACAGATCCTTCGTCGGCGTGGGAAAGAAATAATAGGATCTGCTGATTACGAAGCTATATGGTGGACAAAATCTTATACGGAAACTGAACAAGAAAAAATGAAACCAAATGTTACTTTATTAATAGTTGGCTTTAATGAAAAAGTAGCTGAAGATTTAGTTGAAGAAGCTGAAAATATTGTAAGTGGGTATGTTATTTGGAAGCCATCTGAAGAAGATTTTCGCGGTATATATCGTGCGTTAATTGTGAAAAAATCACCATCTATCGATGAATTTCGACAACAATGGGATGTTAATATACAATTGAATAATACGACGAATATCATTACTATTCCTGCAGGATCAAAAATGATTGCAGATGACATCAGAGAGACTCTGCTAAGTTTAGGCACACCTCAAGTGAAACGTATTGTTGAATCGATTTCTATTGAACCACAAATTCGTCGTTTTGTCAACAAGTCCATTCATTCTTTACTCAATGAAGCTAAATCTCAAAAAGTTATTATAGAATCAAATAGAAGTGGACTTAAACTCCGCGGTCCTTCTAATAAAGTGACTCAACTCAAAGAAAACATAAATTCTATAATCGATACTATTAGATTCGAGTTAGTTGCACAACGCTTTCAGTTTTCTTCGGTTGAATCCGATTTATTTCGATCTAATGGATATAAATCGCTCGCATTAATTGAACAGGAAACAAATACAATTATTCGTGATACCGAAATCGACGTGAATAACTCAATGAGAAACTTAAATCTTAATGACGATGACAATAGTTTGAACATAACATGCGTTGTAAATAATCGTGGTCAATCAATCATTGTACGAAAAGGTGATATTACAAAAGAAAAATCTCTAGATGCAATTGTCAATTCAACAAATGGACAATTGTATCATGCAGGTGGAATTGATAAAACAATTGCCGATGCAGCTGGTCCTGCACTCGATCACGAATGCCGAGGATTAATTGCTAAAAATAATGGCTTACCCTTTCCTGCCGGTCAAGCAGTCAAAACTACGGCTGGCAATCTTCCATTTAAATGTGTTATTCATGCTATAGCTCCTCAATTTATTGATGGAAATCATCAAGAACGATCATTATTATTCTTTAGTATTTTATCCAGTTTACGACTTGCTGATAAAGAACAATATAAAACTATTGCCTTACCAGCTGTTAGCTCTCACACTTATGATTTTCCATTAGAAGATTGTATAAATATCGTTGTTCGTGCTGTAAAACAATTCTTTGCCGATTATCCACAATCAACAGTAGAAAAAGTTATTCTATTAGATATCAATGAGGCAACTTGTAATTCATTTGCACGTGAAGCTGTTGTTGATCACAGAGGAGCACTAGAAGACGATGATGATGTTTTGAAATATAAATTAGAACCATTAACAGCTAAATGGTGTTGGAAAAATGAAGATGGTGAGAGAATCTACGATGATAACCATACACGTCAGATTGAGACTGCATTTCAACATTATCTGAAAACTGATACTATGCCCACGTTAATAATTAATCCAGATAATTTAAGAAGTGGTACTCTCGTTAATTACAGTATCCATTTTCTACCCGATTTAAGACTAAAATTGACGAGTACTCCAAGTATATTAAATGGCCGACTTGTTTGTGGATATCAAAAGAGACAAAATACTGGTTATGAACGAGAAATCATCCGTTATCCAGTTATGCCAAAGTCTCAATCAACGACAACTGTCAATTATTCTCCCAAACCATTGGATCTGTATCATTTGCATTTGGTTATAGACAAAGATGAATGGGAAATTATTGGAATTACAAATAGTTCCATAAATCAAGCTAAAGCAGCTATGGACAAAGCTATCGAAATGGCAACTATTTCGGAACAATATTCAGTCAATTTGGACAAAGATATTGATAAACATAAAGAACAAATCAAATGCATTGCAACTGAACAATATATTCAAATTCATTTTGGACAACAATCGTCCGGACAGCTGTCAATGACTTTGAAAGGTTTGAAAGTAAGCGTCCAAGACGCAAAACTGAAGATTACTTTATATGCTCATGATATCTTAAAAAAATATCTTGATAATGACAATGAATTGGACGCGCCCAACGAATGGGGTGATCAAACAGAAAACCTCAAGATAATTGAAATTCCTCGGAATAATCCTAGCTTTACTCGTATTGAAAATCGAATGAAAGAAACTCTGCCGAATGTAAAAATTGAAAAAATCGAACGAATACAAAATTTACGTTTATGGAGTCATTATGCAAATCGTCGTCGAGAAATGAAAAATGATCTGAGTGATACGCCTAATTTACAAATTGAAAAAGAGTTATTTCATGGAACCAGAACAGCATTACCTACTGAAGTTTACGATGGTGATTGTGGCTTTGATATGCGATTTAGTACAAGTGGTATGTGGGGTATTGGCAGTTATTTTGCTCAAAATGCTTCATACTCCTGCTCAGGCTATGCACACACTCTACCCAATGGAAAACGTCAAGTGTTTTTAGCTCAAATTTTAACTGGAGATGTACACAATTGTCCAAGTAATTCCAATTTACGTATGCCTCCCAAGAAAAATAAGTCATCGGGCTCCAGTTTACGGTATAACAGTGTGTCCGGTGTCACTGGAGGTAGTCAAGTTTATATTGTGTACGAAAATCGTGTGGCTTATCCGACTTATTTGATTACATTTACCTTATAATATTTTCGAACTTTCCAATAATAAATATAACCATGATTGTGTACCTCCAGAGTTTAATGGCATAAATATCTCGGTCGAGTTCGAAGATGTGCCCGATCCGTCAAAGATTTCTTGATTTACAGCTCAAAACATCACTTTTCCCCCATAATTTGATGGAGATCCTGGTAATTGACAGTTTTCTCTAAGCTAATATTTTTTTGTAGCTGCAACAAAACTCATACTACTATACACCGTTCGATGGAGAATTTCATGAGCTACAAAATGATACTAAATAGTAATATATAAATATATAATAATGAAATTTTTTTTCTATATGCTTGATATCATCCTTGTCACCACCCCATAGGCCCTGCGGATGTCCTCTTTTTATCCCATAGGACGCGGCGAGGAGTTAGCTCCGCCGACTTCATTCATTTCTAGCATTCATAGAAATGAAACTCTCTATACTTTGCATAAATCGCATTTTTTTTATAAATGCCCTACAATCGGCTCAAAGTTTGGCACAAATTGCTGCGGCTTACTTTCAAAAGGTAAAAGAGCATTGAAATGGATACCATTATAGAAAATACAGAATCCTAATTTATTTTCATCAGATGTACAACCTATATACTTGACCTCACCCTCAATGATCAAAGTGATATAAGTTTTGAATTATGAAAAGAAAATTTTTTTCGATCTACTTTTTGTAAGCATTAACATCTATACTACGAAACAAGTCGGTAATCATTTTTTTCGAATTTTGTCAAGAACGAGAACTCTTCCAGATTCATCAAAGAGTTATCATAGTTGCAGAATATAGAAAATAATATTTATCTTCGTGCAAGTAAGTAGATAATGATCTGAAAACAGAATTCAAGAGTCTGACTATATCTAAGTTCTTATAGAATTCGATAAATGATTTTGCTAAATCAGATGCTCCTTTGATCTTCGTGAAAGCAAACTTTTTTTTCGTATGACCATCCTTACAGTCGAGGGAATAATCACATGATTTTGACATCCGTCAGAGAAAGTTGAATTTTGAAAAAAAATAACGACCTATAACTATTGACTACCTTGAAACGTGAGTCATGGTAATGGAAGTAAGAATAAGAAAAAATTTGCTAAGCAATCAATTTGAGTGGAAATAATGACAAAAACAGTAGGCGCTTGTTAAGAATGTCAATGCATGCGAGAATGAGAAAAACTTAATAGAGATCGTAACATAACAATATCAGAATAGAAATGTCTGTTTTCGATTAAAGAAAGCACATTCACATTTGCCACTTAAGATATAAAACAACATGAGTTGCATGACATACATGTCGTAGAATTACTATATGAGTCACGAATACTCATTCATGCATACTTAAAAAAAATAATCATGCTTCATTACTGTGCAATAAAATATTTATGTTGGAAAAAGCCAGCATTATAAATACAAGAAATTCAAAGTGAAATATATTTGAATACTAAAATAATATATATGTAATTTATTTTTCTTAGGGGTATATATACATATATAATTTACATCCGTAATAATGTTCAAAATAATACAAGTATTTTGGAGATGGTTTGTATTTTACTTGCACAACCATTTCAACTATATGATTGGTGATACTAGCAAAAATACATCTCCAGAACGACGAAATCAGAATGAGATGGATGATGAAAATGAATCGTTATTAACAAGAATTAACAATGAACAGATTACATTAGTTTGGTTAGATAGGTATGCTATTAATAATAAATCATCTTTTTCTGAAGATATTCATTTAACAAAAACAATCTTACGCGAATTAAATGATTATGTCGTTTTATTTGATCACGAATCTGAATGTCTTAATTATATTTCTTCGGTAAAGAACGAAACAATTCTTCTCATAGTTTCAGGTTCCTATGCAACACCAAATCTTCTTAATACATTACATGTATCACGACATGTTGATTCGATTTTCATTTTTTGTCAAGATAAAAATAACTATGAAAGACTAGAAACCAATATTTATTACAAAATTATTGGTATTTTCGATGAACAAATAAGTCTTTGTTCAAGTATTAAACATGCAATTACACTTGCCGATAAACAGTCAAATATATTTGCTCTGTACAACAGCGATAAACAAAAATCAATGAAAGATTTAAGTCGAGAGTCTGGTTCATTTATTTTTCTTCAACTTGTTAAACAAGTTATCAAACGAATGTCAGCAAACAATGCTTCCACAGATGATAGCAAACAAGAAATGATCACAAAATGCCGTTTATATTACAGAGGAAATCAAAAAGAAATGAAAAATATTGATGACTTCGAAGAAAATTATAAGCCGAACGAAGCAATTAAATGGTATACTCGAGATTCATTTCTATATAAACTAATTAATAAAGCATTACGAACCGAAGATATTGATGCTCTATATACGTATCGATATTATATTGTGGATTTATGCACATGTCTAGCCGAAAATACTAAAATCTTACGTAAAGAAACGTCAAATCTCACTGTTTATCGAGGCATGAAAATGTCAAAATCAGAACGTGAACGTATTAAAGAAAGCGTTGGTTCTCACATTGCTGTCAGTGCTTTTTTCTCAACAAGTCGAGAAGTGTCTGTCGCCAAAATATACGCAGGAATCGAGAAACACAAACCTTCACTTTCAATTCCTGATGTTCTTGAATCGATTTTGTTGGTTATTGATGTTAATTTAGACCTCAATCCTGACTTGGTTCTAGCTGATGTAAAACATCTTAGCATATTTAGCGATGAAGCCGAAGTCATATTTGATCTTGGTACAGTTTTTAAAATTGAATCTTTTACATATATTGAAGAAGATAATTATTGGATTTGTTATATGCAAACAAGTAGCAAAGGTCAAGATATAACAAAAGAATATCTTAAATTCAAACAAACTGAATTAAATATGTCAACAGATATCGAAATTGTTTTTGGCGATTTATTATATGATATGGGAGAATGGCTTAAGTCTCGTATCTATTTCGAAAAAATGTCTACTCAACGAATCGATGACCCGCAAGTTCACATGGGTATAGCTCGATGTTACGAGGCATTGAATCAATCGGATCAAGCTCTATTACATTTGAAACAAGCATATAAAATGGTCTTGAAAAGTGATCGTCAATGTTTCGCACTTGCAGCCAAGATCTGTTTTTATTCTAGTCGAGTGCATTATATTTGTAACAACTTTGAAGAATCACTTGTCTTTAATAAGAAAGCTCTTGAACTTTATAAAAAAGCCGGAGAAGTTCAAAATCGAGCAGGTATTGCAGAAACATTACGATGTGCTGGCTTAATATATTTTTTAAAATGTGATCATGATGCTAGCTTAGAACATTTTCAACAAGCCTTATTGCTCTTCGAGGATATCTATCGTTTTGATCATCCTGATAAGAGTACTGCACTTATTTCGCTTTCGTATGCTTATTATCTTCGAGGAGAATATCAACGCGCATTAAAATATATGCTGGATGGTATAGCAATTCAAGAACGATTATTACCAAACGATCATCCACATCTCGCAGCTCATATCAATAGTGTTGGTAAACTATTGTACAAGCAAGGAAAATATAGCGAGGCTCTTGAACGATTTTATTTTGCAATGGATCTGTATGACAGACGAATGACCGAGAATAATCGAACATATACCATCATCCTTAATAATATCGGCAAAGCTCTCTATCGTCTCAACAACCTAGATGAAGCATTTACATACTATAGCAGAGCTTTGCATTATCTTCAAACATTATTCTTAACAAAATCCCCTGATCATGCTGACTTAGCCTATACATGGAAGAACATAGGCGAAATTCATCTCATCAAATGTGATGCTACTGGTGCACTCGAATTATTTGAACGAGCTCGAGACATGTATAGACGTCTCTTTACATCTGATGATTACCATCGAGACATCGGCAAATGTTGGTACTTAATCGCACAAGCCCATGTCACACTTGAAAACAATGCTCAAGCATTAGAAGCATTTGAAATAACTTTCAAAATTTGGACATGTAAACTACCTAAATATCATCCTGATCTTGCTTTCTATCACCAGACTGTAGCAGATTTCTATATGAATAATACTAAGCAAATCAATGAAGCCATTGAACATTTTCAAATTGCACAATCTATTTATGACAAGATACCGGACACGGACAGCCATCAAGAAGAAAAAGGAACAATACGAACAAAATTAATCCTTTTAACAAATCAGCAAAAGTCTTCTTTATAATATACAACAGTTTGCGCATAAAATCATCGTATACTTGGAAATATCATTTCAATACTCTCTGAGAGTTCCAACATTTTTACTTATTCATCATTACAATTCATTGTTTTCTTTTTTATAAATTAAAACAGTGAGATTATTCATTCATTTCGTAATCTAACCATAAATAAAATATACATTCATCCATATTCATATTCAGTATTGTTTTATTATAAAAACAGTAACAAAAGCTCTTCACATTAAATAATGAACAGAAAATAATTCGATAGTTTTCCATAATTGTATACTTCATTGTAATCATTTCGGATTACTTTTTTCCATTTCATCTTTGGTTTGAAATCGATGAAATTCCGTACAATTTGGTCCTTTATCGATATCCGACTGTCGATTGGAATACAGTATTCCATTTAAGTGATCTGTTTCATGTTGCCATACACGTGCTTGCCAACCAGATAATTGTTCATTTCGATGTTCGACTCCTTTATCATCGATGTAGCTTATTTCGATATTTGTATATCGTTCTACTGTTCCAAATGCACATGGAACACTAAAACAACCTTCTCGAGCAAAATTAGTAGATTCAGATTTCGATTTATCACCATGATTTTCAGTCAATAATATAACCGGTTTATACTTAGGATTAAAAATAACTTTGATTTCTTGATCGCTACCAGTTGGACAAAACAAAAAGATTCTTTTCCTAATATTCCATTGATTGGCAGCCATACCTGCTGCTTTGTTGAATGGTGCATTAGCAGCTTGTAATTGTTCTGGTCGAATAGAATAAATCATATTTGCTACAATTTGTTTCGTTTCGAGACTCAAAATCTCTTCTAATGACATGTCTCCTATGGAATGGTGAAGTATTTGATCAGTTTCATTTGCTAATTGGAGTAATTGAGGACTGAATTCTTTA
>Ga0209930_1005638_pt1 | contig 10064 bp, 11 predicted proteins | sample ThiBiot_500_biof_2_FD_183948 | JGI IMG/M metagenome (GOLD analysis project Ga0209930, IMG submission 183948) | Wastewater bioreactor microbial communities from Cape Town, South Africa - Thiocy_cont_500_biof (SPAdes) | ecosystem: Engineered > Bioreactor > Thiocyanate-remediating >... | reverse complement strand
ATTGTATTTACGTTATCACAGGTTGATATGACGACTAGTTGAGGTACTGAATGATTGAAAAACAGTATTTGATAGGTCTGATGAGAATATGTCTATACTTACAACATGAATTTGTTGATAAAATAAATTTTTGAATCCGACTGTTATTACGATCAACAACATATAGATTTCCAGAAGTGTCAAAAGCGATACTTCGTGGATTAGACAGTTGATCGAAATTTGAACCTGGTGAACCAGTACATCCAACGATACAACGAAAACCTTTTCCGTCTGATCCAATTATTCGATTATTGTAACTATCTGTTATAAAAAGATATTTATTTGCATCTAAAATAACATTTGATGGACGATATAATGCAATTGTTTGTTTTTCTGAGGTGTTTCCTGCCACTGTTATTCCATTGGATTGACCCAATCGAAATAATTGAATTCTGTTGTTCCTCCAATCCGCTACGTATAAATCGAAATTTGTATCAACAAAGATTCCATTTGGACTACTCAGCTGATTTGGAGCAGAACCATTTGAACCTGTTCCAGCAACTGATGTCATGACTGATACGTTGTCACCTAACCATTTCTTGAAAACTTGATGTTGAAAATCAGCTGAACAATAAACGCTGTTCGTAATATCAACAAAAAGGCCCACGCATCGTGAAGTCATCGGCATAATCAATTTACTACTGTTTGAATATAATACTTGTTGAATTGAACTGTTATCACCGACATAAATATCACCATTTATGGTTACGAATATTGATCGTGGTAAAGATAAATTAGTATATAGAACAATAGATGGATTGATGTTACCATTCTTCCAAATGAATATTTGACCTGTATTTAGATTGACTGCGTAAATTGTATTATTGTTATCGATATATAAAGCATACGATTTTGATCCAACGGTACTAATATTAGCTAAGGTTGTTGCATTTGGATTCCATGTTTCACTTGAACAGAATTTTGGTTGATTATATGATGGACCTAAAATATAGAATAATATTTATAGATCATAAATTCAAAGGTAATTACTGAGAGTATTATTCAAACGGAGAAATTTTTGAATGCGATGATTAAACTCGTCTACAACATAAATATTTCCAAAACTATCGAAAGCCATGCTGGATGGCCGATGTAACATGTTAACGGATGAACCTAACGCCCTGGTGCATCCAATTATACAACGAAAGCCATTCTCATTGGATCCAATAATACGATTATTGGATTGATCAACAATAAATAAATATTTTTCTATATCGAGTACAACATGAATTGGATTATAGAGAGTAATTGTTGTATTTAATGATCCACTTCCTGCAACTGTGATTGCATTCTGTTGTCCTTGTCGAAATAATTGAATACGATGATTCCCCCAATCGGCAACATATAAATCAAAATTGACGTCGACAAATAATCCGCGAGATACATTGAGCATATTTGGAGCATTTCCAGCAACACCTGTACCAGCAACGATTGTTAATACGTTTGAAGAACTGCTTAATGGTTTCGATAAAACTTTATGTTTAGAAGTGACTGAAAAGTATAAAGTATTATTGATATCAATAAAGATACAAGCTGAATTTCCGTCACTATATGCAATAGTCACAGAAGTATTAGTTTCATTTGATAACCACCGATTGATAGTAAAGGGTGAGTTTATAGAACTAGTATAAATATCACCATTACTAGTTACGAAAACAGAAAGTTGAGTAAACTGATCAGTATTGATTTTCTTTGTGAAATTGATATTATCATTCATCCAAAGGTATATACCTTTTGCATTTCGACCAGGTATATAAATAGTGTTATTTCTATTGATAAATATACCGTAAGGTTGTGCGCCAACTGTATTCTGATCAGTAATTGTGATTCCATTTGGATTCCAAACAGTAGATGCATCAAATTTTGGTTCATTGTAAGATATACCTAAATAAGAAAGATATTATTATCATAGATCGAAAATATTAGTAAACAGACTATTAGAAGTGTTTATTGCAATAATTTGAGAATCTTTTGTTGATGAATATGTGACTAAAGAAAGCACTAAAAAGATTTTAAAATGAAACGGGTAAATAATTACCATTCTTTTGAATCGATACATCTAGTAAAAGTACAAGAAAGCTTAGATATTCTTTAGTTTGATGAACTTACTACAAGAATTAGTCATTAATGCAAGCTTTTGTATTCGATTATTCCCTCCGTCAGCAATAAATATATTACCATATGTATCGAAACTTATTGCTCGTGGATTATATAATTGATTAGCTGTGGAACCTGATCCATTACATCCAACTAAACATCGAAATCCATTTGGTCCACTTCCAACGATGCGATAATTCAGATAATCAACAATAAATACAAATTTATTAGCATCTAAAATCACTGCAGTTGGACGATTCAAATTAATTGTTGATGATGATGATCCAGTTCCTGCTACTGTTATTCCATCTGATTGATCGAATGGAAATAATTGAATTCTGTTATTGAAGTGATCTGCTACATATAAATCCAAATCAGTATCAATAAATATTCCATTAGGGCCGTTCAACATAAATGATGTTGAACCGCTAACACCAGTCCCAGCAACGATTTTAACTTGATTAAATGAATTATTCAAAGATTTTCTGATGACTTGATGATAATAATCTGGTAGAGAACAATAAATATAATTGTTAATATCAATGAAAATATCATAACAATTTTCGTATGTTTGCATGATCGAGTCAAAATGGGATAAATTACTTGATAGTCTTTGTATTTCATTAGTTGAACCCGATTGATAATTAAAATAGATGTAATTCTCTTCTGTAACGAAAATCGTTCTTATATAGAAAGAATTTAATGAAATATTTCTGGGTGATGTTGAATTTGCTTCAGGCCATACAATTATGAATTTATTGCTTCTATTAGGCACATAGACATTATTATTAGTTGTAACGAAAATATCCCAAGGATCCGCACCAATCGTATCCCTGCTAGCAAAAGTTGTTGCATTTTCACTCCATGACGCATTCGGACAAAATATTGGTTGATTGTACGGTAAACCTTCAAATTGATCAAAGACCATTGATAGAAGCCAAATGTTCACATAGCTAGCCAAGATCATGATGAAAAACTGAATAAAATCAGAATGGGTGAATAAGTCACATAAGTCAAATATAAAATTCTCAGTTAAGTCTATTGATCTAACGCGAGAAAATTGTTTTTTTTGTGTTGATATAAAAGATATTTTTTCAAACAAAGCTAACACATTATTTATTGTTGATTTTTATATTATAATTAATCGGATGAAACAATATCAATTTTTATTTCTATAGCAAACATACATTACAAGTAACAAAAGCGAAACTACACAGGCAAAGCAAAGCAATGAATGATTCAGTTTAAATGAGTTGAAAAACATTGAGTTTGATTATAATTTGTTAAAGGTCCAACTCGTAATCCATCATCTTTCCATTGATTATTCTCATCGAGATAATAACAACCCGATGCAAATATTCTCAATTGATAATTTGATGTGAAATTAAATTTTTGATTAGTTATGGGTGGTTTAGTTGTAGTAACGATTTCTGAAGGATTCAATTCTCTCAAACCGAAAACGAATGAATGATGATTTCGAGTCTGTTGATTATCGAGAAAATAATTGAAATTCGAAGAATTAAGAATTATCCAACCATCGATTTGACTTGTTGAATCGTTCAATAGTGGAATTTGATCAAATTTATAAATCAATAAATAAACAATATTGTTGTTAGTCTGTAATGGTTCAATTTCGATATGAATTGAAATCGAAAGGCTACTCGTTAAATTAACATAATGTAAATTCAATAATTGTTGATGAGGAGTCGAATCATTTGAAGTTACATTTTGAAGAATCATTGGCGGAATAACTAAATTAGGATCGCGTGGAATCATGATTTCAATAGGATGAGTATCATTTGCTTTAACTTCAATTTTATTTCCATTTTGATCAGTCATCGAAAGTGAAATTGATCTTGAAACATTTGTATTCGCTGTTAGTGATTTTGAATTACCAAATGATGCTAATGGTTCTAATTTAGTTTGCATTAAAACTTTTGAATTCAATTGAGATTCCGATGAATATACTTCTAAGGACATGAATACTTCCGATGTATTTATAATTGATTTTTGTCCAGTATTCAAATGAATATTTAAAACCGAGGTTAACTTTGAAATCAGCTGATTCATTTGATTTCGAATTTGATTTGCTAATTGATTTTGAAAATAAGCATTTTTATCTTCTAATCGATTGATTTTCGACGATTCGGATTCGAGATCAGTATCATAATCAGCTGGAAATTCCGATGCTCTTGTTTCATCGATATCGAGCACAATAGTACGTCCTTGTAAAGGACCATTGATTGCACTTAAAATATTCGAGGCACATTGAAATAATTGTGTTGAAATTATCTCAGCATCTTCATGAGATATTTTAGTTGCCATTGATTCTAATGCTAATGAGAGTTTAGAACATCTTTCAGCTGCCATTGATAGAGTTGTTCGACTTAGTTGATTTGTTGCTTTAGTTAGTTGAGCTAAAGATGATGATTGAAGTTTAATACTATTCGATGTTGTTATGAGAAGATTTTGAGTAAATGAAATTAAATATTCTCGAGTATTGGCTTGTGAATTTAGTTGTTCGTTAAATTCAATTAAAGCTGATTGATTTAGTTCTCCAGTTGATGATAAACGTTGACTTGTTAATGATGAAACTGAAATACTTGCAGCTGGAATTCCACTTGAAACAGCTTTATCAACATTTTCTGTATTCATCTTATTAAATTCTTGTGAAAGTGAAGTAAGAACTTGACCAATTGTATTTTGATTTCCACTCGCAAGTAAATTAACAATCGGATTATTGGTTGAACTTTGAAAATTATCTATTGATTCGAAATCAGATCGAACAGAAATTAATGTTGATAAATTATATTCAGTTAAACAATTTAATTGATCTCGAATTTGAATTGTTAATCGTTGATCATTTCCCGATGGTAACAGAATTTCAATAGTTGATAAACTTGAAAATGCAATCATAACTTTATTTGATGAATCATAAGAAAAAACCGAATAATCTTTGATTCCATCTTCATCAATCCAATCTGGACATAATATTTGAAATGCAGTTGTAGTTGTTCCATTTGTTGGAGAAATTGAACAGGAACCATTTTTCGGTGGTTGATTTATCAAGAAATTCAAAGCACTGATACTTATTTCCGTTGGAAAAGAATAGACAACTTCGAATTTCCAAAATTGAATATCGGGATTTTGAAGAAACAATTGACTTGTTGATGTAAAATTACTTGTATTTCTTCCGAAAAACCAAGGAGTTTGTTGATTGAATAAAGTCCATTGAGAATAATTAGCAGATGAATTTCGTTCTCCAAAATAAACATTCCATGTTATATTTTCGATTCGTGTATAATTTCCAATAGCAATCGAAAAAAGAGCGACTTGTGTCGTTGGATTAACAAATTGATATTCTAAATTCGGTGCACAAAGTGTTATGATGACACAACTAAAAATCGACTCTTCTCAGTTAGAAATACGAAATTAAAATTGATCAATTTACCCAATAGCAATCATTTGTGGTCGAGTATCGTCGACTTTGACAAGAACATAGCCAGTTGCTTGTTGTGTAAGATTTCGACGATGTTGCATTTGAACCATAAATTGATAAGTTCGATTTGATTGAAGTGAATGAGAAAGTATTGTCAAAGATGAACGATTAGAATTACCAAATTTCCAACCGGTTCGATTCGATAAACACGATGGATTCGAAGAGTCATTTACTGGATTATCAATCGTTAATAACCAACCATTCACATTCGGAAACATAAACGAAGGATAAATTCGACAATAGTATTCATAAATCCAATTCTAAATTTGAAAAAAAAGATTCTCGTTTTTCAGTGAACAATCAAAATTTACATTTGTATCGAAAGTATCTTCATCGGGATTGACCGAATATGTTCCTGGATCTAATTTAAGATCTTGTTGATGTCCACTTGTGATCATCGATGTGCCTAATTGAACAAGATTTGCTGTTATTCCCGATGGAGTGATTTGAACATAAACAGATGAAACGGTTTTTAACCATGAATATTTACTCATTGTTACAGTTAATTCTAATTCATATGTTCCAAATGATAATGTTCGTGCAGGAATATATAATTCACTTGATGTTGTTTGAATCGTTGAATCTAATTGAATTGTATTAAGACAATTTGTTGTACAATTTTTGATGATCCATTGTTTATTTGTTAGTGTTGAATCGTTACAATTTAATTCAATAATTGAGACTATATAAAAATCTTGACTTCGACGAAATCGTAATGGATTTAATAAAGTTGAACCATCTGGAATCAATATGAATTTTGGAGTATAACAACCTTTAAAGGTATATTGTAGATTGATGAGGAAAGTTTTGTCATAACGAACTTACCGTAACATGGATTTGTTGATAAACTAAATTTTTGAATCCGATCGTTATCACGATCAACAACATATAGATTTCCAGAAGTGTCAAAAGCGATACTTCGCGGATATTTGAGTTGATTAGAATTTGAGCCTGATGAGCCTGTACATCCAACAATACAACGAAAACCTTTTTCGTCTGATCCAATTATTCGATTATTGTCAATATCTGTTATGAAAAGATATTTATTTTCATCTAAAATAACATTCGATGGATGATTTAATGTAATTGTTGAGTTTGGTGAAGTATTTCCTGCAACTGTGGTTCCATTTGACTGTCTCAAACGAAATAATTGAATCCTATCGTTTTCTCGATCTGCTACATATAAATCAAAATTTGTGTCAACAAAGATTCCATTTGGGTTATTCAGTTGATTTGCAGCAGAGCCGGCAGAACCTGTTCCAGCAACTGATGTCATGACTGATGCATTTTTATCACCTAACCATTTCTTGAAAACTTGATGTTGGGGATCTGATGAACAATAAATGCTGTTCGTAATATCAACAAAAAGACCCATACATCGTGAAGTCACCGACATAATCAATCTACTACTGTTTGAATATAATACTTGTTGAATTGAACTGTTATCACCAACATAAATATCACCAATCATAGTTACGAATATTGAGAGTGGTGCGTATAAATTAGCATGTAAAACAGTCGTTGGATTTATTCTATCATTTGGCCAAATAAGAATTTGGCCTGTCTCTCGACTAGCTGCATAAATGATGTTATTTTTATCGATGTATATAGCAAGAGGGCTTGATCCAATGATACTAGGATTAGTTAAGGTAGTTGCATTTGGATTCCATGTTGCATTCGAACAGAATTTTGGTTGATTATATGATGGACCTAAAATATAGAATAATACTTGTAGATCATAAATTCAAAGATATTTACTGAGAGTATTATTCAAACGGAGAAATTTTTGAATACGATGATTAAACTCGTCTACAACATAAATATTTCCAAAACTATCGAAAGCCATGTTGGACGGCTTATTTAACGTATTAACGAATAAGCCTGAAGAGCCAGTACATCCAACTATACAATGAAAACCATCCTCATTGGATCCAATAATACGATTATTGTACTGATCAACAATAAATAAATATTTATCCATATCGAGTACAACATGATTTGGACGATAGAGAGTAATCGTTACATTTAATGATCCACTTCCTGCAACTGTAATTGCATTCTGTTGTCCTTGTCGAAATAATTGAACACGATGATTCCCCCAATCGGCAACATATAAATCAAAATTGACATCAACAAATAATCCGTGAGGTGAATCGAGCATATTTGCAGTAATTCCAGCAACATTTGTACCAGCAACAAGTGTTAATATATCTGAAGAACTGCTTAATGATTTCGATAAAACTTTATGTATATTATCGGTTGAAAAGTATAAAGTATTATTGATATCAATAAAGATGCCATATGAGTTTGAGTCACTATATGCAATAGTCGCAGAAGTATTAGTTTCATTTGATAACCATCGATTGATTGGAAATGGTGAGTTTATAGAAGTGGTATAAATATCACTATTACTAGTTACGAAAATAGAAAGTTGAGTAAACTGATTAGTATTGATTTGTTTCGTGGGATTAACACTATTATTCATCCAAATGTATATACCTTTTGAATTTCGGCCAGGTATATAAATCGTGTTATTTCTGTTGATAAATATACCAAAAGGTCGTGTGCCAATTGTATTGCTGTCAGTAATTGTGATTCCATTTGGACTCCAAACAGTGAATGAATTAAATTGCGGTTGATTATAAGATATACCTAGATCAGAAAGATATTATCATAGATCGAAACTATTAGTAAACAGACTATTAGAGGAGTTTACTGAAATAATTTGAGAATCTTTTGTTGATGAATATGTGACTAACGAAAGCACTAAAAAGATTTTAAAATGAAATCGATAGTTAATTACCATTATTTCTAATCGATATATCTAGTAAAAACACAAAATTAAACTTCAATATTCTTTAGTTTGATCGAACTTACTACAAGAATTAGTCATTAATGCAAGCTTTTGTATCCGATTATTCGTTCCGTCAGCAATAAATATATTACCATACGTATCGAAACTTATTCCTCGTGGGAAGGATAGTTGATTAGCTGCAGAACCTAATCCATTACATCCAACTAAACATCGAAATCCATTTGGTCCACTTCCAACGATGCGATGATTCGAATAATCAACAATAAACACATATTTATTTGCATCTAGAATCACTGCAGTTGGTTTATTCAAATTAATTGTTGATGGTGATGATCCAGATCCTGCTACTGTTATTCCATCTGATTGATCGAATGGAAATAATTGAATTCTGTGATTAAAACAATCTGCTACATGTAAATCCAAATTAGTATCAATAAATATTCCATTAGGGTTATTCAACATGAATGATGTTGAACCGATAACACCAGTCCCAGCAACGATTTTAATTTGATTAAATGAATTATTCAAAGATTTTCTGATGATTTGATGATTCTGGTGTAGAGAACAATAAATATAATTGTTAATATCAATGAAAATATCGTAGCAATTCCGGACTGTTTGCACGATTGAAAGAGTATTTGATAAATTAGCTGATAATCTTCGTATTTCACTAATCGAATTCAATTGATAATCGAAGTAGATTGAATTATCTTCTGCGACGAAGACAGTTGTTATACTAGATGAAGATGTTGATATATTTCTTGATGGTATTAAGCTTGTCTCAGACCGTACAATTATAAATTTATTGCTTCTATTAGGTACATAGATAGTGTTATTAGTTGTAACGAAAATATCCCACGGATCCGCACCAATCGTATCATTGATAGCAAAAGTAGTTGCATTTTCACTCCATGACGCGTTCGGACAAAAAATTGGTAGATTATACGATAAACCTATAAAATATTTTAGAGCTTCTATTGATTCGAATGATTTAATACCTGATATTTGTCTAAAGAACGTTAGAAGAAACAAACAAATCAAATAATCAGCAAACATCGTGCAAGTAAAGTCACAAATGAAGATGGTCTTAGAGTTTTTTACTGCTTATTTACTGTCTAGACCAAAGCAATGCTTGAAAACATTCATTTTCAGAAAATCAATATTAAATTGTTTAACATGTTTTCTTTATAATTGACCGTGATATAGGACACACTGATAATTTTTTTAACCTTAAAAAATATTTATTTAATCAAAAAAAGACTGGGGTCAATAAATCAAACATATTCTAACAATCCAAACGTCCAAACAAACTCGAAAATCTGCTTCACTTTCGATGAAAATAGTCACTCCTAATTTCTTTGCTATTTCTTTTGTAAATATTTCAAAATCTTTGACTACTCGTGCAGTTTTTAATCGAATGTTCAAATGCGATAATCGCGGTAGATCCAGATATATCCACGATCCAGAAATTGGAAATTCGAGAAAATCAAGAAGTCAACGAATTCAAGCAATTCGAGCAAATCAAGAAATTCAACAAGTTGAATATATTTCACTTTTTGGTCAGTAGAAATCGAAGAATTCAAGGAAATCAACAGATGCAATACAGTGACTCAA
>Ga0209930_1005637_pt1 | contig 10065 bp, 10 predicted proteins | sample ThiBiot_500_biof_2_FD_183948 | JGI IMG/M metagenome (GOLD analysis project Ga0209930, IMG submission 183948) | Wastewater bioreactor microbial communities from Cape Town, South Africa - Thiocy_cont_500_biof (SPAdes) | ecosystem: Engineered > Bioreactor > Thiocyanate-remediating >... | reverse complement strand
ATTGATGAATGTACCACATGCTATTTTGCTACATTTTTTGAAAATACACGAATAACTTTATCATAATCAACAATTGGTTGGAACTAAAACTTTTTAGTGTAAATACGATTTTTCAGCGTAATTACGCGTATTTACGATTTTTCCATGGTAATTACGCATAATTACGTCGCAGTTTTCCGTAGTTACGGGTCACAGTGTGATCGTAGCTACGGCGTAATTACGTCACAATTTGACCGTAATAGAAGACATGGGTCTATAATCGATGTTCCTTTGACCCCGAATGGGCTCAAGCTGCGGACTCTCTGACCCCGAAAACCTATGGTCCAACTAAGTTTTGGTCATCGATGACTCATCATAGCCGACTCTCAAAATGGATGTTCTTTTGACCTTTGACCCCAGTTAGTACTCAGATTCGGCTTCCCTGACCTCGATTACCAAGGGTCCAACTAAGTTCTGACCATCAATGACCAGCATTTACGACATACTAAAATCGACGTTCTTTTCACCCCATGCAAACAAACACGCACACACACACAAATAATTTTTTTTCATATGACCTTCCTTACAGTCGAGGGAATAAACGACCCAATCGGTTATTTCGTCCAAAAAATATCTCGAAGCACATTAGTATCCAGACTGAACAATACACTAAATTAGACATCAAATAGTCATTCTACTTAAGCCATTCAAGGATTAGGATGATGCATCAATCTTGAGCAATTAAATATACAATACAGCTCAACGTTTGAGTAACAGTCATATAACTCAACAATCAAAATTCATTCATCCGACATCAACAAATTGCCTCATAGTTCTTAAAAAAAGATACACCTTCTGAGACACACTCTCTACTTGGGACTCATCATACACATCTATACTTACCAAAGACTCCTCCATATAGCTTGCACATTCACTCAGTACTTCTACCGATCAAATCAGACGCGTTACTTTCTTGTCTAACTAATAACACAGATGTATATGCAGAGACCCATCCTTTGCCCGAGTAGGCGACATTTCATCATCTTCTTCGTCATTCGCTCATTCCTATCTCTTTCATACAGACACTCACTGCACTCGACCTTTACCGCAATCAAATCGGAGCTCAAGGTGCACGATACTTGGGTGAAGCATTGCGACACAATACAGTGAGATCATCACTCCTTCGTGTTTTTACCATCATCTCATTCCTGTCTCTTTCATACAGACACTCACTACACTCAACCTTAGCGTCAATCAAATCGGAGCTCAAGGTGCACGATACTTGGGTGAAGCATTGCGACACAATACAGTGAGATCATCACTCCTTCGTGTTTTTACCATCATCTCATTCCTGTCTCTTTCATACAGACACTCACTACACTCAACCTTTACCGCAATCAAATCGGAGTTCAAGGTGCACGATACTTGGGTGAAGCATTGCGACACAATACAGTGAGATCATCACTCCTTCATGTTTTTACCATCATCTCATTCCTGTCTTGTTCATACAGACGCTCACCACACTCAACCTTAACGTCAATCAAATCGGAGCTCAAGGTGCACGATACTTGGGTGAAGCATTGCGACACAATATAGTGAGATCATCACTCATTCATGTTTTTACCATCATCTCATTCCTGTCTTGTTCATACAGACGCTCACCACACTCAACCTTAACGTCAATCAAATCGGAGCTCAAGGTGCACGATACTTGGGTGAAGCATTGCGACACAATACAGTGAGATCATCACTCCTTCATGTTTTTACCATCATCTCATTCCTGTCTCTTTCATACAGACGCTCACCACACTCAACCTGCGCTACAATGAAATCGGAGCTCAAGATGCACAGTGTTTCAAGCGCCTGAAGAGGACAAACAGCCATGTCACAGTGTTGTGGTGATTGAAGTGTAGATTTCAATTTTCTGGTTTAAGGTTGATTACGAATAGGTGGAACTTGAGGGATATTCATAATTAAGCTCTTGTGTGCGTTTGTTACATTTCATCGTAATAAATGACAATATTATTATTTTGGGTACAGATTGCTTGATTAATTTGAAATTTTTTGACAGTCCCATTCGCTTTGATTGCATGAAATGAAAACGGCTTGTAGTTGTCAGTTTGTCTATTTATTTTATTCATTGAATTTCGAAGAAAAGTGTATTTCTGTGAAATTTAATTGAAATTGTACTTTAGAAATAGTGAACGTATCGTAGATGGACGATATCTAGTGTGTAGGAAGTGGGATATGAAAATGTTTGCACATTATGTATTATTTAAGGTTTTGATTTGTTATCCGAATTATTAGATTCGAATTTGAGAAAATGCATGATTAACGCGTAAAAAGTTCTTAAAATTGAGAAAATATTGAGATTTCAGTGTTTGAGCACGAAACACTCGTGAGAATAGATCGAAGTATCGATAAAGAAAATAAACACTTTTAATACTGCTATTATGGTTATTATTCCGATGTATTTGAATTCACACTCGTATTTCGCATTGAAATTTAAATAGCTGGTCAGCGCAATCGTTTCTGCATTAAAAGTGTGAAACAGGAACTGATTGGGAAGTTTGGAAAACACTAATTAAGACGGAGTTTCAAATTGATGTGTAGAACTAATTTATTTTGTGAGTATGTTAATCGAATGTTGACTGTAAATGAAAATTAAGTTATAAAATAGGTTTAGATCACTGAAATAGATACATTAGTTATCAAATTATGTCTATAAGGTTGGTAATTCTGGAATGCCAGTAACGCCTGTAACAGCAGTTCGGTCTCTGATATTACCTATATCTTTTATGTGAGTGACGTCTGTGAGAAGGGGATCCAAATTTTCTACCATTATACTTTTACACTCCCTTTCTGTTCGTATTTCACAATATCTTGGTTTAAACATGTCATATTAGCTTCACGACTGATCTTTTGAACCTGCAGCTGATACATTAGTATTTAGAAGCCTAAATTTTAAAGACAGAAATTTTCTATACATATTTGAATGACTGCGATGTGTCAATGATAAAGCAAAATAAGATCTTGATATCAGACTTTCAAACGAAGGATTCGATAGCCGTGAAAATAACTATTAGTATGTGAAAGTTTTCAGAAAAGTGAATAGTAAAGTAGGCCTTTATAGATTCAAGTAGAACCTTAAGGTTTGTATGTAAAGTTGTTAGCTTGACAGCTAAATTCCTACCGTTCCTATCACAAAATTATGAATACTGCCTTTTTGATATTTCGGGCAAATACAGCTGGTTCTTCGAGAGTCTTTCACCCTCAACGATTTCATCTATCTCTCGTTATTCAATTATCATTTATAACATAATTTACGATGGATATATTATACATGTACATTTTCTATCCATGGAATATCTGCGTTCAATATAAGAGTTTTATGTCGATGAGGTCAAATTTTATTATTATACGAAACATTATCGTTCTCTTCCTGTAATAACAAGATAAAATCTTTATTGACGATTAATTAGGAAAATGTGTTATTGGGCATAAATCACATGTTTGTTCTTAATTCAGATAATGCGCTATGAGAGAAAAGTGGATCTTCGAAATCATTAATCATTTTTCGAGCAATCGGAATTAGAATCCTACGGGAACGATATTGCAAATGTCACGTTTCCGAAAATATTCTATCTTTTTATATATTTTAATTGATGTATTCAAAAGTAGATTCTTTTTGAATATCTTCTTTCATGTTTATTTTGTAGTAAAAACGAGAACTAGAAAAATATAATGAATACATGCGTTCATTTATCGATCGTTAGCAATATTTTCTTTTTCTAGGAGTGAGGATGAAAGTGTTTTGAATGCTCAGTAAACTAGATTTCTTTCAGAAAAGGGTCTGTGAATCCTTCGGATGAGCGCTACTTGTATTGGTAGTCGCGGAAATACGATATATCTATAGAAGTAATTGTATCCGAAGGAATCAGACGAAAAATTAGCTTCAATGCCTTCCAATTTCTCGGAGTAATTTCAAGTTTAATTTCATTATATCGATAAGCAATAGCACGAAGTCTTCTGCATACAACACCAATGTTGTATAGAATTGTTACAGAATCAAAATATTGAAAAATATGTTGAAGTATTTCAACGGGCAGATTTGATAAATAATCTTCTGTCATGAAAATTAGTAATTAATCTATCTAAAACAAATGTATTTCGATGGAATATATCAACCTATGCACTCGGTTTTTATATTATACATGTGACAGAATGAGAAATGGGGTTTTTCTTCTTCTTCTTATCAGTTGTTTTATCATGAAAGAATAAATGCAAATAAAATAAATTTGACATGCTACTTTGTTAGAATATCAACTAGATGAATCAATACTATCTTTTTGTTGCATTAATATTTGTTGTAAATCCTCGACTTGTGCTTTCATCATCATTGTGTACTGATAATTGTCACCGAAAATCAATCAATAGATATCTAGCGCTTTCTGTGCATGTTCAAGAGCCAATTGATACTTTCCTAATGATTGATATTGGGATCTGAATATTGTTCTTTCTTAATTTCCAAGCAGATTTGATGATGATTATTTATAATTTGTTCAACTAAATTAGAAGCATTGTTTTCAATACATTGAACCTAAAAAAATACGATCATCACTTTATTAAATTAAGATTACAATTCTATTGAGGTACTTGAAAATACATGCGAGTTTCACAGAATAAATTAGCTGTGTTTGAACGCTTGCAAAAATAATTATGCTTCAAAAAAACTTCCTTTGATGAAAAAATTCCTGATACTAGAAATAGATATTTATGGTGCGATCTAATATCATTGCTGTTCATTCGATGAGATTCGATTTTTTTATTCAATTATTTCTCGAAATCAAAAAATTTACTAGAAAATTATTTATGGTGGTAGATCAGTTTTTTTTATTTTGAAATAAATAAGAAAGACGAACTAATGATTAGTTGAATTCATTATTATAGTTCTTCATTATGGACTTCAATAACTACTTTGCCTATGACTTGTCGAGACAATAGTCGATCATAAGCAGAAAGTACATCCGTAAATTTATATGTTGAATCAATGACAGCTTTGAAAGCTTCTTCTTCTATTAATTGTACCAAAGTAAGCATACGCGAGCGATCCATATTCACACCTTCGAATGTATGCTGTCGAGGCACACCTCCGAGATATACAGGTAGTGCCATGGCACTTAAGAATTGTAAGATTCTTTTGCTCACTGACCAAACCGTCGAACCTAAGAACGAGATAGAGATAGGTGGAAACACATCGATCGAAGATAGTTTACCAAAGTCGACGATGCCAATAGTACAAAACAAACCCGATGGAGTCAAATAAGTAGGCGAATTCGAATAGAGTGCATGATCATTACCTACAGTATCCAAGATGACATCAAATGGACGTGAACTATAGTGCTCGCGAAGAAAATCTGGTAAAATATTCGAAGTATAATCGATCACCTTAAATAAAATTATTTCTTGAAGAACAAGATAATAGTTGTTATTACTTCATCTGCGCCAAGATTTCGAACAATATCAATTTTCGATGGAGAACATGTTGCCACAACAAAACCTGTTGATCCAACGATTGTACGTGCTAATTGAATTGCCATGACACCAACGGCGCCTGCACCACCATTGATAAACACTTTGTCTCCTTTCTTCAACTTAGCTTTTTCAATTAGGAATCTGCATGATGTACATCCTATCAATTTAAGATCGTATAAAGCAGCTACCTTATTGTACAATAAGTAATAATACCTGTACCAGGAAAACAACAAGCTTCTTTGAGTGAGATATTATCAGGAACTTTCACGATGAGCTTTTGTTTAATGAGAATATATTCACGTAATACTCCGCGTGAAATATTCCGAATTCCTTCAAAAGCAATTCCAAAAACTCGATCACCTAACAATAAAAATAATCAAATAATCGAAACAAATTTTGACAAAATATTATTACCGGTGTTAAATTCTTTAGCATTACTACCTCGTAAATCGCAAACAAGTCCACTAAACTCTAATTCTGGCACGCAAGGTTTACTCATCAGACCACCAACAGGATCAACCATAGCATAATGTGAAATGAGTAGATTGACTATCGATGAATTTAATGAAACGTAACTGACTTGTACCAGAACTTCGTCATCTGCACATGTGGTTGGAATAGGTACTTCAACCATTGTTAGCACATCTCGAGGAGTTCCAGATCGAGTCAATTGCCATTGTTTCATCATCTTAATTTTCAATTGACTTACTTTACTGAATTTACAAAAATAAACAACAACAAAGCACGATTAATTCTCGATTCATTTCTATGATTGGTCATTTTCTTTGTCGAGTAGAAAACTATCAGTATGAAGCTAGCACGACAATCAATTAGAAACTACATCACTAACAGTGACATCTGATCACCATACCAATATAAATTTCATCACCCAGCGAATCAAACACCCGCACTTTCAGAAAAAAATGACCTATTCGTACCGTCACTCGCCTGATTAATGACTGGATTGTTTGGTTTTGATGTTCAAGATAGTGCTGATTGATTGATCTGCTCATTTGTATCTTGCTTTATGTTGAAATGCACCTAATTGGAAAGGTAGCGGTTAATTAGAAATTTGTGAAAATTCAACAGTTCGTTTTTATACTTTAGGATGCTTGGTTCTGTCCAAAATCTATCAGCGAATATCGACGCCGCCGAGAAGATAATAATTGCTTTTATAGTTAACATAAGCAAGTAAAAATTATCTTTTAGAAATGAACAACCATCATCAGTACCAACTGCCCAGCAGCACAATATTTTTACCACCACAACAATTGACATCCACGCTAGTGTCGATTGTTTAACTTAAACAATGAATTCGAAAATAATATCGAAAATAAATCAAAGTCTATAGTAAAAAGTAGACCTGTGACATTTCCATTTCATTTCAACGAAATACTGAATGTGAACTGTCACAGGCCTATATAAAACTAATGAACTCGTTGGAGAACTTGTTTATACAACTCAGCATGGTTCTAGCCACTCGAAAACAAATGATATTCAAGTTGTATCATTTTATCTCGAACGACAAATTGTTCGTTCAGATGCCAAAAACACAAAAGGAAATTTTCTTCTCGAATCAGGTGATCATACATTTCGTCTTCACGATAATCTACCGCCGACATTAGAACAAACTCGTCACAATGGTCCGTATATTCGATATGTTGTTCGTATTCAAATTGGTATCAAAAGAATATCCAACGAGCATCTTTTATTACTGTTCGATGTCGCCAGTCATCAATGCGAAATGATCAAACAAATAGAAAACACATTCGTACATGTGTACCTCCGAAATAGTCTTCTCGAAAATCACTCCCTGTCAGTTATGAACTTCGTCTCGAAGCTCATCTACCTGGTTTACTCACAAATCTCGAACTCAAACTACCGATTCATATTAATTAATAGTCTTTTATTTCATTTCCAAAGATCCATTTTATAAAAAATAATTGTCAGAACAAATAATATGATAAAAGATTTCAAATGAACAAGAATTTCTTTTGGAAATCGACATTCATCCAAATATTCACTCTCATACAGCATTACATCAATTTCTGTACGATTGTAACAACTGATTTGATTAGAGGAATATTTTAAAAGTATATGACAATATTAATAATCGATAATGCGATATAAATAATTGTAATTATAAATGGAATTGCACAGAATGGTTTGATAAAAATACTTGTAATACCAAAACATAAACTGAGAAGCATCGAGGCTGAAGCCACATATCGATACAAGAAGAAATGTCCACCACGCATTGGCCATTTTTTCTTTTCGTTTGGATCATAAATAAGATCGTTACAGTATTGTTTCTAAGACGTTCTTTTTCGGAGATTTTTTACTATCTATTAATCCAAACCATCAGTATTTAAAGTTCATGTTTATGGATAGCTTGAAAATGATTTTCTTAAGACTATGTCGATAGGATGAAGAGAATAGATAGTACATATAGAAACTACTGGAAAAAGGTGCACAAGAAACCACGTAGGCTATTGCTGAGAAAAGACCTTCGATTGCGAGACTTATATCACTTTTGATGAAGTTTTTTGTTGCGGTTGAATAGATAATTTTGATGCAAATGGGAATTGTTGTGAGAGAAAAATGTAAAAGCTGTAAAATTAATATTGTTGAAAATTGTCGATCGATACGTTTTCTTATAATAATTATTTTCCTTTGTCTTGAATCTTCGTTCAAAATTCTAAATACAATATTAACACGTTTTAAATTCCCATAGGTTAGAATACCAAAAACTAGCAAAACAATAATAGGTAGAAATATGTTAAACATAAATTATAAACTGGTGAAATCTTTGTGCAGATTGGTGTACCATAAGTATAATCAATACCTCTATAGAGAAGTTCTGGAATTGCTAATAAAAGAGATGCAAAGAGTGCAATTAGAATTGAGATCTTTGCCGCTTTCATTGAACTTCGCCGTCGTACGAGTGCATTTGGATTTGTTGAATAATAACGATCAATCGATGCTAAACATAATGTTATAGTCGAAAGAGCTAAAAGTTGATTACCAAAAAAGTTCATTAATTTACACCATCATAGATATATTTCTGTGCCATTTTCACCAGTAATCAAACCAACAACTGTCGGTAGAACGTATACTAATAAATTCACTGCATTGCTCATTTCACTTGTCATTAAATACAAAGAACATGAATTTGTTCGATAATTTTTCAAAGAAAATACAAAATAAAGACCATACAACCGTAGATGTATATATCTGTAGAAATCAAGTTAATCGTCTCGACAGTTGCTGATGACTTCTATACTATTTTTAAAGTTAATAATGAAGCAAGAACTTTTGAGAAAAAAAAAGATAAATTCATTAGATTCAAGTGTTTCTACGCATGTCATTTATTTTACATGCTAAATTGACTTTATTGATAATTATTTCATACATTTCAAGAGTAGATAAAGAACAACGAATGATTGAGAGAAAGAAGAAGTGAAAAAAGGGATATAATTTTTGTTTATTATTGAAAATAGAAAGTTTTAGATTGTATATGGAACTACTGTTTCGAGTTTACCATTTTTCCAGATGCCTACAACTGTTTTACCGTTTTGGTCAATATAAGTCCCATTGCCTTCTTTTCTGTCAGACCACCATTGACCCTCGTATTTGCCACCATTGGGTAGAATTAGAATACCCAAACCGGCTCGAAGATCGTCCTGCCATTCGCCACGATACACTCGTCCATCGGGATACAATTGAACTCCAAAACCATATTTCCTGTTGTTCAACCAGTTTCCTAAAAAATTATGAATAGAAAATGTTGTTGTGGTCACCTTCTTGACTTCTATGTGAAATTGACCTGTATATCGTTGTTTATTAGGCCATTCCATGACACCTAAACCTGATTGTTCATCATCTTTCCATTCACCTTTGTACCAATGTCCGTCACTCCATTTTAGTTCTCCCAAGCCAACTTTTTTATTATCCTTCCATTGTCCATCGAAGATCATTCCTAATTCAGCCCAAATAAACACACCGTGTCCTTGCTTTTTGCCGTTATTGTCGATCTGACCAATGTAAATGTTACCTGCCCGATCGATCTCACTTACTGATCTCAGATTATTATTTTCTATAAGACAACAAAAACGAAAAATGATCGTAAAATGACTGAAATATGACATATTGTATACTTACTATCCTGGATATCGCTTGGCCAAGGTACCGACGCACTTTCTTGCCATTGATAAATCATTAGAAATACACCAATATAAATAAGGTGGATTGAGAAACTCATCACACGAATTGTTAATGATACTGTTTAGATAGGAATCCAAATGTTTTAGAGTCTCACGAAGTCTTGTTCTATTTATACGAAGAACTTTCTCTCTTGTTCTATGATAAAGATGGGATATTCGCATACTATTAGAACAATTCTCCCACTCTTATCTGACAAAAATACACATAATCGAGACAGTGTATGTAGAACAGAAACATGAGACGATCTAATATAACACATATCTTATCTATGGGAAGAATTAAGAATCAAACCACTATTTTATCGGTGTCTAGTCGATATTTCCCATG
>Ga0209930_1005634_pt1 | contig 10073 bp, 7 predicted proteins | sample ThiBiot_500_biof_2_FD_183948 | JGI IMG/M metagenome (GOLD analysis project Ga0209930, IMG submission 183948) | Wastewater bioreactor microbial communities from Cape Town, South Africa - Thiocy_cont_500_biof (SPAdes) | ecosystem: Engineered > Bioreactor > Thiocyanate-remediating >... | reverse complement strand
CTCGGTTCTGGTCTGGGTGTCGTTGAACTCACCGTTGCAATACATCATGTTTTTAATACGCCCGCAGATCGCGTCATCTGGGACGTCGGCCATCAGGCCTATCCGCACAAGATTCTGACCGAGCGCCGCGACCGTATCAAGACGTTGCGTCAGGGCGGCGGTCTTTCCGGTTTCACCAAGCGCGCCGAAAGCGAATACGACTGTTTCGGTGCCGCGCACTCCTCGACCTCGATTTCCGCCGGTCTCGGCATGGCCGTGGCACGCGATCTCATCGGCGGCGACAACAATGTCATCGCGGTCATCGGTGACGGCGCGATGTCGGCCGGCATGGCCTACGAGGCGATGAACAATGCGGGCGCGATGGATTCGCGCCTGATCGTGATTCTGAATGATAACGAGATGTCGATTGCGCCGCCGGTCGGCGCGATGTCGTCCTATCTGTCGCGGCTGACCTCCAGCAACACCTACCGCTCGCTGCGCGAGATCGGCAAACAGGTCGCCAAGCGGCTTCCGAAATTCATCGAGAAGGGCGCGCAGCGCGCCGAGGAATATGCCCGCGGCATGCTGTCGGGCGGCACGCTGTTCGAGGAACTCGGCTTCTACTATGTCGGCCCGATCGACGGCCATAACCTCGACCATCTGCTGCCCGTGCTCAAGAACGTGCGCGATTCCAAGGTTGGCCCGACGCTGATCCATGTCGTCACCGAAAAGGGCAAGGGCTACACCCCGGCAGAGTCGTCCGCTGACAAGTATCACGGCGTGGTCAAGTTCGACGTCGCCACCGGCAAGCAGGCCAAGGCGCAGGCCAACGCTCCCGCCTACACCAAGGTGTTCGGCAACAGCCTCGTTCAGGAAGCGGAGAAGGACGACAAGATCGTCGCCATCACCGCGGCCATGCCGTCGGGCACCGGCGTCGACATTTTCGGCAAGGCTTTCCCGGATCGCACCTTCGATGTCGGCATCGCCGAACAGCATGGCGTCACCTTCGCCGCAGGTCTTGCCGCCGAGGGCATGAAGCCGTTCGTCGCGATCTATTCGACCTTCCTGCAGCGCGGCTACGATCAGGTGGTGCACGACGTCGCCATTCAGGGCCTGCCGGTCCGCTTCATCATCGACCGCGCGGGTCTGGTGGGCGCTGACGGTCCGACCCATGCCGGTTCGTTCGACATCGCATTCCTCGGCTGTCTGCCGGGCATGGTGTTGATGGCTCCCTCCGACGAAGCCGAACTGGTTCACATGATGGCCACAGCGACTGCCATCGACGATCGCCCGTCTGCGATCCGCTTCCCGCGCGGCGATGGTGTCGGCGTCGATCTGCCGGCGGCCGGCGTTCCGCTGGAAATCGGCAAGGGGCGCATCGTGCGCGAAGGCTCGTCGGTCGCCCTGCTCTCGCTCGGCACCCGGCTACAGGAATGCCTGAAGGCCGCCGACATTCTCAAGAGCCACGGCCTCACGGTCACCGTGGCCGACGCCCGCTTCGCCAAGCCGATCGACACCGATCTGGTGCTCAAGCTGGCGCGCGAACATGAAGTCCTCATCACCGTCGAGGAAGGCTCCATCGGCGGCTTCGGCGCGCAGGTGATGCATGCCCTCGCCGAGAACGGCGCACTGGACAAGGGTCTGAAGGTCCGCTCGATGGTTCTGCCCGATACGTTCATCGATCAGGACACGCCGGCCGCGATGTATGCGAAGGCCGGTCTCGACGCCAAGGGCATCGTCAAGCGGGTGTTTGAAGCGCTCGGCCGCGAAGGCGAACTCAGCGCGGTGCAGCTTGCTTGATCCCGTGACCCACAAGCCGGAGATGAATATCCTGCTGGCCCAGCCGCGCGGATTTTGCGCGGGCGTCGTTCGTGCGATCGAGATCGTCGAACGCGCGCTGGAGAAGTACGGGCCGCCGGTCTACGTGCGCCACGAGATCGTGCACAACAAGTATGTGGTCGAAAGCCTGAAGGCCAAGGGCGCGGTGTTCGTCGAGGACCTCCACGAGGTCCCCGCCAACGCCATCACGGTGTTCAGCGCGCACGGCGTCGCCCGGAGCGTCGAGGAGGAAGCCGCCGCGCGCAGCCTCCCCGTTCTCAACGCGACCTGTCCGCTGGTGACCAAAGTCCATAACCAGGGCAAGCGCTACGTCTCCAAGGGACGCAAGCTGGTGCTGATCGGCCATGAAGGTCACCCCGAAGTGGTGGGCACCATGGGTCAGGTGCCCGGCCCGGTGATGCTCGTACAGAGCGTCGCCGACGTCGCCGCGCTCGACCTGCCGAACGACGAGCCGCTGGCCTATATCACCCAGACCACGCTCAGCGTCGACGATACGCGCGACATCATCGCCGCGCTTGAAGACCGCTTCTCGGACCTTGAAGGTCTTCCGTGCGAGACCTCAGCAAGCTCGTCGACGTCATTCTGGTGGTCGGCGCGACCAACAGCTCCAATTCCAACCGTCTCCGGGAGATCGGGACCGAAGAAGGCATCCCGAGCTATCTGATCGCTGACGGAAGCCAGCTCAATCCTGAATGGTTGAAGAACGCGAAAACCGTCGGCATCACCGCGGGCGCTTCCGCGCCGGAGGTGCTGGTGGACGATGTAATTGACGCCCTGCGCAGAATCGGACCGGTAACAGTGTCCGTCGTGCCGGGACGGGAGGAAAACATCGAATTCAGACTGCCCGCCGAGCTGGTTCAACGCCAGCCGCGCCTCGCACCCGTGATGCAGGAAAGATAACCGCCCATGGCCATACCGTTTTTCAAAGAAATCAAGATCGGCTCCTACCTGATGAAGCAGAAGCTTCTCGGGCGTAAGCGCTATCCGCTGGTGCTGATGCTGGAGCCGCTGTTCCGCTGCAATCTCGCCTGCGTCGGCTGTGGCAAGATCGACTATCCCGACGCGATCCTGAACCGCCGCATGACGGCGCAGGAATGCTGGGATGCGGCCGAAGAGTGCGGCGCGCCGATGGTGGCGATCCCCGGCGGCGAACCGCTGATCCACAAGGAGATCGGCGAGATCGTCCGCGGCCTCGTGGAGCGCAAGAAGTTCGTCTCGCTCTGCACCAACGCGCTGCTGCTCGAAAAGAAGCTCGACCTGTTCGAGCCCTCGCCCTACCTGTTCTTCTCGGTCCATCTCGACGGCCTGAAAGATCATCACGACAAGGCCGTGTCGCAGAAGGGCGTGTTTGATCGCGCCGTCTCCGCGATCAAGGCGGCCAAGGCGCGCGGCTTCACGGTCAATGTCAACGCAACGATCTTCGACGGCCACGCCGCCGAGGACATTGCGAAATTCCTCGACTTCACCACCGAGCTTGGCGTCGGCGTCTCGATGTCGCCGGGCTACGCCTATGAGCGCGCGCCGGATCAGGAACACTTCCTGAACCGCACCAAGACCAAGAAGCTGTTCCGCGACGTGTTCGCGCTCGGCAAGGGCAAGAAGTGGAATTTCATGCACTCCGGCCTGTTCCTGGACTTCCTCGCCGGAAACCAGAACTTCGAGTGCGAGCCGTGGGGCATGCCCGCGCGCAACATCTTCGGCTGGCAGAAGCCCTGCTACCTGCTCGGTGAAGGCTACACCAAGACCTTCAAGGAGCTGATGGACACCACCGACTGGGACACCTACGGCACCGGCAAGTACGAGAAGTGCGCCGACTGCATGGCGCATTGCGGCTATGAGCCGACCGCGGCCAACGCCGCCGTGAGCAATCCGCTCAAGGCGCTGAAGGTCTCGCTGTTCGGCATCAAGACCGAAGGCCCGATGGCGCCGGAAATCGATCTCTCCAAGCAGCGCCCGGCACAGTACGTGTTCTCATCGGAAGTGCAGAAGCGCCTGTCGGAAATCCGCGCCGATGAAGCCAAGGCAGCCGAAGCCAAGGCTGCCGCGCTGGCAGCCGCGCAGACCGTGCCTGCGAACAACGCATCGACCGCGGCCTGATCCGGATCAGGTCATTCAACCGGAAAAGGCGCGAGCATTGCTCGCGCCTTTTTTGTTGCGGTGGATTGCCCGTCACTGCGAGGAGCGCTTGCCCGAAGCAATCCATCCTTAAATCTGGCTGTAGTTCAGTCTGGATTGCTTCGTTTCGCTCGCAATGACGAAGACGATAGCCATCATCCCAGCGCGGCGGCGCAGCCCTTCAGCGAGCGCAGCGCGCGGTTGAAGTCGTATCCGGTCGAAATCAGGTGCGGAATGGTTTTCGGATTGCGCGCGATGCCGCGCATCACCTTCCACATATCCACGTTGCCGTTCGGCTTGATGGCGTTCATCGTCAATTCCGGCAGCGCGCGATGCGCCGGATCGCTGATGACGCGCACGGCCGCGAACGGCAGGCCGTAGTGCTCGGCATAGCGTGCCGCGATGTGGCTTTCCATATCGACGGCGTCCGCGCCTGTCGTGGCGCGCAGCGCGGCCTTGGCGCGTTGTCCGGTAACGACCTCTTCCACGCCGGCAAGAACGCCGGAGACGATCTTGCGCTTGCGCCCGTTCGGGAGCGCGACCAGATTTTCGGTCAGTGCTGCCGCGGTGGCCCAGCTCTGCCGACCCGCGACGATGCCGGACGCGACGACGATGTCGCCCGAGCGCAGCGACGGATTGAGTCCGCCCGCGACGCCGAACGAGACGATGCCGCGAATGCTCGCCGGGTCGAACGAGACCATCATCTCGCGCAACTGAACCGGATTGCTCGAACTGCAGATGACTGTGAGACCGGGCCCGGCGGCGATGCGGGCCTCCTGCTTCAGACCGGTCACGATCAGAACCGGCAATTCACTTTGCTCAGTCGCCGATAGGTCCGCCCTAGCGGCAATGTGTGCGGCGTCCCCGCCCGCGGCCATAGTCACATTCCAATCCCCACGAAGCGGCTGTTAGTATTGCGCAAGTTGCGATAGCGCGCCAGCGCCCACAGCGGAAAGAACTTAGAATATCCGTGGTATCGCAAATAGAACACACGTGGGAACCCGCCGCCGGTGTAGTTCGGCTCGGTCCAGAGGCCATCCTTGGTCTGATTTTGAATCAAATACGCGATGCCGCGCTGAGTCGCCGGATGATCGACCTTCCCCGCCGCCATCAGGGCGATGGTCGCCCAGGCAGTCTGCGAGGCCGTTGATTCGGAACGCTCATAGCCCTTGTACTCCAGCCGGTAGCTGTTCCCGTCCTCGCCCCAGCCGCCGTCCGGATTCTGGATCGAAATCAGCCAGTCGGTCGCCCTGGCGATCGCCGGATCGTCGTGGGGGACGCCCGCCGCATTCAGCGCGCAGAGCACCGACCATGTGCCGTAGATATAGTTCACGCCCCAGCGGCCGAACCAGGACCCGTCGGCCAGTTGGGTGCGGCGCAGATACTCGACGCCCCGCGCCAGCGCTGGATTGCCTTCGATGGTCTCGCCAAGCTGCGCCAGCATCGAGACGCAGCGCGCGGTCACGTCCTCCGTCGGCGGATCGAGCAACGCGCCGTGATCGGAGAACGGGATGTTGTTGAGATAGTATTCGAGGTTGTCGGCATCGAACGCGGCCCAGCCGCCGTCCTTGCTCTGCAGGCCATCGATCCACTCGCGGCCGCGGGCAATCGCCTCATCGTACTTTTCGCCGACATTGAGCTTGCCGCGCGCGCGGTCCATCGCCATCACGACGACGGCGGTGTCATCGAGATCGGGATAGTGCGCGTTGTTGTACTGGAACGCCCAGCCGCCCGGACGCACGCCGGGCCGCTTGTCAGCCCAGTCGCCGACAACGTCGAGCACCTGCTTCGGCTTCAGCCATTCCAGCGCCGCCTTGGCGGATTCGATTTCCTTCTCGCCGCCGACTTCGATCATGGCATGCGCCGTCAGCGCCGTATCCCAGACCGGCGACACGCACGGCTGGCAATAGGCCTCGTCGTCCTTGATGACCAGCAGGTTCTCTACCGACTGCCGCGCCAGCACATAGTGCGGATGATCCTTCGGATAGCCGAGCAGATCGTAGACCATCACGGTGTTGGCCATCGCCGGGAAGATCGCGCCGAGGCCATCGACGCCGTTGAGACGCTCGGTAACGAATTCCACCGCCTTGTCGATGGCGCGCTGGCGGCTCTTCTTCGGGAAGAACGGATCGACCACGCGCAGCACGCGGTCCAGGATGTCGAAGCCTGTGAACCAGAGCTGGCTCTGGTGCGGCGCCTTCGGCGTCATGCCGATGGACTTCGGATCTTCCAGAAACAGTTCGTCGATGCCGACGCCGAGCGGATTGCGCGCGCACGGCTTCTTGTTCATCAGCACCAGCAGCGGCACGATCACCGTGCGCGCCCAGTACGAGATCTTGGTCAGGTGGAATGGAAACCACCGCGGCAGCAGCATGATCTCGACCGGCATCATCGGCGCGGCCCGCCATGTCACGACGCCGAACAGCGCCAGCATGATGCGCGTGAAGACGTTGCTCTTGGCCGCCCCGCCCCGCGCCCGGATGATTTCGCGCGCCCGCACCATGTGCGGCGCGTCCACGGAATCGCCGATCATCTTCAGCGCGAAGTAAGCCTTCACGCTGGCGCTCATGTCGAACTCGTGGCCGTAGAACAGCGACCAGCCGCCGTTGGCGTTCTGGATGCGGCGCAGGTAGTTGCCGATCTTCGCTTCCAGTTCGCGATTGATCGGCTCGGCGAGATAATGGCGCAGCAGAACGTATTCGGACGGAATGGTCGCGTCGGCTTCGAGTTCAAATACCCAATGGCCGTCGCTCTGGCGATGGCCGAGCAGCGCACTGCTCGCAGCGGCGATGCTGGTATCAACAGCCGCCGCGGACGGTGCGGCATCGGCCTTCTGGTCCTCGAGAGTCATCGTCACGATTCTTCAGTTCATCCTTTGTTACATCGCCAGCGCGAGATCGGCGGCGCGATCGCCGGAGCGGATCGAGCCTTCGATGGTGGCCGGAAGACCGGTATCGGTCCAGTCGCCCGCCAGGAACAGGTTCTTCCATTCGGTCACTGGCCCCGGGCGCAGGGCGTTCTGCTCTGGCGTCGCCTCGAAGGTGGCGCGGCGCTCGCGCACGATCTGCCACGGCGGAAGCTCGCCTTTCGCAAGGTCATCTCCAAGACCGGCGGCCTTGCAGATGTCGCGCCAGATATCGCGGGCCAGTTGCTCGCGCGGCACGTTCACCAGCCTGTCGGCATCGCTGATGGTGATCGACAGCCGCTGCGGAAACGCGAACAGCCATTCGATCAGTCCGCCGACCACGCCCATCATCGGCGGCATGTGGTCTGGCGGATCGTAACGGAAATGCGCGTTGACGATGGCCCGGAACTTGGTCGGCGTCTTCAACCCCGGCAAGATGGAAGAGGCCGAGCGCGGCGGCACCGCGAGCACCACCACATCGGTCGGCGCGACCGCAATGGTATCGTCCACGAATTCCAGCATCGAGATGGATTCGCCCGCCATCAGAACCTGACGCAGTTCATGGCCGAGATTGACCGTGCCACCCTTCTCCTTGATCAGCTTCAGCGCCGGATCGACCAGCACCGTGCTCAAGCCGTCGCGCGCGATCAGCGGACGGCACGACTTGCCGCCCGCCAGCAGCGTCTCGCGCACGATTGCACCGGCAAGGCCCGCCGAGCCGTCGGGCGGATCGACGTTGAGCGCGGCAAGCAGCAGCGGCTGCACCAGCTTGTCATACAGCGCGCCCTCGCACGCGAGCGCGAGATAATCGCCGACGGCCGTGTCCGGCACGCGCCGCGACTTGTCGAACAGCCAGAACGGCAGACGTCCCTTGCCGAGGTCCAGCATCCAGCGCTTGTCGTTTTTCAGATCGACAAAGTTGAATTGCGCGCGCTCCGGGCCGACAAGACCGGCTTCGCTGCCGATCGACAGCGCATAGGCCCGCGCGTGAAGATTGCCCGACAGCATCAGGTGATTGCCGTTGTCAATCACCAGATCGGTCGCGCCGTCGTAATACGAGCGGCAGCGACCGCCGGCCTGATGCGTCGCCTCGTGGACGTGGACTTCGAATCCTTCATGCGCAAGCCGGACGCCTGCGGACAGACCGGACACGCCGGCGCCGATGATGTGAGCTTTCTTGGCCATCAGATGAATGCATACCGAATGAGAATGAAGATCTTGGCGGCCTTGCTGAGCTTGACCGGCTTGCGCGGCAGCGCGAAGCCGCGCTCCACCAGCTTTTCCAGGATCGCGTGATAGTATTCCGACATGATCTTCGGCGCGCGCACGAGGCGGCGCGGATTGCGCGCCATGATGTCGTTCGAAGCCGCAAAGTGGCTGCGAGCCTGCCTGAGAATGTCCTCGCACGCGCGCGGCAGCCGCGGATCGGAAACCACCGTCAGCGGCTCGTTGGACATGATGCCTGCGGCTTCGAGATTTTCCCGCGGCAGATACAATCGGCCGATAGCCGCATCCTCATCGATGTCGCGCAGGATGTTCGACAACTGCAACGCGCGGCCGAGATGATGCGCCAGCAAAATGCCGTCTTCCTCGCCGAGACCGAACACCCGCACCGAGAGGCGACCGACCGCGCTGGCGACGCGATCGCAATACAAATCGAGCGTCTTGGCGTCCGGCGCGCGAATGTCCGCCGGGACATCCATCTCCATGCCGTCGATGATGGCGATGAAATCCTCGCGGCGCAGGCCGAACTGCTTCACCGACGGCGCATAGTCCTTCACCCGCGCGGGCGGATTGCCAGCATAGAGCGCATCGATATCGCGCCGCCACTGATCGAGCGCGGCAAGACGTTCGGGGCGCGGACCGTCGGAATCCGCGATGTCGTCCACCTGACGGCAGAAGCTGTAGATCTGGAACATGGCGTCGCGCTGCTCGCGCGGCAGAATGCGCATCGCCGCGTAGAACGAGCTGCCGGACGCCGTGCCCTGCACATTCTCGTCCGCTGCGCCGCCATGCTGCGCGGTGGTGTCGGTGACGGTCATGTCAGATCACACGTCCGGAGCTTGCGGGACGGGGCGATTGTCCCGTGATGCGCTGAAAAAGCCCGCCTGCCATCGCGGACAATGCGACTGCGGCCATCTGGCCTTTCGACAGGTGCACGTTCTCGCTGAGCGGATCGCGCGCCTTGAGCAGGTTCACGATCCTGTCGGCGAACGCCTCGATGACGCGGACTTCCAGCGCAAAGCGCGTGTCCCTGATATCGCCCACAAGCGAGCGCCCTTCCTGCAGCAAAGTTTCATTGCGCCGCGCGAGCCCTTGCAGACATTTCAGCAGCGCGGGCGTGGCGCGCGCCTCGCCCAGCATTTCAACCGTCGCGCCTGATGCGGCGAGCGCATCCTGCGGCAGATAGACGCGATCGAGGCTGCGATAGTCCTTGCCGCAATCCTGCAGATGATTGTTGATCTGCAGCGCGGCGCAGATCGCATCCGACGCCGCCCAGGTCGAACGATCCTCGCCGTGAACATCGAGCATGAAGCGGCCAACCGGCATCGCGGACAGCGAGCAATAATGGATCAGGTCGTCCCAGTTCTCGTAACGCAGCTTGGTGACATCGAGACGAAACGCGGCGAGCAGATCCTGCGCATGTTTCGGCGACATGCCGCGCTCGAATGCCCTGCGCAAAGTGACGGCCTCGGGCTGCGTGTCACCCTTCCCCAGCAACTCGGCTTCGAGCAGATCGAGCCTGTCGAGCTTCTCCTGCGCGGGCAGTGTCGGGTGATCGGCAATGTCGTCGCCGGTGCGCACGAAGTTGTAGAAGGCAAGGATCAGCGCGCGATGACGTGGATGGATGATCCACGACGCGACCGGAAAATTCTCGTCCTTGTGGCCTTTGCCTGAACGCAACTCGCCTGCTGTCGTCATTTCGGATTCGATACCTGCGCCTGAGCGCGACCTTTCCACATTCCGCCCCGCCCCTGCATATGCTGAAGCGCGGAATTCACCGTGAACACCAGATAAGCCAATGCGATTGCGGGAAGCGCCGGTCCCCAAAAGACCGGCTGCCCATAGTATCGCAGCGTGGGCTGGAACGCGAGCGCCATCAGCAGCCATGCTATTGCCGCAAATGCCGCTGTCAGGCCATGGCCGAACAGCGCGATCACAACGGGCGCCAGATAGACAAGAGCCATTCCGGCGACGGTTCCGGCCAGAATCAGCGGCGAATAGCGCAATTGCG
>Ga0209930_1005630_pt1 | contig 10077 bp, 13 predicted proteins | sample ThiBiot_500_biof_2_FD_183948 | JGI IMG/M metagenome (GOLD analysis project Ga0209930, IMG submission 183948) | Wastewater bioreactor microbial communities from Cape Town, South Africa - Thiocy_cont_500_biof (SPAdes) | ecosystem: Engineered > Bioreactor > Thiocyanate-remediating >... | reverse complement strand
TTGTCATCTATTGGGAGTTACTAAATTCGATGTTTTTTTGACCTTTAAAAACGATTTTCACTGAAATTTAGCCTCACCAATTTCGATAACCTTTCGAACGATTAAGCTTCAGTCATCGGTGATTTTTGAAATGAATGTTTTTTTGACCTTTGAACACGATTCGTATCGAAATTCAGATTCTCCAATCTCGATTATTTCGGGTCGGATCAATTTTCAACCGTCCTGGACTGCGATTAGTAATTTCGAAAATCAACGTTTTTTTGACCTTTGAATACGATCTTTACTGTAATTGAGATTCTCTGATCTCAATGTCAGCCATCGTCGATTCAAATTCGTGAGTGCTAAAATCGATGTTTCTTTGACCCCGATAGAAACACACACACAAACTATTTTTTTTTCATATGACCCTCCTTACAGTTGACGGAACGTAAAATTTCGAAATTCGATGTTCTTCATTTTGTTTTTCGTAGCATGGCAATTTTATTTCGATACTGAATTTAATTCCGAGTCAAAATGAAAATACTAAAATGAACTCTAAGATTGCGTCAATCAAATTTTCAATTAAATGCTAATTTGAGTTGAATACACGGAACGAATCGTGTTTATCTTCGATTTTCTATTTAAATCATCATAGGTTAATGTCCTTGAAAATAAAAAAGTACGTTGCATGTATTTCATCTTAAAAACAAAAATAATCGAAAGTATAACCGTGAAATTGATTTTTTTTTCGGTGGGCGATTTAATTCACATGAGTATAAATTCGAAGAAAAAATCATAAACGAGAGAAAAAATGATCAAGGTTATCTTCTTCGTACTGATTATAATTGCAAATCTACCGAAAACAAGTAAATATTGATGCATTTTGAATGATGAAAAATCAATTGAATTTTAGCACCTTGTGTTGCTTTGTACGGTCAATGTGGAGGCAAAGATTATACTGGTGAAACACAATGTTGTTCACCAGCTACTTGTCAATATTCGAACGATTATTATTCGCAATGTCTAACAGGAACGACGACAACAACCACCACTAGAAAGCCCGCAAGATGTACAAAGGCAGCCACTACAACAACGACCACCACCACCACCACAAAGGCAGCAACAACAACAACTACGACAACGAGCCGTAAGTCCATCTCAGATTTGCAATTCTCGAAGATAAATCGTTTTTGTTGCAGAAGGATGTAGTGTAGTCTATGGTCAATGTGGTGGAATTGGTTGGACAGGTTCAACAAAATGTTGTACTGGTTCAGTATGTACCTATGGAAATGATTATTATTCTCAATGTATTCCAATATCTACATCATCGACATCTACTTTAAGTACAAAAACAACAACAACAACGACGACAGCATCAGTAAATGATGATCGAGTACCTGGTGTAACAACTCGCTATTGGGATTGTTGTAAAGCAAGTTGCGGATGGGCAGGTAAAGCATCCGTTACAAATCCAGTACTCACATGTAAAGCTGATGGTGTAACAGCAATTGGCGTCAATGAACAATCAGGTTGTAACGGAGGTCCTGCTTATATGTGTAACAATCAACAACCATGGAATGTTAGTTCAACTCTTTCGTATGGTTATGCTGCTGCTTATATTTCAGTTAGTTTTAAAAAAAAAACTTCTAGAAAATGTTTGAAATCTTTTTTCTTTGAATTAGGGTAAAACTGAATCTGATTGGTGTTGTGCTTGTTATTCGTTACTATTCACCAGCGGACCTGTAGCTGGTAAAGAAATGATTGTTCAAGTGACAAATACCGGTGGTGATCTCGGTAATAATCATTTCGATCTTCAAATGCCCGGTGGTGGTTTCGGTATTTTCGACGGTTGTACAACTCAATTCGGTGGATCGTATTCGTGGGGTCAACGATACGGAGGCATCAGTCAACGATCTGAATGCAACAATCTCCCATCAGTCCTTCGATCTGGTTGTTTCTGGCGTTTTGATTGGTTTCAAAATGCTGATAATCCAACTATGAGTTTAAAACAAGTTACTTGTCCAACTGTCTTAACAGCAAACACAAATTGTATTCGAAATTAATCTCAATCGAACTACACATTCGCTAAGCTTTTATTTGTATAATCAACATTTCATGTGCTCGAGTTTACGGAGAGAGAAAAGAACTGAAGAAGAAAAAGGACTGATACACATGAACTGTCGAATAAAAGAGAATAACAGTTGGACCCGTGACGTCACGTCTTATGTCGATGTAAGATTTTTGATTACTATTTGTCTATTGGTTTTGATTCTTATACTCAGGTGATGTCGTTGTAATTCGGCAGTTGTTGTTGTTTTATTCTTTTCTTCATCTATAATCGAGATCAAGAGAGAGGAAAATCTTCATCAGCTAAGTGGCTGTTTCGCGACCTCTTGTGTACACGTGTGAGAAACGGAATACGTTGGGCTGTATATGACCGCGTATGTGTTACCTCGACGTATATTACGAAGAGAAACGAGCAAACATTTAGCTGATTCGAATTTTCTATTCCGATAAACGATTTTTTACGTGAATTTTACTAGCCCATCGATGATCTTGTTTCTCGATGTTCTTCTTAAGATGTATGGGTGTTGTTTTCTTCACGTTCTTCTGAATATGTCTTGTAGCTGGCGACTTAGTGTGATGTCGTTGTAATTCGGCAGTTGTTGTTGTTGTTGATTCGCTAAGCTTGAATATATATAATTCTCTATTTATCTAACTTTTATTCTTATTCTTGCTCGATAAATATTGATTAAATCTGTTCTTGACAAATAAAAAGAAAGGCCAGACATTTCATTTTGAAAAAAAGAATGAATGGAAATAGTGTTGTTGTGTCAATGCATCAAAGTAACATTCGATGTTTTTAATAACAATAAAAATCTCGTTGCTTTTTTTTTCTGTAAGCTGGATGTATGAAAAGTGAATTTGATAGAACCTATCCTGTTCATCTCAATGGAATCATAAATCCAAATGAATATCAAGAATCAATCGATCGAATCAATAATTCATTTCGTTCGGGCAAATTAGCTTTTAGTTTATTACTAATCTTTGTGTTCAGTATAATTGTTGGAACGATTCTATTCGTTCTTGGTGGAATATCATCGATACAGAATTACAACAGATCAACATTTTCAATTTATTATATCGTGGGAATCTTATTAACAACAGTTGGTTCGATGATATTTAGCTTCGGAATTTGGGCTTTACATGTCAAACGAATGTCTCGACTACGTCAAGTTATAGCTCAAGAATCGAGCAAATATTCCTCTCGAATGCCAATCGCTTGCAGTTGGCGATTAGATTTGAGTCGACCAATTATTGGTTTCTGTGGAAATAGACGAAATAACCAAATCGTTCAGTTAGTGATTGATATTGGTCGTTCAAGTGTTTATTACAATCCGACTCAAACAACACAACTTATTTTTGGTCAACAGAATCCTACAGAACCGCCTCCGTATTCAGATCAATCTTTTGAAAAATATTAAATAACAAAGTCAATGTTTTTGATATTTATTTTGTAAATATTCTTGCCAAATGTTTGATTCTGTCACAAGTCGCATAACCATTGGCAAATGCTTTCATTGTTCCGCCTATTGTTGGTAAATTGAAAATAAATTTATTCCGATTTTGAATCTTCAAAAGTGATTCGAATGTGAGGATTTGTTTACCGCCGAGATCATAAGTTGAATTTTCAATGCTTTAAGAACGATGGTGTGACGATACATGAGAGTGTTAGTGTATGTTCTTTCAGCATGATGGTACGGTGTATACGGTGCCTTTCTCTTTATTCAACACAGTTTATATAGGGATGGTTACACATGAGAGAACAGAGGGTCAGTGCCCGGTGATTATATAGGGTCATCATATATAACGGTCGATTACCGTTACAGCAAGAGAGAGTGACTTTTTATTTTTCGTCTTTCGTTCTGCAAGAACGCAAGAAGAGCCAGTATACAGGAGGTTAAATGACAAAGTCAATGTTTTTGATATTTATTTTGTAAATATTCTTGCCAAGTGTTTGATTCTGCTGAGATTCTATCGCAAGTCGCATAACCATTCGTAAGTGCTTTCATTGTTCCGCCGATGGTTGGCAAATTGAAAATAAATTTATTTCGATTTTGAATCTTCAAAAGTGACCGAGCTAATTGTTCGAATGTGAGAATTTGTTTGCCTCCAAGATCATAGGTCGAATTTCTTGGTGATTGTCGAGTCAGTTTTTGTAATTCTTGAGCAACAGCTTCGACTTGAATCGGTTGAATTTTCAATGCTTTAGGAACGACGGCAATTGGTAATGAAATTAATTTCGAAATCAATGCATCAGCAAACTCATGAAATTGAGTTGCTCGAAGAATTGTATAAGGAATTCCACTTGATTTTATCAAATCTTCACATTGAACTTTTGTTTGATAGTACGAAAATGGAATTCTATCGATGCCAACAATTGAAATGAAAATCAAATGTTTCGTTTGTTTTTTATCGATACAATTTAATAGATTTTTCGTAAGAACAACATCACCCGGTTGTCCATCGACTTTTTTCGGTCCAACACTCGCCAAATGTAAAATCGTATCGAAATTCTCGTTCAACTTCGGTTGATCGCTTTTTGTCAAATCCAATCGAATCCATTTATTTTTCAAATCAATCGACGATGATTTATTATCATACGTTTGTGTATTCGAATTTCGACTGCCGACAATAAAATCCGTTCGATTATTTAAAAAGATATTCGCTAGTGATTTTCCTAGCATACCAGTTCCACCAGTAACCAATATTTTCGACATATGACTATACTTTGAATGGCAAAGAACGCACATATTCTCTCAAACACGTGGCGAGGACAAACATCTTTGTTTTTTGCTTAGTAAGACAGAACGCAAAAGAAAGAAACTCAAAGTCAAATATATAAAGCAAGATTTATAGCTCGTAGAGTGTCGATCATTTTCTTGACGCCAGCCATTTGCGGTCCTAATTGATTAGCATAGTTCGGCGAACCGTATCCCCACCAATCCCAACAACCTTCGGAATTTGAAGGATCACTGTGCGTGGAAATAATTTGTGGAAATAGAATAATTATGTTGTTTAATTCGGCGATTTCCAAGTAACCGGTTTTCTTAGCAAATACATCGCCGATACGCCATTTACCTTGAAGACAACCGTGAAGAGCAACGTGAATTGGACATTTTTTTCCTTGAGTACAATTTGTTGGATAATAAATAAAACCTTCTTTATCGAAACCTGATGCATCGATGTCGGATGAACCACCAACAAGTTTCGATGTTTTCGAAGGATTTTTCAAAGATTTCGCCCAGTATGAAATCATTTCTCTCGATTCAGGATTGATAAATGATGGTTGATCAAAATTCAGAAATTGACCTGTCAATGGAACTGCTCCAACTGGTTTCGTAAGATTTCCACCGAAGATATGATTCAACATATCATACGCCATATTAAACGAACTATTCAAAAAACATGACAAAACTATTATTTCCTATGTCAAACAAAACGGTCGTTAGCCACTAATTTACGATATAAAGCAGAGTCGAATACACAGAATTACGGAGCTACAGTAATGGTATTACGGTGTCAAATATTTTTGGCAAATACTGACCGTTTACTTAATAGTGCGGTCCATAAGTGGCAAAATTATGACCAAATACGGACAGTCGTATCGATAGATCTGGGTTCTTACCAATTATTAATAAAATATTTCAAATCAGGAATTGCACACAGTCCACCGAAACTATCCGTTACATAGCCATGCGTAGCTCGCATTTCATAATTGGTTTTAATATTCGTTCCAAATGCTGAAAAGATCTCTCCGTTTAATTTCACAACTTGATGGTTCACAACTGGATCGTCCAGACCGGAGAATATGTAAACAGAATCATTTTTCAGATTGACTGTTGAGTCAGCAGTGCCTGCTGATACATAGGATTGCAATTGAGCGATCAGTTTGTCAACGGGTATCGACGTGGCTGGACCGTAGAGACATTTCGGTTCAGCTCGAGTCGCACTATTTTGAGCGCAATAATACGGCGGACCGGCTAGAACGCCGCTTCCACTGATTGTTGATGAATAGACAAGATGCAATTGAGCGGTCATCGCACCTCCTGATGACAAACCCGATACTGTCACATCAGTTCGTGGTCGACAATCGATTATTCGAAAAATGAGAACAAAAAAATAGAAACTAATCGACATTCTTCGATCGATAGAGAAATTGAAATGAAAAGCTTAGCAATATTCGTTTTCTTAATCTTTATTTTTTTTTAAAGATAATTGATTTAAAACAGCTTTGAGAGTATATAAAAAGACAGTCATGCCGCAAAGTTGAGTGAAATTACTCCAATTAAAACGTTTCATATTGTCGAAGGAATTTTCTTTTTTTGATTCAACGATTTGCTGTTGTTCATAGAGAAGTAATTGTTCGACGATTGAAATTCGTTCGTCGATTGTTTGCTGTTGTTGATGAAGAGCGGCCAATCGTTCGTCTTGTTGAATAAGTCGGTTTTCGATTTCATCTTGATATTTTTTATGGATTTGCATAAACTCAAGAAGTTGTCTATCCTGATTAAGATATGTTTCTGCGAGTTGATTCGGATCGATTTGTTGGCCAGTTGGAAGTGTTTCGAGTATTTCAGGCGCAAATTTTTCGATTAATTCACGAACAATTGTTGAATCGGGAGTTGATTGACTTGTGATCGTTGCCATGTGATTTTGAATGATATTTTTAAAAGCATTACTAAATGATGAATTATCAGTCGAGGCTAAATTTACAAAGTAGAGAGAGAGAGAACGAGCTATTTTCTTTGTATATGTCACAGTAAAACTTAAAAATTTCCTAGGAATAGTTCGGGAATTTTTGAAAATAGTAGTAAAATCGCTCTGTACTCGCTTTATAGACAATTTTAGACATCCCAATGAGTGTTCCAAGTAGAACTCGATGAGCTCTATCGAATGGTATACTAGACTAGGATGTAATTTCAAATTAATTTTTTTTGATCAAAGACGCCCAGGACGAAAAATCCGACTGTCGGATCCCGTCGGATTCACCATGGAAAATTGTCGGATTTTATTGTATCCGATGGGAATTCGATTGTTTTTGTCAGAATCCTTGGTACAGGAATCCAATCGGAAGTTATAGGTGTCGGGAAAATATTGGATTAGTTGTAGTTCCTATCGGATCTGGAGTATTCCAACATTTTCCGATGTCCCACAACTTCCGATTGGATTCCTGTACCAAGGATTTCGTCGGATTTTGTTAGGATCCGATAAGATCTTGTGAGGCATGTTCGCCCTGGGTAAATATACCATTCGATAGAGCTCATCGAGTTCTACTTGGAAGACTCATTGGAATGTCTAAAATCGTCTCTAAAGCGAGTACAGAGCGGTTTTACTACTATTTTCAAAAATTGTCGAACTTTTTCTCTCCAGTAAATCGAAATTTCAATTTATCCTAGAAAATATTCAGTACAAAATGAAATTTTAAGTTCTCCTAGGAATAATTAAAATTTTAACTATTCCTAGGAAAATTTTAAATTGTCCTAAATTTTAAGTTTTACTGTGACATATACTTGGTGAGGGTGTTAGCTGATAAAGATCAATAGCGTTTGTTAATCTATGAAAATTTTCATTTAATTTCTGTTCATCATAAAGATCGAAATAGATATGATCTGAAGCGATAAAGCCAGGTGCTGCATTTGGTTGGTAATCTTTCTGCATTCGACAAGGAATGATTGGAATTTTTTTCGTCTGTGCATACTGAATTTCTAAAAGAGATTTGAATTTAAAGTCTGTATGAGCTTTCGAACAGTCAAACCTCCTAGGCAATAATCACTCGACGAGTAATCTTTATCGAAACAAGCGAGAACAACAGAAGCATTTTCAATAGCTGCGGATAAATTTCCAGCTAAACTTCCAACAAGACAGTCTCGTTCATCAAACCAAACCTTATATCTCTTTGACTAAATCAATAGAAACGATTAAATCTTGATTTTGAAAATCAAATATTTACACAGAGAAGTTCGTCAAGTTTCTTGCAAATTGTCGATGAAATTCCATGTTTATAACTAATCATAATATGTTTTCCATTTTGTTCCGCACGAGGTGGATTCAAATCAGATGTATTTATTTCTGCAGCTACAATAATCAGTTCGTCTTCAGTTTTCTGCTGCACATTGTTTATCGAACCTGAAAAACACTCGAGTTAAATCAGATAGCTTCGAGAAAGATTTTCGTTCACGTATTTCGTCCGTAGGTTGACATGCTTGATCATCATTCATGTTTCAGATAAAAATTTGACTTTTTCGAACGAATTTGTACGATAATAAAAATAAAAAACCCAGTCAATAAAATCCCTCCACTTCAAAAAATTCTATTGCATTCTTTTTCTTTTCTGCATTATATACTCTCGCTTGTTAACAACGACGAAAAAACAAATCAATGGGTTATAAGAATCTGAAAAAAACACTGATACATTTCAAACGCTTTAATGGCGACATTTTTTGAATTCAATCGAATTAGTATTGAGAGTAAAATCAAGTATCTTCTCTTCACAAGTATTCAATTAATACATCGTTATTACTTTTTACCTGTGACTGATTAATTAATTGATTTTAAAAATATAAAAAGAAATAAGATCTTTTTTCCAATGTTCTTCAAGTAAATCGATCGATCAATTCATTTCATTATTGCTTTCATTGTTTATATATAATCAATTTCTGTTCAGTGAAATTGTTCCTTAATAAAATCATCCATTACTTTTTTCGTATCTTTACGTCTGAATGTTATCTAGTATATGTTCACTAAGGGCCCATGTTGCACGAACCGCCGGTTAACCGCGGTTCTTTTTCTTTATACTTTTTCATTTCTAACTGAACAAATATTTTTTAAATCTTAGAAAATCGTCAGATTTTAGTCGAAATCGCACTTCCTTATATTTGAAAGCGTGCTGAAGTCGCTGGTGCTAGCCACATCAGCTAATTTTGCTTAGTTTTCGAGTTTGAATTTAATTAAAGATGGCGCTATAAAAAATAGTCATTAGTTGTGTTCGAACCTGTAACGACGAATTTTGAAAATTTTTGTAAAATCTTTTCTAACACATCAGAAACTTACTTTTTCGGTTAAAATGAACATTATCATGAGATTTTCCAACGAAATCGTGAAAAAGTCAGTGAAAATAATGGCGCAAAACGAAAAATCGATTTTAACCGACGGTTTTACGAAAAAATCGAGAATATGGGGGAGGTTTTACTGTATATCAAAAAAATGTCAAGTATAACATCTTTATTTTTCAAAAGAGCAACTAAAAGTGCAATTGGCTGGTTGATATTCCAATGCATTCCACCATAGATAATTGATATGATCGTATCGTTGATTGCCTGGATCATGTTTATCCCAAGGTTTAGCAAGAATGTAATGAATAACTTTTATTTTCGAGAGATTCCAAATATTTGGATGAGTCAGAGAAAATGTTTTCAATGAATTATAAAACGATGGCAAACATTTCCATTTATTCTTATAGAATTTATTGAGAAAATCTTGATCACTAAATGGAAATTGATTTAAATCCCACGTATTCAAATAACCGAGCATTTCTTCGAACAGTTTTTTACTCGGATGATATAAAAATAAGCCACTATTAAATTGTCGAAATTGAGGATCGATATTTTCCGGACGAATATCGTTCGTATAGGGACAATTCGATGGTTTCCAATGTTCAGGATAATTGGGTCGTTTCTCTGGATTACAGATACATGTTTGAACAGCTGCAAAATCGGGATTATCTTCCAATTGAAATATATCATCGAGATTATTTAAAACGATTGCATCGGAATCGAGAAAGACGCATTTATCAGCAATATCAGTGATTTCGAATGCACGTAATTTTGTCCAAGCAAATGAGAGACGAGCAAATGCTAAATTTTGTGCGTCTTGTTTCGGATGTAAACCTTCGATCAATCGAATTGAAACACCTTCATTTTGAATTTGTTTTACAGTTTCCGATGAAACATTATTTTCAACTATTAAAACACAAATTGGATAAATCGTTTCCGAACGTTTTAATGAACGAATTAAAGCTAAAACACCAACTAAATA
>Ga0209930_1005629_pt1 | contig 10077 bp, 3 predicted proteins | sample ThiBiot_500_biof_2_FD_183948 | JGI IMG/M metagenome (GOLD analysis project Ga0209930, IMG submission 183948) | Wastewater bioreactor microbial communities from Cape Town, South Africa - Thiocy_cont_500_biof (SPAdes) | ecosystem: Engineered > Bioreactor > Thiocyanate-remediating >... | reverse complement strand
AGTACTCTCGCTGGCAGCCAATCAACAACGACTGCAAGCCGAGCTCGAGGCAGCGAGAGGTCGAACGACAGCAGCAGAGAGCGAACTCGAACAAGCTCGAGAGCAAGCAGCCACTCGACAACGAGAACACGATTCCTTGGCAGCACAGGTAGCTGCCGACCAACAGCAACGAGCCGTGCCCTTGGGCTCTGACCAGCCAACTGTGGAGCACGCCTCTGACCGGCTGCAAGCCCTCGAGCAACAACTCCAGCGTCTCCAACAAGAAGTCGATTCCGAACGCCAAGAGACTCTCCGCAAGGAGGCTGCCATGACCAAGCGAGCCCGAGACGATGCCGAACGCTCAGAAGAACTTCGTGTTCGTTGCGAGCTCGCTCAACAATCACTCACTCAATCCGAACAACAACGATCCTCTCTCGAAGCTCAAGTACTCTCGCTGGCAGCCAATCAACAACGACTGCAAGCCGAGCTCGAGGCAGCGAGAGGTCGAACGACAGCAGCAGAGAGCGAACTCGAACAAGCTCGAGAGCAAGCAGCCACTCGACAACGAGAATGCGAGCTTGCTTCAACACGATCAGCGAGTTTGGAGCAAGATGTTGCAGATGCACGCTCTGCAATGGTGGTTGCACAAAGACATGCCACCGAGCACCAAGCAGCCCTCGAGCGTCTCCAACAAGAGGTCGACTCCGAACGCCAAGAGACTCTCCGCAAGGAGGCCGCCATGACCAAGCGAGCCCGAGACGATGCCGAACAGCTTGCCGACCTTCGCACTCGTTGTGATCTCGCTCAACAATCACTCACTCAATCCGAACAACAACGATCCTCTCTCGAAGCTCAAGTACTCTCGCTGGCAGCCAATCAACAACGACTGCAAGCCGAGCTCGAGGCAGCGAGGGATCTCGAACGAACCTCGATCGCGCAACTCGAACAAGCTCGAGAGCAAGCAGCCACTCGACAACGAGAACTGCAACAAGAGCTCGATGCCACGAGATCTCGAGCTGTCGAGCGAGGTCAAGCCCTCGAGCAACAACTCCAGCGTCTCCAGCAGGAGCTGGCGGCTAGCATGCCACTTGCAGAGGCGGCACCAGCATCGACCGCCGATGGAGACGAGCAAGTGCTCAGCAGGCTGAGAGCCGAGTTGGTGCAGGAACGAGATTTGCGCACGCGGCTCAACGCGGAACTCGAGGCCGAGCGGCGCACCGTGGCTGATCTGGGCCGTCGACTCGCCAGCGAGCCGTCTGACGAGTTGCGACGCAAGAGCGAACTGCTCGATGCGGCATACATGCAGATCGAGCGCTACGGCAGTGATATCAGTGATCTGCGCCAAACCAATGCCTTGTTGCGTGCCGAGCTCGATCGACTCGTGCAACACCCTGAACCACCGCATGATGCAATCGAACCACCGCAGCAACGAGAGGCGGCTCCAGAACGCTCGGCACTGCCTGACGAGCACCAACAGCAAGCTACTCTCGCAGCACTGCACGAAGCACAGCAACAAGCTGCGGCGAACGCCGCCAAGGTCGTCGAACTCACCGAAACCATCCAGCAGCTCCAGCAACAGCAACAACAACAACAGCAGCAACAGCAAGCGGCCGAACGAAACGAAGGAGCTGTCACCTCTCAAGAGCAAGCAGTCGCGACGAGCGCTACGACGCTGCCCACTGCGGCAGTGACCAGCTCGCCACCGAGTGCCAGCTCTCGTGGCTCGACACCTGGTCGAACGGTCGAGATCGACGCCAAGCTTCGCGCAATCCTCGATGGAGCACAGGAGGCCGTCATCCGCGCTCACCATGAACGCGATCAAGCCCTCGAACAGTGCGCACGGCTGCAACACGAGCTACAAACCACGAAGGCGCGCAGCAGCAAGGTCATCTCGACACTGCAGGCCACTGAGGCGCAGTTGCAGTCGAGACTGCGCGAGGAGAAGAAGCGAATCGCGCAACTGCAGTCGGCGCACCAAAACCTCATCATACAAGGCTCGCCTGGCTTCAAGGCATCGGCGCCGCAGGTGCCGTCGCCACGTCAGTTGGTGCTACCCTCGGCAGCAGCGGCGAACGGAGTGGCTGCCGAGCAGCAACAACAGCAACTACAGCAGAAGGAGCAAGAGCAACAGCGAGCACGTCAGATACAGCAGCTACAATCGTCGCTCGAAGGTGTGCAACAAGAACGCGAACGCCTCGAGCAACAAGCGCGCGCAACGGCGAGCGAGCTCGATCGAGTGCGCCAAGAGCACCAACAGCAGCTGCAGGCACTTGAGCAGCAACTCCAGGACAGCAGAGCTCAGTACCTGGCGATACAAGAGCAACAGCAACTTGCGCAACGGACACTAGCCGAGTCGACGACGTCAGCGTCCTCGCCACGACCGATCACTGACGATGGCGAACAAGCGACGGTGTTGGCCAGCGAGTACCAGCACCAGGTCCACTTGCACAACCTCACCAAGCAATCGTTGGCAGCGGCCGAGTTTCAAGTGCGCGAGCTCGAAGAGCGCAGCTGTCGTCGCGTCGAGACGCTACAAGAGCAACTCGAGAGCGCTACGCGACTGGCCGACAGCAAGCAGACCGAGGTATTGCGCTTGGCCGATGAGACGCAACGGTTATCGATGCGAGTGCGCGAACTCGAAGGCCAAGTGGAACGCTCGGCCGAATCGAGTCGCGAGCACGAAGAGCTGCTCGCGACGCGACAGCAGAATGCCGAGCTCGTGGCACGCATCGAGAGGCTCTCGAATGAGTTGGCTGAGATGCGCACGGCGGCCGAGCACGAGGCCGAGCAGCGAGTGCACGAGGCGCAACTCGCCAAGGACCACGCCGCGACGCTGCAGCGAAGGATCGCGGAGCTCGTGGCCGAGGCCGAGCAATACCGTACTCAGACGGAGAGCGAGCTCGAGAGCGCCAGGCAGGCGGCACAGCTCGCAGCTACGGCGGCAGCCACCACTGCACAACAAGCGCAGAGCGGAGTGGCGCGAATCGCCGATCTGCAAGCGCGGGTGACGATGCTTGAGCAACAGAACGCCGAGCTACTGTCGAGGGTACGCGAGCATCAGCAGCAGAGCCCGACCGAATCAGCGTCGGCGCAATCACCGACCGAACCGGTACCAACGAGCACCCTGGAACGTGAGGCGCCCACTGCTCGCGAGCCACAACGTGAAGCACACCAAGAGAAAGAGGCCGCCGCCGATAGCACGACGGCATCGCAGTACACGACGTTGAGCCAGCAGTTCCAAGAGCTGGCGCAGCGTCACGAAGAGTCACAGATCGAACGAGCGCGACAGAATGCGAGCTTGAGTGCGTTGCAGCGTCGACTCGGTGAGATGGAAGGCAGCGTCGCGAGCGCGCGCGAAGCGCTCGTTGCCACCAATGCGTCGCTCGAGCGCGAGAAGCAACAACATCTCGAAACGACCGAGGAGCTGCGCCGCGTACAAGCCAACATGGCACAAGTGCGCAAGCATGCCGACAGCCTCGAGCTGCAACTCGAGCGTGAAAAGTCGGCGCACGCGCTGGCGCTCGTGGCCTTGGAGCGTGAGAGCGCCGAGTTACAGCATCTGCGCTTCGAGACGCAGTTGCATCTCGGATCGGCCGGAACGAATGAGGGTCACGGTGATAGCGACCGCGATGTGACACAAGATGAACGACCGATGACGATGATGACGACAACGACAACGACGACGACAACGAGCAACGAAGAGCTCGCTGCTGCTCGTGCCAGCATTGCGCAAGCTCAGGCCGAGAACGACGAGCTACGCGGTCGACTCAGCATCGCGCTCGAGCAAATCGCCAGCTTGCAACAAGAGTCGCAACGTCTGGCCGATGCGATCACGAGCAGCTCGAGTGCCACTGTTGCCAACGAGCAGCTGGCGAATACCGAGCGAGCCGTCTTGCGAAGCCAGCTGGCCGAGGCGCACGCTCGCGTCGCCGAACTCGAGCAGTTGGTTCGCACACACCAAGCCGACGTGGCCGAGGCCGAGAGGCGCCTGCGAGACGAGAGTGAGCGAGCCCAAGCGTCGGCCAGCGAACTGCATGCGACCATCGAGGCCCTGCGAGCTGCCGAGCGCCAACGCACCGAGCAGTATGCCGCGGCGGCGCTCGAGAATGAGACGCAGGCACGAGCGCGTCAGCAACAGCGTGACGCAGAGTTGGCAGAGCTGACGCGCCAGCTGGCCGAGTTCCAGAGGCTGTATGGCGAACTCGAAGCGAGCTGCGCCGAAGCGGCTGCCACGGCCGAGTCGGCCAATCGCAAGCTCCAAGCCACGGAGCAGCAGCTGGCCGACAGCACACGCGAGCGACTTGCGGCCGCCGACGCCAGCCGTGCAGCGAGTACGGCACTCGAGGCGCGCGTGCACGAGCTGGAACGCCTGCACGGTGAGGCAGTTGCGGCAGCCGAGGCGAGCCGCAGCGAGCTCGAGGCACTCCGACACGCAGCGGCCGGCCAACAACGGGATGTTGCCGAGGCGTCCCACGCTCACCTACAGACCGAGATCACGCGTGCTTGCAGTGAGCGAGACGAGGCACTCGTGCGACTCGCTGCCTCCGAGCGGTCGTTGAACGAAGCGCGCGAGGAACACCACCGACTACAGGCGCAGCTGCAAGCACTCGAACGCGAACGCGACGATGCACGTCGAAATGGAGAGGCAGCGCACGCTGCGGCCGAGCAGGTGCAGGCACAGCTGCGACTGCAACTCGAGCACAGCGAAGACGAGCGTCTGGCGGCGCTCGAGTCAGCGCGAGTTGCCACGGCTGCCGCGAGCGAAGCGAGGCAGCAACAAGAGCTCGCGGTGCTCGAGTGGCAACGCGAGCGGCAGCAAGCGGCAGCCGAGAGTCGCACGGCGCTGGAGCACGAGCGCCAACAGGCCGAGGCACAGCGCGAGCAGCTACGCGCACGCAACGATGAGCTGCAACAGCGACTCGAGGCGGCACTCGAGCAAGTGAGCGGCATGGTGCGGCAGATCGAGCAGCTGGGTATCGAGATAACGAGCGTCGGCGCGGTCGAGGCCACGAGTGCCAACGAACAACAGCTGCAGCAGCTGATGAGCTCGCAGCAACTGCAAATCTTGTACGACGAGCAGGACTTGCTGCGGCGCGAGCTGGCGACCGAGAAGCGACACGTGGCCGAGCAACAAGAGCGGCTGCTCGAGGCCGAGCAGATGCGCGCCGACGCCTTGTTGCAGGTGCAGCAAGCCGAGGAAGAGCTGCGAGCCGTGCAAGCCGAGTTGCGAACGCAGCGTACGAGCGAGGGCGAGCGCCTTGGCGCGCGTATCCAGGAGCTCGAGCTATCGCTGCAGCGAGCCAACAACGAGACGCAGCTGTTGCAGCTGCGTCTCGAGGGCGAGAAGAAGCGCGCCGACATCGAACTCGAACAATTGGCGCAGCAGCTCGCCGAGTTCCAGACGGCGTACAGCGAGCTCGAGCGCCGTCACTTGGACGGCACCGAGCGGCGAGTGCAGCAACTCGAGGCCGAGCTGCAGGAGGCACTGCGCAAGCTGCACGCCAGCAAGGCCGAGCTCGAGAACGAGCGACATACGCGCAGTGCGCAACAAGATACCAACCAGCAGGCTCTCGAGGCCGAGCGAGCACAAAAACTCGAACTCGCACGCCAGCTGGCGGCTCTCGAGGCATCGATCGGTGAGCAGCGTACTCTGCAGCGGCAATCGCTCGAGCAGCTTCGGCGCACACACGAGCTCGAGCTTCGCCAGCTGACCGAGCAGGCTGAGAAACTCGTGCGCGACAAGGAGCTGCTTCAACGGAACCTGGACGATGCGCGACAGCAGATTGCCACCGTGCTGATGCAAGTGCAAGATCTCGGTCGCGATATCTCGAACACCTCGAGCACCGAATCGGAGGCCACATTGGTGCAGCAGCTGCAAACGCAGCAACAGCAACAACAACAACAACAACAGCTCGAGCACTCTCTCGCACAAGAGCAGTTGCGTTGTCGTGAGTTGGAGACGCGGCTTGCCGAGCAGCAACTCCAAACCCACCAACTATCAGCACGGTTGCACGAGCTCTCGAGCAGCACGGCACTCCATGACGCGTGCCGAAGTGAGATCCAAGCGCTCGAGGCTGCGGTGCAGCAGGCGCAGGCACAACATCACGCATACGAAGCCACGGCGCAGGTGCAGCTCCAGCAGCAAGAGCAAGTACAGCAGCTACTGGCACAGCTGCAGGCGCAACTGCAGGAGCACCAGCGCACCGAGCAACAACTCGGCCTGCAGGTGCTCGAAGCCAAGCAGGAGGCGGCGCTCGCCACGCGCACGCTGAGTGAGAAGACGCGCCAGCTCGTGGCTGCGCAACAAGCACTCGCTCGCTCGGCCCACGATCACGCATCGGCTCTCGACCAGCACACTGCGAACCTCGAGGCCGAGCATCGGCAACGTGTGCAAGCACTCGAGCTCCAGCACCAGCAGGCGATCGCCGAGCACGAGGCAAACGCTGCCAAGCAGGCCGAGCATGCGCAACGACTGCAGCAGACGCTCGATCTCTGCCGCGGCAAACTGCGCGAGTACCAGCAGTTCCACGACAATGCGCAGGTGCGCATGAGCGAGCTCGCGCGACTGGAGCTCGAGGCACGCAGTGCACTGGAACATACGCAACAGCAACTGCTCGAGCAGCAGCACCAATCGGCAGCCATGGTGCGCGCCGTCGCGTCGGACTCGGATGGTCTCAGTGCACGGATCCGCGCGCTGGAGGACCAGTTGCGCGAGCAGCAGCACGCACACGACACGGAGCTTGCAGCGTACCAGACGCGCATCGGCGAGCTCTCGGCTCGCTTGCAGCAGACAGCGTACGAGCACGCGCAAGCGGCCGAGTGCGCCGCAAGTACCGCCGCACACGCGACCGACTACCAGCACCAGCTCGCGGCGTTGCGACAGCAGTTCCACGAGAGCGAGCAAGCACGCGAGGAGCTCAAGCACATGGTGCGCGAGACGCAAGAGAAGCACCACCAGGCACGCCAGCATGCGCTCGAACTCGAGAGCCAGCTCACGACCGTGCGTGGCGAGCTCGAGCAGGCACTCCGCGCCTCGAGCGAGCAGCGCGCGGCGCACAATGACACGAACCAACTCGTGATCCAACAGCGCTCGGTGTTGCAGTCGACCCAGTTGCAACTCGAGGCCGAGCGCACTCAACGCGCACGGGCCGAGGCGGACGCGAGCCGTCTGGCGGCCGAGCTTGCACAAGCGCAGGCGGTTGCCAAGCGCACGCAGCGCCAACTCGAGCTGCTGCGAGAGGGCTTCAACGAGGAGACCAAGCGACAGCAGGCACTCGTGCGTGTGCTGCAGTCCAGCGCGCTATCGGTCAGTGAGGCGCATGAGCGCGACGGCGACTCGAACGAGCTCTCGCTCGACGGTGCATTGGCGCAACAACTGAGCGCCGATCGCAGTGCACGGTTCGAGGCCGAGAAGCAGCTTCGAGCACTGCAGGAGCGAGCCGAGGCGCTCGAGGACACGGTGGCAGAGGTGCAACGACGCTACGAGGCCGCGCAGGCACAGGTGGCGCACGAACGAGAGCTGCTCGCGCACGCCAATGCGGCCGCCGTCGCATTGCAGCACCGCGTGCAGCAGCTCGAGACCGAGAACCACACGCAAGCCTCGGCACTCAAGCGCCACGAGCTGCTGGCCTCATCGCAGACCGAGCGCATTGCGCATCTCGAACAGCAGCAGCACGCAGCGGCCGCCAACACCGAACGCCGTCTCGCGAGCGCCGCCGAGCAGCATGCGGCCAAGTGTGCCGAGTTCGAGGCTGCACTCGAGCGCGCGAGACAAGAGCTTGCCAAGCACGAGTCGGCCTTCAACGAGCAGTCGCTGAAGCTGGCGGCCGAGATGCAGGCCAACGCCATGAGCCAGCAGATCATCCAAAACCTCCGTGCCGCCATGAAGCTCTCGTCTCGCACCATGCCGGGCACGCTCGACAAGGCGGACGCCGCACTCGTGGCGTCACGAAAGGGAACCGCAGGCGCTACGACGGAAAGCACCGGCGGCTTGCACCAGGAGCTCGAGCTGGAGCTCCAACGCGCCGAGCGTATTCACAAGCGCCTCGCGGCAGTGGAAGCCGATCGCACCTGGCTCGAGCGCTCGACACGCACCTTGGCGAGCCAGCTTACGCACCTGAGCACCGAGGTCTCCCGGCTACTGCAGCATGGCGACACGCTGTTGGTAGCACTGCCCGAAGCCTCTTCCTCCAATCGACCGATCGGCAATGGCATCGAGCACGGCAATGGCAGCCAATCCAGCGAGGCTTGCGCGGCAGAGCCGTCGGCCCATGTGCGCGCGCTCTCGGACGAGTTGTGTGTGCAAGTGAACGCGGCGCTGGCAGAGGTGGCGCGCTGGGCACGCGAGCAGGTTGCGACGTGTACCGCCGAGCGTGCGCACAACCAGAGTGTAGTGCAGGAGCGTGACTCGCTGCGTGAGCAAGTGAGCCGACTGCGCTCGCAGTGCGAATCGCTGCAGAGCCGCTGCGCCGACGCCGAGGCCGTATCGAGTCGTACCAAGTCGATGCTCGACAATGCCAAGAGCCTCGTGGGCGAGGAGCAACAATCGATCGCCAAGCTCGAGCAGCACTTTTTGCAGGAGCTCGCGAACGAGCGCGCCTACAGCAAGAAGCTGAGCGACGAGCTGCAACAGCTACAAGACCGTACGCTCGAGCTCGAGAACACGCTTGCCACTGAGCGCGAGCGATCGGCCTCGAGCACCGCCCGTGCCGAACAGCTGCAAGCGAATCTGCACGACGCTACCGAGGCGCTCCGCTCACTACGAGCCGAGCTGCTGCACAAGGAACGCACCTACGAGCAACGCATCGAACAGATTCGCGCCGAGCTGCTTCAGCTCGAGGCCGAGAAGCTCGAGGCCGAGCGCGACCTCGAGCAGCAAGTCGACCAGTTGCACGCACAACTCGACAGCGCGCAGGCCGTCAACTCGGCGGCGCTCGAGCGTATACGCGAGTTGAGCGAGCTTGCTGCCGAGGCCATCGAGTTGCGTGAGCAAGTCGATTCGCTGCAGTCGGCGCTCTCGGCCCTGCAGATCCGCAGCGACATTCAGCGCCAAGTGTTCGAGAACGAGAAGCGCCTGCTACTCGAGCACTCGGTGCAGGACTCTCGTGCGCTCTTGACGCACGATCGTAACTAGAATCGATCTTCTGGAGACTCTCACGCTCTCCCCCGTATTAACTGTTGTATCGTATTGATAGTACTTGCTCATTGACCCTCGGCTCGCAGTGGCGCGCAATTTTTGACCTCAGTGTGCTGCGTGCGGCCTCGAGCTGAATGAATCGAATCGAATGTATCATAGATAGATAGATCTCGCTCGGTATCTGGCGCTGTCTCTCTACAGCTACCATCAATCGATAATTCGATTCGAACCACACCACAAGATTGAGATTGAGTTTGGGTTTGGGTTTGGGTTTACAGTTGAGACTTGCGAGTTGCCATCGTCATTCGCTTCGTTGCTTCTTGCTGCATCAACCGCTCGTCGACTCTGCGCATCTCTCTCTCTCTCTCTCTCTCTCTCGCTCACTCGACAGAACACCAGCATCACAATCTTGGTGACGTGCGCGCTGAGTACGTCCGTACTTACTTGAGCGCGCACGGTTGGCGAGTATGCTACGGAGACCGCTGTTGGCTCCCGATCAGCTGCCTGAGATCGCTGAGCAACTCGGCATCACGCTACTCGAGCTCCAGGCGGCGCTCGATAGTCCGAGCTCGCTCGCTCGTCTGCAAGTTCCTAACCTCAAGCAGGTGCGCCATTGATCGAGTGGGAGTGTGTGTGAGCGCGGCGTGTACCTGCCAGTATCCGCTCACTGCATATACGTACGCGATCGTCGACGATCACATCGACATCGACATCGACATCGAAATCGACATCAATAGCTCGCTCGCATCATCAACGACTTTGGCATCTTGCCACGCATGCGACTATCCGGCAGCAAGAGCGAGCTAGTCGATCGACTACGAGCGGCGTTGTTCCCTGACCTACAGTCATCGACGCCACTCACCACGCCTCCATCGACGAACGGCTCGTTCGTCGTGCCACCAGCGGGGCCCTCGCACGAGCCAAGCACCACCGTCACCATGCCCGCCAGCTCGAGCTCGCTA
>Ga0209930_1005626_pt1 | contig 10079 bp, 7 predicted proteins | sample ThiBiot_500_biof_2_FD_183948 | JGI IMG/M metagenome (GOLD analysis project Ga0209930, IMG submission 183948) | Wastewater bioreactor microbial communities from Cape Town, South Africa - Thiocy_cont_500_biof (SPAdes) | ecosystem: Engineered > Bioreactor > Thiocyanate-remediating >... | reverse complement strand
CGTCTACCACGATATGCATATGGCGGGATCGCCGGGCGCGCCCTGGTGGATTCGACATGGGACGAGGTGAGGGGCAATGGCGTCGAAGATCTCCACTAAATAAAGCATGTGATCGACTATCATGCCGTGCTCGAGCCTGGAGCCAAGTGCGGGCCCGGCGAAACGGTGCTGCTTGGCTACCGTGTTCCCACAAGCAAAACTGCTGCCAGTTGCGGATTAGGTCCGACCGAGGAAACGGCCAACCCAACCGGATCTGGCAGGCGGTGGCGGTGTAATCTCTCCGGTGAAGAAAAAATCCATGACGGTCCCCAGTTCGGAATCCTCAATCTCCGAGAGGACCTGGATCTGATTCCGCAGTCTCAGCCGGATGATGGCTTCCCGCGTCACATCCTCCATAGCAGGACGGCCGAGCCGAGCTGCCGCCCTGACCCAGGCCTCGGCGAATCCGCGCGCAAGTCGCGCGTCACTTCCGATTGATGGGCGCTCGGTGATCTGGACAAGCGCATCTTCAGTGAGCTCTGCCAGCAGCTCCCAGCGGCGGCCGGTCCGAGGGCCTCTGTCGAGTATCCGCCCTCTCATCCACAGTCTCTGGAATGCATTGCGGATGCCCCCCTGAAATCGCTCGGCTGGCCTTCCGGCGAATCGCCATGCCACAAGATCAGGCAGAACTACCGTCGCAAGGAATGCCCACACGTCATCCCGCAGTGCTTCTCCGCTTTCAAACTCAGGCACCTGTGCAAGATGGATGGATGTAAGTTCGTCAAACCGAGCTCGCTCGACGGCGCTGCCTCGGTCCGGAAATCCGCAGGCATGCCCGATCTCGAGCAGAGCCGTTCGGAGTGTCCGGAGGAACTCGTCGGGGACTGGGCTCCCACCGCTCGCTGCATAAGTTGTCTCGACAGGAAAATGGGCAGATCCCAGGCCTGCATCGACGGTGGCCATGAGACCTGCGGTAGACGACAGGCATGCGTCGACTGCAATGCGGTCGAGTCTCGGCAATAGTGCCACGCTCATGCTCGAGCCTCCTCCGTCGCGACGTCCGCAGCGGCGAGAACCGCTGCATGGAACGAGGATGGCCTTAGATCGAGCATGCTCCGGATCGCCTGGATGTCCTGATCGGGAAAGGCTAGCCGGATCCAGAACTCGACTCTGCCTGCTATAGAATGGGAGTCGCTCTCCGCGACCGCCTGCTCGAAATCGGATTGTCGCAGCGATGTCGCGATGATCTGCGTCATGACATCGGCAAGCACAACCTGGAGGGTGGCGCGATCGCCGGCGAGAAGACGCTCGGTGAAGTCGGGGCGATCGCTGTTGAGGAAAAGTCTAACAGCTCCGCCAAAGTCCCGGTGGAGGTTGCCTGGAGCCCAGTGCAGGTACCATGGCGCATAGGCTTCCGGCCTTCCGGCGAAGCGGCGGGAGAAACTCAGTGATTCCATCGGGAATCTGGGCTCCTCGCCCTCGAGACGCAGATCGATCCGGTCGGACCAGAGCTTCGATGCGGGCCGCGACGGAGACAGCGTGTGGGCGCCTGACCCGGGGTGGCCGAGGAGGATCATTGTCTCGGCAAGAAGGCGGTGGGAAAGGCTGTGCCCCGCCACTCGCTCCTCGAGAAGAATTTCTCCAGCGCGAATTTCGCGACGCGTCGCTGTAATGATCGCTCGGGGCATGTTGCCCGCACCCGTGCCGACCCGCATCAACAGTACCAAGGCGAGCTGAGCGATGTCGATCCGCAGCTGTGAGGCGGCGATATCAAGATCGACGGCAATCCGGCGCCTGAGGGTCACGTCGCGTCCGCTGTCCCAGTCTGCAATCCAGGGATCTTCTATGACGACTTCACGATCGTTCTCGACGAGTACCCATGGGCCGGCGTGCACGGCGTCGGTCCCTAGCGTCAGGAATGGAAAGGCGATACGGCTCATTCGTTGGCTGCCGCGGACAGTCGCGCACCGAGCGTCACGGCGCAATCGGGTGGCATCGCAACAGCTACCTCGAACCTGCCTACTCGATCACCGATCTCGATCCGCGTCCCGCTGCCGAGCGATTCTCCGAGATCATCGCGAGCGTCGAGCACACTAGGTTTGATGGTCGACGGCGCTTCGGCGGCGGTGCCGCCGTCCATCACAAGTGCAGGTTCAAGAAGCAGTGAATTTGCCGCGCCGTCGCCCCTCACGACCATTTCGAAAACGGCGACAGGCCCATCCCGGCCTTCCTCCAATCTCAGGAACAAGGGCCGGGAGACACCCGCGCCACCACGGCTTGCACCGCCACCACCCCCCCCGGGAGCTCGAGGACCTGCACCTTCGCCTTCACCCTCGAGTACCCTTCCAAACAGGCCGGCGACCGTCGCAAGCGACGGTCCCGTATCGCCGGCGATCGGGGCCGCCGGTGGAGGATTTGCATATTCTGCCGCGGCAACCTTGATGCGGCGAACGGCGATTCGCACGATACTTCGCGCCTCCTTGTCGGCCAGCGCCTCGAACTGCCAATCATCGTGCGCTGGCGGCTCTGCTTCTGCGAAGGCAGCCTCAACGATCTGCTCATCTGAAGCGACAAAGACACCAGCCCACTCGAAGCGATCATCGGGGAGCTGCGCACCTTCGTAGTAGCGAACCACCAGCTCCACGGGCCGCATCACTGCGATCGCGGCGGATCGCTCGGGGAACAGGCTACCCTCACGACCTGCTGGCGCGATGCGATCTGCCCGGAGCCCTCGAACCATGCTCAGGCGACCAAGCATCCTGTTCGGTCGAAAGGAGCGGATCTCCTCGCCGCTCGCCGGATCGGTCCGCAAGGCCTTCATTGCTCGTGCATATAGATCCAGCGGAGGAAAGTCCTCAGGCTGCGGCAGTGGATATTCCGTGTCCTCGATGAAGATGCGAAAATGCATCTTCCGGGTCTCGGGCGTGTCCTCGATGAGCCGGGGCCAGAAAAACCAGAGCAGCGCCTCCTGAACGAGGCTCATCGCGTGCTCACAATCGGTGCCGACGAACGCGGGGTCAAGAATCATGATCGAGGTGCCCGATTGCGTAACATCGCGCGCGGGAAAGCCGATCGCATCGGCAAGGTCCGCCGCTTCTCGGCCTTCGATCGGATCGACATACTCCTCGCCGTCGGCGGAAACACCCCACCAGTGCCTTCCGGTGAATCTTCTTCGCACTCCGTGCGGGTCGTCCGCGTCAAATGCTGATCCAAGCTGGGCAGCGATGAGGCGGCGGACGGGATCGCCCGCAAAGGAGGTCTGAGTGTCGATCACGATCGCCGAACAACGACTCGCCAGATAGAGAGAGGTCTTGCCATAGCCGTATGTGCCGCCGCCGTGCACAGTGTTGCGGCGTGAACCCACGTTCCTCAGGAAATCGACGAAGTCGGTTGGCTCGTCATCAGACGCCAAGTCAGCTCTAGTCGGTCCCGCGAGTCCGGCTGTGCCGAAGTCGCAGATCTCGAGCACGCGCAGGCTTTCGGAAGACAGGAAATCGTCAAGGCTGCCTGCAGCCTTGACGTCTAGCGGTCGCTGGCTCAGAATCTCGACACTCAGAATGGCGGCCTGTTCCGGATCAAGCGTGCGCAACCGAAAATGGACCTCGGCTCCGCCGTCGGACAGAGCGGCATCGCAACTGTTCTGTACGGCCTCCCGCACGACCGTCTGGACAAGATCGATCGAGGGTGCACCGAGCAGCTTCAGATAACCGTCGGCGGCCAGATTGCCGGAGGCCGAATACGCCTCGGAGTGCAGTGTCAGGGGTGGTCGAGGCATGCGATCATCTCGCTGACATGAGCGTCGGCACGAACGGCAGCCAGACGGCTGGACTCGGCAGCGACAAGGTCGATTGAGTAGGAAAGGCTGGTAACGCCTGTGGGCGGCGCCCCGCTCGCGAAGCTCTCCGGGATGATCTTGGGGAAGTCGTCGCCGACAACATAGTGGTGCTCGCCCTCAAGATGAAAGTTCGCCCTGTTCCACACCGGAGCGTTCGGATCAGCACAGCCGACAGCCGCAAGGAGATTCCGGACCCCAAGGGAGTCTGACGCCATCGATGTGGCTTCTGCGGCCAGTGTCGATACGGAAAGGTCGCCGCCCGTCGACTGCTCGAGCTGATATAGCGCGAGATGCAGCACGCCTCCCGTTGGAGCGAGCAGCTGATCGATCGCTGAAATCCGGACCGAAAGTCCTGTCACCCTCGCGGAGGACTTGACTTCGAGTGCGAGTCTGCCAGCACGAAAATCATGACGTTCCATCATGGGGCCGCGCCAGAGCTGCCAGGCGCGCGCATCAAGCCGCAGCATCCGACGGAGCATCAGGAGCTCGCCGACGAGACCTCTCACTTCCTGGATTGTAACTCCGGAAGTCGGATCGGCGAGCAGCGATCTGAAGTCGTCGAGCGTCGACGCGCAGGCGTCGACCGGAGATAAGCCGCCCCTGATGCGCTTCATCATCTCGGCGGTGACATCCGCAAAGACCCCATCCAGCCCGGCTGCCAAGCAGACAATGTCGAGATAGCGCACCGAGACACCATTCAAAGTGTAAGTCGCGATGCCGATCCCAAGCGACGGACTGCTCGGGACCTGCGCGATCCGTTCGCTGTGTCTTATCGGGAGGAGCACGCGCAGTTCGGCCGCACTGCCAAGCGCAAGACGAACGCTTCCGAAGCCAGTCTCGATTCCCGTATCCATACTGGGAATCCCAAGCTCAGTCGATGCGTGACCACCACGGCGCAGCATGGACCACTCTTCGAGCGATGGCTCAGTGGACACGGCCGGCCTCGAGCTGTTCCGCGATCTCGTCTTCGATATCTTCGAGATCGTCGGCCGATGGTGGTTCCAGTCTCACGCTGTAATATCCGCCTGACCCGTCTGCCGACCCCGGGAAGACAATTCCGAAGCCGACCAGATCTCCGACAGCTTCAAGGGCGACGCGCTGACCCGACACCTTTCTCGGCGTCGAGTTCCTATCGATCGGATAGAGCAGCAGGAGCGGCACGTTGCCGACGATGCCCGCGCGTGCAGCCTTCAGCCTGGTCCAATCTGTCTCTGCTGCGGCCTCTCCGTTGTCGGGACAGTCGAAGAGCACGTCCCTTCGCGACATCAGCGCTTTGATGTCGGCGAAATCATCCGGCCGCTCCAGTCGCGTTCTTGTCGAAAGACGAACCGGACCAAGTTCGCCCATCGGTACTGCTGACTGCTCCCCGCTTCTCGGTTCGACGACTCCGACGTTCCATGTCCGCGCGCTGTCGCCAGATGCCTCGATGTAACCCAGCAGGAACTCGGCAGAGAGTTCCCTGTGGGACGCCTGCACTGAAAATGCCCGGAGAAACTGCACTATCAGGCGTCCGGGCACACCGCGAAACAGGATGCGCGCCGATTCCCGGTCGCGCAACCCGAGGTCGGTCGCCTGTGTCATCAGATGGGCGGCGGCGGTCCAGTTTCCCCGGACGATCTCAGGCCTGCGATGATCGAAGCGGATGGTCTGCACGTGCTTGCCGGCGTAGCTCACGTCGGTAAGGATTGCCGCTCTCATCTTGCTTGCGGCGGTGATCGCCATACCAGGGATCGATCTGACCCTTACCGCGAATTCCATAGGCGTCGTCTTGCGGACCGCGTACTCCGCCACATCCCCCCTGATCTCGGCCTCGATGAGGGCGAGCGAACGGAACGCCGTACTGAGCGAGTCGGTCATCCAAATGCGCGGCATGTCTTCGTATCCGGGCCGATAGCCGAACCACCGGCCCATCTGCAGCAGCGTGTCATACTGGCTGGATGTGCGCAGAAAATAGCTCACGCACAGGCCCTCGATCGTCAGGCCGCGAGCGAGGATCGACCCGCCGACGACGATGTACGTCCGTGGAGGACCATCGTAGTCGATCCGATCTTCGCTGGTGCCATTCTCGACAGGAACTTCCAGCGCCTCGAGGACCGCTGGCATGAATGGCATCAGCTGATCTCCGGTGACATGGGGCAGGATGCACAGGTCATCAGGCACGCGCTGCTGCTCGGCCTCCCAGAGACCGAGCATCCGTGTCCCAAGAGCAGATCCGGGGTCCGTGATCTGGTCGGCGATCACCTCGAGCCATGCCTTCACCAAGGTGGCCAGTCGCTCATGCATGATCACATACGCTGATGTGTGGATCAGCATCGACATGTGGCTGTCTGCATCGCCTCGGAACCGTCGCGCTGCGCAAGACGCCAGGAAATACAGAACCGCATCTTCGAGCGATTCCGTCATGCGAGGCAGAAAATGATCCTTTTCTGCCCGGCTCGGAGGCTGAAGGAACGCCGTGTCGTCCTCCGGGATTTCCCGGATCATGTCGAGGCCCTCTTCTTCCGGCTGCGGGGAATCCGCATCGACAGGCGGGCGGCCGAACAGACGCTCGGTCCCGAAATAACCTCCTGGTGTCGGCAACGCGGTTATGAAGTCCTTCGGGTAGAGGTCGTCGAGTTCCCTTCCTCCGGCAGGGAAGGGATTGATGAGCACGTTTGCGAACGGTGTCGCGGTATATCCTACGTAGGAATTTGCCGGGATCTTCTTGAGGATGAGGCGAATCTTCTCGTTAATGCGAGTCATATCGTACTCGCCCGAGGCTGTGTTCACACTCGCCTGATCGCATTCATCATCGATGACAAGGACCTTGAGGCGGCGCAGAATCGCGGGCAGGGTGCGCTCCAATGTAAGAAGCAACTGTCCGAGCGGAGCAACATTCTTCTTCACGACTGCGAGCTGCGCTGCCCCTTCCACAGGCATCGGAAAGCCGCCATTGGGCGGCATCCTGAAATCACCCTGCTCGTCATCCCGAGTCTGGAGCTGCCACTGGTCTCTCAGCCGATCGACCAGATCCTTCTGCATGCGTCCCTGCGTCTGCTTGCGAAGCTTGTTCGTGAGGCCAGCCAGAATGATCACCAGATTGTAGCCGGCGTCGACCGCCTTTGCGATGACGGCGGTCATGTTGGCGGTCTTGCCGGACTGCACGTGTCCAATGACCAGACCACGACATGCAAAGCTCTCCTTCGCGGGATTTTCGAGCAGGGAGACGATCTCGTTCGACGCCTTGCCGATCCGGTCATCGACAGTGTCTGCGGACCAGCCCTTGGAGTCGACGAGATATGCCCGCAACGCGGGCCAGTGACGATCAGTCTCCGCCGGCCCGTGATACCAGTCCTGGCGGATTCGGAAGATCGAATTGACCCTGAGAATTTCGACGGGGCGAATGGATCCGCGAACCTGTTCGATGGCGGCGGCAAAATCCCGCTCGGTCTCGTCCGAGAAGCGGCCAAGAAACGGTTCGAGGTCCTGCCGGACGAGCCGAGCCGCATCATCCAAGCCGTCTGCCGATGACAGTCGCGCGCGCAACTGCCTGACAAACGCATCCATTTGTGTCGCTGATACCGACATCGCCCGCCCCGCCGTGAATAGACTCATCGCCCCGAATGGAGTTTGTACGCCGCAGGCCATCGGCTGCAAGCTGAAATGAAAAAATCGCGAACGACTTCGTCACAACAGCAGTACGCGAATATCCGCGTGATCTTGCAAACGGGCTTAGTCAGGCAACATACGACAGGTTCATTTCGTTTTCTGTTGCATCGCGTCTCTCGGCCGTCAGAATCACGAAAAGAGCTTCACCGATCCAGCGGGCAAGGAGAGGCGGCACCGCATTGCCAACCTGGATATACTGCTGGGTACGATTGCCCTGGAAGAGATAGTTGTCCGGGAAGGTTTGAAGACGCGCAGCCTCGCGTACCGAAAGGCTGCGACACTGCATTGGATCAGGATGGATAAAGTAGTGTCCATCCTTCGAGATGTGACTTGTAACCGTCGTTGAAGGACCGCCCGAGAGCTGCACCCTGAAGCGATCGGCAAACTTGCCGGAATTCCAGTTCTCGTGCTCAGGTGCGAGCTCCTCTGGAAAATCCGAAGCCTTCGGTGAGCGGCCGACGACTTCGGCGAAAACAGCTGCAAAGAAATAACGCGCAAGATCGCTCGCCATATGGCTACGAGTCGCATGATTTGGCAGCGTCTCCAGTCTGGGATCGATCAGCCAGTCGCGAAGGTGGGAGGGGCAGTCCGGCGAGATGCCGACGCCTCGCGCCTCACGGCCAGGTATGTCGTTCAGACTCTCGAAGTTCGTACGATATTGATGAGCCGTCTGCGCAAAGGCTGCTTGCAGATCATCGGCCAGACCAGTGTCCACGTCGGCAACAAAGGCCATGGCGATGCTGACCATCTGTTTCCATTCCTCCCCGCTGTCGACGCCTCGGCTGAGACCGCTGCGCAGCTTCGGCATCCGATCCAGTACATTGCCGACGGTTGCAGTCAGGCTATGGCGAACCATCAGATCGGCGAGGGCCGAATCAGGCAAATCCGCAGCTAGGTCGGACCTGAGGCCGACGACGATCACCCGGTGGCGTGCTTGGGGAATTCCGAAATCTTCGGCACGAACTATGAAATCGGTGGCGCGTGGTTCAAACCTGCCAAAGCCAAGTTGTCCTCGGCTGCGCGGATCCAGCGCAATCAGCCGGTATTCCTCTCCGTGGGGCCGGTCTCCGCGCAGGTCACGAAGTACCTGATCGAAAATCCGATTCTCGCCATCGACCGAAGAGGACAGCATGCCCTTGACGTTTTCCATGACAAAGGCCGCTGGCCGGAGTCGATCGAGGATGCGGATGTATTCCCTGTACAGGAAGTGCTTATGATCCTCGCTGGCCACATATCCTTCCTTGCCCTGGTTGCGGGCACGGCCAACGAGCGAATAGGCTTGACAGGGCGGGCCGCCGATAAGGATAACATTGCCGTCGCTTTCGGTCCGGATGGCGTCGAGACGATCGTTCAGTCGATCGTCGGGGTTCTCCTTGCCAAGCTCGAGCTGCCAAGCTTCCTCTTCCGCAGCCGCCCATTCCTTCGGATACTGTTTGGACCAGTCGGGTATGTCGCCCCCCTGATTGATCAGATCGTAGTAACTTTCAGGAAGGGAATTGCCGAACTGGCGCAGGAAGCTGCGCAGCTGCAGGGTTGAGTGCGCCGCCTTGTCCTTCTCGATCGACAGAGCAATTTTGAACGCGCGCTTTCCATCGGCGCCGGAAACGCTCGAAAACCCTTCTGCCAGTCCTCCAGGACCCGCAAATATGTCAACAACTGAATATGTTGGCAAGAATCACGCGCTTTCGACCCTAGGGAGCAAAAGTCCGATTAATATCAGCTCTGCGGGGAAATGACAGGCTTGGATCGATGGCAGATGTAGTTGATCAGGCGACCCGTTCTCGGATGATGTCCGGCATTCGAGGGAAGAATACCGGGCCGGAAATGGCGTTGCGAAAGGCGCTGCATCGGTCTGGCCTGCGATATCGGTTGCACGGGGCGCTTTTGCCTGGCCGACCAGATATAATTCTGTCTTCGCGACGGGCGGTGATCTTCGTCCACGGATGCTTCTGGCATCGTCACACGGGTTGTCACTGGTGCAGCACACCAGCGTCAAGGTCGGAATTCTGGACTGCGAAGTTCGATCGGAACGTGACCCGAGACCGCGAGGTGGTCGATGCCTTGCACGCCGATGGCTGGCGCGTCGCCATCGTCTGGGAGTGTGGACTTCGGGCAGCGTATCTCGATGAGACGGTTGTACGGGTGCTGGCCTGGGTGTGGTCGGAAAGCGGTGATTTCGAAAGCGATCTTGTTCGCCCGCGTGCCGGTTCTCGAGTTTGAATTCGCTGACCAAGAGTGAGGGTCATGTTACTCGGAGTGTCGAATTTGATAAACCAGCGATCACACACTGAGAATGTGACATATCCTGGGTGTGATTTAAAACAGACCCAGGATATGTCACGCACGACAACGTGACAAATCCTGGGTATGATCGCAATGAGACCCAGGATATGTCACGCCCATGGACCGGACACAAACAACCCAACGCCAACAACTGGCCGCCCTCCTGGACGCGCAGCCAATCGTGCGCGCATACGAACTCCGCAAGGCTGGGATTGCGCCCGAGACGATCTCGCGCGCTGTCCACAATGGCCAACTCATCCGCATCTCCCGCGGCCTCTATCAACGCGCCGACAGTGAAGTCGAGCCCGAGCAGGCGCTCGCTGAAGCTGCGCGC
>Ga0209930_1005621_pt1 | contig 10085 bp, 7 predicted proteins | sample ThiBiot_500_biof_2_FD_183948 | JGI IMG/M metagenome (GOLD analysis project Ga0209930, IMG submission 183948) | Wastewater bioreactor microbial communities from Cape Town, South Africa - Thiocy_cont_500_biof (SPAdes) | ecosystem: Engineered > Bioreactor > Thiocyanate-remediating >... | reverse complement strand
TCGTCGACGGCCACGGCCACCGCTACCGGTGGAGAGTCGGCCATCGGACGTGGGGGTGATGGGCTGCTCTGCCGCTCCCACAGTGAGCACGGAGCCGAGCGAGCGCAGCGCGGGCAGCAACGAAACCAATGATCGTGAATCTCGCGATGGCGCCAGTCAGACACCTCGCGCCCTCCTGCCCACCACACCGCACCACACCAACCAGACAGGCAGCCCAGGCTCCACACTATGCTGCAGTGTGATTACCTCTCGTATCCCGAGGTTCACGAGCTACTCGACCGAGGAGTGCCGGTGCCGTGCAGCCATCTCGTGGGTCGTCTCGGCGAGCGACTGCCTGATGACGTTGAGTCGTGCGCGCTCGTGTCGCGTTCGTGGCTGCGCTGCTGGGAGGACCGTGTGCGCTCGCCGAGCACCGCTCCCTCTCCTGGACCGATCACGAACGAGTCGTTGCTCGATGCGTCATGCAAGAAGCTGCGACCGAATCTGACACCCGATGCCTACGTCGCCATATTGCTCGAGCTATTTACTGACGTCTTGCAACCGACGTACGTGGCGAATCACGTGGATACGGCGGATGGATCGTTGGCTGCCGGAGCAGTGGTTGATACTCTGTGTGGGCCCAACGTACGCTCGTGTTCCGAGTAGATATGGAGGCCGTTTAGTGCGATGCTCGGTGGTGGATGGCGAGCCGTGCTTGTACCCAGTGCCGCTCACCGTACGAGACACCAGCCTGCTCCCATCGAATTGACAGCACCGCACTCGACGTGCTCGATTCGCGCGCTCGATCGATCGATCGATGGGTTGCTGATGACATTGGACACGACCGCAGTACCTCGGCAGCCGCTCGTTGTTTTCATCGCTTGACATCGTGCCCAGCCAGCCGCTGTACGTCGATTGTACGCCCGTGTGGAGCTGGCAGCTGCACCGGTACTTTCCGAGCGAGCTACGCCGATCGATCTACACCTTGATGGCGATCTGGACGCAATCCGAGACGCCGAACCTGCTCGTACACCTCCCTCGAGAGGTGATGTATCTATTGTTCGAGGCGCTGTCGATCGGGTTCGGTCACGAGCGGCCGGTCTATCGCTTGATCCCACCAACCACCTCGTTGGCTCAGGCTGGCGTCAAGGCCTTCGACGTACGAATGGCACCACCGACATGGCAGAGCTCTCGCATCGAGCAATGGCATGTTCCTGGTCTCACGTGATTGCATATACATGTATGGGGTGATGCACAGAGATTGGTGAAGGTTCCCTCGCAGGCACTTGCGGTTCACATTCACGAGCAGCCGCAGGCCGAGAATGTATGCCCCGCCCTGTTCGCTCGCTCCTTCGCGGCTGACCTGGATCCATTGTGTGTGGGTGTGGGGGTGTGTGTCTCGATGGTAACTACAGTTGCGCTACATCAATGACTACATGCTCCTCCTCCACAGTCCCCTTCTGCACGAACAAGTGGCTGCCGCGCTGACGATACGCAAACTAGTGTGTCGCGGTACGAGTTCGGAGCAGCAGCAGCATCACCGTATGGCCATGGCGTAGCAGATGGCGGCTGATGTTGGCTGATGATGGCAGAGTCGGGAGCTGATGTCGATCCACTGATACAACCGGATGTACTCGAGCTCTTGTTCAAGCTCATGAAGACCGAAGACACGGCGCTACTTGCCGAGGTGTCGTGGATTCTCACGAACGTTTGCGGCTCGCAGACCGAGCACACGGACGCCGTGGTGAACGCCGGTGGCATCGCGTTGTTCGTGCCGTGTCTCGACAGCACGCACAAGGGCCTGGTGGAGCAGGCGCTGTTGGCGTTCGGCAACATTGCCGGCAACGGCGTCGAGTCGCGCGATCGGCTCTTGGAGTTCCGCCTGCTGCAGCGTGGCCCGGCGTTCGTGCAGCACCCGCACGCGGCAGTCGGGCGTGCGGCGGCGTGGATGCTCGCCAACATCTGCCGCACGCCGCCGCTGCCGCCGGTCGAGGACTTTCGCGAGTGTCTCGCGATGCTCGAGAGCGTGGTACCGACGACGCAGGACGAGTCGATTCGCACCGACCTGCTGTGGACCTTGGTGTACATTTCGAACGTGTATCCCGAGGCGATCTCGCACACGGCGCTGTTGCAGCACGTGATTGCGAGCCTGCAGTTCAACCAGAACATTACGCCAGCCGTGCGCATCATCGGCAACCTGTCTGCGGGCCCCGATATCTGCACGGCTCGCTTGCTGCGCCAGGGCGCGTGCGGCGTGCTGTTCCGGCTGCTGCAAACGACGTCCAAGCACGCGACGCGTCGCGAGCTGCTGTGGATCTTTTCGAACATTGCCGCCGGCCCACCGGCGCACGCACAAATGCTGCTGCTCGAGGGCGTGCTCGACAGCCTCATCGCAGGCGTGCCGGGCATGAGCGACAAGTCGCTCGTGCACGAGGTGTGCTACATCTTTCGCAACCTGCTCGACGGCCTGATGGCCGGCACGCAGCTCCTGGAGCGCCGCGTGCTCTTCCATCTGCTGCAGCTCGTGCTCAAGTTCGACCAGTCGATCGAACGGCTCGAGCAGCTGCTCGAACAACTGTACAACACGCCGTACCACGCCAAGATACTCGAGCAGATCGAGGCTGCCATACAGCTCGAGTGCTCCGCCGACAATCCGACCGTCTTGGCCATGCTGCTCGACTTTGTCTCCAAGGCCAAGCAAGGACACCTCTTCTTGGGTGTGCCCAAGGATGGTGCTGGTGGCAAGGACGGTGATGCCGACGACGGTGACGACGGTGACGACGGTGACGACGGTGACGACGGTGACGACGATGACGACGATGAGGAGGACTTGGCTGGTGATGATGATGGCGACGCTGCTGGTGTTGGGGCCAATTCGGACGCCACGGCACCGTCACCTCTTGACTGACGGGCTTTTGGCCACTCGATGAGCACCTGGCCCGAACGAAGAAGGCTGCGCATTGGTTAGCAGCCAGCGTGAAACCCATCATCGAATGACGGAAACGAACGAACGAATGAATGCATGAATTGAATAGCCTTTCGGTTGTTGCGAGATGATCGAGTTGGTTGGCTGGTTGGCTGGTGCAGAGGACGAAGAATAGTTGTGAGGGAGGCAAAGTAATGATAGATAGATACACGCGCGCGCGCCATATGGCGAGATGGATGCGCTTCGAGAGCGAAAGGTGTTCAACCGAGGAAATGAGACGCGAAAAATGAGAGGGCTTGGCACAAGAGGACGACGACAAGAGGGAGACAGACGCAGCGAGAGAGAGAGAGAGAGAGGGAGAGAGAGGGAGAGCGCACAGGACGAGACGATTCACACCACAGAGCCGAGGCGAGGAGCAGACTCACTCGCACGCTCACTCGCACGATGCAAGGCGTCTGGCAGCGCGTATTACAGGCTCGATCGCTCGGTCTTACGAGCAGCAACCACCCTCCTCCTTGGTCTCTACCGCCGTGTTCTCTGGCTTGGCGTCGAGCGATACCGTCTTGCCGGCAGTCGGCGGCGCATTGGCGTGTGAGACTTTGAGGATCTCCTTGATCAAGCGCATCATTGCCTCGTCTGGGCAGGAGGCGATCGCACGAGTGAGCGAACGCGGCTGGGAGGAGCGGAAACCGAGAACGAGAGAGAGAGAGAGAGACGGGAGAGAGAACGTACCGATGTTGATGTCTTCCTGCGCCGAGGTTTCGTACCAGCCGATGAATCCGTGCTTCTTGACGAACTCGTCGAGCCCTTGGCGATCGATCGTGACGCCAGGGATATCGCACTTGTTGGCCAGCAGGAGACACGGAATGGGCTCGTTGTTGGCAAGCACCACCTTGCTGTTAATGTCCTCTCGCCACTGTAGGTGGAGCGAGTGAGCATTGGTATTTGGCTGGTGCTCGAGCACGATTGCGATTGGTCAAGGTACCTTGGTCACGGCATCGAATGTGGCAGGGCGCGACAGATCGAACACTGTTCCGAGTGACTGGGTCAGCATCGAAGCGGAAGAAGCGAGCGGCTCGCTTGCCCACACGTACCGATCACAGCAGCGATGGCATATTTGTAGTAGACGCGAGTCATGGTGCCGAAACGCTCGTGGCCAGCGACATCCCACAGCTGCGTGATGCACGAGAAGCAGAAGCAGAAGTAGAAGTAGAAGCAACAGCGGCAGTGGCATTGTTGGTCGCGCGATCGCCATCGAGCAAGCGCCAGCACACGGGGCTGCTACGTACCTGAAGGCTCACGCTCGTGTGCTCATCCCACTCGACGACCTTGACCGCAAAGTCGACGCCGATCGTCAGTTTGTAGTTGGGTGTGAAGTAACCCTCACAGTAGCGCTTGATGATCGAGCTGGAACGCGAGCGGGAACGAACGAGATAGAACGAACGAACGAGCGAACGAACGAACGCAGTGTTAGTGGTGGAATGCGCGCCCGAGAGCGTGAGTGCGTGCATCTATCGACGTACGTCTTGCCGACGGCATAGTCGCCAATCACCAGCACCTTGTAGAGATGCTGCTGCTTCTCGTCATCCATCGTGCGTTGTTTGATTGTTGTCGCGCTCTCTTGCTCGCTTGCTTGCTCGGCAGTGAGAAATCTCGCACACCACCAGCTCAATCGCACCAAGCTACGTCCCACCCTATCGACACCTTCACCGCTACAACACGTACAACACCTACACCACGACTACCAACACCTCGAGTGGATGCAAGAGCGCGAGAGCGAGTGAGAGGGCGAGAATGAATGCACAGGAGGCCACACACACACACACACACACACGCAATAGCGACAAGAACAACAACCACCAGAGGAAGAAGGGGAGGAAGAAGAGGAGCGAAGGAAGCAGCCGGAAGAGAAGGTTCAAGCATAGCGCAACCATAGGCTCGCGACGTGCCTTAATACTTGCTTTCGTGTCGATCTCTTTCGCTCCTCTCGATCGATCGTGTGTTGCTTGCTGCTTGCTGTGTGTCGCTCTCTCGCTCCTCTCGCACTACCAGCTTGCTTCTCTTGCTCCTGCTCACACACACACACGTCATCATGTTCTTTGACGAGTACGGTCGGCCTTTCATTGTGCTGCGAGAGCAGAATAACAAGGATCGCGAGCGCGCCAAGGGTATCGATGCCATCAAGGTGTGTATGCGTGCGGCATATCGCCCGCGACTCGCCGCGACTCGCCACTGACGTGCTATCCTCCTTGGTACCTTCCTGTGCACAGCAATCGATCATTGCCGCTCGCGCCGTCTCCAGCATTATGAAGACGTCGCTGGGTCCCAAGGGCATGGACAAGATCCTCGTCGGTCAAGACGGCGACATCACGATCACCAACGACGGCGCCACGATCCTGTCCGAGATGGACGTCGAGAACCAGGTGGCCAAGCTCATGGTGCAGCTGTCCAAGTCGCAAGACGACGAGATCGGCGATGGCACCACGAGCGTCGTGGTGCTCGCAGGCTCGCTGCTCGAGCAGGCCGAGTCACTGCTGCTGCGTGGCATCCACCCGACTCGTATCGCCGACGGCCTGGAGCTCGCCTGGAGCTCGGCTGCAGCATCGCCGTGCAACACCTCAAGACCATCGGAGATGCGATCGAGTTCTCGGCTGATTCATATGAGGGATTGGTTCGAACTGCGCAAGCCACGCTCAGCTCCAAGATGTACGGCTGATGCTACTTCCTCTTCCACCACCACCACAACATCACTGACTCTCTCTCTCTCGCTCTCTGGTTTGCTCTCTCGAAAGTGTTTCGCGTTGTGGTCGTCAAATGGCCGAGATCGCTGTCAAGGCCGTGTTGGCGGTTGCCGACCTCGAGCGCAAGGATGTCAACCTCGATCTCATCAAGGTCGAGGGCAAGATCGGCGGACGCATGGAGGACACGGTGCTCGTGAACGGCATCGTGCTCGACAAGACGGTCAGCCACCCGCAGATGCCCAAGACGCTCAAGGACGCCAAGCTCTGCATCCTCACGTGCCCGTTCGAGCCGCCCAAACCCAAGACCAAGAACACGGTGCAGATCGGCACGGTGGCCGAGTACAACGAGCTCGACGCCTTTGAGAAGAAGTGCTTCATCGACATGGTGCAGCAGGTCAAGGACAGCGGCGCCGACATTGTCTTTTGCCAGTGGGGCTTCGACGACGAGGCCAACCACCTGCTGCTGCAGAACAACCTGCCGGCCGTGCGATGGGTCGGAGGCGTCGAGATCGAGCTGCTCGCGATCGCCACCGGCGCGCGCATCGTGCCGCGCTTCCAGGAGCTGACGCCCGAGAAGCTCGGCCGCGCCGGCACGATCCGCGAGGTGAACTTTGGCACGGCGCAGGACGAGATGCTCATCATCGAGGACTGCGCCAACTCCAAGGCCGTCACGATCCTCGTGCGCGGCGGAAACAAGATGGTCATCGAGGAGATCAAGCGCTCGCTCCACGACGCGCTGTGCGTCGTGCGCAACCTCATTCGCGACAACCGCATCGTGTACGGCGGAGGCGCTGCCGAGGCCTCGTGCTCGCTCAAGGTCACCGACGAGGCCGACAAGATCGCCACCGTCGAGCAGTATGGCCTGCGTGCCTTCGCCGACGCGCTCGACAACATTCCGATCGCGCTCGCCGAGAACTGCGGCATGGGTGGCATCGAGACGCTGGCGGAGATCAAGTCGCGCCAAAAGGCCGAGTCGTGCCCGTTGATTGGTGTCGATTGTATGGTTGGTGCTACTCAAAGTACGTGTGCCTCTATCGCTCGAGTGTATTCAACTCGACTCTCGCACGATACTCACGGGATCTCCACTCTCTAGACATGAAGGAGCGCAACGTGTACGAAACCCTCGTCGGCAAGCAGCAGCAATATCTCCTCGCTACGCAGGTGGCCAAGATGATTTTGAAGATCGACGACGTCATCAAGCAGGGTACTGCTGGATAATGTCTTGTCGAGACCTTACTTTGTTTACGTCACCGTAAATTCGATCGATCGCTCACTCGCTCACACGACGAGCGCCATCTTCACACCATCAAGAGTCTCGCTCTATCAAGCAACATCCAACCAGCTCCCGTCCTCGTGCGTTGGTTGGGTGCCCACGGAAACCACCCACTCGAATCCCTCCCTCTCTCCCTCCCTCTCTATGTGCCTCCATCTTGATCAGTATCTGTGACAAGCGCAGCCCAGTAAACCATCCACTTGCGCTCGATATCAAAGAGATTCGCGACATTCCTTCGTTCCTTCATTCGTTCATTCGCTCGCCTTCCCTCGTATTGCGTACCAACATGCTGTGCTGCTGGCGAGCCTCTTCGTGGCTGGTAGCACTCGTGTGCCTTGTGGCACTCGCTACCACCACTGCGGCCGTGATGGATCTCTCCGAGTACTACACGTTTGCTCCGTCGGAGGCTCGCTACGGCCCGCGATGGCTGCCGACCGAGCGCGCGCACCTCGCCATGCGCCAGATGCGCCGCGTGCCGTATGTCGCGCTCGATGACTCGCAGCTCCCCGAGGTGCTTCGCTTCAAGACGCACGCCACCAGTGCTGCGGCGGCGCCTTTGAATCCCGGCTCGCCGGTTCCGGGCTTCGAGGTCGCGACGCTCGACGGCGTGTGGCGCTACACGCCGAGCAGCGACAACTCGGCGGCGCCGACCGTGGTGCTCGCCTTCAACCAGGACGAGGCGTTCCTCGATGCCATGTGGTCGCACGACGAGTACACCGACGCGCTTCTGCTGCACTCGCCGACGAACGCCGTGTACGGCTTTGCGTCGTACGCCGACAAGCCGGCGTCGCAGGCGCGCAGCCAGGTGTACGCCATGCGCGCGCGCCTGCTGTCGCGCATGGCGGCGCTCAACTTCACGGCCGCGCAGCAGTCGCAGTGGCTGGGGCGCCTGCACTTCATCGTGACGCCGGTGCCGCTGCTCGACAACTGGATCGTGAGCTTGCTCTCGTCGTGGACCATGCCCGTGCACCAGGTCACGATCGCCGCAGGCACCTCGTCGGCCTACCCGCCGGTGCGCCGCCTCGATGCGCGCTGGCCGTGGGCCATGTCGCCGCAGAGCGTCTTCACGACGCCGCAGCCGATCGCGCTCATGTCCGATGCGTGCCAGTTCAAGGGCGTCTCGCGCGCGGGCCTCTCGGGCAAGGTGGCGCTCGTGGCGCGCGGCGACGGCGCCTGCTCGTTCTTCGACCGCATCCTCAACGCCTACCTCGCGAACGCCACCGCCGTCGTGGTCTACACGACCGAGACCGAGCCGCTGATCGACATGAACTGCGCCTCGGCCATCGAGTGCGATCTGCCGGCTCCCTTACCCGCCACCATGATCAGCTACGAGGCTGGCATTCAACTCGCCAAGGCGCTCACCTTGGACGTTAACGTCACTGTCGCTGTTCGTATCTCGCTCACACACACACTCTCACTCCTTCTCGCTAGCTCTCGCTGACCTTGACTCACGAAACCATATCCAACCCTCTGCCCATGATTCGTACGTTCGATACTAGTTCACGGCACGTCAAGTACCCGGCTTCTACTTTGCGCTCGATACGCAAAGCCAACTCCAAGAGCTCGGCAACCTCCAGTATCCGTCGATGCAGTTCATCGCGTCCGTGGCGCAGTACCTGAACTTCCAGGGCCGCGTCCAAGCCACGCTCACCAACGAGATGCAACTCGACACGCCGCTCGTGATTCCGGTCTTCTCGCGCCTCGTGATGAACGGCCCGGCGAGCGTCAACATCACCGTGCCGTCGCCGTCGGTGCTGCGTACCTACACCAAGCTCGAGCTCGACATGACGCTCGACTGCGCCGGCCCGATGGACTCCTCGTGTCCGGCCTGGGACCGCATCTTGCAGGTGTTCGTCGCTTGCCAGGGCAATCCGCTCGGCGAGCAGGAGCTCGGCCGCTGGATCACGCCGTTCGGCCGCCGCGTCGGTCGCTGGCTCACCGACGCCACGCCGCTGCTGCCGCTGCTGTTCCCCGGCAGTGCCAGCGGCACCTCATCCACCACGTGCACCTTCTCGATCACGGTCGGCACGAGCGAGAACTGGGTGCCGAGCTTCTCGCTGCGTCTGCTCAAGGTGCACGGCCAGACCGGCGCCTCACTCGTGCCGACGCAGGTGCTGCCGCTCTACACCGGCTTCGTGACCTTCAACCAGACCTACAACGACCGCGCGCCCGTGAGCTTCGCCGTGCCGCCGCAGACCGTCAAGGTGCTGCTCTACACGGTCATCACGGGCCACGGCAGCGACAATCTCAACTGCGCCGAGTTCTGCGTCACGAGCCACTCGTTCCGCTTCAACGACCTCTCGCACGCATGGAACCAGACCTTCGACGAGGCCGGCACGCAGCTCGGTTGCTCGCGCCACGTCGTGCAGGGCGTCGAGCCGAACGAGTACGGCACGTGGCTCTACGGCCGCGACGGCTGGTGCGACGGCCTGCAGGTGACGCCGTACGTCATGGACGTCACGAACGACCTCTCGTTCACCGCCAACAACACGCTCGTCTATCGCGGCCTCTACAACGGCACCGACCCGAATCCCACCAACGACAACGCCTACATGGTGCTCGCCACCTATCTCTCGTTCCTCACGAACCCCACGACACTCTAGGCCACGCCGTCGCCCTCGACGCTCAGTGGCGTTGTTCGATTGTGCGCACTGTAAGTAAAGTGTGTTTGTGGTGTTACGCTGCCACAAAGTACATAGATAGATTGCAATGGACTGGATTGGATTGATGATTGATGATTGGATTGATGATTGGATTGGATTGGATTGGATTGGATTGGAGAGTATCGAGAGGCTCACGAACAGCATCGGCATCATTTGCTTCGTTGCTTGCTCTCGCTCACACACACACACACACTAAGCACACACACTAAGCACACACACTAAGCACACACACTAAGCACACACACTAAGCACACAGCCAAGCCAACGCCAATCCTCCTCCAACTACAACAAGAAGAAAGTCCTTCGATGGATTCACAAACCCAAGCGCAACTCGATGAGGCTCTCCTCAAGGCTGCCACACTTGGATCAACCACAGAGATACACTCTCTTCTTGATCGACATGCCGATATCAATGCTCTCACCAAGTATAACCAAACACCTCTTCATGTTGCATCATTGAATGGTCATCATCAATGCATCGAGCTCCTTCTTGATCGACATGC
>Ga0209930_1005620_pt1 | contig 10085 bp, 12 predicted proteins | sample ThiBiot_500_biof_2_FD_183948 | JGI IMG/M metagenome (GOLD analysis project Ga0209930, IMG submission 183948) | Wastewater bioreactor microbial communities from Cape Town, South Africa - Thiocy_cont_500_biof (SPAdes) | ecosystem: Engineered > Bioreactor > Thiocyanate-remediating >... | reverse complement strand
ATCTATCGTGATCTATTGTGGTTCGTGGTCTCATCGGATTGCGAAACAGGTCGCCATTCCATATCACGCGGTACCATGGAATTCGATTCGAAGTGTGGGACAAGGACCACATCACAGCAGGTACCATTGCACGAGATGATCCCGTTGTGCCAGAGCGATTCAGCCATCTTGACTCCATCTTGCATGAATCTCCAGACGATTTCATGGGAGTGTGCGTGTTTGAATTCAGTCAGTTGGTGGATCGTACATCGGGGCAACCTCATGTGCGTCTTCTCGATGAATTACGCGATGCCCATCCATCGATCCATCGATTCTGACCATCTGTTGATCGAATAGGAGTTCACGATGCAACTCTCTCCTCGAGCGGGCCGTCGAGATGCAGTCTCAGGATCGATTACGATTAGTGTGTCGTATTGGAACCCTGGATCGATCAATCAACGTTCGATCGCGACGACGGCGGCCTCTCTCCATGAGCACCATTCACCATCGAGTGTCTCTTCAGGCTCACCAGATCGCGATCTACTCACATCTCCAACGAGGATGCTCGTGAGCTCGATCGATGAGGCTTCCTTGACCAGCATCTCTCCCACTCGAAAGCAGGTCCCTCGCTCGGCAATGAGGCTGATACTCAGCGACTCGACCGATAGCGAATCGGACTACTCAGTGTTCGAGCGCGCTTCTCCGTCGTCCTCATTGTCCGGCACTGAAACCGCTCGTTCTCCTTCAAGCTACATCGACATAACGGTCACCGCCTCTCCAACAAGAGAGAAAGAGCGACTCGACAACGGCTCAACTAGTGGGGTTCATTCTACTTCATTGAGTGGATCGGAATCGATTGGAGTGAGCTCGGAGCTTGCGGGCACTACGTCGGTTCACTTGAGACCAGTATTGGAAGGCAGCGATCCTGCAACGGAGGTCGACACATCGATCATTGCAATGAGTATATCGATCGGAGACTCCTCGACTCGAATGCTCTCATCGACCATTGGACAATCAAGTGCTCTCGTTATCGAGGACCCGAGCATCAAGCGAGCACAACTCATGGTTCGTCGTCGAGTGTGGGTGGTTGGGTGAGCACTGGGATGCTGGTGTGACACCTGACGAACGAACGAACGAACGAACGAACGAATGGAACGTGATGCAATGCATGCCATGTAGGACTTTCATGAAGCTGCTCGAGTGGGGTCTCTCGAGAGCATCAAGGTGCATCTCATCCGCGGCACCGATCCCAATTCCTGTGCAACCACTGGACATTCGGCATTGGTGCTCGCTGCGAAAGGCGGCCATACGCCGATTGTATCTCTGCTACTCGATGCGCTGGCAGCTGTCGACGGCAACCCCACAGGAGATCGCCATGGTACGCCACTCGCGTGGGCGTGCGTGTCAGGAAATGTACCGCTCGTACGGCTGCTCGTTCAGAGGCAAGCAAACGTGAATCATCTCCATGGTGAACAGGTACGTACCTCCGAGGAAGCTCATTCAATACGCACTGCTGCACACCGTTGTTCTGCTAACCTCCACGAACATGGATGGATCAATGGAATCCCAGCGCATTCCCTTGTTATCGTTCATCTTCCAACATCAAAATGGTGAAACGCGCGATTCGATTTCTGCCATTCGGCTACTGCTCGAGAGTCGAGCCAACCCCAACATTACATCGTCAGTATGTGAACACCTATTCGCTTGATTGGGCAATGTGGCGTTCCTGCTCATTCACTCGTTCGTGAATAGAACGGAATCTCCCCGCTGCTGAGTGCGGCACAAGCTGGCCTCCCCGAGATTTGTGCAGTCTTGCGCAACGCAGGCGCCACATTCTTACCATCGAACGCTGTTTCAGCTGCCGTACGTTGCACTGGTCAAAACGTTTCTCGAGTGTTGCAGGCAATCTTATGTTCGTGACTCGTTCGTTCACAGGCGTCTGCCACGGCCAGTACGGTGTTTGCGCATCTCTGTGCACAAGAGAACTCGCTCGAGCTGCTTGAGGCATTATTCAATGAGATGACCACTGCAAACCTCGATACTCGATCGCTCCAAGTGCGTCACAAGAATAGTAGCTTGTCAACCTTTGAATGCGTCCAAAGATTGATCTCTTGTACTCTTTAGCTCCCTGCAATCGAAGCAGCCATTCGAGTTGGCAGCGTCGAAAACCTGACACGGCTGCAAACATTTGGGTTAATCGGCGAATCTCTCAATGGTTTCGATGATCGACTCGCAGTACGTTGCTGATGCAATCCAACTCCGTATGCGCATTTTCTAACCGCAGCAACACCACATTGGCCGATGATTGTTTAGTTACTCCGCGTCATCACCATGTGTATTCGCTCCGGCAAAGCGTCGCAGATCATGCCAGTGATTCGAGTATTCTCTTGTGTGAACGAGCTGTATCACTTCTTGGTGCTCAATTCCCTCATGACACTCATCGAAGAGCATGAGATTGACCTTGCCATCTCGATGGTCGACATGTGCCAAGATGTGAACCGTCCATGTGTACGTCGCTGAGTCACTCACCTCTCCCGACATCAGGCGGAATCTCTCTGACCTAATCGTCGTAACTGAATCGTGGTATGGTTGTGTGCGTGCGTGAGTGTAGCAAGATCGACGGCATTTACTCGGTAGGGCTGTTGTTGAGAATAGCGTTCCTCTTGTACAGCGCTTGCTTCTTGCCAAAGCTCATCCGGATATTGGCACGGTATTATATGACGTACCACCATACCTCCTCCGCCAAGATCACTCATCAAACGGCGTTGTGTGGGCAGTCCTATCAACTGCCATTCCTCGAGGCATGCCGTACGAGCTCCGAGATACTTGAGCTGCTTCTCGCCGAGAATTGCGACATTCACCGTACCGATCGGCTCGTACGTAGCAGCGCCGATAATGCTTTGAGTGTAGGCATCCGTTGGATTGTGCGTACTTAGTCTTGCTGACGGCGACAGAACCAAACTGGATTGCATGTGGCGGCGAGACACAACAAAGTCGATATTGCGCGGCGCTTGATTGAGCTCGGACTCGATGCCAATGCAAAGACGACCCGCAGTGCATCGGTGGCACGGTTAGCAGCTCGTCACAATTCGGCACACGTGCTGGAGTTGCTCATTTCGCATCCAGGATTTCAGTGTGTACGTGCTCATGAATCATGCAAGCAGAGCAGAGCAGAACTGAGCGCACGTAGAGAGGGACAGAGTATTGACACGTATTGTACTTGCCGTAGGATATGACACGACATCCACTCGAAGCAGCCGTATCTTGCAATGGACGCGAATCTGCAACATTGATCCTTGCGCACAAGGACAAATGCCATGTGACACAGCAGCTGGTACTACTACTGCTGATCGGCGTCTCTCTTTCCCCACGGTCTGGTTGCTAATACTCGTGCGTGTAGTTGGATAGCTGTATCGTCACAGCAATAACGCAGCATTCCAGCATTCCCATGTTGGATCTGCTGATTGATGCCAATGCAGATTTGAGTCCTGTACGTCATCGACCTACCGTCATTCACTCGACACTCGACTCATTCGTTCGGGGGCGTTTCAGCGCGAGCCGTTGATCTCGATTGCGGTTCAGCACGGACAGGCAGACACGATACGACACTTGTTGAAGCGTGGAGCAAGCCCGTACGATGTTGACGAGCATGGCAACAAGGTTGCCAACAGCTTGATCAAGGCCATATCCAAGTGCCGTGTCAACATTGTAGATATGCTTCTTGAAGCCAAAGTCGATCCCAGCACCGTGTCCTCCGTACGTGTCACACTGCAGGCGCAGCATGTGGCGGCGGATCGATGACAGCGGCTACATACAGAAAGGAGTGAGCGCACTCGATAGTGCCATCAAGGCGTGGCACAAGTTTGGCAGCAAAGACCCAGTCTCTCCTGCAACGATCGTAGCTTCGCTTGTGATGCATCATGGCAACATTGATCGCCTCTTCAAGGATCCGATTACGCTCGTGCCAACCTCGACTCGAAGTGGCAAGTCGAAATCCAAGGCAGCAGGCATTGTGCGTGTTCCCATCACGCTGCGTGATACGCTGTTACGGCTATTGAAAGGTACAAACCTTGCTCCGTGTGCCTAGCAGGTATCGTTGTGTTGACCTGACACGATGCATCACAGAAATGATGGGTATCAATCCTCAAGCAATTCCAACGTACTACCGAGGCAACCCGAGCAAGGAGCTGCGCTTCTTGTACTCGCTGACACAAGGACGCAGTGAAACCAAGCGAATGCGACTCGTGTTCGTCGGCAAGGAAGCAGCCGGCAAGACGACGCTGATCAAACGCATCATCGGCAAGCGCGACTGGGCCGGCAACACCTTCAAGACCACCGACCTCGATAGCGACAACACTACCGCGAGCGGTAGCGAGGCACAACGAAAGCGCAAGGCCGCCACCGACGGTATCGACATTCACTGCTGGAAGCCGCCGAACTCGGACGTCGCACTCTCGATCTGGGACTTTGCAGGGCAGCAATTGTACTATGCAACACACCAATACTTTCTCTCGGAGAATGCCATGTATTGCGTCGTGTTCGATGCCTCTCGGCCATTGTACCATAGTATGGTTCACTCTCGTTCATCTTCATCGAGAGAGTATTGATACCCGTTTTCTCTTCCTTCTTGAGTAGATCGAGTATTGTTATGGCTGAGTTCCATCCAATCCCATGCACCCAATACGGCTGTCTTCATGATTGGGACGCATACCGATGGCATGACACCGACACAGAAGGAGGCTGTATCGCAAGAGCTCTCTCGTGTGATTGAAACTTGGCGCTATGCCTTTCGAGGTACTAGCATTCAGTTGATTGCCGATGAGGTTCGTCGAAGACAGCGCTCTTCTCTTCTCTTCTCTCTTGAGAGAGTGGCTCAATAACTGATGGTGATGATGATGATGATGACGACGACGACGACGAGTAGGAGTCGAATCTATTGTATTGGCCGATTGCCAAAGGAGTTGGAGTTGCACGCCTTCAAGCGGCACTTGTTGCCCAGACGCTGACACGAGTCTCCAAGGAGCAGATTCCATCGTCGTACATTCGATTGATGAACGAGATTGCGCGACAACGAGCGCTATCACAACACACCGTCCCAGTGGTGTCATGGGACGAGTACAGGCAATGGGGCGAGTCGATCGGACTCGATGAGGAGACGATACAGAGCGCTACCAAGTTCCTGCATTGGTGGGGCGAGGTATTGCACTTTCAGTCAAGCGACAGTCTGACTCTCTCGCAACAGGTCATCACCGATCCTCGTTGGTTGATCGACCTATTTCGTACCGTCATCTCCTTCAAGTATCGTGCCGATGGCTTTGTATTGCGATCGGAATTGGAGTTGTATGTAACGCCACCGCACCATCACACTAGTGACACAATCGACACTCGATACATAGCTTACTCACTCTCTCTCTCTCTCTCTCTCACTCACTCACTCACTCACTCACTCTCTCTCTCCTGGTTATCGGTTTAGTCGTTGGTCCTCATTGGGATATCCGACAAGTATCTATACGTATTTATTCGAGATCTTGATCTATCGATTTGGAATCTTGGTGCCGTTGACGAGTGACACGGACGAGGTCGACGCGCACCTACCGTCGACCGAAGGCTATCCATTGAGTAGTGGATCGGATACTCGATTCGTGGCACCGATCTTGTTGCATTATTCGGCACAGAACATTACGCAACCCGAACAACTCGACGAGTGGAACATTTGGCATCGAGCTGGCTGGGAGCGCGAGACGCAAGAGATGGAGTTGAGTCGCTACATGCGCTTCCCGTTCATGCTGTCGGGCATCTTCTCTCGACTGTTCGTAGCACTCTTGCAGCGCACGATCGACGAGGAAGCGACGACGGTCGGCGGTAACTCGCATGACTCTTCGAACGACACCACTGATTCCGAGCTTTGCACTGCGTCGGACGATGTCGATGAAGTCGACTCGGCACCCGTGCCAATGACGGCACGACCGATTCAACGGGCCGACGTGCGGAGCGCTCGGCCATTCTTCTCGCTCGTGAGCTACTGGAAGGATGGCTTCTACGTGCGAGAACGTCGACCCGAACCAGGAATGGCACCGAGCCGAGTCGTAGCGTCGCTCGTCAGCAATCCGCACGAGCCCTACGGCAAGGTGATGCAGATCTTTGTTCGCGGTTCGCAGAGCACGCACCAGCTCAAGGAATGCCACTTTATCGTACAACGGCAGTTGCAGCAACTCTACCCATGGCTATGGAACAACCACATTGAGCCCAAGGTCGACACAGGCGTCGCGTTCATCACTCGAGACTCTCGCATCGAGATTGTGCTCAATCGTCGTGAGGCCATCCAACTCTACCTCACGGGCGCCAAGGACTACACCAAGAACGATCGTACCGTCTCTTTGGTTGCTCTACTGCCAGAGATTGCCACTGTCGAACAACAATATCCAAAGATTCGTGTCCTTGCTAGTACGTTCCGCAGATATCGAATTGAATTGAGTTGAATCGTTGGAGGTTTGACTAACAATCGTGTCATCATAGATTCGAGACCACAACAGGCTCTGTCACCTTCCACTCTCTCGAGCCAACCAGCGACACACGCGACGACCGACGTGGCAATCATCAACGAACTCTACGAGCGACATGGTGAGAGCATTCGTGTCGGTTCGATTCTCGGTGAAGGTCAATTTGGTGTCGTGTGGAGCGGTACCTTTGACGATCGAATGGTGGCCGTCAAGCAGTGCAAGAAGAACTTTAACCACTTTGACCTCGATACCTTCATCAAAGGTTTGTTTGAATGCACATGTGAGCGAGTGAGTGTATTGTTGGAGCTTTGTTGTACTCACAAATGTCGTTCGTTGGTTGCTGTGAGAATGCAGAGGCCGAGATATTGCAATCACTGGTCCATCCCAACATTGTGAGATTGTACTATTGCTGCGTTCTGCCATTTCCAACCATGGTCATGGAGTTGATCTCGGGTGGAGACTTGCAACAGTTGCTTGCTTCGAGCGTGCCTCTATCATGGACGTTCCTTGCTCGAATCGCACTCGACGTTGCTTTGGGCATGAACTACATGCATCAATTATCGCCACCAATCATTCATTGGTATGTGTATCAATGCATCTTCAGCGCTTGACTCACTCATTCACTCATTCATTCATCTCCATGTGTCGGATGAATAGTGATTTACGAGCTCGTAATGTACTGGTTGCCGATCTGGACGAATCAGCACCGATTGTCGCATTGGTAGCCGATGTTGGCATTGCCAAGGCATTGGAGTCGCGCGAGATTAGTCCAATGGTCGACAAGGCCCTCGACATCAAAGCCTACCAGTTTATCCTCAAGCAACTCAAGCAGCGTGGTTGTAGGACGGCCAACGGTAGTGGCGTCTGCCCTCGACCTCTTGAGCAAGCGTTCGATTCGATCGTTCAACAAGATCGCCGCTGGCTGTCGTTCAACATTATCGTTTCGCGATGGCAAGTGGCACAATCTGCGCTGGCGACCTTTTCGCAGCAGCAGCAGCAGCAGGTGCCAGCACCTCAACTGCAGCAATCCATCTCGGCCTCGACCATCAACCTCGATCACTCGAGCATCGTCGCCACAGGTCGGAGCTCGACTTCGTGGCTGCAGTGCAACAAACTGTGGGAGGAGGAGCTCATGGACTTGATTGCTCGTAACAACGTCGAGGGAGTCGTGCAGGCTCTCTCGAATCCGATCGCAGCGTCGGCCATCACAGTACGAGCCAACCTTGCGGTGATTCGCATGTTGATGGGAGCCATCACCAGCGGCAATACGCGATTGTCGCTGTTGTTGCTCGAGCGCTCGGTCTCGTGCGTGATCGACGACGAGATCGAAGGCACGTCGGTGATGCACGAGGCTGTGCGCTACCATCGCCGGAAGGTGCTGGCGGAGCTGTTGGTGTCGCCCGTGTTCTCGAGCTCGATCAACCGAATGGATCACCAAGCCGACACGCCGCTGCACATTGCCGCACGAGTCAACGACCTCAAGGCACTCAAGATGCTCCTCGACGCCAAGGCCAATCCACATGCCAAGAACGACTACGGCAACGTTCCATTGCACGATGCCGCGAGTTGGGGTCATCACGAGATACTCGTCGAGTTGATCATTCGCCGAGCCAACACCAACGAACGCAACGACGAGATGCTAGCGCCGTTGGTGTTCGCAGCACGAGGCCATCACTACTCGTGCATCTCCTCGCTACTATCGTATGGTGCAGAGTATCCGTCACCGTGTGACGCTCACGCACTCTCGATCGTTCTCGACATTGCGAAGTCCTTTATGGCCACGTACGTAGTGTGTTTGCCTCACGGCTCTTGCCATGCTTTCGCGCACTCTCGCTCACCGTTGTCACGAAACGGCAGAGCCAAGTCACCAACCGACATTTCAGGCATTCGAGCGTTCGTTGCGTCACTGCCAATCGACACGATGCAGTCACTGCAAATGGGCTTGCTCCTCAAGAGCACCACTGCGACGCCAGGCTCCTCGCCGTCACTGTTGTCAGCTTCGTCGAGTGTAATCTGCACTGGATCGCCTGCAGCACTCTCGGCGTCCTACTCGCCATCATCGTCAGCCGCATTATCGTCATCGTCATCGTCATCGTCACCGTCATCTTCATCATCACGAACTCGAAAACGCTTCATCTCATCGGTAACTCACTCACCCAGTACGTTACTTGGCGCACTCGCTCCAGTTGGCCGGCCTTCGCTTCTAATTCTGATGATGATGATGATGATTGGCGTCACTCACAGGGAACCCACTGCGACTTATCGAGGGTCTACTGCGATCACCAACCGACAAGGACGAGACGATCTTCTCGATCTCGTCGTTTGATCTCCAACTCTCACTGCGAGAGGATGCCGAGTTCGGCTCCTCGGCATTGACCAGCGATCTGCGCTTCGCAGCCGGCATCCGTCTCAATACGGTTCGCTCGGCAGCACCGATCGTGATCAAGAACACCAGCAAGTACTCGCTCTACTTTGCGATCGAGCCGCTCAGTATGGTGGCAGCGAGCATCGTGTGCGAACCGGCCAGGTTTCGCTTGGCGCCCAAGGCGATGGTCGAGATCGTCGGCAAGGCCGTGCTGAACTCGATCGAGGTGACGCTCAACGAGGTGGTGCTCGTGACCATGTTCATTGGTGCCGAGCATCGAGTGGCCGATCGAACCAGCGCCAACACCAAGTTGTTCTTTCTCAAGGCACAAGTCGTGCAGCCACATCGCCTCTCTACCATCGCTCTGGCGCCCCTAACCGCCGCCGCCAAAACAACGTCTAGCTAGTGATGCAACAAATACAACATTAAGGCGAAGCAGCAAAGGATATTCATTGCTTGCGCTTGTGTACATTACAAACAGGAGGCATGAAATGGTAAAGAAGAATGAATGACGTGAATGAGTGACGTGAATGAATGAGTGAATGGATAGACTGAGTACGGAAGCATGAATAATCAATCGAATCGCTAGGTATTGATTGTGGTAGTGATGGTGATGGTGATGATGATTACGACAAGGTCAAAGAGAGAGGTAGGTTTCGGCGCTCACTCTCACAGGCCTTGTTGACTCTTGTCAAAGACATTCGACAGCAGCGATCGAATGATTTGATGTTGTGACTCTCGCTTCTCGGTAGACAGCATCATCGAGTCGCTGCTCTCGGCCTTGGCATTGCCGCCCGCCTGTCACACGCCACAAACACGAGAGTCGATCGATGCTGATAAGAATCGCGCGCCTCGGAGGTGATACCACCAAGAGAGACAGCAGTGAGCTCGACGTACGTTTTCGCCAAGCATAATGTAGTTTAGCTTCGCCTTTTGGATGCTGCGCTCGAGAATCGATTCATCGACGCTGTCTGTCGTAATCAACTTGTACACCGTCACATCGCGCTCCTGACCGATACGATGGCATCGATCTTCTGCTTGTCGGTCCACTTGAGGATTGAACGAAATGTCCTATTGAACGACACACAAACGCACGCACGAACGAACGTCAGTATTAGTTTGAGGAGCTGATGATGACTTTGAAGGACATACGTAAAAGATGACCGTATCAGCGGTAGCGAGGTTGATTCCAACACCTCCGGCCAAAGTCGAAAGTAGAAAGATGAAGATGGACGGATCAT
>Ga0209930_1005614_pt1 | contig 10094 bp, 5 predicted proteins | sample ThiBiot_500_biof_2_FD_183948 | JGI IMG/M metagenome (GOLD analysis project Ga0209930, IMG submission 183948) | Wastewater bioreactor microbial communities from Cape Town, South Africa - Thiocy_cont_500_biof (SPAdes) | ecosystem: Engineered > Bioreactor > Thiocyanate-remediating >... | reverse complement strand
ATTGAGTCAAACAAAGAGGAAATCATTTCATTACTACGAGATTCAAATTCATTTTCGTTTTCGTCTGAAAATGAAATTCCCTCAAACGATTATATCGAATGGTCGTTAACTAGTGATAATTTAATTCAAAAACGTAAACATTTTCGTGAACAAATTTCTTTATACAATAATTATGATATTCGACATCCGTCAATTACAATGCAAATAGTTGAAATCATTCAATACTATATCAAAGAATATTTATTTCGAGAAGAGAATTTTACAAATGATTATATCAATCTATTAGAAGAATATTTTCAAGATGCAATTAGACAACAAGATTATTTTCTTTATTTTATTAAAGCATATACAATGACTGGTAATTTTCACTGTGTTTTAAATAAACATTTAGCTTTGTATATCATCGATTATTTTGATCCATCGAGTTATATTTTTCAACCAGGAAACTATCGTTTAATCAACTGTTTAGTACATATTACTGCACTTTCACTGAACTATCCTCATATACATAAATATCAATATAAAGGCATTACCTATCGGGGATTAATTATAAACGAAGATGATCTCGAATGTTATACAATTGGTAATTATATATTGAATCGATCATTTGTCTCAACATCAAAGGATCGATCAGTTGCTACTCTATTTTCTGGTTTTGAACAAGAATATAATTCAACAAAAAGAACCTGTATTTTATTTAAATATAAAATTGAAACAAAAACAACAAGTCTCGATATCGAACGGATATCATCAATTAAAGATGAAAGGGAAGTAATTATATTACCATTTTCAATATTTCAAGTTAAACATCGAAAAGAAATCTATTCAAATGAATATTCACATACATTGCATGAAGTTCATTTAGAAGAATGTCTGGATGATCAATTATCAACAAATCATCAACAATCGAAAAGCAAATGTAAAGCTATTTTTATTGGACTATGTGTCATAATTAGTATATTTGCGCTTGTTGGCTTTATTATATATTCAAAGATGAAGAGCAAGGTCTCACCCGCTCGAAATCAGACAACGGTTTATTCTCATCGACTCGGATCAAATCTCAAATGGAAACAACATGGAACGACCGTCGCCGGTGGAAATGGACCAGGAAAAGATCTAGATCAACTCAACTCTCCCAAAGGAGTTTATTTCGATGAGAAAAAACAATCAATTTATATTGCTGATTGCTACAATGATCGGATAGTTAAATGGAAATTAGGCGAATATAATGGCGAAATTGTGGCCGGAGGAACTAGCAAGGGAAATCGAATCGACCAATTGAGTTATCCAACTGATGTGATTATAGATCAAAATCATCAATCGTTGATTATTTGTGATCGAGAAAATAAACGAGTTGTTCGATGGCCATTCGAAGCTCAACAAGACAAACAAATTATCGTTGAAAATATCGGATGCTACGGATTAATAATGAATGAAAAAGAAGATTTATTTGTTTCGGATTCGACGAAACATTCAGTACGACGATGGAGAAAAGGTGAACAAGGAGAAGGAACAATTGTTGCAGGTGGAAATGGTTATGGAGATCAACTCAATCAACTCAAGAGTCCAACATCTATTTTCGTTGATCGACACGAAACTGTTTATGTTTCTGATTATCATAATCATCGTGTAATGAAATGGATGAAAGATGCAAAAAAAGGTATTATTGCTGTCGGCGGATGGAATCGTGGAAGTAGTTTGAACCAATTAAGTTATCCAAATGGATTAATTGTAAATGAGGCTGGTGATATTTATGTGACTGATAGTTTGAATAATAGAGTAATGTATTGGGCAGCCGGATCAAAAGAAGGTCGTGTTATTGTTGGAGGAAATGGTCGGGGAAACAAATTCAATCAATTTTATTATCCAACAGATTTGTCGTTTGATAGTGAAAATAATCTTTATGTTGCCGATTCTAAAAATAATCGAATTCAACGATTTGATGTTGATAAAAATTAAAAGACATGTTCAACTATCCTAAAAATATTTTCATTCAAATAGAAATTTGTTTCTCTATTCTTTTAATTTCAAAATCAATATCTCAATGATTTGCAGCGATTTTTACAAAAAGAGGAAAATCACCTAAACCAACAGCAATTTCATAACGTTCACCACCACCATAGAGTTCTTTTGAATAGTAATGTTGCCATACTTGACCTTGTTGATTGACTCTTGGTAAATAAACTGTACGTGATCTCGCTTGATATATATAAATAGGAGCTACTAAATAATCCGTTCCAAACATATACTGATCTTCAGCTTGATAACATTCTGTATCATTGAAATCATAGAACATCGGTCGTAGAATAGGTGTTCCATTTTGACTCGAAATATTTAAATGATATTCAACATAATCACGTAATGATTCGCGTAGATTGATAATATCGATAATTTGTGAACTATATTTAAATAAATAGACTTCATTATGATTGCCCGAATAACCACATTCAGTATCAGGTAAGAGTGGTTGTCGTTCACCGTGCAAACGAAAGATTGGACAGAATGCACCAAATTGAAACCATCGCAATAGTAATTCTTGAAATTGATCATCATTGATATTACCACCTCGATAACCACCAATATCCGTCGTCCACCAATAGATTCCCGATAGAGCTACATTTTGTGCAACTTTGATTTGTTTCAATAGTTCTTCAAATGAAGAATCAATATCACCACTCCAAACAGCAACATTGAGCGTATGACTTCCAATCCATGTTTGTCGACTGAGCATAATAAATTCTTGTTCACCTTGTTCTTTTAAACCGTCATAAAACGTTCGATGATGTTCTCGTACCCATACCATTGCAATTTCAACATCATGTCGATCGTACCACCATTGTAAACCGGGACGACTTCGTTCAGGTTCATCCGCATCTAACCAATAGATTTTAATTCCATAATCATAGTAATTTCGTTTTATTTTATCCCATATGAAGTCTCGTGTTGCTGGATTGAATTCATCACTAATATAATAATTTTCCGAGCCTGCAATTAGACTTCCATTGGCATCATGAGTTAATAAACCCATTGTCTTCATTGGGATGAAATTTTCCGATTGTTCTGTCACATGAGGCCACACCGAAACCATGATTTTCATGTTCATAGAAGTTATTTGTTCAACCATTTGTGAAACGTTAGGCCAACATTTTGGATTAAAGCTCCAATCTCCTACGTGATTCCAGTGAAACCAATCTATTACTATGATACCAACAGGTATTTTACGATCGTAATAGTTTTTAGCGACGTCTAACAATTCATCTTGCGAACGATAACGATTTTTACTTTGCCAAAACCCCGAAGCAAAATGTGGCAATGGATTTGGATGGCCAACTGCATTGACATAATTTTTCATGAGACTAGCATAGAATGGTGATGAAATCGACATTTGTTTTGGAATTGTTGTTATCCATAGATCGAGTTGATGTGTTGCATTTGCAGTCCACATGATTTGTGCATCATTTTGAACATCGAACGAACCGTAACCTGCTTGATTCCAAAGAATTCCAAAACCTGATGTATGAATATACCATGGAATGGTGATATCAGCATTCGTTGGTGCAGTCGATGAAAATTGAAATGGTAAATTGAAATTATGATAGGGTAATGTTAAATTTTGAGCATAGTGATGTTCTCCTAAACCATAAACGGAACCGTTTTGAGAATGATTGTAGGCCAATGATAAACTGTAAAGATTATAAATCGGTGAGTAGATAGAAGGTGGATAGATGTAAGGCGAAAATTGAACGGATTGAACTTGAATAAGAGTGAGTCCATCGGATTGTCTTTGAATAGACCATGTGCGATTGTCGTCATGAAGATTAAATGCAATGTTACCATTGATAAATGCATTTAGATTCGATTGTGAACAGTCTGTTTCGTCGACGAATGGTTTGTCTGGAAGTAATGCTTGATAATCTGGAGTTTGTATGATAATATCTGGACTAAGACGTACTCGAATACTATCCGAACCCCATGCTTCTACTTGTAATTGAGTTGAAATCATATTTTTTGTAAATACACATGAGGATATAGCATCCGCACAAGTAATCAATTGAACGACAAGTAGAATAAGAAATTCATAAGAATGTTTAAAACAGATACGTATTAACATTGTTCTTTCTCAATACAATATAAAACAAAGAAAGTTAACTTTATCGTATACTTATAATGCACCTTGACAAAAATATCTCAAAAGATAACAAACGAAGTTTTATCTTTCCATCAAAGTCATACATTCGTACTTCTTTATTATTTAGAAGAAGATGATATATCTATTTCTAATTCTTGTTTGTTCTCCATTGTTGATATCATCAGAATCATTACCCTATGCAGAATGGGCTCATTATCATATGATTTGGTTGTCCAATGATCGTTCCAATCAAACAAATGTTCAAGCAATGTTTGATGGTTTTAATAATCATCAAATTCCATTCGGAGCATTGAATATTGATTCATGTTGGGCATCGAATTTTAATACATTTATTTTTAATTCAACATTATTTCCATCAGCTCGTGAAATGCTCGATGGATTTCGATCGAAAGGTACTCATATTATTCTTTGGATGACTTCATTTATAAATATTGACTCACCCAATTATCAATATGCTCAAGATCATGGATATTTATTTAATCAAACAATACATTGGTGGCATGGTAATGGACGTCTTTTGAATTATTTCAATACGGACGCATTAAATTGGTGGAATAGTCAAATCAAAAATCTTGTTGATACTTTTGGACCAATTCATGCTTTTAAAGTACGAATGAAAAGTTCTTTTCTTTTCTTTTCTTTTTTCTATTTTTATTATCAAAAGGCTGATGAAAGTGATCCATATATCATTCAAGTAAATAATTCAAATGTAACATGGGAACAATATCGTACGGCTTATTATAATAATACATTTCAAATTCTACGACAATTGGTTGGTCCAGACGCACTAATAATGTCGCGTCCTGTTGATAAAGATCTTCGATATTCTCCAAAAGAAGTTGTCTATATCGGTTGGGTTGGCGATGAACTTGGAACATATAATGGATTGAAAGGAGCTCTTCGTTATATGCTTGAAAGTGGCCGTGATGGTTATGTTGGTTTTGGTTCGGATATTGGAGGTTTTCTCTTTGATCATGGTTCTGGTCCATTGGGCCGTACGAAAGAAGTTTTTCTTCGTTGGACAGCTGTCGGAGCATTGAGTTCATTTATGGAAAATGGTGGTCAAGGAGAACATTTTCCTTGGAATTTCGATAATGAAACAACAGATATCTATCGTTCGTGGGTTAATTTACATTATAAATTAGTTCCTTATCTTTATTCTGAAGGTACAAAAGTAGCTATTGGACAAAATGGTACATTGATGAAACCATGTGATGATACTCAAGCTGTATCGTCTCAATCCTATTTTCTTGGTCCAAATATCTATGTTGTTCCTGTTCCTGAAGATCCAACACCTGGCCAAAAGAAAACAATTTGGTTACCGAAAAGTTCAACACAACAATGGATTAATTATTTTAATACATCAATTGTTTACAAAGCAGAAACATTCATCAATGAAGATACAAGTCGTCTTGATCGAATACCATTATATGTTCAACAAAATTCTCTTATGGCAATGTATGATATGGAAAAGAGTCCGTCACTCAATGCATTTAAATTTGTTTTTTGGGGAAATATTATTATTGATCGACAAACAACAACAACAACATTATTTACACGTGATGGACAACAATGGTCTCTACAATTCGATGCCAAACAAAAAACATTTACTGTCAAATTTGTTAAACAATACGATTCGGTAAAAACAGAAGATTGGATTTGGAAATTTTGTCAATATGTTAATGAACGAGAGATTTGTTCAGACGATTGGATTCGTCTTTATCATGGTGCTTCTATTCAACTTCATGCACTTATTTAAATTTTTTTGTTGTTTTGCTCTATTTAAGGCTAATTTTTGATCCATATATAAAGAAATAAGGCATAAACAAACTTACATTCATCAATATGACGTATCACTTACTTCTTATCATTTTTGTTTTCGGTTGTCTTTATGTTCATCCATCGCATCATAGCAAAATCAAAATCTCTGTACCAAGCACACATCGTTGGTGGTAATCCAAATAACAACACATTTTGTAATAAACGAATCTCAGTCAAGGGTCCTCATGGCACAGCTGTTGTCGCCATTCTCGATCGATGCGGTAGTTGCAAAGGTGTAAGTGACCTAAGTTCATGGAATATTATTACACGAAATGAATTTTGTTTAATCATTGACATTTTCAGTTGTGTTAAATAAAGAGAAAAACAAACTAAAACGTACTGTCCTTAGAACCCAAAAAAAAAGGTTATAATGAAAAAGATAAGCGTACATTGAAAGCACGATGTATGTTAGAAGAATATCTACATGAAAAAAGGACATTGTATCGACGTCATTTCGTACCAAATTTAATGTTCGATATAAAAAGAGACAAAAAAACAACTAAGACATTCATTTCAAATGGAAAGAATAAAATTTCTTATTACGTTGTTTTTATTTTCGTTGAATGTATGCGTGGAATGTACGACAATTAATTGTCCGGACAATGAAACATTGAATTTAGAAAGTGATGGATATCAATATATTCGTGGTAAAGATCCATTGATAGCAGCTCTCTATCGAGAATGGTGGTTTTTTGCTCTATACGATCCTCTGAACGATATTGGATTTTGCATGGGTTATAGTGTTGCTGATCCAGCCAAAACATTTCATCTTGAAGCATCTGGTGTAGCCGGAATGCTTTGGACTAAAGTTCAAAATAATACAGGTGAAAATCCGATTAATGTATTAGATGTTTATAAATACGAAGATTTCACTGCTTACGAACAAAATGCAACTGTATCAATCGGTGCAAATAATTCAATTCATGTTATTAATGAGAAAACATACGAAATCAAAGGCATAAGTAAAGATAATGATATGAAATGGTTGTTAACATTTCAACAACAATCATATGCATGTCGACAACGAGAAGAAGTACCCGATTTATTAGAATTAGATTGGCTATCATATATGCCTAGTTCGTATGTATCTGGCTATATTCAATACAAAAATACAACCTATTTCATAAATACAACTGCCTATCATGATCATAATTATGGTGCTTGGCCAACAAATCTTTTCAATTGGATTTGGGCACAATTTCATCGAATCGAAGACAATTTTTCATTGGTTCTCGGTAGTTATCACATACCAACGACTGAAGATGAGTATATTGGTTATGTATTTATTCGTTGGAATAATCAACGAATTAAGATCGGTACATTATGTCTAGATACGTTTCATTTAAAGCCATTAGAATGGCAAATTGTTGATGGAAGAAAATATTCGATTCATACTGTTGTACAAGCTTGGAATGATCGTTATAAAATCTCACTCGAATATAAAGCAAGAGTGAGCAATGATAATCCCGGTGGACGTGGCTTAGGTTTAAAAGTATTCGAACAAATTTCATTTTATCAAGCTGATCTTTATGAAAAACAAGGTGATCAATGGATTGTTCTGCAAGGAAATATAACAGGCTACGGTTTCAGTGAATGGAGTCATGCAGAAATTTTAGAATAAATAGACGTTTTGTTGTTGTTGTTGTTGTTTTTTCTATTCTATTTGCTCAGTGATAACGACCAATGAAATGAATAGGAAAAATAAAAGAAAACAACATCTTCGAGCTCATTCTTTGCTATGGGTCATTCGTCACGCATGAAAGAACACCCTCAACATTCACATATGACATATAATGTTCAGAGAAAACAAACATGTTAGCATTTGTCTTTTGTGTACAATCATTTTTTCTCTTTGGTATTGGTATTCATCATCATTTATTTTCATTCGAAATGATTCTATTGATCAACCAATAAAACGTCCATTGAATACAACATTCATTCATTTAAATGGAAATGTTAAAACAATTGGCAATGTCAAACAAATGTTTGTTATTAATCTTCCATATCGAGAAGATCGTCGAATAGGTTCAATTGGACTTTTTCAAAAACTCAATTTCGATGCATTCATCGTACCTGCATATTCGATCAATTCACCAGAAATTCGTTCTCGTATTCATTTAACACGCAAAAATTCTATTCGATTAGTTGAAATAGCTTGTTGGGCAAGTCATATCCAACTTTGGCTTGAAATTGCATCATCAGCCAATGATAATACATGGATACTTATATTTGAAGATGATATCGATCTTGAATTGTCGACATATGACATACTTCAATCGTTTCCATCTCATCTATGGACGAGTCCCGATATAATTCAACTTGGTTATTGTGGTAATGCACCTGGCCGATTGATTTACACAGGTTTACAAGATTATCGTCTTCATCAAGCCAAACATCCTGGTTGTACACATGCGTATGCTATTCGATCGAGTTCAGCACGAAAACTTCTCTCATTTCTATCGATACCATTGAAACCAATTGATGATGCAATTATTGATTTTGTCGATGATAAACAATTGTTAGTTTATAGTATACATCCTCCATTAGCTATTCAACAAGTCAATACGTCAGCACGACGAGCAGATGTTAGTCCTGTTCGAAGTCGTTTTATGTATCAGATTAAAACATGGACGAATTTTATATTTGATACATGGACAGGTGCCGAAATCGGTCGACAATTAAAAAATTCAACATTAGCTCAAGTGAATTTAGTTCAAGCGAATCAATGGAGAATACAACATGAAAGTCAAATCTGGAAAAGAAATTTGTCTCAATAACGTACAAATTTTTGAATTCGACTATTGTCAAAATCGGCAACATACAAATTTAGTTGATTATCAAGTTTGACAGAAACAGGTGCTGCAAATGAACTTGCTATCGTAGTTCCATTCGATTTGCCATTCAGAAATAGTTGAATTCGACCATTGCCTGTGTCAGCCACATATATATTTCCCATTGGATCATAAGTAACATCGGACGGCGAACTCAACTGTGTTGATCCTCCAATTATTTTCCAACTATAATCATCTAACATTATTTGTACGATATTATGTGTATTTAAATTGCTAATCAATAAACTATTTGAAATAGCATGATAAGTGAGACCATAAGGAACTGACACTGATGCATTGCTCAAAACTGCTCCAGAACCAGCAAGAACAGTACCAGTAGAGGCATTGAATACGTAAGACATCAATCGACTGTTAGATGAATCAGAGATATAGAGTGTTTTCGAACTATCGTAGGTAATACCATATGGATTGCGTAAATAATTATTTGCAGATCCTGCGATACCTAAAGAATTTCCAGCAAGTGTCGTTCCAAATGAATCACCACTACGCCAGAATTGTATCCTATGATTGTTTGTGTCAGCAACATAGATATCACCGTTTTCATTAGCACGAACACGTGTAGGATAGAATAAATGTGATGATGAAGCACTAGCTGCACCATTTCTCTGACCAGCTACTGTTATTCCGTCAGATGCATCACGTGTATATTTCTGAATTCGATTATTGTAACTATCAGCAATATAGAGTGTATTTGCATAATCTATCACTATATCATGCGATCTATTAAGCTGATTTTTACCGATAGTAATGCCTTCTTTTTTTCCATTGAAGTGTTGGAAATGAATGACTTGCGAGTGTGGTTGAATAGACAATTCGTCCTTGATTTGTATATAATAAAACGAAAACGATGAGCGGTATAATTCTGTTTGATTCAAATACATTTGTTGCAAAATCGAAAGGCGCATTTCAATTAAGTGAATTGAATTTGCAATTCAAAAGGAGTTATTTTTGTTCGATTTGTTCGAATGAAGAAAAGAGAACATCGAGTAGAAAGATAAAGAAAGAAAGAAAGAAAAAAAGAAAAGCATTATTTTCTTTCGTTCTTTATAATAAATAGAGAAAGAGAGCGACACAAGGTTAAATATCATTTCACGTGTCATAACACGAGCAAGAATTTATGCGTAGTACACGTTAAATATCATGTCAAAAAAACCCAAAACTTATCCAATTCCTCGAATATCCATCGTCTTACTCATTGTTGGCACGCGTGGTGATGTTCAACCGTTTATTGCGTAAGTTTAACGATTGTAACATCTGTTTAAATAATGATT
>Ga0209930_1005611_pt1 | contig 10094 bp, 9 predicted proteins | sample ThiBiot_500_biof_2_FD_183948 | JGI IMG/M metagenome (GOLD analysis project Ga0209930, IMG submission 183948) | Wastewater bioreactor microbial communities from Cape Town, South Africa - Thiocy_cont_500_biof (SPAdes) | ecosystem: Engineered > Bioreactor > Thiocyanate-remediating >... | reverse complement strand
CTGTGAATCGCCGCTGGCGAACAGCGTCACGTCGTGGCCCAGGGCGACCAGCTCTTCGGTCAACCAGGAGACGACCCGTTCGGTCCCCCCATACAGTTTCGGCGGAATGGCCTCGGTCAGCGGTGCGACTTGGGCAATGCGCATGCAGCAGTACTCCGTTGTTGGTGGCGCCCCGGCAGGCACGTCGCTCCCCCTGATCGATCCTGAGGCCGATTCTCGAGCCCCGGGAAGCGGTGCGGCGTGAAGTCTTCAGGTCAGTGTGGTGATCGCGCGGCAGCCACCAGTTGGTCACAGCTCGCGGCTGGAGCCGCAAGAGAATGAACCTTTCAGCCCGTGAATCGTTCCCACCGTCATGGAAGATCTCAGCAAGCTCGCGGGCCGGCCGTTCGCGTTCCTTTTTCGCTACGTCGTCCGCCGGCCAATGGCGCATGCCGCCATCCTGCTGGCGGTGGTGGGCGCCGCTGCGTGCGCGGTCAGCACCCAGTACGGCGTCAAATCCCTGATCGACGCCCTGTCGGGCGGGCAGCATGCGGCCGTCTGGGTGGCCTTCGCGCTGCTGGTCAGCCTGATGGCGGCAGACAACTTCTTGTGGCGGGTGGCAGGATGGATCGCTAGCTATGCCTTTGTCGCCACCAGCGGCGAGCTGCGACGCGAGCTTTTTCGCCACATCACCGACCATGCGCCGAGCTTCTTCACCCAGCGCCAGGCCGGCACGGTGACCGGCCGGGTGACGGCAACTGCCAACGCCGCTTTCACCATCGAAAACATGTTCATCTGGAATGTATTGCCGCCCTGCGTCGCGACCTTGGGTGCGATCGCCTTCCTGATAACGGTCGACCCGCTGATGACGGGCTCCCTGGTGGCGGTGGCGGCCGTCCTGCTCTACGGCCTCTATCGTCTGGCGGTGGCAGGATCACCCTTGCATATGGGCTTTGCAAACAAAGCAGCCGGGGTCGAGGGCGAGCTGACCGACGTCGTCTCCAATATCTTGCTGGTGCGCAGCTTTGGCGCTGTCCGTCGTGAGCGCCGCCGCTTCCGGCAGACCGTCGGCGAGGAGATGGCGGCGCGCCGCACCAGCCTGCTCTACCTCGAAAAGGTCCGCTTCCTGCATGCCGCAACCACGATCGTGCTGACCATCGGCCTGCTCGCCTGGGCGATCATGCTGTGGCAGCGCGGCGCGGTCACCAGCGGCCAGGTCGTGCTGGTCTGCACGCTCGGCCTCACCATCCTCTACGCCACGCGCGATCTCGCCGTCGCGCTGGTCGACGTCACCCAGCACACGGCGCGCCTCTCGGAGGCGCTGACCACCCTGCTGCAGCCACACGACCTCAAGGACAGGGAGAATGCCCAGCCGCTCGCCGGGCGCTGCCGGACCGTGACGTTCGAAAACGTCACCTTCGCCTATGCCGACGGCCATCGCGTGTTCGACAAGTTCAGCGTCGAGTTCCGTCCCGGCCAGCGCACCGGCCTGGTCGGCCCCTCGGGCGGCGGCAAGTCGACCCTGTTCGCGCTGCTGCAGCGCTTCCACGACCTCGACCGCGGCCGCATCCTGATCGACGGCCAGGACATCGCGCATGCCACCCAGACGAGCCTGCGCGACGTGATCTCGCTGGTGCCGCAGGACATCTCCCTGCTGCATCGCTCGGTGATGGACAACATCCGCTATGGCCGGCCCGATGCCAGCGACGAGGATGTGCGGCGGGCGGCCGAGGCGGCGCGCTGCCACCAGTTCATCGAGGCGCTGCCGCAGGGCTTCGACACGATCGTCGGCGAACGCGGCACCCGGCTGTCGGCCGGACAGCGCCAGCGCATCGCCATCGCACGTGCGCTCCTGAAGGATACGCCCATCCTGCTGCTCGACGAGGCGACCTCCTCGCTCGACGGCGAATCGGAAGAAGCGATCCGACAGGCGCTCGATCAACTGATGCAGAATCGCACGGTGATTGCCATCGCCCACCGCCTCTCGACCTTGCGCAGCTTCGATCGCATCCTGGTGCTGGAAGGCGGCCATGTCGCCCAGGACGGCGCACCGACCGAGCTGTTGCATCGCGACGGGCCCTATCGCACCCTGGTCTGGCAGGAACTCGACCGCTTGTCGCGCTCGGCGGCTTAAGCAGACTTCTCCTCTCCCGTCATAGGGGGAGGCGAGCGAACCGCGCGCTTCCGCCACTGGAGTGACACGTTTGCTGTGACATACTCGGCAGATGGCACTCGCTCTTTCTTCCACAGTTTCCAGTACGGTCGACCGCACGCTCGAACGCCTGCGCAACGCCTTCATCGATACCGCCCGCGGCGCCCGCGAAGCGGTCGGCGCACCTTTGCGCACCGATCTGCCCGATGACGATATCCCGCGCCTGAAGGGCCGCATCGACGCCTGCCTGGAAGCCAAGGGCGGTGAGACCGCGAGCCGCCGCCGTGCCGCCGAGCTGGGGCAGGCCTACCTGTCGCTGTCGCCGACCGGCCGACGCAAATTCCTGCTCACCCTCGCCCATGATTACGGCCTGTCGCGCGAGACCGCCGTCGCGCGGGTCGATCAGTGGCGTGCCGGCAAGGAACCTGCGCGCGCCCTGACGCGGCTGCTGGAACCGCCGGCGGTGCGCCTGCTGCGCGAGTTCGTGGGCGTGCCGCAGGGCGTGAAGTTCGTCGTCGACCTGCGCGCCGAGCTGATGGCGCTGGGCAAGACCGACGCCGCCGCCCGGGCGTTGAGCGAAGACCTGCGCCCGCTGCTCGCCGCCTGGTTCGATGTCGGCTTCCTCGACCTGGTGCGCATCGACTGGCGCTCCTCAGCGGCGCTGCTCGAGAAGCTGGTCGATTACGAGGCGGTCCACGCCATCCGCTCCTGGCGCGACCTCAAGAACCGCCTGGACTCCGACCGGCGCTGCTTTGCCTTCTTCCATCCGCGCATGCCCGACGAGCCACTGATCTTCGTCGAGGTGGCGCTGGTCGACGGCATGGCGGGCAACGTGCAGCGCCTGCTCGACGCGCGCGACGAGACGGCCGATCCCAAGCGCGCCAACACGGCGATCTTCTATTCGATCTCCAACTGCCAGCAGGGCCTGGCCGGCATCAGCTTCGGCAACTTCCTGATCAAGCGGGTCGCCGAGCAGCTGGCGCGCGAGATGCCCAACATCAAGGATTTCGCCACCCTCTCGCCGATCCCGGGGCTGCGCCGGCACATCGACGACCGGCTGAAGAACGAAGGCGACGGCGCGCTGACCGCCGGCGAGATCTCCTCGCTCGGCCCCGTCATCGACAAGGTGCGCGGCGCAGCGGCGGTGCGCCAGCTGCTCGACCGGCCGAACTGGTGGCAGGTGCCGGCGATCGACAAGGCGCTGCGGCCGATCCTGATGCGGCTCGCCGCGCGCTACCTCACCTCGACCGACGAGAAGGGCCGCGCCGTCGACCGCGTGGCGCACTTCCACCTCGGCAACGGCGCCATCGTCGAGCGACTGAACTGGCTGGCCGACACCAGCGGCAACGGCTTCAAGCAGTCCTACGCCATGATGGTGAACTACCGCTACAAGCTCGCCGACGTCGACGACAACCACGAGGACTACGCCAACGGCAAGGTCGTCGCCAGCCGCGAAGTGCGGGCGCTAACGAAGGGATAGCCGGGCCGCAGCAACGAACACGGCGCCACCCCTCGCAGCGCTCGGGGTGGCGCGGTTGTTGCCGCAAGAAGGAACGCCGTACTCCGGCTGTTGCAACAAACAATCTCACTGAGACAAGGTGCACTTACTCGGCCATGAGGGCGGCAAGCGCCAGGTCGCTCGCACGCTCGCTCGCCGCCAGGCCGGACGTGACCTGCTGGCGGTCTTCGGCCGGCCTGTTCTGGCTGAGCTTGCGCTTGCCCTCCAGGCGCGCAATCGGCAGCCGCAAGCCGACGATGCCGCGGAGCTGCGCCCGGATGAAGGCTTCGGGCGCATCGGATACGGCCCATCGTTCGGCACGCGGCCCTTCGTGAAGGTCGGTAAGGCGCGTCACCACACCCAGAAGCCGGTCAGGATCCTCGAAGAACTCCACCGGTCCGTAGGCATGGACGGCGACGTAGTTCCAGGTCGGCACGACTTTGCCGTCGGTCTTCTTCGACGCGTACCATGACGGCGTCACGTAGGCGTCCGGCCCCATGAAGATCGCCAGCGCGTCGGTCGCGGGCGCCATTCGCCACTGAGGGTTGGCCCGGGCCATATGGCCGTACAGGACGCCGTGCGGGCCTTCCGCATCGTCCAGGAACAGCGGCAGAGGGGTTGCCACGACCCCGGATGAGCCGGCGGTCACGACATTCGCCAGCCGCACCGCACGCATGGTCGCGTGCAGGCTCTTCAGGTCGTCATCTCTGAAATTCGGCGGCACATACATCGTCGCGGCCCTCCTTGTGCCGCCGGTATGGCAGGATACTGGATTGCGCTATATATCCAGTTCATCGTTCTTTTGGTGGTCCAGTTACGGACACAGATCGCGAGCAAGGACGTGAACCGGCAGCGAAAGGCCCTGGCGAAGGGCATTTGCGACGATCTTCGAAGCCAGATCATGGCGGGGGTCTACAGGCCGGGCTCTGCGCTTCCGTCGACGCGGGCCTTGGCGGCCGAGCTCGGCGTCTCCCGGACGACCGTGACAGCGGCTTACGCCCAGCTTCTGGCCGAGGGCTTCCTGCAAAGTCGGCAGGGCGCGAAGACGAAAGTGGCACCGGCTCTCCAGCGGGCGACACCACAAACAGGACGCCCGCCACGAACGGCCAGGCCCGTTCGCCTCTCGACATATGGCCGGCATGTTCTCGGGTTCTCGGGCCTCCAGGAAACGCAACCGCAGACATTGTTCGCGGATTTTCGGTATGGAGAACTTTCCGGACGGGACTTCCCTGCCCTGCAATGGAAGCGGGCGCTGAGCGCGGCCGCGCTGCGCCAACCGGACCGGCTTCGCTACGACGATCCTCTTGGCTCCGTGCGGCTTCGCTCCCAGCTCCAGGCCTATCTATGGCGGGCGCGGACCCTGCGCTGCGACGTCGATCAGATCGTGGTGGTGAACGGGTCCCAGCAGGGTATGGATCTGTGCGCCCGTCTGCTCGTCGATCCCGGGGACACGGCGGTCGTCGAAGAACCGGGTTACATACCGGCCCGGCAGGTTCTCACCGCGGCCGGCGCGAGGGTCGTTCCCGTCGAGGTCGACGGCGCTGGATTGAGGACGGATCGCCTGGAAGGCATCACCAAGGCCCGGCTCTGCTACGTGACGCCGTCCCACCAGTTTCCCCTGGGCAGCATCCTGTCGGCAAGCCGTCGGCAAGAGCTGCTGGCCTGGGCGCGCCGGTCGAACGCCATGGTGATCGAAGACGATTACGACAGCGAGTATCGCTTCGACATCGACCCGATCCGGCCCCTGCGAGCGCTCGGCGACAGCGAGAACGTGATTTATCTGGGGACGATCTCGAAGACACTCTCGCCGACGATCAGGCTCGGCTACCTGGTCATTCCTGCCGGACTGCAGCAGGCCTTCAGGAACGCCAAGCGACTGGCCGATCGCCATACGCCAACGCTCGAGCAGGAGGTTCTCGCCGGTTTCCTGGCCAGCGGCGCCTATGAGCGGCACGTGAGACGGGTTCGGCTGCGCAACGCCAGCCGCCGCACAGCGCTGCTCGGCGCCCTATCGGCAGAATTCGGACCACAGGTTCGCGTCGTAGGGGCCGACGCCGGTCTTCACGTCGTTGCCTGGTTCGAAGAAATCTCGAGGCAACGTGAAGCCGCTCTGATCAAGAAAGGCAGCGCGGCAGGAATCGGTCTCTATCCCATCACGCCGCTCTACAGCTCCCCCGGCGTCGCCTCGCGGCCGCGCTGTGCCGGCCTGATCCTGGGCTACGCTGCCCTCGACGAAGCGAGAATCGAGCGAGGCATTTCCCGGCTCGCCCGAGCGGTCGATGGCATGAGAAGGGATCTTTCCTGATCGGGAAAGATCCCTCGCTACGCTCGGGATGACATCTTGTTTGTGGCAGCCTACTTGTTCAGATACTCGAGCTTCAGGCCGGGGCGTGGCCATTCGAAGCTCACGAGCTTGCCGGTCATCGACAGGGTGGCGTAGGCGGTACGGAGGTCCTTGCCGCCGAAGCAGACGTTGGTGACCATCGGATCGGGCAGCTTGTACTGCGTCACCGACTTGCCGTCGGGCGAGATGTCGGAGACGGCGCCGGTGATCAGGGTGGCGACGCAGACATGGCCCGCCGAATCGATCGCCAGCGAGTCGAACATCTGGTAGCCGCCGAGACCGGCGATCACGCGGCCCTTCTCGCCGCGATAGGGACCGTTGGCGTCCTTGATGACGCCGGGGGCGGAGAGCTCGAAAGCCCAGACGCGCGCGGTCGGCGTCTCCACGACATAGAGCGTCTTGCCGTCGGGCGACAGGCCGCAGCCGTTGGGGCGCTCCAGCGGGAAGACCTTCTCCTCGATCTTCGAGCCGTCGGCCTTGGCGTAGTAGACGGCGCCGCGGTCGTTGTCGCGTTCACGGGTCTTGCCGAGATCGGTGAACCAGAAGCCGCCGGCATCGTCGAACACCAGGTCGTTCGGGCCGTTCAGCTTCCGACCGTCGCAGGAGTCATAGAGCGTCTCGAACTTGCCGCTCTCGGGATCGACCACCTGGATGGAGCCGCCCTTGTACGAGGCGGGCTGTGTGCCAGGGAAGAGCCGGCCGTCGGGCCGCTCGATCCAGTTGAAGCCGCCATTGTTGGTCACGTAGATCTTGCCGCCCGGCCCCATCGCGGCGCCGTTGGGCCCGCCGCCCAGCTTGGCGATGATGTGCTGCTTGCCGTCGGGCATGACGCGGGTCAGCGTCTCGCGCGCGATCTCGACCAGGATCACCGAGCCGTCCGGCATGGCCACCGGCCCTTCCGGAAACTTGAGCCCCGAGGTGATCTCCTTGTGCGGCGTCGTCATGTCTTGCGATCTCCCTTAGGTACTTTTCCTTGATCCTACTTTCCCTTGAAAGCAGGCTTGCGCTTGCCGAGGAAGGCCGCGACGCCCTCCTTGAAATCCTCGCTGCGGCCGAGCTCGCGCTGGAAGTCGCGTTCGACGTCGAGCTGCTCGGAGAGCGTGTTGCCGCTGGCACGGCCCATCGCCTCCTTGATGCGGGCCAACGACAAGGTCGGCCCGTCGGCCAGCCGGCGCGCCAGCTCGCCGGCGGTCTTCATCAGCTCGCTGTCCTCGACCACATCCCAGATCAAGCCCCAGTCCTTGGCCTGCTGCGCGGTGATCTGCGGCGCCAACATGGCGAGCGCCCGTGCCCGCTGCTCGCCGACCAGGCGCGGCAGGAACCAGGTGCTGCCGCCGTCGGGCAGCAGGCCGATGCGGGCGAAGGCCTGGAGGAAGGTGGCGGACTTGGCGGCAATGGCGATGTCCGACGCCAGCGCAAAGCTCATGCCCACGCCCGCGGCCGGCCCGTTCACCGCCGCAACGACCGGCTTGGGAACGCTGCGCATCAGGCGGATGACCGGATTGAAGAACTTCTCCAGCGCCGCGCCCGAGTCGGCGACCTCGCCCTTCTGGCGGTCGGGATCGGCGAGATCGGCACCGGCGCAGAAGCCGCGACCGGCGCCCGTCAGCAGCACCGCGCGCACCGAACTGTCGGCCGCAAGATCCTCCCAGCAGCTCTTCAGTTCGGCGATCATCTTGCGCGACACCGCGTTCAGCCGGTCCGGCGCGTTCAAGGTCAGGGTGGCAAGGCCGTCGGCCTTGGCGATCTGGATCTTTTCGTAGGTCATGTCTTCTTCTCGATGTCCGATGAATCAACGTGCAATGAACTAGCGTCCGGTGAACTGGGCGGGACGCTTGGCGAGGAAGGCGGCAACGCCTTCCTTGAAGTCGGCGGTGCGGCCGAGCATGCGCTGACTGTCGCGCTCCAAATCGAGCTGCTGGTCGAGCGTGTTGGTGGCGGCAGCATCGATCGCCTGCTTGATTGCGGCATAGGAGAGCGTCGGCCCCGCCGCCAGCTTGCGCGCGACCTTGGTCGCCTCCTCCATCAGCTGCGCATCGTCGACCACCTGCCAGACCATCCCCATGCGCTCGGCCTCCTCGGCCGGCACGGTGCTGCCCAGCATGGCGAGCGCCCGGGCGCGGGCGTCGCCCACCGTGTGCGGCAGGAACCAGGTGCCGCCGAGGTCGGGGATCAGCGAAATACGGACAAAGGCCTGGTCGAAGCGCGCCGACCGTGCCGCCAGGACGATGTCGCAGGCCAGCGCCAGGTTGGCGCCGCCGCCTGCGGCCACACCGTTCACCGCCGCGACGATCGGCTTGGGCAGGGCCCGCATGGCGCGGATCATGGGGTTGAAGATGCGGTCCATCACGGCGCCGACGTCGCGCTCGCCCGAGGTGGTCGGGTCGCCCGGGCCTGGCCCTGCGAGATCGGCGCCGGCGCAGAAGCCGCGGCCGGTGCCGGTCAGCAGCACGGCGCGCACGGCTTCGTCCTCGCGGGCCCGCTTCAACTGGAGGTTCATGGCCTCGATCAGCGGGTGGCTCATGGCGTTGAGGCGCGACGGCCGGTTGAGCGTGAGGGTGAGCACGCCGCCCTCCAGGGCGGCCAGAACGGGTGTTTCTTCCATGCGCCGCCGAGACTGGCATGGCGGGCAGGTGCCGCGCCATCCGGTCGCGTCGCATGGCGGCACGCCCTCCCGTATGTGCGAAAGGGATGGCCACGATCCTGATCCTGGTCGGCACCGAGTCGGGCAATGCCCAGATGGTGGCCGACGCACTCCAGCCCGTCCTCACCGCAGCGGGCCATACCGTCGACGTCACCGACAAGGCGGCGAACTTCGCCGACCTCGAAGCGCACGATGTGTTGCTGGTGGTCTGCGCCACCCATGGTTCAGGCGACATCCCGACCAACATCCTGCCGCTGGTCGAAACCCTGGAACGCGACAAGTCCGATCTTTCGGGTCACCGCTACGGTGTCATTGCGCTGGGCGACATGACCTACCAGGACACATTCTGCGGCGGCGGCAAGAAGGTCGACCAGGTGCTGGAACTCTGCGGCGCGCAGAAGGTCGGCGACCGCCTCGAAGTCGACGCCTCGACCCAGCCGCTGCCCGACGAGGAAGCGCTGGCCTGGATCGAAGGCTGGAAGACCAAGATCTAGTCAGTCGGTCCGGGTGCATGCTCTCCTGATGCCTCACCAGCCGGCAGGGATGTAGTGCGCCGGTCGATGGCGGAGCGCGCTCCTCGACATCCACGCAGGAAGACCATGCCCTGTTCGCTCGTCCGGACTCGGCGTCCCGACGGGCAAAGGCCGAAAATGATGGTCCGCTGTGATGGCGATGGAAATCATGGAGATACAAATTGAGTATTGAAGCCGCTCGTCCGTCCGAGGACGAGCGTGAAGCCGAACGTCTGCGGCACATTGAACGAAGCAGGCTTCGTGCCTTGGTGGACGCCGATGTCGAGACCGCGCAGCACTTGCACGCCCCCGACTTTCAACTGATTACGCCCACGGGCAGACCGCTGTCGAAGAACGAGTATCTCGGCGCCATCGCCGCGGGGCATCTCAACTATCTGCACTGGGAGCCGGAAGCGATCGCCGTTCGGCTGCAAGGCGACTGCGCCGTCATCCGCTATCGCGCCCAGCTCGAAGTGGTCTTCGGCGGACACAAGGTGCCGCGGAACGCCTATTGGCATACGGATACCTATGAACGCAGGGACGGACAGTGGCAGGTCGTCTGGTCGCAGGCGACTGCGGTTCAGTGAGAAACGGACGCGCGTCCGCGTGGGATCTTTACTAGACTGCCCTGCTCTCTCCTCTCTTCCTGGAACGCCCCTCGATGACCTCGGTCGACCTCGTCAACGTCTTCACGCACCAGGGCGCGGGCGGCAATCCCTGTCCGCTCGTCGTCGATGCCCAGGGCATGAGCGGTGCGGAGATGCAAGCCGTGGCGCAGCACCACGGTCACGAGTCAGGCTTCGTGTTGCCCACCGACTCCGACGACTTCGATCTCACCTTGCGCTTCTTCGTCCCCAAGCACGAAATGGAGATGTGTGGGCATGCCACCGTCGGCGCTTTGTGGCTGCTGGCCCGAGGCAACCGTCTCGCCGGCAAGACGGTGCGCATCGCCACGCGCAGTGGAC
>Ga0209930_1005607_pt1 | contig 10101 bp, 13 predicted proteins | sample ThiBiot_500_biof_2_FD_183948 | JGI IMG/M metagenome (GOLD analysis project Ga0209930, IMG submission 183948) | Wastewater bioreactor microbial communities from Cape Town, South Africa - Thiocy_cont_500_biof (SPAdes) | ecosystem: Engineered > Bioreactor > Thiocyanate-remediating >... | reverse complement strand
TCGTACTCGGTGCAGTAGCGATGGTAGCACGTGTCGATCAGGTAGATCTCATCGATCGGAAAGTCGTCGCCGCTGTGACAAGGTCAGGTACTCACCCACGTCGTGAGAACGAGCCGGCGAGCCTGGCGCGCGCTGCACGGCCGGTACCAGATGGGGCACGGGTAGGTCTTGGTGCGGGCGATCTCCTCGGCCTCGGCGTTCAGCATGCGGCGCACGAGCTCCTCGTTCTTGCGCTCCTCGCCTCGGCGTCTGCGGAGTGATTGCAAACGGTAAGCAAGTGGCGAGTACCAAGCGAGTGCCATGAGAGAGAGAGAGAGAGACCTGGCCCATGAGCGCCAGTGCTCCATGGCCGAGATGGCGACGATGTAGCGCTTCGACTCCCCTTGCTCCTTGAGTCTGCCGTATGGAGCTGGCTGTCAGCCACGCTCACCTCGTCTGCAGGATCACACAAGCGCCGATGCGAGACGGGGGCAGCGTCGGCCGTACTCTTGCCAGCGCTCGAGAGCGAGAGCCTGCCGAGCAGCATCCTCGGGCGACAGCGGTACGTGCAGCACTCCGAACTCGTCCGTCGTCGCTCCCGAGCTCGAGCTGCTGCTGCCGCCGCCGCCGCTCGAAGTCGTGGATGTGCTCGTGCTCTTGCTCGCGGTCTTCGTGGCTGAGATGTCAGCAGCGGGCGTACCAACCCAGAAGCCGGCGGAGCGCCTGAGGCCGTCGAGCTCTTGCTGCAGCTCGAGCGCCCGCTTGCGCGCGAACGCGAGCTCGCACCGCAGCGCCGCCGTCTCGCGGCGCTCGTGCTCCAGCTCCACCTCGATCATCTGCCGTATGCTCACCTGCACCCATGTCTCGATCAGGCATCGCGGTGGCCGGCAGTGTGCGCGTGTGCGTCACGCGGCGTACGGTGGAGCGCGCAATGTCGACCGAGGCGCCGCAGAGCGTGCGGATGTCCTGCGACACGCGCTGCGTGATGGCCTCCTTGGTCTTGAACTCGACCATGGCCGACGAGCCCAGCGAGCCCTTGGGGAACAGCTTGATCTCACGTATGTTGGACGAGATCATGTACAGGTCCTCGGCCACGATGTGCTTCGGCAGGCCGCGCACTACGAGCGTGCGCTCGATGACCTGCACGACGCTCGGCGGCATTGGTCGGCCGCTCTCGCAACCTCGGTGCCGCCGCTGCCTGCTGCAACACGTACATCTGCATAGCGTGCCCTCAGGCGCTCCGCGACCTCGGGAGCAAGCTGGGCGAGCTGAGACAGCGACAAGTCGGAGGCGACGCTGGCCATTGAGGGCGAGAGCGAGCGCGCAGCAGCGACGACGACGACGGACGAGAGAATGAAGCGCTTCGCCAGGCGGCATTCGCTCGTGTTCAATGCTGTGCGCGTCGTCGTTGTTGTCGCAGAGTAGAGTGGAGTAGAGTACAATGGTGGCGCTGGTTGTGCGACGGGCGGCGTATGGTACAAGCGGTGCAATCTCTAGATCTACAGATCGACGGCAAGGAAGCCCTCGTGGTCGGTGTATGGCACGTTGTGCTGCGAGAGGAAGCTCTTGAGCGCCGGCTTGATGCGCGGCTTGCCGCGGTAGCTGTGGTTGCCGACGCCAGTGATCAAGTACAGCTTGCGGTGCTCTGCCGCACCGATCAGTCAGTGCCGGCGTCGTGGTGGTGCCACGCCGCGCCATGCCACACGTACCACCTCGATGCGACAGCAGTTCCTCGGTGATGGTCAACGACTCGCGCACCGTCAGGCCATGGAGATCGATGCGAAGCGGGCCGTCGCCGCGGCTGGCGAGCGAGTGTGAGTAGGTGCGGTGCATTCGGTGCATCAGTTCGTCGTGTTGTCGGCCCTTGTTGGCCCACTCGCGTGCCAGATCGCCACGACCGAGCATGTACGCTCGCGCGGCATTGCGAAAGTAGTCGTCGCGCATTTGCGCGTGGTGCCTCGCGAATCCGCGGTAGTTCTCGGCCGTGCCTTCGAGCGGATCGTCGTCCGAACGCTTGGTGGACGGCTTCTTGCGCGCGACCACGATGAACGGCAGATCCTTGGCCTTGGGCTCGACGTATCGACGAGGGCGCGTCGGCTCTGCTGCTGCCTGTACAGGCGTCGCAGGCAGTGTTGCTTGCGGCGGCTTGGTCGCCACGGGCTGCTGCTTGACGGCCGGCGGTGCGCGCACCACCTGCGGTACCGTAGGCTTGGGCCTCGGAGGCGGCGCCAGGATGAGCTGGATCTGCGCGGCAGCCTCGTCGTAGTTGTCGTTGCAGCCGGCAAAGATGCTGTCGACGAGGTCGCGGTCGGCGGTCGGGAAGCGCTCGTGCAGCTTGTCGAGCCGGAGCTTCGAGGCCATAGTCTTGCTGCTACTGCTGCTGCTGCTGCTGCTTCCGCTGCCAACGCCGCCGCTGGGCAGCTCGGCACGCGGCGCCATCGAGCCGCCGATGGCCGGGAAGGCGGCGTGCTCGTCGGCGATCGAGTGGATCGAGTCGCGGCCGACTTGGCGCAGCGCGCCCTTCTTGTCGCTCCTGTCGTCCCAGCGCGAGCTGCCGGCCGTGTGGAAGTGCTGAACGCGCGGCACGATGCGCTTGGGCCGCTTGGCTCGCTTGGCGTCGCGCTTCTGGCGCCGCTGCTGCCGCTGGTGCTCGAGCTCCATCAGGCGCTCGATCAACAGATTGGGATCGGGCTGGAGCTGGAACTCGTTGCTGATGGTCTCGATCGGCAGCTCGGGGAACATCTCGTGGTACTGCAGCACCTCGGTCGAGTGCGTCAGCAGCTGCACGCCGTGCTCGAGCGGCGGCGGCGCGTCGGCGTCGTAGCCATCGTCTTCGCCGCACTCGTACTCGTCGGGCGAGCCGTCCGAGATCTCTTCGCTGGACGCCCCACCAGTAGCATCGGCACCTGCGTCGCCGACCGTGGCGCTGGGCGAGGCAGCCGAGCCGTCGGGACACTCGCGGTCGTTGTAGTCGTGCGTCAAGTCCAGTAGCAGGTCGACCGAGATGCCCAGGTCGTTCTGGCTGTGCCGCAGCACGCCCGACACGACGTCCGGCGTCAGCGACACGAACATCTCGCACAAGAACTCGGCTGCCTCGTGCTGTGACGAGCGCAGCGTCGCTGATGCGTCCGACGACAGCGGCGCCTCGGAGCCTCCAACTGCTGCTGCCGCCGCTCCGCTGTCGCACTCGCTGCCGTGCGACGACGACAGCTCCTCGAGCTGCTGGCTGTAGCGGAACTCCTCGTGAGCCAGCTCCTCCTCCTCTTCGACGAGCTGCTGCTGCGTCTCGCGATCGAGCGAGATGACGCGCACGTCAAAGTGCGGCGCGGCCACCGGCACGCCATCGAAGCCGCACTGCTGCTCGTGCTCGAGCTGCGCCAGCCGGAGGCTCTCGCGGATGGCCTCGTCGAGCGCCGCGTCCTCGGCGTGCTGAAGTACCATGCTCTCCTTCATGGCGGCAGCGAGCTCCTCCTCCTCGGAGCCGCTCATGGCAGCGAAGGAGCCGTCGCACGATTCTGCTGCCGCTGCGGTTGCGAGGGGCTGACTCGGTGTCGTCGTCGAGGTGGTGGTGGTGGCAGTGTCGGCATCAAGCTGCTGTGGCGCGTGCTGCTCGAACTCATCGACCTGCTGCACTGACTGCGAGTCGTGAAGAAATCTGCTGAGGTGCTCGATGGTGCGATCGACGTCGCGGCCGTTGTCGTTGTAGACGTCGCGCACGAGGTCGAGCTGGAACTCGGGGAACATCTTGCACAGCGCGTGCAGCTCGGACTGTGGCTCCTTCTCCTTGGCACTGCGCCCGCCTCGCTTCTTGGGAGCTTTGGCCGTGTGGATCGGCAGCGAATTCGAGAAGAAGGCCATCGGTGGCAGATATCGCGGCTGCGATGCCGCAGGTGCTGGCGCAGGTGCTGCAGTTGCTGCTGCTGTGGGCGAGCGAATGAAGGAATGAAGGAAGAGCAGCGCCGCCGCCACTGTTCTTAATCTCCTCGTCCTCGTCGCTGCTGCTGCTCGTCGGCTCGCTTGGCTCTTCTCTTCGATGGCGTACCATGATGACCGCGGTACCACGGCCTTCCGCACTGCCGAACGTCGCTTTCGCGCTGCCAACACCCAGGGTCTCAAGGGAGCAGCGCGGCATGCGGCGTTGGCGGCCGCTGCCGACAGCCTCGCTCACGTGATCGACCTGCGCAACCTCGAGCGAAACACGCCCGCCAACCGCGAGTGCATCATCGAACTTCCGCTCCCTGCGATCCTTGCTGCCGCGAGTACAACAGAGCATGCCGACGAACACTCGATCACACCTCGAATGGAGCGTGTGGTAGCGAATGCGCGCAAGGCCTTTGCCTTGCGTGGCAGGCCGGGTTTCCTGTTCCTGCCCGACGCCATGCCGCTCGAGCACCAGCGCTACCTGGCCACGCAGAGCCTCGTGAGCTACTCACAGCCTCCGAACCGCACCAACCTCGGCCTCGTGCCGGATCTGTGGCAGCACTATGTCGCTGAACAGTGCGAAGCACGCCAGTTGGCCGACGCGCAGCTGCAGCAACCAGGAGCCGGTCCTCGGGGACGGCCTCCCAAGCGAAGAGCCAGCGCCGCGCCGCCGACGCAACAGCACACGCCCTCCGTCTCGCAAGCAGCGCATCTCGACAAACTGCGCTGGATCACGCTGGGCTACCATTACGATTGGACGAGCAAGCGCTACGCCGAGAGCGACGTGTCGCCCATGCCGAGCGAGCTCGTGGTGGCGGCGTCGGCCGTTGCCGCCTTCGCTGCGCCGTTGTATGCCAACACCGCCGGCGCGCAGCCGACGCACCTCTCGGACCTCACGACCTACCGTGGAGAAGCAGCGATCGTCAACTTCTATCACAGCTGTATGTGTGCAAGGCAATGGCGCAGTATGATAGCCTTCATGTTCGTTGTGTACTAACTGCTGCTGCTGCTACTCGGTGCAGCCAGCACTCTTCACGGCCACCGCGACGAGTCCGAGTTCTGCTTCGAGCCGCCCATCATCTCGTTCAAGTACGAGGCGGCCTCTTGCTCGCAACCTGCCACTCTCACTGACGCACTCGCCGCGTACGTGCGCCTCGCACAGTATTGGCTGCACAGCGATCTTTCTGCTTGGTGGCCTCTCGAGGGACGAGGAGCCGCTGCCGCTCTTCCTCCGCAGTGGCGATGTGCTGCTGATGGGCGGCCAATCGCGTCTGTGCTACCACGGCGTGCCGCGCATTCTCGACAACTCGTGTCCGCCCGAGCTGCTGCTCTCGTTTGCCACGCCGCCTGCAGACGGCGTGACGCCTGTTGCTGCCTCCGATCCGCACGTCATGGAGTACCTTCGCCGCATCCGCATCAACATCAACATTCGCCAAGTACTGCCGGACTCTACGTCGTACGTGTACACAAATGTGTGTAGTTGGCATTCGGTTGACGCACGCAGATGGCTCACTGGCGCTCGGTCGTCCGTTATGGGTCTCGGTGATTCTCTCTCTCTCTCTCTCTTTGCTGTGTCAAGGTGCTTCTTGAGTGACGAAGAACGCGTAGCATTGGTTGAGCGGCTCACTGCGACAGCAGCAGGAGCCGATCCGATCGTTTCCGCTCATCAAGAATCTACCACGCCGACCGCCGACGCGACTGCTGAGCCGGCTTGTGCACCAGCCGTGCAGCACGCGTAGGTGCCGCTCACAATGAATCCCACCACCAAATTGTCGAGATCGATGAGTACAGCAAGCCGCTGCAACAACGGTTTGTTACATGATATCGTCGATGAACGCATTGCTGTTCGTGTGGGTGAAGGTGCTGCAGCTGTCGCGGCACCACTCACACAAACTGGTACGGGTTCTTCTTAAAGTCTCGCCCCGTCAGCGGGCACAGATGCTTCTCCTTGAAGCACTTAAAGTGCACGACGACGCCGTTCGGGAAGCACGCAAAGATCGAGTTGCCGATCTCGCGCTTGCACACGCCGCACATGACACCGTCATCGATGCTGATGGCCGGAGCCGTCGCGGCCACGTACTCGCATCGCACTTGCAGCTGCTCTCCGCGGCAGAGGTTGAGCTCGATTTGCGTCGCTCGTTCTTCATGCAAACTATGCTGAATGCCCTGCGCCCGATAGCCGAGTCATGATCGAGTGTCTTGTGATGTCGTACTTGTGATGTGCCTTGTACCTTGCGGAGGAACTCTTCGATGCGAGCAACAGAGATCGACTCTGGCAGTAACGCCATGACTTGCAGTGGGTCCAATTGATTTCCACGAGAGTTGAGCAGGCGGTATGCGTTGGGAGGAATCGAATCCGATCTGCAGCCGCAGCGTTTCGAATGAGTTCCTGAGATGCATTGGTGGTGTGTCACTCACGCCGCCGAGTGGTGCCGTACCCATCTTCAGAGCGTGCTGAATCGAGTTGCATGTACAGCTTGAGCAAGGATAAATAGAGGTTCTCGCCGCTGCCGTCCGTGTCGGAGTTGCTTGAGTTGCTGTGGTGCAGGCAGTACTCGTCGGCCGCTTCGTAGTCTTGCATATTGTGAACCAACAAATTGAGCGCCTCCGAGTGCCTACCCAGCTGCAGCCGGCAAGAACCATATTTGAATTCCGCTGCATCGAGCCGACGGCGACAGTGATCGCACACAGGCTGCACCATACCTTGCTGAGCAGAATGACGTTTGCTTCGTCTAACGATGTGCCCTGCGTCAAGGCCAACAGCGTCGAGACGTTGTAGCAATTTGAGGTACGCAGCAGACGGCAGAGCTTTTGTTGAGCCTGTCGATATACATCTCGGGTGAGTAACCCGTGGATGATGGTCGGTGGTGGACGAGCACGAATACCTCAAGTTTAGCAACAACGTTCATTGCGGCAGTGAGATTCCGGCGAGAGGCCTTCGATCCTGCCTGGCGTGTCGATTCGGAAGAGGAGGACGACTGCGATGACGTGGGGTCGATGGCGTATAGGTACGTCACGGCAAGACGCGTGTGCAACACCTCCGATTCGAACTTGTGATCGTACACGAGATGCTCCATAAAGATGATGGCTGTCTTTTTCTGTAGGTGTAGTGCACGAGAACGTGAGTAACCCTCTGTACCGCTCAGGCATATTTGTGTGGGGAGAGAGAGAGAGAGAGAGAGAGAGAGAGAGAGAGAGAGAGAGAGGGAGAGAGAGAGAGAGAGAGAGAGAGATCGTACGGTAGTATCGTATTTCTCGAGCCTTGCAAGAATGACTTCAAAGTCTTGCTGTGCACAACGGCCTTGTGCATCTACGCATGTAAAGATCGTCGTGGCTGCGAGAGGACTGTACTCGAATAGCCACGGAGTGAACTCGTCGGTGAGAGCAGCAGCGAGAGACTGCGTGGCAGGCACGCCACTGTGACGCAGCAGACGCAACATTGCAATGGCCTCAGCAACAATGTCGAACATCGAACTCGCTGCCGTGGCCAACAAGGATGCCGAGGACGATGTAGAGGATGATGCAGACACGGCAGCGTCAGGCGATGATTCCGTCGTGGCCGATGGAGCTTGTTGGTCGTCAGGTATGCTCGGCATGGCCGATGGGGGGCGTTTCGAGCGAGAGATTGCTTGCCACAGTTGTAACGCTTCGCGCGGTTGATTACGCGATGTTGCAAGAATCAAGCCCCAGTATTCAACGAGGTTTCCAGTTGGCGATGTACCGAGTCCAAACCACTCAGCATCCTCAGGTAGAAGCTAGCGAGGTGTTAGATTCGTGAAGAGACTGTGAGAGAGAGAGAGAGAGAGAGAGAGAGAGAGAGAGGGAGAGGGTGGGAGAGAGAGTACGCACAAGAGTTTGAGGTTGCCGAATGAACTCGTACAACTGCGAAGGGTCGAACTGTACATAGAGCTTGAGAAGCGCCGTATCGACCCACTGATGCAACGGTACCTTTGAATGAGTCTCAAATTGCATATCGGCGAGTGCGCGCCAAACGAATGGAAGCGCAAGGGTACCTGAGTCTGCTCGAGCGTCAAGCGAACGCGATTGCGAATGTTCTTCAAGATGTTGAAGAGCGACTTGGCAGCTTCGGTGAGCTTCTCGAGCGCCGCCGGAGACGGGTCTCCTTGGGGCGGCGGGTAGACTCGGCGCACTAGACCCATGTGAGCGAATGAGACAAGAGGTTTGAAGACGCGAGTGAGGACCGCGAGCATGACGTACCGAGTTGGTGCATGTCGTAGGAGTGCGACGGCTGGTAAGCTGCTCGCTGAGACGGCGGTGTGTATTGCGGGTAAACCGAGATGATCTCGCGCGGATCGATGCCAGAGATGCTGAGCATCGCCACAGCCTCGGTGAACTGCAACCGCGACAGGAGGACCATGCCTGCCATGGCGTAGAACTCTTTGAGTTTCTGAGCACGAGCACGAGCGTAGTCATCAGTACCCATCAGTACGCAGGCATGCGAGGCGTGATCGGCGACTGACGTACCTGCTCGTAGTTGGGCGTGTCTCCCCACGCCGACTTGACGATGGCGAGTGCCTCCTCGATGCGATTCAGCTTCACGTATTGCTTGAGTTGCTCCATGATCGGCGTCGGCAGCATGCAGTACACGGTCGATCCGGCGGCGAGCAGCGTGTGCTCGCCACTCGAGAGAAGATTGAAGTGCTGCACGCAGCATCGACGACGATCAGCCGTGCACCGGTCGCGTGTGACACGAGCGCTGCTGCTTCATGACACGCACCACGTCGTTGTTGCCGACCGACTGCACTAGGCGCTGGTTCTGGACGTTGTGGACCTCAAGGCGATCGCCCTTCAGCAACGCCACGACGTACGGGAAGTGGAATCCAATATGCTATGCAGGCGCACGCAAGGAGCACGTTAGCCGGAGCTCGTAGTGCGAACGACTGCTGCCACTGCATCGGTGCTGCATCGGTGCTGCATCGGTACGCACCAGAGGCACGTCGGACCACGCGATGCTGCCGCGGGTGATCTGGCCCTCAAAGTTGACAAAGATGCCGACGACTGGCACCACCACCACCACCAACACCAGAACATGTGAGTCGAGTGTGGCTGTTGCTGCTGTTGTTGTGCAAGAGCGTGCAGCATGGCGCGAGAGACGCACTGCCGGACACGAGCAGCAGCTCGTCGGGCATGACGAGGATGTGCGGGCGCGAGTGCGGCATCGTGAAGAGCGTCGTCATCTGCGTCTGGTACGGCGAGCTCAGGTCGTGCATCTCGTAGTCGACTGTGTGGCCCAGAAAGAGCTTGCGCGTGGTCCACGCGATCGCCAGCGCGCCCTCGCGCTGCACTGGCACCTCGCGGTACAGCTCCAGCAGGTCCGACGAGCTGCAGCCGGCGCGCACAACGAGCAGCCCGCCATCCGCCGCGCGCGCGTGAGTACGCAGCCAACGCCGCCACAGCCACAGCAGCAGCGCTTGCGCACCCGAGGATCTCGTAGAACTGCACCGAGCTCTGCACCTGGACGCAAAGGCGGAACGAGTGCACCGGGTGCTGCACGCACACGTGCGACGCCGGCGCCTTGAGCTGCAGGCCGCCCTTGGGCTGCAGCGAGTACAGGTTCATGACCTCGACCTTGCCGCCGCACAACGCCACCAGGATCGCGAACTCGCGCACCGTCACGATGCGGTCGACCGGCTTCGAGCTCGCACCGGAAGGTCGTCTTGCCAGCAGCGTCCTTGCTCTCGGAGACGGCGTACTTGAGGATGGCGCCGTCGTGTGTGCCAATGTACACGCGCCCGCCGCACGTGTCGAGCGACTTGATCTTGCCCGGTACATCGCTCAAGAACGTCACCAGCTCGAACACACGAATCGAGACCTCGTCACCCATGATTGAAAGAAGCAGCGACAACAACAACAAACACTCGCAGACTTCATGCACACCACCAGCAGACACCAAGAGAGCGCGAGTGTGGTTGAGCGAGTGAGCGTCTGCTGCACCACCGATGCCTCTCCAACTCTCTCTCTCTCGCCAACGTGCCCGTGAGCCTCGAGACGATCGGCGAGCAAGTCGAGGGCTTCAATAGAGAGCACAACACTTGCACGTCAATAATCAACGACACGGAGACAGCGTCACCAACGAGCAGCGAGAAGGGAGCGAGCAGTGGTGGTTGGTTGATGCAGCAGGCAGCAGGAGAGCGAATGCAGCACCAGAGGAACAACAACAAGAGGAGAAGGAGGGAAGCA
>Ga0209930_1005602_pt1 | contig 10112 bp, 9 predicted proteins | sample ThiBiot_500_biof_2_FD_183948 | JGI IMG/M metagenome (GOLD analysis project Ga0209930, IMG submission 183948) | Wastewater bioreactor microbial communities from Cape Town, South Africa - Thiocy_cont_500_biof (SPAdes) | ecosystem: Engineered > Bioreactor > Thiocyanate-remediating >... | reverse complement strand
GGCATCAGTAGGCGCGTCTGCCGTTCCTTCCACGACGTGTGGCACGCTGGATTGCCGCTGGGGCTGCGCCGTTGCCTCGTAGTCATGTACGATGCGGTTCAAGCGCTTGGCGCCGTTCATGGCGCGGTTGTGCGAGTAGATGCGCCACACATTCCAGTACAACAAGAAGTTTGGCAGCAGCGGCAGAATGAACAGCACCAGCGTCACCGGCAGCACGGCGCATGAGACGCCGAGCCAGAAGCGATGCTTCGCGAGACCCGTTCGCGCATCGTGCTTTAGCTTGGCCTTCACGGCCTCTACATCCATTTGTCCCGGATGGATGATCTAGATAGAGCCACGCACATGAGTGAGTGAGTGAGTGAGCGAGTGAGCGAGCGAATGTGCTCAGATACGAAGAGCAACAGCAACAGCAACAGCAACAGTAACGCACCTGGACGTTGTCGAGGTTGGCAGTCGCGAGCGCCGAGAACAGCGTCTCCTCGACGCGGATGCGCTGCAGGATGAAGCGGTCGGCGTAGTGGTAGACGCGCGCCTTGTAGGTGCCGTCGGGCGCCGTGCGGATGCCGTCCCACACCTCCTCGGCCTTGCGCGTCACGTACGCCACGCTCTTGCTCACGAACGACGGCTCGGTCGCCTCCGTGGACGCTGCTGAGGTCTTGCGCGCCACACGCGCCAACAATACCGAGTGTTTGCCCACGACGGGCACGCAGTAGATGCGCGTACATGCGGCCGCTGCGACGCCCATCATCGAGTTCATCATACGCAGCGGCGTCAGTCCGTATCTCAGCCACGCTCGCTCTTCCGTTCGTTGTCGCAGTGTCATATACACAGACTCGGGGCGCGTGCAGCGTGGGAGGAGCAGCGTAGTAATGTACCCAAGGACGTGAGTCTCTTGCTAGCGGCCATCGAGGCGACACGCGAGCGAGAGCGGGAGAATAGAGAATGATGAAGATGACGAGCAGCAGAGGAACGACAGCGACCGCGACATCGACGAAATGCGAGGAACTCGCTGCGACACGCGATTCGCTCGTTCTCCTCTGCCGTACAGCCGCTCCTCAGGAGCCTCGCGTACTCGAGGCGTTTTTGGCAACTCGCGCGGCCAGCGAAAAACCCCGAAACCACAACCAGGCGCGGTACACGGCAAACAGCGAGAGAACGAGAAAGCAAAAAGGCTTCGTGGTGCGCGCATTCTCTCAGTCTCTCGCTCGGCCTCGCTCGCTCGCTCGCGCAACCGAGAGAATGCCGGCCCGAACGCTCGTCGTACAGGTGCTGCGCGCCGATAACCTCATCATCGCTGATATCGGTGGCACGTCGGACCCCTATGTACGCCTCTCGATCGGCAAGCAGGAGCGCAAGACACAGACCAAGTGGGTACGCTCCTCTCCCTCTCTCTCTCTCGACGACAACGCGGCAGTAGTGCGAAACACCGACTGACACTGAACGACACTGAACGACACTGAACGACACTGACCGACACTGAACGACACGTGGTGTGTGCCCGTCCAATAGAGAACACTGTCTCCCGTCTGGAACGAGGAGTTCTCGTTCACGGTGGCGGACGAGAAGCTCGACGTGCTGCGCATACACGTGTGGGACAAGGACCTCCTGACCAAGGTGCCGCGCCCTGCCGCAGCCCACACGCATACGCACGCCGAGGCCACGGCGCCGTCGATCTCATCTCAGAGTGCCACTCTCGCGCGTGTAGGATGACCCCTTGGGCAACCTGACGATCAACCTGGCCGACCTGCCGCGAGGGCGCGCGGTCGAGCGATGGTACCGCCTCAACGACGCCGCCTCGGGCCGCATCTGCCTCTCGCTCAAGGCCGTCGGCTTCGGACGTACGCCCCGCGAGCCACCCTCCTCACTGCTAGCAACTGCTTATACTGATGATGATGATGGCGGTATTGATGCGTTCGGATCGTAGTCGAGGGCGGAGACGACGGCGGCACGTCGGCGCAGGAGGCCGAGTGGTCGTTCAGCCGCGTGGACCTGAGCCGCGCCTACTCGTGCACCAACGCGCTCTACCGCGCCTTCGTCGACACGGCCTCCCACGAGGCCACGCCGCCCTCGTCGTCACCATCACCATCGTCAACAACAGCAGCAGCAGCAGCAGCAGCGCCGCCCTCGAGGAGCTCCTCGAGTGTTTCGTCATCCGAGAATCTCGAAGCCAAGGCCATGCAGTACCTCGAGCAATCGACGTCGCTGATGCAGATCGCGTACACGGCGCCGAGCTCGGCCACCTCGGCCTCCAAGGTCGTTGCGTGCAGCGTGCGCGAGGCGGCCGTCTCTCGACCGGAGGCGTCGCTTCGTTACCTGGTGGCCCGCGCTCCGGACGCCGTGTTTGTCGCCATCGACGCGATCGAGAACTGCGACCAGCTGCTGGATTGTCGGCTGGCGCCGTTCGGCAGCGGCCACGCGCATCAGATGGCGGCCGAGCTCGCACGCCTGCTGCCCGCCTCGACCTTTGTCAACCTCTGCACCGAGAACTCGAACGTCGCACCTGCTGGTGACTACACGCCGAGTGCCGCCGGCCAGCAACAAGCGGCACAGCCAGCGGTGGCGCCAACGACGTTGCTGAGTGGCAGCAGCAGCAGCAGCAGCAGCAACATCGCGTCTGCGCCGTCGCTCGTATCAGCCGTCGGTGCCACGCGCCATCTCGTGCTCTGTGGCTCGGGCCTCGGTGGCGCTGTCGCACACCTGGCGGCGCTGGTAGTGCGGGAGCTCGTTCGCTCGATGCCGTCGCCCATCACGGTGGCGGCCGTGTCGTTCTCGTCGCCGCTCGTGGTCGACGCCGAGTTGGCCGAGGCGCTGCGTGCCAGCGGCGACGACCGCTTCCACATGTCGCTCTTCATGGCGGCCGACGCCGACGCCAGCTCGGTCACGCATGCCGAGTCTCTCATGAGTGCCTTCACGCGAGCCTTCTCGTTCTCGGCCGCCGCCGCCAATGCCTGCGACTCCAGCCAGCCACCGGTGCCAGTCGCCGAGTTTCAGCACGCCATCTCGATCCTCTTCAACGGTGCCTTCCAGCAGCAGATTCTCTGCGACTCCAGCGCTGCTACCGAGTTCGATCAAGCGCTGGCGTTCTACAACTCGTGCCTCGAGGTCGTCGACGACTACATTGGCGCCTCGTTGGCCTCGCTGACTCCATCGCCTGCCAACGCGAACTCTGCCTCGGCGTCACTCTCGCACTCCCTGTCAAAGAGTGCAGCAGCCCCGCTCGCGTCCATGTTCGTTCCCTTTGGCCACTCGATCGTCGTTCCACGAGGCATTGCACACGAGCAACAGCACCTGCCGTCACGATCGCCGTTCCAATGGCTGTCGTCAGCAGCATCGTCACCGTCGTTGAGTTCAACAACAACGACGCCACCGCCTTCGTCGTCTACATGGACACCGGCATTGGCTCCGAGCTCCGCCTCCGAATCGGCCCTGTCATCATCATTCCCTCCTGCACCAACTGATCCAGCGCCGCCGCCACCGTCGGCGAGCACCGCCGCCGCGTCGAAGGCAGCCGCACCCCATGCATTCTTTGGTCACACACGAGCGGCCGCACAAGCAGCAGCACCTTCGCTCAGCTCGACCAATCTGCCATCGCTACTTGCTGGATCGTATACAGTAGCACAGGACGCCGAATGGAAGCCTGTCGCCATCTCGCCGTCGAATCTCCTCGCACACCTGGTGCGTCGCACGCCATTGAGTCGCGAGATGGCACTCGCGCACTTTGCGAATCCCGTTCCCTATCCGAGCGTGTGGCTCTCGGCCAAGAGCGATGCTTCGCGTTCCGCCTCGAGCTCGGACCACATCGTGCCGCTGCACTCGATACTGCCGACGCTCGAGTCGGTGCTGGTGCTCGTGACGCCGGACGCCGTGCACCTCCATATCAACGGCACCAACCTCGACACACTGCTGCGCCGCCACGAGCTATTGACCAACATTCCGATTCAAGCCACCGACGCTCCACTCATCGTCAACAATGTTCAATGCGTACCGGCCATCTCGCAGCTCACGATCGAGCGCTGCAGCAACTCCGAGGCGAGGCTGGTACTGACACACGCCAGTGTCTCGGCCAAGGTCTCGAGCATCGCCGTGCGCTCGGACTTTGGCGATTCGAACGAGCTGACTCTCCGTAGCCGCGACATCAAGACCTCCAAGCAGGCGAGTCTCGCGTCCTTGCAATACTTTGGCGTTGACGAAAATGTACTGCAATGTGCGTACGTTCGTGGCTTGTTGGCGTCGGTCTTTGGTATCGGTGGTACTGGCTCGAGCACCGTCACTCCTACTTCCAAGCGCACTGCTACTGCTGGTGGTGGTGGTGCTGACGCCACCAAAGTTGTGTCGGCACTATCGATCACGGGACTTTCTCTGGGTGATCAAAAGGCATCCCCATCGACATTGTCAGGAGCAGCAGCAACGACACCACCAACACCAACACCAGCAGCACCACCACCAACTTCAACGTCGAATTCGACGACATCCGAGGACTCATCGACGAGCGCCGAGTTCAAGGACAAGACTACCATCCATCCGATACTACAATTCCTAATGGGGCTCGAGCAATTGCTACTCGAGAGCTCGCAGCTCGACAAGATCGTCAAACGCTACGGCTTGTATGGCGACGTGCAGCATCTCGCTGAGGCGACCGAGAAGGCCCGCGCACCCATCTCCAAGATGATCGAGCGACTGTCGCAGCCGATCAGCTTCAAGGTCGACAGTGCTTCGAAGCGATATCTACGTGCGTTCGGCAACGGCATCGGCGTCGTGGTCGGAAGCACGCTGACAGTCGTATCGAGCGCTCTCGCCGTGCCGGGAGTCGTGCTTGCGGCACCGCTCTTGTACTCGCACATCCAAAACAGCCGTGCCGGCAGGGCGCGAACGGCGCTCGGCGTCGGCGGCATCGGTCTCGCGCTCATTCCCGGTCTTTGTGCGTACGGCTCGTATCGTCTCGCGGCACATTGCTTCCATGTGGCATCTCGCGGCGGCGATCTCAGCACGCAGAACTACGTCAACGTTCTCAAGATTCTGCTGTCGATCATCGATGGCGATCCAGCCGGTGTGCTCGAGGAGATTCCAGCGCTCGAGGCCGCGATCATCGATCAGTTTGCGCAGTTGGCGCGCTCACGTGCCATCGCCACTCCGCTGTACCACTGCAGCCTTGCCGAGGTGCATCGCGTGATCGAGCACCAGGGCGATGAGGTCAACATCTCGGGCGTACGCTTTGGTGACGCGCCGGACGCGCCGCAGACTGCACGACAGATGGTCGCCACGTGGCTGTGTGTCGCTGGCAAGATTGGCGCCATGCGGCAGTTGCTCGAGCGCAATCTCATCGTGTCGTTCATCGGCTCGCCGCACTCGGGCAAGACCACCGCCGTGCATCGGCTCTTTGCGCTCGGTGGCTTGGTGTCGACCAGTCCCACGTCGTCGGGCGACGGTGTCAGCACTCGCATGCACCGCATCATGCAGCTCTCGAACGCGAGACCCACCGGCGGCAGCGAGTCCGAGCAGTCACCGTTGCCGTTCTCGGTCGATGTGGTCGACTTTACGGGCTCGTCGACGCTCAACGAGCAGTCATCCAAGCTCACGGCCGCTCTGGCTGCCACCTCGACCTTGTTCGTCATTGTGCTCGCAGCCGCCTCGGCACCGTCCGAGCACGACATTGCCGTCACCAGCTTCGCCAAGGGCCTCGAGAAGGACTTTATCGTCGTGGTCAACAAGGTCGACAGCGTCGCGACGAACAGCGGCGAGCTCGGCTCGCAGGCCGAGTACGCCAAGGCGCTCGACATCGACCCGAGCCTCATCTTCTTCATGTCGATTCGCGACAACGACGACGACGTCGAACGTCTGCGTGCATTGCTCTTTGCTCGCCTGATCATCTACGCGCCACCGGACGCCGGTCAGCCCGAGCTCGCGTTTCGTTTCCTGCACCCGATCCTGCAGAGCGCCATCGAGCACCACTTTGAGGCCGAGCAGCTGCCGGCGCTCAAGCGCCACATCCGTAACTCGTTCCTGAGCGGCAAGCGTGTGACGCTCGAGTCGCTCGCGCCCAAGGCTTCGAGCGCTTCGCACCATCGTGCTGCGGGGCGCGACGCGCTGTCGTCGTCATTGTCGCTCTCGATCAATCCGCCGTCGGCTCGACCGGCGGCTCTCGTTGGCCCGTTGCTCGCCATGGGCTTCGAGATGGCAGTGACGCTGGCCGCCGTACGCATTCTCGACCAATGCACCGACACGGGCTTCGACGAGCAACACGTTGAGCTCGCACGCCGTCGCGTCGCCGACTTTTTGCTGGTGCACGAGATTGCCGACGCCGAGCCGCTGTTCCAGGCGCTATCGAATCCGCTACGCAACCTCACGACCATTGTCGACATGTTCTTGGTACCGCTGGCTCTCGAGAAGGAGAAGATCATACGCACGTCTCCTGCGCCACTCGAGGTCGCACGTCCTACGTCGCCACCGCCACCAGCTTCTGGTGCTGCCGGTGCTTCGGCTACACCCGGCGGCGCACCGAGCTCGGTGACTTCGTGGCAATCGATACTCGCTCTCCGCTCACGCTCCACAATCGCCATTCGCCGCGGAAAGGCTGCTCGCTCCGATCCATCGGTCGACACCAACACGACCGTTGCCGGCGCTGGAGGTGGCGCTGCAGCCACCACCACCACCACCACCACGACGGCAGAGGGAAGAAGTGTCGCAGGCTCGCCTGACGAGGACGAGATTCAACGACGTCTCGAGCAGCTGGTGCTCTCGGATCGTGGCAACTCGACGTCTGCACTCGACGTACCATCGAAGCTCACCAGCGCCCAGCGCTTGCCGGGAGCGCTGCAACGTCGTGCTTTGTTGCAGAATGCCGAACTACTGGCGGCACTCAAGTTCGGCTCCGCCTTCCGGCCCGTAAGTCGCATTCCAAACTCGACCGTCAAGGTGTACGGCGGCATCGAGACGCACCTGTCGTTCGACGAGCGTGTGTCACTCTTCCACAAGGCTCTCACGAAACGAGGCCTCGGCAAGTCGTCCACTCGCCTCAAGGTCGAACCCAACAATGTCTTTGACTCGTTGGTCGCAGCCATCATGCGCAAGCCGGTCGAGAAGCTGCGCAAAGGCATCAAGGTCTCGATCGAGGAAGACAAGGCCATCGACGCTGGTGGTGTGTCGCGAGGCATCTTTGCCGCCGCCGCACAACACATTGCTGCCGGCAACCTCCCTGACTTTGTGCGAAAGGACTCGGGCGTCGTGTACTTTGGTCAGTCGACACATCCGAACCCCGAGATCTACCGCGCTGTCGGCCGTATGATTGGTATCGTGCTCATCAATCATGACAACCAACTGACCTTCCCATGCCACTTTGCCATCTCGGTCTTTAAGATCCTTCTTGGCAAGCCTGTCACATTGTACGTTGAATCATTGAAAGAACGCTTCTTGAATGGCAGTCATATTGATATATCGTCACCGATATATAACTAGGGATGACTTGTATCAACTCGATTCCGAGATTTATAACTCGACACAGAACTTTTTGTATCTCGAAGAAGATCAAGTTGAGGATATGTGCTTGACTTTTGGTATGACATTGACACACTCACGCGCGCGTACACACACTCGCTCTTTCTCTCTCACTCACTCCTTGAACTATTCGTATTTCCATCGCTACAGAGGCAGCAATTGGTAACGAAACTGTCGAGCTGGTCGAAGGTGGTGCTAACATCGATGTGACACATGAGAATCGCATTGAGTATCTCGAAAAATGGATCCAATTCAATCGTATGTGCCGTACAAAAGCGCGCGTACAGCATAGATGATGATGATGATAATGATGAACTGACGCGAGTTTGATTCATATGAAAGTCGGCTCCAATCTACCAATCAACGAGTTCGTCATGGGCCTGCAAGAGATTGTACCTCGTGAGTACTTGGTGATCTTTACGCCAGAGATGCTCCATTTACTTGTATGCGGTGTCGACGACGTTGATCCGGATCAACTCGAGCAGATGACAGACGTCACGCCATCCGAGTTCAAGAACGAACCCGTGGTCCAGTGGTTCTTTGAGTGCGTGCGCGAGATGACGCCGCAAGACCGTTGCTTACTACTCGCGTTCTCGACCGGTGCTTCGAGCTTGCCGTCGAAGGATGCTCGCTTCCGTATCATGCGTGGTGACGACGACATCGATGCGCTACCGACAGCGCACACGTGCTTCAAGTCGATCGTGTTGCCTCGCTACCAAAGCAAGGAGCAGTTGCAGCAAAAGTTGCTCTTGGCCATTCGCAATGCTGCGGCATCGGACTTTGGCTTTGCGTAGTTGGCTCGTTGCCACTTGCCGACTGATGATGATTGTTGGCACTCCAAGATAGATACACCTACTACTATTCTACTTTATTTTGTCCATCTACCACCAATGTCTCTATCTAACTCTCCTTCTGACTAAAACTGCCATCTTGATGACGATTCACTGCCTAATGTGTGTCGGCAAGCGAACAATCGTTAGAGTACAACAACCACACCCTAATCGCAAGGTAACCCTCGCAAGCTAATTCTGCGTCGTGAGGTTCACGAGTCGAGGTTCGTCACAGAACGCCATTGTGACGTTTGTCGGACTCGACATGCCATACGGTATCGAGTAGCACGTTGTCCAGTCAGAGAGCGGATAGTAGGCGAGGTACACGGCGCACAGCTCCTGGCCAGGATCGTAGCCGCCGACCGTTGTGTTCAGCCTTCCCAGTGTGTTGTAGGTGCATTGTGTGATGAGCTTGTCGCCTGAGAACACGAATCGCGGCGGATTGTGCATCTCGAACGCTCGTTGGTTGGTGTCGTAGTAGTGCACATCGATCAAATCAGGCAACGTCAGATAGTCGCCTCCAGGCGTGACGGTCTGCTGCATGGTTCGCAAGCCCTGTCGAGTTCACATAATAATGGTTGAGTGAATTACTTCTTCACTCACTCGCACTCACCCTCTCGCGACTGGATGTGCCACGTACTACACCAGCCGAATGCATGATTGGAATGAAGCTAAAGATGCTGAGTGGCTGTTGGAAGCTCACTCGTTCCACGGTGCATTCTGCCGGGCAGCCTGTCGTCATGTCTCCAATGACCGTAGAGTAGGTATCTGATATATTGTCACCAAGTGATGATTATTAGCACAAGCCACCGTACGATAGGTGGCGGGCTGCAGGGTCATACCTGGTGGCAGTGAGATCAACGACGAATCTACCCCAAGCTTGACGATTCCAGCGTCATTTGGACTGAAACGTACAAGCAGCAAGTATCGATTGAGGGTGTTAGTATACAGGTAGGAAGAGAGACAGTCAGCATTGTACGTGTACGTATAGAATCGTGTGATGATTCTCATCCATCATACCGAAGTTCAGGCGTATACTGAATGCGTATACCCGAGTGGTCTACCAATGTGCGTAACGAGTTTGGATTCCAGTATGATACTTGGAGAACCAGCTGGCGAATGAGGTTCGTGCCCGGACCGATGGGAAACCCGGCATTCTCCGGTATGAGCATGGCCTGCGAGTCCGGCGACCAAGCGAACAGGATCGACGAGCATGCCGACAATGTACCGGTACAGTCCCATGTGGTCGACTGAGGAAAGATTGCGTCGTTACACACATACAACAAGATGTTGCTCAGATATGCCATTTGGTCTTGAATGGCCTCGATGCGCACAATATGGTTCTTCTCGGTGAGCGTCGGGATCGTGAACGGCATGCAGACCGATGCGGTTCTGAAGAAGGCGCGGCTCCGAATGAGTGGGCACGAGGTTTAACACTGGGCGAAGGCCTACGTACGGTTGCGAAGGAATGCGATAGGCCGGTAGCACGATATCCAACTTGCTCGTTCGTGTTTCGTGATAGAACATGAGCACCACGTCGATTGCTGAGAGTATGCGAATGTACGGCGAATAGCCAGCCGAGTCAGCTGAGCGGAATCCGACGATGCCGCTCTCGAACCACAAGCCCGACGACATTGGATAGATTTGCTCGCCGATCACCGAGCTCGAGACCGAGCTGCTGGTCAGCGACACGTTGTAGGCGCCGTAGTAGCCGTTGCAGATCACTCGCAGAATCTGCCGACCCGTGACATCTTGTCGAATCTCGGCACTCATCTCTCTGTGCCAGCCGTT
>Ga0209930_1005599_pt1 | contig 10117 bp, 10 predicted proteins | sample ThiBiot_500_biof_2_FD_183948 | JGI IMG/M metagenome (GOLD analysis project Ga0209930, IMG submission 183948) | Wastewater bioreactor microbial communities from Cape Town, South Africa - Thiocy_cont_500_biof (SPAdes) | ecosystem: Engineered > Bioreactor > Thiocyanate-remediating >... | reverse complement strand
CCGGGCTTTCGACGCTTCTATGTTTGTCAACTTGTCTCGGGTGCGGCGTAGAGGGTGTTGAGGGTCCGATAGAGGTGTCGGGCGAGGTAGCGCTTGATGCAGCGTCGGATCTCGCGTCGGCTGCGTCCTTCGGCGAGGCGTTTCTCGAGGTAGGCCTTGGTGCCGGGGTGGCGGCTCATTCGGGTGATCGCAATGTAGTGCAACGCCTTGTTCAGACGTCGGTCGCCACCGCGGTTGAGGCGGTGCCGGGTGGTGTTGCCGCTGGAGGCGGGGATCGGGTTCACCCCGGCGAGGGCGGCGAACGCGGCGTCATTGCGGACTCTGCCGGGGTGGGACCAGGCGGTGATGACGACCGCGGCGGTGTATGCGCCGATGCCGGTCTCCTCCAGCAGCGGCGCTGCGGGGCTGGCGGTGATGAGCTCGTTGAGCCGCGCGTAGTTGACGGTCAGCGCCTCCTCCAGCTCCAGAATGCGCCGGGCCAGCCGGACAGCCTCGCCTCGTGCGGTGGCGAGAGCGAGTGGTTCGGTGCGGTGCTGCCACCGGGATGCCTGGCCGATCTGGGCTGCGGTCAGGGGCTTGCGGGCGTCGATGCCGAGGTCGTTGGTGCGCAGCAGCGCGGTGAGCGCGTTGACGTTCATGGTCTTCTCCTGCGCGAGCTGATCGCGGGCGGTCACCAGCACCCGCAGCGCTTGACGTGTTCCGTCGTCGGCGCGGGGGCGGCGCAACCGGTCCTCTTCCAGCGGCAGAACGGCGGTCGCGATCGCGTGTGCGTCCAGCGGGTCGGACTTGCCGATGCCATGTCGGGCCTTCGCGTTCATCCGGGGCGCTTCGGCCACCTCGTATCCGCTCTCGGCTGCAGCGCGGGCCAGTTTCGCCCCATAGGTGGCGACGCCCTCGATCACCCATAACGTCTCGGCGACGCCGCCGGTCAGCCGGCCGACCCAGGCGATCGCGCGGGCGATGCCTTGCGGGGTGGTCGGGAACTGCTGGCAGCCCAGCAGCTGCCCGGACGCCGTCTGGATCACAGCATAGGTGTGTGTCTTCGCGTGGGTATCCACGCCGATGACGAACGAACGGGAATGCGCGACGATAGTCATTGCGGATCGGATCCTTCCTTCGATGGAACACGGGCTCGGCCGCACAGCGGCCGGCGCCGGCCCGGGAGGAAGTCACTTCGAGGCAGCACTGTGACGGGCCACGACCCGCAGAGGGTCGGGCAGGCTTCTAATCAGGTCATCGAGGTGGGCCGGGTGGCGCCGGCCGCCCTCGCCCGGACGGACATGTCGAAAGAAAGGCCCACACGGGGCCAGCGGCATATCGAGCCACGACCGGACGAAGACGACCAACACCAACCCTGCCAGCCAGTCCCAGACCAGCCGAGCCCAGACTCACAGCGGCATATCCTCGCTCGCTGCGCTCCCTGCGGTATTCCACGACCCGGCACTGCGCTCCGCTCCCGCTCACCCTCGATCCCCTTGCCAGACAGGCGAACAAGAACAGTTGAAGGGAAACCAGAGCAATGAGCGACACCACCAACGTTGTCGGAACCATCGAACACCTCGACCCCCACACCCTGACCATCGAAACCAACGTGCGCCCCTCCGCACCCATCACCCCCGCATTCGTGCAGTCCGTCAAAGAGAACGGCGTCCTCACCCCCGTCCTCGGACACCGCAGCGGCGACGGCACCGTGACCGTCCGGGCCGGACAGCGTCGAGTCTTCGCCGCACGCGAAGCGGGCCTCGCCAGCATTCCCGTCTACCTGGTGGACGCCGACGAGGTGACAGCGGAACGGATCGTGCAGCAGATGGTCGAGAACGACCAGCGCGAAGCCCTCACCGACGGCGACCGCGCCGCCGCGTTCCAGCAACTCGCATTCGAAGGACTCTCCGTCACCGCGATCGCCCGCCGCACCGGCACCAGGCAGAAGGAGGTCAAGACCGCTCTCGCGGTCAGTGAAAACGAAGTGGCAGCGTCCGCGATCCAGGAGCACCAGCTGACCCTGGACCAGGCGGTCGTGCTGATCGAGTTCGACGGCGACGACGACATCCGTGCCGACCTGATCCAGGTCGCGACCACGGACCCGGCGCAGTTCGCGCACGCGGCCCAGCGGGCACGCGACGAGAAGGCACGCGCCCAGACCAAGGCGGACACGGAAGGCGACCTGGCGGGACGCGGCTACCTGATCCTCGATAGCGATCCCGGCTACTACGACGCCGAGTACACCCGCATCAGCGAACTCCTCACCGCCGACGACCAACGCGTCACCGTCGAGCACATCGAGAACCTGGACGGGCGCGCCGCCCACGTCCGGGTTTACGCGGACGGCGACGCCACCATCAGCTACTTCCTCCGGGACCCGAAAGCGGCTGGATTCCACACCTACAGCGGCACCGCGTCCAAGTCCGGCCCGATGACCGAGGAGGAGAAGGCTGAGCGGCGCATCCTGATCGCAAACAACAAGGCGTGGGCCTCCGCCGAGACGGTCCGCCGCGAATGGCTCACCGACCTGCTCTCCCGCAAGGCTCTCCCCAAGGACGCGGCGGTCATGATCGCCAAGGGTCTGACCGTCCACCGGCAGGCGATCAGCACCGCCACCCGTGAAGGCAACGAGCTCGCACACCGGCTGCTTGGCCTGGAACCGTCCGGCTACTTCGAGAACGACAAGTTGGCCGCGCTGGTGGAGCAAACACCGACAAGGGCTCAGCATGTCGCGCTTGCAGTCGTGCTCGGCGCCTGCGAGTCAGTGACCAGCAAGCAGACCTGGCGGTACCCCTCCACCACCGACACGGCCTACTTCACCCAGCTCGACGCGTGGGGCTACAGCCTGAGCGACGTCGAGCAGATCGTGACCGCAGGCGAGGCCGTCCAGGCGGCAAAAGAAGTTGATTCGGTGGGCGCGGACCCTGCCGCAGGAGACTGACCGCGCCGGACAGAAGCGGGCCTGCGGGACAGGCCCGCTTCTCGTTGAGCGGTCAAGACAGTTCGCGAGTCGCCGCCACCGTCGACGGCCCAACAACAGGACCACCCCGCTGGGCTACCCGGTTGAAGGCCACGAATGGCACACACGCCGTCTCGGCCGTCACTGCCGCCAGCCGGCCAATCGGTGTGCGCGGATCAGCGGCGATCGCCCACCCGTCGACGGCGTACCGACTCACCGTCTCCACGCACTCCCGCTTCTCCTCCGCCGACGGGCTCGTCGAGCCGACCACCCCGATCAGCCCACCCTGCAGTTCCGGACCCATGTTTCTCGTATCGATGATGAATACCCGCATCACACAACTCCCCTGACTCTCGTTCTTGTTTGCCTTCCGGCGGAGAGATCAAGAGCGAGCGGGAGGGGCGCAGTGCCGGGACCGTGGAATACCGGAACGGAGCGCAGCGGAGCGAGGATATGCCGCTGTGAGTCTGGGCTCGGCTGGTCTGGGACTGGCTGGCAGGGTTGGTGTTGGTCGTCTTCGTCCGGTCGTGGCTCGATATGCCGCTGGCCCCGTGTGGGCCTTTCTTTCGACATGTCCGTCCGGGCGAGGGCGGCCGGCGCCACCCGGCCCACCTCGATGACCTGATTAGAAGCCTGCCCGACCCTCTGCGGGTCGTGGCCCGTCACAGTGCTGCCTCGAAGTGACTTCCTCCCGGGCCGGCGCCGGCCGCTGTGCGGCCGAGCCCGTGTTCCATCGAAGGAAGGATCCGATCCGCAATGACTATCGTCGCGCATTCCCGTTCGTTCGTCATCGGCGTGGATACCCACGCGAAGACACACACCTATGCTGTGATCCAGACGGCGTCCGGGCAGCTGCTGGGCTGCCAGCAGTTCCCGACCACCCCGCAAGGCATCGCCCGCGCGATCGCCTGGGTCGGCCGGCTGACCGGCGGCGTCGCCGAGACGTTATGGGTGATCGAGGGCGTCGCCACCTATGGGGCGAAACTGGCCCGCGCTGCAGCCGAGAGCGGATACGAGGTGGCCGAAGCGCCCCGGATGAACGCGAAGGCCCGACATGGCATCGGCAAGTCCGACCCGCTGGACGCACACGCGATCGCGACCGCCGTTCTGCCGCTGGAAGAGGACCGGTTGCGCCGCCCCCGCGCCGACGACGGAACACGTCAAGCGCTGCGGGTGCTGGTGACCGCCCGCGATCAGCTCGCGCAGGAGAAGACCATGAACGTCAACGCGCTCACCGCGCTGCTGCGCACCAACGACCTCGGCATCGACGCCCGCAAGCCCCTGACCGCAGCCCAGATCGGCCAGGCATCCCGGTGGCAGCACCGCACCGAACCACTCGCTCTCGCCACCGCACGAGGCGAGGCTGTCCGGCTGGCCCGGCGCATTCTGGAGCTGGAGGAGGCGCTGACCGTCAACTACGCGCGGCTCAACGAGCTCATCACCGCCAGCCCCGCAGCGCCGCTGCTGGAGGAGACCGGCATCGGCGCATACACCGCCGCGGTCGTCATCACCGCCTGGTCCCACCCCGGCAGAGTCCGCAATGACGCCGCGTTCGCCGCCCTCGCCGGGGTGAACCCGATCCCCGCCTCCAGCGGCAACACCACCCGGCACCGCCTCAACCGCGGTGGCGACCGACGTCTGAACAAGGCGTTGCACTACATTGCGATCACCCGAATGAGCCGCCACCCCGGCACCAAGGCCTACCTCGAGAAACGCCTCGCCGAAGGACGCAGCCGACGCGAGATCCGACGCTGCATCAAGCGCTACCTCGCCCGACACCTCTATCGGACCCTCAACACCCTCTACGCCGCACCCGAGACAAGTTGACAAACATAGAAGCGTCGAAAGCCCGGCACGGAGAACCGGGAGCGAGCTACGATCGGCCGACGGAAAGACAAACAAGGCAGCCGGTGCAGCGCCGCCGCAGGCGGCTCCTCACGTCGTCATCAGCGCCGGGGCGCACAGGGGGCATCCAGCCGATCTCCGACGCCCGCGACCGGCGTATCTCCTGCGAGATCGGCTGCTGCGTTTCGGACAGGCCGCCACTCTTCGACCTGCCCGAGGCAGCCCGGCGAGCGCGGTGACCGCGGCAGTCGGGACGTCCTCTGCGTGCCGTTCAGGCGGCGACCGACCGCCGAACCGTCGTCGTGGCTCCGGCGGCCCAAGTGCGATAGCCGCCGTCGAGATTGACGACGTCACGGCCATGCTGGGCCAGGATGCGCGCGGCCGTGTGGCCGCGCTGGCCCACCTGACAGTGCACGACAAGCGGCGCGTCGGGCAGCTCCCCGAGTCGCTCGCGGAGGTCGTCGACGGGAATGTTGACCGCGCCCGGGATGCTGCCCGCGGCGTGCTCGCGAGGCGTGCGGACGTCGACGAGAGTGGCTCCGGCGGCAACGGCCGCGTCGAGCTCGTGCCACTGGATCGCCCGGGTTGCGCCGGTGCGGAGGTTGTCTGCGACGTACCCGAGTTGGTTGACGGGGTCTTTGGCGGAGCCGAACTGGGGTGCGTAGGCAAGCTCGAGGCGGGCGAGGCCGGAGGCGGTGATCCTACCGGCCATGGCGACGGCGATCACGTCGATGCGCTTGTCGACCCCCTCGCCGCCGACGATCTGCGCGCCAAGGATGGCGTCGCTTCCCGGGTCGACGAGGAGCTTCACGGACATGGTCTGCGCGCCCGGGTAGTACGTTGCGTGCGAGGCGGGGTGGGTGTGGATGGCTCGGTGGGCGCGACCAGTGGCGACGAGCTGCCGCTCGCTCCAGCCGACCTTGGCGGCGACGGTGTCGAACACCTTCACGATCGCGGTGCCGAGCGCAGGCGTGTTCCGCTCGTCGCGTCCGACGATGACGTCGGCGACCGAGCGGCCGTGCCGATTCGCGAGGCCCGCCATGGTCACGAGCGCGGGCTCGCCGCTGAGGGCGTCGACCTTCTCCACACCGTCGCCGACGGCGAAGATGCCGGGGTCGCTCGTGCGGTTATCGGCGTCGACGGCGATGCCTCCCGTCGGGCCGAGGCGCAGGCCCGCCACCTGGGCCAGGTCGACGCTTGGCACGACCCCGGAGGCGTCGATGATGAAGTCCGGTCGCAGACTGGTGCCGTCGTCGAGGAGGACGCGCCCGGCCTCCACCGAGTCGATCGTGACCGAGGTGCGCACGTCGACACCGTGGCTCCGCAGCTGCGCCTCGAGCGGGGCGACCATCTCGGGGTCGAGCGGGGTCAGGATCTGCTCGCCCCGCTGGATGAGGGTGACGTGGATGCCGCGGTGCACCAGGTTCTCGACGGCCTCGAGGCCGATGAAGCCGCCGCCGACGACGAGTGCCGACGGGTTGTCGGCCGCGGCGTCGACCAGCACGCCGATCGCGTCGACGTCCTCCACCGTGCGGAGGGTGTGCGTCGGGATGCCCGGGTGCCCGGCCGCCTCGCGCGCAGACGCGCCGACGGCGAGGATCAGCCGGTCGTAGCTCTCGGTCATGAGCTCGCCGTCGGCCAGGTCGAGCACCGAGACGGTGCGCGCTGCGGGGTCGATGCCGATGACCTCGTGACCCGTGCGCACGTCGAGCCGGAAGCGCGACGCCAGCGACTGCGGCGTCTGCAGAAGAAGCGAGGACCGGTCGCGGATCACGCCGCCGACGTAGTACGGCAGCCCGCAGTTGGCGTACGAGACGTAGGGGCCGCGCTCGAACACGACGATCTCCGCCACCTCGTCGAGCCGACGCAGCCGTGTCGCAGCAGACATTCCCCCGGCGACTCCGCCGACGATAACCGTCTTCATCCTGGTTACCTCCTGAAGGCTCTTTGGCATACCCTCCCCGGTATCGTACTATACGGACGGGGGTATAGCTAAACACCCCCGGCGAACCTCGAAGGAAGAGAGAACCACCCCCATGTGCTACCCCGCCACCTGCAAAGTCTGCGGCAAGACCACCTGGAGCGGCTGCGGCCAGCACGTCTCCGACGTGCGCCGGCAGGTGCCCGCGAGCCAGTGGTGCAACGGCACCCACACCGACGCCGAGAAGGCCGCCGCGACTGGAGGAGGGTTCTTCGGGCGCCTCTTCGGGAGGGACTGAGCATGAGCACGACCGTGCTCACCGCCGACACCCTCAAAGAGACGATCGAGCAGAACGGCATCGTGCTGCTCGACTTCTGGGCCGCCTGGTGCGGGCCGTGCCGCTCGTTCGCCCCAGTGTTCGAGGCGGCGTCCGAGAAGCACCCCGACATCACGTTCGGCAAGGTCGACACGGAGGCTGAGCAGGAGCTCGCGGCCGCCGCACGGATCACCTCCATCCCCACGCTGATGGCGTTCCGCGACGGCGTGCTTGTGTTCTCGCAGCCCGGCGCCCTCCCCGCCCGCGACCTGGAGGACCTGATCGGTCAGATCCGCGCCATCGACCCCACCCAGCTCGCCGCCGCGAAGGCCCCGGCCTGAGCGCGAAGCGATACCCTGGCGGGTACCGCGACGCACCCGCTCCACCCTCGACACCATTCTCACCATCGAGAAAGAAGACCACCGTGGCCACGACAGCCGCCGATATCAAACCCGTCCTCAACCGGCTGCGCCGCGCACAAGGACAGCTCAACGCCGTCATCGCCGCCGTCGAGAACGGCGGCAAATGCCGAGACGTCGTCATCCAGCTGGCGGCGGTCTCGAGCGCGCTCGACAAGGCCGGGTTCCAGATCATCTCCACGGCCATGCAGAAGTGCCTCACCGACCCCGACGACACCTCCGACCCGATCACCGTCGACGAACTCCAGAAACTCTTCATGACGCTGGCCTGAAACGCCGTGCGGGAAGGTAGCTAGCGCCAGGTGTCGGGCGTAATCCTTCCCTTGCCGGTCCGCACCGCCGGTGCGTCCGCCCCATGACGCGCTGCGGACACACGATCCGTGGTACCGGAGCACCCCGTGCCGCAATCACGTCGGCTGGTGATTCCCCGTCAGGGTCTCTCGCCAACGACGCCGGGATCGCACGTCTCGTAATTCGCCGTACGAGGGGCGGGCGAACAAACGCCAATCCTTCTCGGCCGCGGTCACATTGTGACGGCTGCTGGCTGAACCACTCTGGGGGTGCGTCCTGCGAGGTAATGTTGGGCGTCGAGGGCAGCGGCACACCCGGTTCCTGCGGCGGTGATCGCTTGCCGGTATCGGCGGTCGACGAGATCCCCGCAGGCGAACACGCCGGGCACGTTTGTCGCGGTAGTCGGGTGAGCGACCTTGACGTAGCCGTCGGCGTCCAGATCGATCTGACCGGCGACCAGTGCGCTGCGCGGGTCGTGCCCGATCGCGACGAACAGGCCGGTCGCGTCCAGGGTTGCCGGCTCGCCGGTTACAGTGTCGCGGACAGTGAGCCCGTTCAGCTTGCCGTCGCCGTGGGCTTCGGCGATCTGCGTGTTCCAGCGGATGTTGATCTTGGGGTTCTGCTGAGCCCGGTCCTGCATGATCTTCGATGCACGCAAGGCATCCCGGCGGTGGATGAGGGTCACCGAGTTGGCGAACCGGGTGAGGAACATGGCCTCCTCCAGCGCCGAGTCGCCGCCACCGGCAACCGCGATGTCCTGGTTCTTGAAGAACGCGCCGTCGCAGGTCGCGCACCAGGAGATCCCGTACCCGGAGAGCCGGTCCTCTCCCTCGATGCCGAGCTTGCGATGCGCCGAGCCCATCGCGAGGACGACGGCGTGCGCCTGGTAGGTGTCGCCGTTTCCGGTGGAGATCGTCTTGATCTCGCCGGTCAGGTCGACCGCGGTCGCGTCGTCGTAGACGAGGCGGGCGCCGAAGCGTTCGGCCTGCTGGCGCAGGTTCTCCATCAGGTCAGGGCCCTGGATGCCGTCGATGAAGCCGGGGAAGTTCTCGACCTCGGTGGTGTTCATCAGCGCGCCGCCGAGCTCGACCGAGCTGGTCAGCACGATCGGGTCCAGGCCGGCGCGGGCCAAGTAGATCGCGGCGGTGTAGCCGGCGGGACCGGAGCCGATGACGACAACGTTCTCGACGCTCACGCGGGCGTCACCTCCAGACTCGTCAGCAGCTCGCGCACGTGCTGCTCTACCTCATTGCGAATCGCCCGCACAGCCTCGATCGGCTGATCCTGCGGGTCGGCGAGCTCCCAATTCTGATAGCGCTTGCCGGGGTAGATCGGGCAGGCGTCACCGCACCCCATCGTGACAACGACGTCTGCGGCCTGCACCACGTCATCGGTCAGGGGCTTCGGGAACTCGCGGCTCATGTCCAACCCCACCTCTGTCATCACTTCGACGACTGCCGGGTTCAGGTCGTGCGCGGGCATCGAACCGGCGGAGCGAACATGGACCCGCCCCGAGGACAGGTGCTCGGTGAGGACGGCCGCCATCTGGGAACGCCCAGCGTTCTGCTCGCACACGAACAGCACCTCGGGCCAGATCACCGGCAGTGCACCCTTGGCCTGAGCCAGGGCGGTCAGCCGCTCCGTCGCGAAGTGGATCGTGCGCGTCGTCAGATGCGCCTTGACCTTCGCGGTGCGGAGCAGCGCGGTGTAGGACTCCAGGACATAGCGCTCCACCGTCTCACGGTTGAACACTCCGTCGAACTTGGCGGCGAGGTCGTCGGCGAGCCGACGAAGGTACGCTTCCGGATAGGCCAGCTCGGGCTGGCTACGGCGCCCCGTTGCGTCGATGGTCATGATCGTCACACCGCCGCGGGCAGCAGTTCAGCGAGCAGGGTCTCGACGCGCTGCTTGATGTCGTCACGGATCGGGCGGACCTCCTCGACCGGGCGGCCGGCGGGGTCGGTGAGGTCCCAGTCCTCGTAGCGCTTGCCGGGGAAGATCGGGCAGGTGTTGCCGCAGCCCATCGTGATCACAACGTCGGACTCCTTCACCGCATCGGTGGTGAGGATCTTGGGCTGCTCGCCCGCGATGTCGATGCCTTCCTCGGCCATGACCTGCACGGCGACCGGGTTGATCTGGTCCTTCGGCTCGGAGCCGGCGGAGAGCACCTCGACGCGACCTCCGGAGAGCTCACGCATGAAGCCCGCGGCCATCTGGGAGCGGCCGGCGTTGTGGACACAGACGAACAGGACGGTGGGGGTGGTCTCGGACATGGTTCTCCTCGGTTCTCAACGGTCTTCCATAAGCATAGATGTAGATCAATGCTTATTCCAATCGCCTATCGCCGAGTTCGGCAATCGTTCACTTTTCGATCCGCTCGAGAA